>Ga0157375_10004965_pt1 | contig 11573 bp, 8 predicted proteins | sample M35metaG_FD_115311 | JGI IMG/M metagenome (GOLD analysis project Ga0157375, IMG submission 115311) | Miscanthus rhizosphere microbial communities from Kellogg Biological Station, Michigan, USA - M3-5 metaG | ecosystem: Host-associated > Plants > Roots > Rhizosphere > Soil | place: USA: Michigan...
CGGTCACGGTCGGAGCCGTTGCGTCGTACTTGATCTTGAGCGAGGCCGACCCGGCGTTACCGGCGTTGTCCGTGCACGACCCGGAGACCGTCACATCTCCCCCGTCGGGGCCGCCGTACGTGCCCGAGGTGCAGGATGCGACACCGGACGCCCCGTCCTCGCCCGAGAAGTTGAAGCTGACCGGGCTCGTGTACCAACCGTTCGCGTCCGGCCCGCGGGACGCCGAGGCCGTCACGTTCGGCGGCGACGAGTCCTTCCTGACGGTGACGCTGCTCCCGACGAACGACCCGCCGTAGTTGACGGTGCACGTGAAGGCCGCGCCGGACGTGTCCTCGGTCAGGGTCGACGCGCCGCAGCCACTCGACCCCGTGGCGCCGCTGGAGTTGAACGACCACGAGACGGTGACGTTCGACCTGAACCAGCCGCCGCAACCGCCACCGTTGCAGCTCGCCGAGGGCGGATCGAGCGCCGCAGCAGAACCGGGGAGAGCCGCGCATGCCGCCGTCACGACGACGAGTGCGCAGAGCGCGCGGAGCATGTTCATGCCTGCCTCATGGCGCTCCGCGCCGCGACTCCGAGCACGGTGGTCCCTCCCGCCGCGACGGCAAGTAGGAGCGCCGCTGCGACGAGCAACACGGCCCGCGGGGCATCGCCGTCTCCTCGGGCTGCGAGCACGGCAGCGGGAAGACCGAACCGCACAGCGTCGCGCGGCGTGGTCGCGGGCGAGGCGATCGCGTGCCTTGTCGCGGCGTGCGTCGGCTTCGGCTTCGCCTTCCGAGCCGGGACCGGCCGCGGCTTCGCGCTCGGCTTCGGCGCGGCCGGCGTGGTACGCGACGGGGTCGTCGACGTGGAGACCGGGCGCGGCGTCGGAGCCGGGCTCGACGGCCGCGTGGCCGCGGGCGCGGGCGTCGCCGTCCTGACGACGGCCCGTGGTTTTGTCGGGACCGGAGCCGCGGACGAGCCGACCACCGGCGCGTCGGGCGTGGGCACGGCTCGAGCGGGTTTCGAGGACTGGGTCGACTTCGAGGACTTGGTCGCCGTCGAGGACGACGTGGCGAACCCGCCGGGCGGGTCGTCGGGCGCCGGCATCGGCGTACCACCGGCGGCCCATGCAGCCGCCGGACAGGCGAACGCGGCCAGGCAGGCGCACACCGCGAGCAAATCGCGTCTGAGCCGCAGAGACGACGTCCACCTGGACACCTACGTCCCCCCTTTCGGAGCCTCACGGTACGTCGGTCGACGCACGCGTGTCAATACGGGCGAGGGTGGCCGCCGGACGCGGCGGCCACCCTGCCTCGCATGCACCTAGCGCTTCTTGTGCTTAGGCATCCCCCCTTGGACCGCTCGCGACCAGGCGCCTCCGCGCTGGTCGTCCCACGAGCCCTGCCCTCCGACCTGGAGCTGGTCGGAGCCGTGGCCCGTCTGCTCCTGCATCAGGTTCTGGCAGAGCAGGTTGAGGTTGAGCGCCACGGCGGCCGCCGTGACGTCGTTCGACTGCTCGACCGAGCCGCTTCCGCCGGGGCTCAGAACCCGGGTCGGAGCGTTCTCGTTGGACGCGCCGAACTGGAACGCCGCCGCGCCTGCGTCGGCGTCCTGCCGGCTCCACGCGCCCTGACCGGCAACCTGCAGCGCGGAGCCACCGTGGCCTCCGCCTGCCTGCGACTGGTCGATCGACTGCGACGTCGCGTTGAGGTTCAGCGCCGCGGCGATCGCCGTGGTGCTGTTCGACTGCGAGACGTCACCGTCGTCGCCCGGGCTGAGCACCCGGATCGACTGGTTCGTGTTCGACGGCTTCAGCTGGACGGCAAGCGCCCCCGCGTCGGCCGACTGGTTGCTCGAGGCCTCCTGGCCGGCGACCTGTGTCTGGTCGGACCCGTACCCCGAGCCGCTCTGCTCTTGGTCGATGGACTGCCCGGTGAGGTTCAGGTTCGCAGCGACACCGGCCGCGGTGGCCGAGTTCGACTGCGACACGTCACCGTCGTTGCCGGGGCTGAGCACCCGAATCGACGACGCCGAGTTCGAAGGCTTGACCTGGACCGCCGCGGCTTCCGCGTTGGCGCTCTGGTCGTTCGTCGCCTTCTGGCCGGCGATCTGCGTGGCGTCCGAGCCCTTGCCGGACTTGCCGTACCCGTCGGCCATCCGGGACGCGGGCGCTGCCGTGCCTCCGGTCTGGCTCTGGTCGACGTTCTGCTCCGTCGCGTTGCCGTTCAGCCCCGCCGCGATCGCGGTGGTGCTGTTCGACTGCGAGACGTTGCCTCCGTTGCCGGGGCTGAGCACGCGGATCGACGACGCCGTGTTGCTCGGCGCGATCTGGGCCGCCGCCGCATACGCGTTGGCGTCCTGGGTGTTCGAGGCCTCCTGGCCGGCGACCTGTGTCTGGCTGGATCCGCCGCCGCCAGCGCCCGTCTGGGACTGGTCGGTCGACTGATCCGTCGCGTTGCCGTTGGCGGCGATGCCGATGGCGGTCGCCGCGTTCTCCTGTGAGACGTCACCGTCGTTGCCCGGGCTGAGCACCCGGATCGACGACGCCGAGTTGGACGGCTCGACCTGGAACGCCGCCGCGGCTGCGTCGGCGCTCTGGTCATTCGAAGCCGCCTGGCCGGCGATCTGGGTCTGGTCGGACCCGTATCCCCCGCCACTCTGCGTCTGGTCGGTCGTCTGGTCCGTCTCGTTGCCGTTCAGGGCGGCCGCGCCGGCGGTCGCCGAGTTCGACTGGGTCACATCGCCGCCGGTGCCGGGGCTGAGCACGCGGATCGACTGGTCGTCGTTCTTGGGCGCGAGCTGCACCGCGAGTGCGGCCGCGTTCGCGTCCTGCGTGTTCTGCGCCGCCTGTCCGGCGATCTGGGTCTGGTCGGAGCCGTAGCCGCCAGCCTGCGACTGGTTCGTGCTCTGGCTCGTCGTGTTGCCGTTTGCCGCAAGGGCGCCCGCTGTCGTCGTGTTCGACTGCGACACGGCCCCGTCGTTGCCGGGGCTGAGCACGCGAATCGAGGACGCGCTGTTGGACGGCCCTGCCTGGTAGGCGCCGCTCGCGCCGCCGGCCGACTGCCCGCTCGTGGCGGACTGGCCCGCGGTCTGCGCAGCGCCACCTCCGTCGGCCGCCACCGCCTGTCCCGCACCGAAGCACAGGACGAGCAGGAGCGCACCGAGGAGTGTCGTGATGCGTTTCATGCGAATCGTTGCTCCTTCCGTAAAACACAACGCCCTGAGGCCGGCGCCCCGGGCCTGATCGGGACGGAAGGAGCGCTAACCGGGGTTTTCGGGCACGCGGCTGCGGTGACCCGAAGGGAGCGCCACGCGATCGAGCGTGACGCGCCTGGCCAGATCGAGCATCGCAGCCAGGAACGGAAGAGCGAGGAAGACGGGGATGCCGCCGCCGGACGAGCTCCCGCCGGTCGCGGGAGCGAAGCTCGCGCCCGACGGGACCTGCGCGGGCATCGGCTGGGGGAGCGGCGCGCGCCAGCGGGTCTGCTTCTTGGCGGCGCGCGAGGGTGAGGCGCCCGCGGCCGCCGAGCGACCGTCCGCCGAGGAGGCGTCGGCGTCGGCGACGGAAAGCGTTCCGAGCTCGAGCACGCCGAGCGGTGCGAGGCGCCCGACCACGGGGACGGCGCGGCCTCCAGGTCCCGGGAGGCGCCGCTGCCGCTCGACGAGACGGAACGTGCGGGTACCGGGAAGCGGCGGGAGCACGTACGGCAGGTCGACGACGTCGTCGACCGTCTCCACTATCGACCGCACGCCGGTGTCCCCGCCGAGCCAGACCGGCTCGGGCGGGGCAACGAGCGCGGGGAGCGATGTCATGCCCGGTATCACTGCCTGCGACACGACGTCGGCAACGGGAATCGGTACGGGAACGACGACCGCGGGGCCTGCAGGCGTCGCAATCACCGGCAGGCCGACGTGAGCAGCGATGGCCGCGTTCGTCTGGTTCACAGGGCCGTCGTTTCCGGGGCTCGAAATCCGGATCGAGATGTTGGCGTTGGACGGTTGATACTGCGCTGCGGTTGCGTCCTGATACTGAGAAGAATTCTCCCCACAGTTCCAGATCCACGTCCAGTTCTTCGGAACAGATCCCGTGGTGGATCCAGCGAGCGGTATCACGGACAGATCCGGATTCGAGAGGCAGTTCCACTGCCAGTTCCACGTGTCCGGATCGTCCTGCGCGCTCGAAGAAGAAGCGGCAGCGGGCTGCGGTGCCGGCGTCGAGGCCTGCGCGCCGGACGTCGTGCTCGGAGCGGCCGCGGTGGTCGCGGGAGCAGCGCTCGTGCCGGAACCGCTGGCGCTCGGTGCCGTCGCGACGGCCGCCGCGACATTCACCTGCGTGACGGGCCCGTTGTCGCCCGGGCTCCCGATCCGGACGCTGACGTTGAGGTTGGTCGGCGAGGTTTGCACGGCCGCGGCGGGGGCCGTCGTCGCCGGAGCCGCCGTTGTGGCGATACCAGCCGCGGTATCGGATGAAACCGGCGTGGTATCGGGCTTGGCTGGGGCCTGGACGGGTGGCGTCTCGATCGCAGGCACGGTCTCGGCCGGGGTCGCAGCGCTCGGTGCGGCGGGCGGCGTGGCATCCGCAGGAGCCGCCTGCTCCGTCGCCTGCGCCGCCTCGCCGAGAGCGTCGTCCATCGCGCCCTCGACCGCGGCGCTCGCCTCCCCCGCGAGCACCGCGCCGGTGTCGAGAGACGGCGCCGTCAGCGGTGCCGCTGGCACGGAGACCGGGCCGTCGTCGGCCAGGGCCTCCGTGGGGAGGGTCGCCGCGGCCGCGCTCACGAGAGTGGCGGCAACGACACATGTCGCGAGACGTGCAGTCGTGATAGGCGCCATGCAACGACATCTATGCAATCTTCTCCGATTTTTTATTCGTCATTCTTCGATGTCTTTCTGGACATGCCGCCCGTTGCGATGTAGTTTTCCCCGTACAAGAGGCGGTGGATCTGGTGAGGTATCGGGGGAATCACGGTGAGGGGCAACGGCGACGCTCGACCGCGGCGCTTCTCGCCGCCTACCACCATCGAGGCGACCGATCCGCCCGAACCCGGGTGATCGAGCAGAACCTGCCGCTCGTCCATTCGCTTGCACGCCGGTTCTGGCGTCCGTCGGAACCGCTCGACGACCTCGTCCAGGCCGGCACGATCGGCCTGATCAAGGCCGTGGACGGGTTCCGGGACGACCGAGGGCGCGACCTCGGCGCGTACGCCGTGCCGACCATCGTCGGCGAGCTGCGCCGGCACGTCCGCGAGCGTGCCTCCGCGTCGTCTGTCGCGGAGCTCGAGGAGGAGACGCTCGCAGCGGGCGCCCGCTCGCAGGCAGAGGTGAGCGAGACGCGCGAGCTCGTGCGCGCCGCCCTCGACGTGCTCACTCCGCGCGAGCGGCGCATCGTCGCGCTCCGCTACTACCGCGACTGGAGCCAGCAGAGCATCGCCGCCGAGGTCGGGCTCTCGCAAGTTCAGGTGTCGCGGGTGCTGTCCGCGTCACTCGCGAAGATGCGCGACAGGCTCGAGGCGGCCTGACGCCGCCATGCGCCGCATTGTGCGTACCGCCTCGAGCCCGTACACTCGACGGTTGGTGAGTGCCCAACCGTCCGCCTCGGACATCCACGAGGGGAGCCGCACGAAGACGCCGCCGTCGCCGAGCGGACGCCTCCTCCTCCGCATGCCTCCGGACCTCCATGGCGAGCTTGCCCAGGCGGCGGAGCGCGACGGGACGAGCCTCAACGGTTACATCATCGCCCGACTCGGGGAGGCCGTCGGAAGGACGCAGGAGAGCGGCGCGGCCGCATCGTCGGGGCTCTCGGCCGTCACGGTCCGGCGGCTCCTGATCGCGAACGTGGTCACCGTCGCGCTCGCGTCGGTCGCCGCACTCGCAATCCTGCTCGTCGCCTGGCTCGGGTAGGCCCGGAGCCGGTCTCACGCCGAGCGGCGCGGTGGAGTCGCCGCCCGTGGCGGCTCGGTAGCTCTCAGGCGGGCTCGGTAGCCGGCTCGAGTGGCGCTCTCGGCCTTGGCGCCCGGGTCGCGAGAACCGAGCCCGCGAGAACCAGCCCGAACCCGAGCATCACCCCGATCGTCAGGTGCTCTCCGAGCACGAGAACGCCGAGGATCGCGGCGACGGCAGGGTTGACGTACGTGATCACCGTGGCGCGCACCGGGCCGATCTCGCCGATCAGCGCGAAGAAGACGACGAAGGCGAGCGCCGTGCAGACGACGGCGAGCCCTGCAACCGCACCGACCGCGGCGGCAGAAGGCATCTCGTGCGGGAGGCTGAACGCCGCGATCGGGACGTAGATGACGGCGGTGAGCGCAAGCGATGCGGCGATGACTCCCATCGCCGGGAGATGCGCGAGGTATCGCTGCAGTATCAGCGGCCCGACCGCGTAGCAGACGGCCACGACCCCGACCTCTACGATCGGCAGGGCGCTCGCGCCGTCGAGATTCACGCCGACGATCGCCGCCACGCCGAGGACGCCGAGGAGCAGCCCGGCTGCGCGGGCACCGCTCATATGCTCACGCGCGCCGGTCGTCGCTGCGACCACGACCGCGACCAGCGGGACTGCGGCAACGAGAAGGCCGGTGAGCGAGCTCGAGAGATGCTGCTCTGCGCTTCCGAGGAGCACCCACGGGATCGCGATCTCGATCACCGCGAATACGACCAGCGCCGGCCAGTGGCGCACGAGCGGCCGGAGCTCGTTCCGCCGCAGAGCGAGGGGCAGCAGGATCGCCGCCGCCACGAGCGTTCGAGAGAGCACGAGCATCGCCGGGCTGAGGTCGCGCACAGCGACACGGATCAGGAGGTACGGGACGCCCCAGATCACGCACATCGAGGCGAAGAGCAGCCATCCGCGCCGGCTCATGAGTCCGCTCCAGACCATTGCGGCGCCATTCGACCACGCTACCCGGGACGGTCCGGGCTAGGCGATCGGCCTTTCTGCTCGAAGCGATCAGCGAACGGAATGCACGCGCCGGCGCCTGCTGGGGTCAGGCACCTGACGGTGCCAGACCCCTACAAACGTCCGGAGCGGAAGACGCCCCAGAGCAGCCAGACGCCGAATGCGCCCGAGAGGACGAAGCCGACGACGGACAGGAGGTGCAGCCCCATGAGGTGCGGCCCGTCTTTCGCCAGGACCCCGATCAGGGAGGAGCCGACGAGGCCGCCGAGGATGACGAGGGCGACGGCGATCCGGTTGACCGAGACGTCCATGTGGTGCGCGAGATCGTCGATGCCGGGATTCGAGATCCTCACCTCGAGCTCGCCGTCCCGGAGCTCGTTCAGGATGTCGTGCACCTGCCTCGGCACCTCGAGCGCCAGCTCTGCGATGTCCTGCACCTCGGCGCGGGCACGGAGTGCGACGCGCCTGGGCGAGTAGCGCTCGGCGATCAGGTGCTTCGCGTACGGTCGCGCGACCTCGAACACGTTGAAGTCCGGGTACACCTCCGCCGCGACGGAGCCGAGGGTCGCGATTGCCTTGTCGAGGATCACGAACCGCGTCGGCAGGCGGAGGTTCATCGCGTAGATGAGCGTGAGCCCCTCGCGGATCGCCTCGATCGGGTCGATGTCCGACAGGCGCGAGCCGTAGTAGCGGTAGTAGAGCTCCTCGAGACGTGAGCGCAGCTCCTCCTCGCGCTCGCGCGGATACCGCACGCCGAGGTCGGTGAGCCGCCGCGGGAGCGCCTCGACGTTCTCGGTCGCCGCATCGACGAAGAGCCGGGTGAGGCGGGCCATGTCCAGGTCGGTGAGCCGCCCCGCGAGGCCGAAGTCGATAAGGCCGAGCCGGCCGTCGTCGAGGTGGAGGATGTTCGACGGATGCGGGTCGCCGTGGAAGAACGCGTGACGGAAGATCATCGCCATCCACGCGTCCGTCAGCGTGTAGGCGAGCTCGCGACGTGAGGCGTCGTCCCAGGCGTCGAGGTCGAGGTCGCGGACGTGTGTCCCCTCGAGCCGGTCGAGCGTGAGCAGGCGGCCGGTCGTGTAGCGCCACCAGACGCGCGGCACCGCGATGCGATCGTCGCCGGCGAAGTTCCGCCGGAAGGTCTCGGCGTTGCGGGCCTCCTGCTGGTAGTCGAGCTCGAGGCGGATCGAGCGGCCGAACTCGTCGACCAGCTCGCCCGTGTCGATGAAGTCGAGCTGGCGGACGCGCTCGCGCGCGACGCGCGCCGCAGACGCCATCAGCTTGAGGTCGGACGCGATCTGGCGTGCCGCGTTCGGACGCTGAACCTTGACGACCACCTCGACGTCGTTGGGCAGCGTCGCACGATGCACCTGGCCGATCGACGCCGCCGCGATCGGCGTCTCGTCGAAGTCGAGGAACGCCTGCTCGACGGTGAGGCCGAGCTCCTCCCCGATGACGCGCTCGACCTCCCCCATCGGGACCGGCGAGACGTCGTCCTGGAGCTTTCGAAGCTCCCCGATGATGTCCGGTGGCACGACGTCCGGGCGGGTCGAGAGCAGCTGCCCGAACTTGACGAACGTCGGGCCGAGCTCGTCGAACATCTCGCGCAACCGGCGCCCCCGGTCGCCGTCCTGCTCGCTGTCCCCAGAACGGCGGCGGTCGAGGAGGTAGCCGAACCCGTGCCGCGTGGCGACGCGCCCGATCTCCGTGACGCGCGAGAGCGTCCGCTGCTGGCCGGCGTCCGGCATCGGCTCAGTGTCGCACGGTCAGGCGACGCGGTCCCGCTCGAGCAGCCGCAGTCGATGCTCGAGCTGCGCCACGCGGAGCGCGAGGTCCTCGACCTCCTCGCGGCGCGCGAGCCCCGCCTTGGCGAGCGCCCGTTCCATCGCCTCGTCGCGCCGTGCGCCGACGCGCTCGAGCTCCGAGCGCCACGAGGCGACGGTGTCGCTCACCGCCTCCCGCATGGCGTCACGCTCGACCCCGACGCGTCGCGCCAGGTCGTCGGCGATCTCCTCCATCGCCTCCACGCTCATCGTCGCCCAGCCGATACCGGCGAGGAGCAACTCGGAGACGGTCCGCCGCTCGCGATCGGGGTCGGCGCTCATCGCGCCCATTCTACGGGCGCCGACACGCAGCCTCCAGGCAGCTGCTTGAGTTCCCAAGCTTGAGTTCTCAAGGTAGTTGCGGCCCGGAAGGGGACGCCTTCAGGGATCTGCCCCGCCCGCAGGGCGGGGATCCGAGCGCCGGGTTCCGCTCTGGGGAATCCGGCTTGCGAACAAGTGCTAGCGAGGCCTACCGTGCGGGCGGCCGCTGCGACGCTGGCGGCGCCGCTCGCGGCTCGAGCTGCTGGAGTCGCCCAGAGGCACTCCGGCCGGCGCCGGGGCTGCGGACGGCGCGGGCGCAGCGACTGCGGCGGGCGCCGGCTCGGGCTCGGCGCCCAACAGCGCTCCACCGACGGACCCCCCGACCCCGGCGGGGAGAGGATCGCCTTCGCGGTCGCGTCGGCGGGCCCACTCGGGATCCCGTTCCATGAGGACGGTGAGCAGCGGCGTCGCGATGAAGATGGTCGACACGGCACCGACCAGGATCCCGACCATGATCGCGAACGCGAAGTCCTGCAGCGTCGCGCCGCCGAAGAGGAACAGCGCGACGATCGGGACGAGCGTGATGAACGTCGTCACCATCGACCGCCGCAGCACCTCCCAGACCGACACGTTCGCGATCGTCGCGATCGATGCGCGCGGCATCAGCTTCATGTTCTCGCGGATACGGTCGAAGACGATGATCGTGTCGTAGATCGAGAAGCCGAGGATCGTGAGCACGGCCGCGACGGTCGACGCCGTCACCTCGCGCCCGGAGAGTGCGTACACACCGAGCGTGATCAGCACGTCGTTCCCCAGCGTGCGCAGGATGGGGACGGCGAAGCGCCAGCGGTAACGGAGCGCGACGTAGAGCGCGATCAGCGCGAACGAGACGAGGATGGCGACGATCGCGCCCTTCAGGATCTGCCGGCTGAAGCTCGCGGAGACGTTGTGGACCGCATCTATGTGTGCATCGAGTCGGCGCGTCAGCGCGCTCTCGAGCTTCGTCTGCTCGGGATCGGTGAGCGCCTCGGTGCGAACCTCGAACTCCTTGTAGTTGTCGCCGGTCGCCTGGCCGCGGCCCTGCACGATCGCGTCGGACCGGCCGATCACGCCCATCTCCTCGCGCACGGACGACAGCGAGACAGGCGTCGGCGTCGAGAACTGGACCTGCGTGCCCCCCTTGAAGTCGATGCCGAGGTTGAGGCCCTGGACGATCAGCGCGACCACGCTCACGCCGATCGCGACGAGGGAGAGGATGAACCAGAGCCGGCGCCTCCCAATGACGTCGATCCGCTGCCAGCGGGGGATCTCGGTCGCGGTCGCGCCCATGAAGCGCGGGTTGTCGAACCACCGGAAGCCCGAGAGCACCGTCAGCATCGCGCGGGTGGCGACCACGGCGGTGAGCATCGAGATCGCAGTACCGATGAGCAGCATCAGCGCGAAGCCGCGGACGCTCGCCGTGGCGACGGCGAACAACACCAGCGCGGTGATCGCCGTGACCGCATTCGCGTCGACGATCGTGTGGAATCCCTTCGTGTAACCGGTGGAGATCGCCGCCCGGACCGAGCGCCCGGCGCGCACCTCTTCCTTGATGCGTTCGAAGATGACCACGTTGGCGTCGGCCGCCACCCCCAGGGTGAGAACGAGGCCCGCAAAGCCCGGGAGCGTGAGCGTGACGTGGAAGAGGAGGATCGCCGCGTACAGCAGCGCCGCGTAGACGATGAGGCCGAGAACGGCCACGATGCCGAGGAAGCGATAGAAGATGAGAAGGAAGATCGCGACGAGCAGAAGCCCGACCATCGCGGCGAGCTTCGCCTCCTGCAGCGAGTCCTTGCCCAGCGTCGCCGAGATCGCAGTCTGGTCGAGCGTGCGGAACTCGACGGGCAGCGCGCCGGTCTGCAGCACGAGCGCGAGGTTCTTCGCCTCGCCGATCGACTGCAGGCCCGAGATCTGCGCGCCGTTCGAGCCGGTGATCCCGCCCGGGTACTCGGTGAAGTCGATCGTCGGCCACGACCTGATCTCGCGGTCGAGCACGATCGCGAAGTGCTGCAGGAAGGCGCTCGGGTCGCCCTGGCCGCCGCCGACCGTGTTGAAGAGCAGCTTCCCGCGCTGTGCGATGTCGCGGGTGATCTCCTCGAACTTCTTCCCGCCCTTGTCGGTGAACTCCATGAGCACGATCGGCTCGCCCGTGCGCGTGTCGAAGTCCTGCCTCGTGCCCGAGAGCTTGAGGTCGGAGCCCGTCATCTCCGGCACCTCGGGCGGCGTGTACCGCATCAGGTACCAGGAGTTCTGCGTCGGATTCGTCTGCGCGACGCCCGGGCAGACGACGGCCCCGCCGGCGCCGCAGCGCACGACGACCGTGCTCGGCGGGACGGCGAAGAGCTTGTGGCCGGGCGGCAGCTTCCCATCCCACTTGGAGAGCGCCGCCTGCTTCGTCTGCACGGGCCCGCGGACGAGCTTCTTGCCCTTGGTCTCGAAGACGTAGTAGGTATCCGGCGTCCCCTTGCCCGCGAGCGCCTGCTGGCCGGCGAGCAGGTCGTAGAGCTTCGGCGTCGCGATCGGCTGTCGCGTGCGTGCGTCGATCGAGGGAGAAACGAGGTCTCGCTCGAGGTCGAACA
>Ga0157375_10004966_pt1 | contig 11572 bp, 9 predicted proteins | sample M35metaG_FD_115311 | JGI IMG/M metagenome (GOLD analysis project Ga0157375, IMG submission 115311) | Miscanthus rhizosphere microbial communities from Kellogg Biological Station, Michigan, USA - M3-5 metaG | ecosystem: Host-associated > Plants > Roots > Rhizosphere > Soil | place: USA: Michigan...
CCATGCGTTGACGCAGGCGCGGGATGATATTTTGGGCGGCGCCAATGACATCGAGCTTTGGGCGGTGCATCCGGGCGGACGCACCGTGCTGGATGCGGTGGAACAGGCGTTCGGCTTGCCGGCGGAGGCGCTTTCGGCGTCGCGCTCGGTGCTCAATGATTATGGCAACATGTCGTCGGGCACGGTGATGTTTGTGCTGGACAGGATCATGCGCCAAGCCGCCGGCCAAAAGAAAGGTCAGAATGGCTGCGCCATGTCCTTCGGTCCCGGCCTGGTGGCCGAAACCATGATGTTCCGGATGGCGGCATAAGTTGCGCACACTCACCCCTGAGATATTGGATTACCTGGCTCCTGATGATCCGCGGGCGGTTCGTTCCCGCCGCGATCTGGTCGTGATCAACGCCATGATGCGGCAGAGCGCTATCATGGCCAACGCGCTGTCGCGTTATCCCGCGCCCAACGTGCTGGCCGATCTGGGCGGCGGCGATGGGCGTTTCATGCTCAAGGTGGCGCGGCGGCTGGCCAAACGCTGGCAAGGTGTCACGGTGATGATTGCCGATCAGCGCGCCATAGTCAGTGCCGACACCAAGGCGCAATTCACCCAGCTGGGTTGGCGCTGCGAAAGCCTGACCGGCGATATTTTTGAGACTTTGCCCCGGGTCAATCCGGATATCGTAACGGCAAATCTGTTCCTGCATCATTTCGATCAAGTGGCGCTCAAAGAGTTGCTGGCGTTGGTGGCGGCGCGCGCCAAAACATTTGTCGCTTGCGAGCCGCGCCGCTCGGCATTTGCGCTGTTGGGAGCGCGGCTGGTGTTTGTCCTCGGCGCCAATGACGTCAGCCGCCATGATGCGGTGGCAAGCGTGCGGGCCGGCTTTGCCGCCTCGGATTTGTCGGCGCTGTGGCCGCAAGATCAAACGAGTTCTTGGCGATTGCGGGAAAAAGCCGTCTTTCCTTTCACCCATCTGTTTGAGGCCCATGCGTTATGACGCGGTGATCATCGGCGCCGGTCCCGCCGGGTCCGCTGCGGCCCGGTTGCTGGCGCAAGCGAACTGGAATGTGGGTTTGGTGGAGAAGGCCGTATTCCCCCGCCGCAAAGTGTGCGGAGAATTCATTTCCGCCACCACCATGCCGGTGCTCAAGGCCTGCGGTGTTGCCGTGCCCTTCATCTCCGCCGCCGGGCCGCTGGTGACAAAGATTGGCGCTTATGCCGGAAGCGCCATGCTGGTGGCGCCACGCCAGCAAGCCTGGGGCCGAGCGCTAGGCCGTGAACATTTGGATACCATGTTGCGCGATGCCGCGGTGGCGGCGGGCGCCACCCTGTTCCAACCCGCCGAAGTCACCGCTTTGCAGCCGGACGGCGATACGCAGCTCTGCGTCCTGGATGACGGGCGCGAAATCGCGGGCAGGGTTGTGATCGCCGCTTGCGGCTCTTGGAACACCAAGGGCGTGTTCGCGATTGCCGATAACAAACCCGCATCTTCCGATCTGTTTGCCTTCAAGGCGCATTTCCTCCAAGCGGCGCTGCCGCCGGGCCTGATGCCGCTTTTGGCCTTTCCCGGTGGCTATGGCGGATTGGTGGAAAGCGATGGCGGCCGGGTATCGCTGTCCTGCTGCATCCGCCGCGACACCCTGACCAAAGTGCGTACCCGCCATGGCGGCAAGGCCGGCGATGCGGTGCTGGCGCATATCCTGAACACCACCAAGGGTGCGCGCTTGGCGCTGGGGACCGCGGTGCTGGACGGAAACATTCTCGCCACCGGGCCCATCCATCCCGGTATTCGCGCCATGACTCATAATGATGGGGCCCATGATGACAATGTCTTCTTCAGCGGCAATATCGCGGGCGAAGCCCATCCGGTGATCGCCGAAGGCATCAGCATGGCGATCCAGTCTTCCAGCCTGCTGGCAAAATTGTTGATCTCGCATCGCGGCGAACTTTATGCCCCGGAATGGAAGCGGCGTTTCGCGCCTCGCATCCGGGCGGCCTCGCTGTTCGCGCATCTGGCGATGAGCGGCAGCGGACGGTTGGCGGGGCGGGCGGTGCTTGGCGCCGCGCCCAGCCTTTTGGGCCTGGGCGCGCGGCTCAGCGGCAAGGCGCCAGTCCTGGTTCAACAGGGCTGAGTTCTTCCCAGTCTCCTCCTTTTTTGCTCTAGTAAGGAAAAATGAGGGGAAACGTCATGGGCTTGAAGCACGTCTTCCTGACGGGGCTGATGCTGGCTTCCACGCCGGCTTTCGCCGCCAAATATTTCCTGTATGTCGGCAGCTATACCTCCGGCACCTCCAAAGGTATCTATGGCGGGACCTTCGACAGCGCCAATGGAAAAATAGACTCCTTGAGCCTGATGGCGGAATCGCCGCAAGCGGCGCATCTGTGGATCGCGCCCAATGGCAAGGCGCTTTACACCGTGAACTGGGAGAACCAGGGTGGTGTCAGCGCTTATCGCATCGACCCAAAGACCGGTGCGTTGACCTTCCTGAATAAGACCTCTTCGCATGGCGCCCAGCCCAACCAGGTGGTGGTCGACCCCAGCGGGCAGGTGGCGGTGGCGGTGAACTACACGAGCGGTTCGTTGGCCGCGTACAAGCTGGAGCCTGATGGCAAGCTGGGCGAGGCCTTTTATGTCGACCAGCATACCGGCAAGCCCTTGTCACCCAAGCAGCCGGGCCCCAAGCAGCACGGCATCCAGTTCAGCAAAGACAACAAGTTCATGTACATCGCCGATCTGGGGCTGGACCGGGTCTACAGCTATCATTTCGACGCCAAGACGCCGTCGATCACGCCGTGCGAGACGCCCTATGTAAACACCCACGCTGGGGCGGGCCCGCGCCGGGTGCAGATGACGCCGGACGGCAAGTTTCTTTATGTCGATCACGAGACCGATTCAGAAGTCGGCGTCTACACTATCGACGGCTGCACCTTGAAAGAGATTCAAGTGGTTGGCACCGTGCCGGACGACGCCAAAGCCAAGAACACCACCGCCGAGATCATCATCTCTGCCGATGGCCGGCATCTCTATATCGGCAATCGCGGCCATGACAGCGTGGCGATCTTCACCATTGATCCCAAGACCGGCATGTTGAGCAACCGCCAGAACGTGCCGTCGGGCGGGCGCACGCCGCGCAATATCCGCTTTGATCCCACCGGTACCTGGTTCTTCGCCGCCAATGAGAATGGCGGCAATGTCACCGAGTTCAAGGTGGACAAGAAGACGGGCGGCATCACGCCAACCGGCGTCACCCTGCCGATCAATACCCCCGGCGGGATGTACTTTTTGAAGGCGAAGTGATCTCGCTGAGGAGGCCCATTATGGCGCCGCGGGTCGCGTTGGCCCGAACTTGGTCGCGAACATCCGCTGGCGTGGGCAGAACACTCACAACCACGAAAAGAAGCGCAATGCGAGCCAGCCGTCTTAAAACTTCGGAACTTTTACCTGACACTTTGTTGAGTTGCCGCAATGTGCAGCGCAGCACGAGACAAATTTATAGCCGGGTCATGCTTTTGCTATTTCGCAAACTCATGGGACTGCCTTAGGCTGGCTTCAGATCGGAGTTACATCCGACGAAAGCCGTGATGGTTCTGCTGTCTCGGTGCACGAGGGGAAAGTTTTATGAGATCACGAGCCGCGGCTCGCGCGGTCCCGTTTTGGGCCGGGCCGGTGAGATGAAAAATCCCTTCCTTCGTTCACGCCGCAGGGCCCTGGCCATTCTTCGGTCGGGATCAATCATGTTTCCTATTTCGAAGGTGCAGTGATGCGGGCGCACTTCGCGCCCCGCGCGCCGTCGGAATTTATGAAAGTGCCAGCCTTGCTGGCCAGGGCTGTAGCCGCCGAATCGATCGATCGAGGGGAAGAAGAATGAAAAGATTTGCTTCGGGCGAGAGTTGGGCCGCGTTGCGCGCTTTGCTGCTGACCTCCGTCGTCACTCTCTGCACCTCGGCGGCTTCAGCGCAAGACGGTTATCCCGCCCAGCCGGGCAAGGACTGGCCGATCTATGGCGGCAGCTACAACAACCAGCGTTATTCCTCATTGAAAGAGATCACGCCCGCCAATGCCCGCAACCTTCAGGGCAAATGGATGTATCACGTCGAAGGGCTGCAGGGCCTTGAAAGCGTGCCGGTCGTCGTCAATGGCGTCATGTATGTCAGCGGCTATAACCGGATCGACGCCCTGGATGCGCGAACCGGCAATGTCATCTGGCGTTTCCGCCGCCAGCCGGCGACGGCAGCCTATCAGCGCGGCGCGGCGGTGGCCCACAACCGTGTCTATATCACGACCAATGACGGCCATATCCTGGCGTTGGACGCGCGGACCGGCGCGCAGCTATGGGAATCGAAAGGCGGTCCCAAAGTCTCTTTCTCCGGCATACCGCCGCTGGTCGCGAACGGCAAGATTTTGGTCGGTGGCAACCGCTTCAGCGGCGCCGATGGCGGTGGCTTTATCGAAGCCTTTGATGAACAGACGGGCGAATATCGCTGGCTCTGGCGCGCGATTCCGGAAAAAGGCGATCCGGCCATGGAGAGCTGGGGTGGACACGAGCCCGGTGGCGGTCCGATCTGGATCGGCGGGGCTTATGATCCGGAACTGAAGCTCGTCTATTACGGAACGGGTCAACCCAATCCGCAATGGTCGGGCAAGGGGCGGCCCGGCGACAATCTCTATTCCGATTGCATTGTCGCGCTGGATATCGATACCGGCAAGCTGAAATGGTATTTCCAAAACACGCCGCACGACACGCACGACTATGATTCGACCGAAATCATTGTTCTTGCGGACATGAGTTTCAAAGGCAGGCCGCGGAAGGTCGCGCTGCAGGCCAACCGCAATGGCTTCTATTACATTCTCGATCGCGCCAATGGCGAGTTCCTGCAGGCAACACCGTTCGTCAGCCGGGTGGATTGGGGCACCGTCGATCCAAAGACCGGGAAGGGACTGCCTGATCCGGCCCACGAACCAACCGTGAAGGGCACCATCACTTGTCCTTCCACCGCCGGCGCCACCAACTGGCCATCACCGGCCTACAATCCCGCCACCGGTCTTTTCTATGTCACCGCCACAGAAGGATGTGGCGTTAACACGTTGGCGAGTTCGGCGCCCGACTCTGAAACCAGCTATCTGGAAAGTCCGCGCGACAAGGAAAGTTGGCAGCTTTATACGCGGGCGATTGACGCCAAGACCGGCGCCATCAAGTGGGACTACAAGCAAGTCCGCTCCAATCACTATGGCCCCGGCCTGCTGACCACCGAAGGCGGCATTGTCTTCTCGCCGGAACAGTTCGGTCAGGTTTCGGTGCTCGATGCCAGGACCGGGCGCTCGCTATGGCACTACAATACGGGCGATCTGATCACCGCAAGTCCGCTCACCTACAGCGTGGATGGCCATCAATATCTGGCAATCGCGTCCGGCACCAATATTCTCACCTTCGGCCTGCCGGAGCGCGTCACCGCAGCGGAGAAGAAGCCATGAAGCTGACCACGGCTCTCCTGCTCGGTCTTGTCCTTCCCCTGGCAATTCTGCCGGCCCAGGCGCAGCGTGGCGGGCCCCCCGCCGGGCCGCCCAATCCGTTCGCCGGCAAGAGTGAGGCGATCGGGCAGGGAGAGCAGGTTTACAACCAGAACTGCACCTCCTGTCATGGCCCCAATGGCGGCGCTGGCGAGATCGCGCCGGAAATCATTCATAACTTGTCGGTGCCGCTGCGTGGCGAGCTGAACGACAACCAGATCCTCGATGTGATCCGCAATGGCGAGCCGGGCACGGCCATGCCGGCCTGGAAAGGAAAGCTGGCGGATGACGACATTCTCAAGATCGGCGCCTTCCTGCATTCCTTACGGGGAACCGCGATCGACAACCCGCTGGCCGGCAATGCCGCCCATGGCGAGGAAATATTCTGGGGCAAGGGCCAGTGCAGCTCTTGCCACATGCTGGGCGGCAAGGGCTCTCTCAAAGGTCCCGATCTCACCAATGTCGCAGCCGAATACAAATCCAACCTCATCGTCGATGCGCTCACCAAGCCCAATCACCGCGTCTATGGCGATGGCGGCGTGCATTTGCGCGCCCTGCCGGCCATGGACACCTATGATGCGGTCCATGTGACGCTGACCGGCGGGCGCGCGATCGACGGCGTGCTGCTGAACCAGGACAGCTATTCGCTGCAGTTGATGGGTGATGACAATCAGCTTCATCTGCTGGACCGGTCCCAGGTCAAGGCGGTTACGAATAAGCCGCCTCTCATGCCCACCGATTATGACAAGCGCCTCACCAAGGAGGAGTTTGCCGACCTCATGGCATTCCTGACGCGGCAGGGAAGAAAGGCTCCGGCTGCCGCGCCGGCACCGCGGAATGCCGATCCGGACTGAGGCTCACGACGATTAAACAACAACAATCATCACAATAGGGGAAAAACATGCTCGCGAATTCCAAATCTACCGTTTCACTAATCGCCCTACTCGCCGGTTTATCCAGCGGGCCGGCCTACGCGCAAAGCGCGGCTGAATCGACGGAAACGGTAGTCGTCACCGGTTCGCGCGTTATTTCGAATATCGCCAATTCTCCCACGCCTCTGACGGCTCTTTCGAATACGGAGCTTACACAGATGACACCGACATCGGTGGCGGACGCCTTGGTTAAGCTGCCGGTGCTTTCTTCCTCCATTTTTCCGCGCCAGGCGTACCAGAATCTTACCATCCTGAACCTGCGCAATTTCGGCGGCAATCGAACCCTTACTATGCTGGATGGCCACCGCTTAACCCCCTCGCTGCAGGACGGTACGGTTGGTGTTGAGACTCTGCCCCTGACGCTCATGTCGCGGACGGAAGTGGTCACGGGCGGCGCCTCCGCCGTCTATGGTTCCGATGCTGTCTCCGGCGTCGTCAATTTTATTTTGGATAAGCAATTCACCGGCTTTAAGGTGGAGGCCAATGGCGGCATTTCGACCTACGGGGATGGCGCGAGCTTTAAGCTAGAGGCGGCAGCAGGAACAAGCCTATTTGGCGGACGCGGCCACTTCGAAGTCGCCTTAAGCAGCCGGCACCGCGATCTGGTGTACGACTATGCGCGTCCCTATGGCTACCAGCCCTGGGTGCAAACGGGCGCAGGCACTACAGCCAATCCTTATGTGGACACTCCGTATGCGCGGCGTCCCACGGCCCCGTTCGGCGGCGTGGTCACCGCTTGCGGCGGGTGTGCGGCCACAGGCTTCAATTTCTATACTCCCGGCGTGCTCACGGCCTACGACCCGGGCAAGTTGACTGGCACCAGCAATGTCACGCAGGGCGGCGACGGTGGCTATAACAAATGGGGCAGCGCGCTTAACGGGGTGAAGGTCAACTCCGCCTTTGCCCGGTTCAGTTATGACCTGGATGACGACACCACTTTCTTTATCAATGCAACAGCGAGCGAGACGGGCAATGTTGCCCGGTATTTTCCTATCAAGATCGGGCCCGTAACCTTTGGCGGCCTGTACTATAGGAACAATCCATTTCTTCCGGCCGCGACACAGACCCTGTTGGGCAATAATGGGACGAACCCGGCCTTTTTCGTGCCAAGTACAGGTACTCAGGGCAACAATGGCGGCTCCAATGCAACCAACACGTTCGTCATGGGCAAATTCCTCGATGGCGGACCCGGGCAGGAACAGGGCGGGCGCGCTGTCGACCGGCTGCTTTCGGTTGCGACGGGGCTGGACGGTCACTTGGGGAGGTATAGCTGGAGCTTGTATTTCTCGCACGGCGAAGCCCGGGAGAACAACGTCGTCACGGCCAACCAGGATTACCAACATCTGTATGCGGCTCAGGACGCCGTCCTCGCGCCCCCCGGCACAGGTCCCGGCGGTGTGACCTCCAATGTCAGCAATGCGACGGTCCAGTGCTATGCCGCAACCCAGGCGGCGACAGCGGCAGCGTATAAGAACTGCGTCCCGCTAAATCCGTTTGGCCCGGGCCCGCTATCTACGGCGCAATTTAACTGGATAAACGCCGATACCCCGACCATCATGACCAACAAAATGGACAATGCCGAAGCCAGTATCTCCGGCAGCCCGTTCGAAACCTGGGCCGGTCCGGTCACCGTGGCGCTGTCCGGTCAAGCACGTTTCATGTCCTTGGATATCGCGCCCGGTGGCCCAAACAGAACCGGGTTGGTTGATTGCACCGGCCTGCGCCTCTGCGATCCGACCGCGTTCCGCTGGTTGTCCGGCGGATCGCCAGTATCTGCCTCCAATGATGTGGAAGAAGCGGCTATTGAAGCCGACATACCCTTGCTGAAAGATTCAGCGTTTGGAGACAGTCTGAATGTCAACCTCGCCGGCCGCTACACCAACTACAGCACTTCCGGCGGGGTTCAGACCTGGAAGATCGGTCTCAATTACGGGGTCAACGATCTGATCCGGTTCCGTAGCACCTTGTCCGTCGATATTCGCGCCCCGAATCTGTATGATCTGTATCAGCCGACGACCATATCCTCGGGATCAGGCTATTTCGATATTCACACTCAGACCCAGAACAATACGCAGGTGGTCAGCGGGGGTAACCCAAATCTGCAACCGGAAATTGCCCGCACTTTCACGGCGGGTGTGGTGTTGACGCCAGAATGGTTCCCGGGATTCACCGCGTCCCTCGACTACTACCGGGTGCGTCTGCATAACGCGATCGGTCAGATTTCCGGTACCAACGTATCGATTCAGAATCTCTGCAACGGCTCCGGTGGAACGTCGCCCTATTGCGCGTTGTATGTGCGGCCAAATCCCTTCAGTGACACAAGTCCGGCGAACTACCCCACCAGGGTGTTCTCAAATACTCAGAACACCGCGCTTGTGGAGATTGAAGGGTTTGACCTTGAAACAAACTATGCCTTCGATGCGCTCGGGGGGAATTGGAACGCTCGTGTGCTGGCCAACTATCAACCGGTGAATCAAAACCAGGCCTATCCGGGCGCACCGTTTACGTTCACGTCCGTACCGCCCAATGCTGATTTGATATCGAAGACCCATATCAACCTTTCTCTATCTTACCGGTTGGACAGCTGGACATTCGCTTTGCAGGACCGCTGGCTTGGCGAATACAGCAGGGTTTCGACAGCGGGCGTCAGCCAAGTCTATGTCGATCCCTGGATCCGCGCGAAAAACTATGTCGATGTCAACATCGACCGGGATTTCCAAATGGGCGGTGCCGACATGACCGCCTACTTCAATGTTCAGAATTTCTTCAATGCCAAGGGTCAGGTCTACGAAAATAGTGCGGTGCAGGGCATCCACTATCCGATTCCGGCCGAAGAAGACATCATGGGCCGTTACTTCACGATCGGTGTACGGGCCAGATTTTAGGGTGACTTTGCAGGCTCTTGGGTGAGCGCCGAATGCTCGGTTGCTCTTCGCGTCGGAATTCCTTCTTTCCCTCTCCCTCATGGGGAGAGGGAAGGGAGGCGATTACTTCGGCACCTTGAGGAATTCGCTGGGCCGTAGCGCGTGGGTGGTGAAGCGCGCTTCCGCCACCGAACCGGTGAAATAGTTCACATGGTTGATGCGCACGCCCACCATCATATGGCCGGGCCCGTGCGGAGTGAAGGGAATCTCGGCTTCGTTTTCCAGCACGCCATTGACATAAGAGCGATAGGTCTTGCCGTCATAGGTCTGCGCCACCGCATACCATTGATCGATGGGATGCGTTTTTTTCGGATCGATCAGCGCCTTGCTGCCGGCGGCACTGTTGACGAAGGCATCCAGATACCATTGGCCGTCCTTGACGCGCACTTCGAACATGTGGCGCGGATTGGGATCCGATGTGCCGCCGGGATTGGCGTCCAGCCCGGTCTTGGGATCCGTCTCCGCAATATGCATCCAGCGCTGTTCGAAGGCGCCGCCTTCGGGACGGAAGATGGCCTCGATAGTAAAGGCCTTGGCGCCCACCAACGGACGGCTGGAGAAGAACAGCGCGGTGTCCTTGCCGTTGAATTGCACCGCTTTTCCCACCGGCGAATCCACCAGTTGGGGGGCGCCTTCCACCTTGGGGGTCTGGCCGCCGATTTTGGACAGATTGTTGAACTTCCACAGCGTCTGGCTCTGCGCCCAAGCGCCGCTGGTGGAAATCGCCAAACCGCCCAAAACAATGGCAACCGCGATGCTGCACTTGCTCATTAAATCCTCCCAGCCTGTTCTGTTCTTGCGGTGACGTTGACGCGTCTTTCCCGCCGCTGCAATCTCCCGGCAACAAAAAACTATCAAGATATTCAGGGGAGTGGCTTATGAAATCACTGACATTGGGATTGGTTGCTTTGGCGACTGTCTCCACAACAGCTTGGGCGCAGCCGGCGGGTGAAAACGGCCCGGCCCGCATCGTCTGGGCGGCGCATAAGGACACGCCCTATACCGGGGTCAACAAGCCGGTGACGCATATCGCCGACATCCTCAAAGCGCATGCGGGCAAGCAAAGCTGGGACCAGCCGGTGATGCTCACCCGTGACTATGACGGCCATTATGTTTCCATGGCGCCGGGCGAAAAGACCAAGTGCCAGTTCTATGCCGACGACCGTGTGTTCGGCTGGGTCCATAGCGGCCAGGTCAAAATCACCATTGACGGCCAGCAACCCGTCACCGCCACCAAGGGCTATCTGTTCGACGTAGCGCCGCGGCTTTCCTATTGCATGGAAAATACCGGCACCGAGCCGGTGGTGTTCTACCGCTCGACGCCGGCGGGCCAGGTGCCGTCCTACCCGGAAAATGAAACGCCGACGCCGGTCAAAGGCTATACCTATGAGAAAGCCAAGATCACTTCGACCGGCGGCTATGAGGCCGGCAACCAGCCGTTCCTGGATTTCAACGACTATGCCGCCAAGGGCGGCAAGAGCCGCGACTTCGCCATGGACGGCCATACCAGCGCCCATGTGATCCGCGCCGGCGCCATCACCAAGCTGCCGCCTGATACCAGCTGGGGCCATTTCCACGAGAATATGGTCGAAGCCTGGGTGGTGATTGAAGGCCAGCTTGATGTGCTGGTGACGGGCTATGGCGTGGTGCATGGCGAAACCGGCGACGTCATCCAGGCCAATGACACGCGTTGGCACCGGGCGACCTGCGCGCCCAATAGCGGCACGTGCACCCGGCTGGCGATGACACCGCGCTTGAAGGAAGGTCAGGTGCATTATTTCCAGACCGACCAGCCGCCAGGGAATTAATCAGGGAATTAGTCAGCGAAATTAGTCAGCTCTCTTTTTAAATCCCGAAAGGAATTCGTGATGGATCGCCGTCAGATGCTGGCCAATTTGGGAGTGGTATCGTGCTTCGCCTTGCCGTTTCAGGCCAAGGCCGCCTATCTCACCAAAAAAGTGAAGATCACCGACGTCAAGGTGATGATCGTTCGCGGCCCGACCTGGGACTGGAACCTGTTCAAGATCGAAACCGACGCCGGGGTGCATGGCATTGGCGAAGGTTATTGGGGACCGGGCGCCAAGGACATCACCTTGAAGCGCTTCAAGGAACAGCTGGTCGGTGAAGACCCGATCAATGTGGTCAAGCTTTATACCAAGCTGCTGTTCTTGAATGGCGGCTATGGCGCCACGGGCGGGCTGACCTATCACGCCGC
>Ga0157375_10004969_pt1 | contig 11566 bp, 12 predicted proteins | sample M35metaG_FD_115311 | JGI IMG/M metagenome (GOLD analysis project Ga0157375, IMG submission 115311) | Miscanthus rhizosphere microbial communities from Kellogg Biological Station, Michigan, USA - M3-5 metaG | ecosystem: Host-associated > Plants > Roots > Rhizosphere > Soil | place: USA: Michigan...
GCGCGTAACTTGATCATCGACGATTACCGCAAGCGCCAACGCACTCCCCACGATAATCTCGCCGACGATCTCGCCGACCACAGTTACCATCTTCATACTCGCACAAATTCAGTGCAAAAAGAGATGGAGCGTCGCGAGCTTGGCGCGCAGGTGCAGGCGGGCATCGATAAGTTGTCACCCGATTTACGGACGTGCGTGATACTGAGAGATATCGAAGAGCTTAGTTACCAGGAGATCGTAGACCTCCTGAAGATTCCTGAAGGAACGGTAAAGTCACGGATTAATCGTGGCCGGATCGAATTGGCAAAGATTCTCCGGCGAATGAAGGTTGTGGCGATGAGCGAGGCATAGAACGAGAAGTGCTCCTTGCTAACGCGGGCAGGCATGGGAAGGAGCACAAGAAAACTGCGGGGCAGGAAGCGAAAAACAATGCTTTGTGTGGATTTCGAAACTCAACTGACTGACTACATCGAAGGGGTAGTTGGCTCAGAAACTAACCGGCTCATGGGCGAGCACGCAATGCGGTGTCCCGTGTGTCATGAAACTCTCACTGCGGTACGCAGTGCGCTCGAGGCTTGCAGAATGGGCACTGTGCCCGAGCCTTCGAGAGAACTCGAAGCCAACATTCTGCAAAAGACAATGCCGAACACGGCAATGACATGTGAGGAATTCGAAGAGTGTCTGACTGATTATCTCGACGGGTTCCTTCCTGCCCATCTTTATCACCGCTGGGAACGTCATGCAGCACTTTGCGATCGCTGCACTGAACTTCCCGGTGAAGTGGTGCGCGCGATTGGAGCTTGCTACACGTACATTTCTGAAGAACGACCACTGCCCGAAGGTCTTAACGCGCGAATTCTGCAAGCGACGCTCGGCACAACAACTCCTGAGGAGATCAAAGCTCCCTGGACCGTGCGCGCGGCGTCTGAGTTTCGTTTGTGGCTGGACGCGATCATTTCGCCGCAACTGGCCACAGTGGCAATGATGATCCTGGTCGCGATTCTCGTGTTGACAAGTACTGTTTCCGCGGATGGTTCGATCAGCGGCGTTTACGATGCAGGCCTGCAACTCGCGGAGCGAACAGGTGCACAGTCGGTGAGGCGATAGTTAACAGGATTTAAGAAGATGATGTACTGTAGCTACCATGCTAAGAATCCGGCGGTGGTTCAGTGCAATCAGTGCGCGCGCTGGTTGTGTCCTGCCTGCGATCATCGCGTGCGCGGGTTTCCTTTCTGCCAGGACTGCATAGTCGCCGGAGTTGAGCTGCTGCGGTATCACTCAAACGCAAGTCCTACGCATATCCTGAGAAGGAAGAGCTCACCGTTTATCGCCACTCTGCTTTCAATCGTGCCCGGGTTAGGCGCCGCCTATAACGGCCAGACTTCTAAAGCGATTGTGCATTTCGCGATCTTTGCCAGCTTCTTTCAAATGGCCGTCGTAACGCAGGGAATGCACTTCTTTATCCTGGGCGTTATCGGCACCTGGCTGTTTGCCGCTATCGATGCTTGCAGAACGGCACAGTTAATGAGAGCAGGGCTGAGTCCCGATGCTGAAGACGATGTAATCGCGCGGCGTCTTTACGGCAACCCGATTGCTTGGGGCACCACCTTGATTATCATCGGCACTCTCTTCCTGCTGCATACACTGTTGAGAGTCACGCTGCCGATCAAGGAACTGCTTCCAGTGGCATTGGTGGCGCTGGGCGCTTACATGTTGTTTGATTACATTCGACGCGGCAAGGGCTCGGATCGAATTGTTCGATTCGACTCGAGACGGCCGCCGCCGTCGGTTGTCGCCAGCACAAGACCGGTTGATACGGCTAATCTTCGCACCGGTGAAACTACGCAGTTCGCGCGTCGCGACGTTACTCCGCTTCCATTCGAACGGAGATCCTAGTACTTTCTTTACGGGGTTGAATTTATGTGTTGTGGCATTCTTAAAGCTTTTGGCGGGCTCGGAGCGATAGTCGCGTTGATCCTTGTCGTGGTCGCGCTGCTCAAACAAATTATCCTGCTGCTTGGTTTCCTGATTGCGGCAGTCAAAATCGCGATTATCGTCGTCTTCGTTGCGCTGCTGGTGATGATCGTGCTCGCTATCCTCCGCGACTGGTCGCGCAAGCGGCGCGAGACTCAACTGTAAGATTAACTGCCCCTCCCTGGAGGGCGCTGTCTTAGCAGCGCTTTGGCCAAAGCGGCGACAAGTCGCCGCACTCCAAGGAGGGACGTAATTCCAACGGGTTCTCTTTTCCCTGCGCTTTCCTTATATTTCTCCGCTCAAGTTGCAACACTTTGCTGCCCTGTGATACGGTCAGGGGCCTTGCAGCACCGGCCGGCTGGATTTCACCTCGGAGGGACCTTGAGGTTTTCAATCCACCCGCTGCAAATCTTCAAGCAGGTTAAGCAACAAGACAATCTTTCCCCGTAACCGCGCAAATCGCTTTTTGTTGGCGACTTTGTGCCTTTCGGTTGTTGCGCCTTTGTTTTTTGCGCAACAACAGGAGCACGATCCGATGGCCAGAGAAGACCGATTTTACGCCTTTATCATCGCCCACACTTCCCGTTCCCGCGCCCGAGTCCAACGAATACGAGTCGAAAAGAGATCAGTAAGCATCTTTTGCATGCTTCTGTTGTTCGTCGCCGTCGGCCTCTTCTATGGGTTATACGGCCTGACGCAGCAAGCGGCGCATCTGCGTACCAGATTCGAAAATCAGCGTCTGCGTGCGGAAAACGAGCGCCAGAGACTGGAGTTGGAAAAACTCAATAATCGGGTCGAAAAGGTTGAAGACACTTCGCGGAAACTCGCCGAGAAGTCCGGCGTCGTCGAGAATGCTCCTATTGTTCCCGGAACGGGTGGTCCTGCCCTTCCTCTTGATGAAATGGGCCTGGCGACGCTGACCGCCAAGATGGGACGACTTGAAGAAGACTTGCGGGCTTACGAGGCTGTTCTGCGTGAACGCGGTTATACACCAACCGCGTGGCCCGTCGAGGGAACGCTGGAAGGCGGATTTGGTGGCCGGCGAAACCCATTTGGCGGTCCAGGTTATGAGTTTCATACCGGGCAAGACATCGAAGCGCCCTGGGGTGCTCCAGTCGTCGCGGGCGCCGCTGGCAGCGTGTCATTCGTGGGTTGGCAAAACGGCTATGGACAGCTCGTCATTGTGGATCATGGGGGTGGGCTGACCACCCGCTACGGCCATCTTTCGCATATCGATGTGGAACTGGGCCAGAGCGTCAGTCGCGCACAATTACTGGGAAAAGTGGGCTCAACCGGCCGTTCCACTGGACCACATCTCCATTACGAAGTTCGAATCAACGATCAGCCGGTTAATCCGCTACAGTACCTTCTGCTCGACACCAAGTCGGCCGCGGTCCAATCGTCAAATGAGATGAAATAAAAAGGGTGGTACAGCTAACCTGAAGGCTTGACTTAACTTAGCAATGGGCCTGGACGAAGTTCCTGCTTGACACGTTTCGGCAACTTGGCTTAGTATGCGCCGTCGTTCGTGCAGGGACCGCATTTCTGAGCCCAGCATCCCGATTCACAAGTTTTAGGTCAATGAGTTTCGTTAGTTCTGCCCCGTAGTTGTGTGCATGTTGAATGGCGCTCCCCGCGCTCTTCACCATGCATTTTTTGTTGGTTGTGTGTTTCCGTCTAGCGCCACTTCAAGGTGCGACCCGGCTCACAAGCATTAACCCAGTCAGATGCGAAAGCTCCCCGGCTTTCACATCCGTTTTACCCGAATCGTTAGGAGGATTCGTTGTTATGTCTAGAATAACCGGTAAGGTCAAGTGGTTTAATAATTCGAAGGGTTATGGCTTCATCGAGCAGCCAGGCTCTTCGGACATCTTCGTTCACTATAGCGCCATCCAGGGCGACGGCTTCAAGACCCTCGAAGAGGGCCAGGAAGTTGAGTTTGAGGTTACGCAAGGCCCAAAGGGACCTCAGGCTGAAAAGGTTACGAAGATGTGATGTCTCCCCGGCTTGCCTTCAGCAAAGCCACTGACTGCTTCCGGTCACGGGTCCGGTAAGCTCACATGGAGAAAAGGCGACCAATGCGGTCGCCTTTTTTTATCTTTAACAGGATGACATCCTGGTTAATCGCGTCCATGATCAGGACGGGCTTTGAAGCTTACATGGCCGTTCTCAATGGCAACTGAAAACTCGACTCGGTCGCAACCTGCCTGCTCTTTAATTCCGTCAGCTTTCGCAGCAATCAATCGATGGAACCTGGGGAATGAAAGATCTTCCGCCGGCTCTCCGCAACGCCGTTTGGCTTCCAGCAAAGAGGTGTAGATATTCCTGACGAGCTCAACTTCCCGGTGAGCATCAAGACAAACAAAAGAAATCTCTTCCGAGTCTGCGCCCCTCTTCGTACTGGCCCGCGCTGCGGAAATCGGATCGCGGCCTTCTTCACGGCCCTGCATCAGGCGACGCCAGAGATCTCGAAATGCGTTATAACGCGCAGCCAGCGAGTTGAAGCGATATCTTTGGGCGTAAGTTAGCGTGCGATCGTCTCCGAGTCGCTTCAACAAAGTCTCAACCCGGCCTTTGGTATCGTAAGGCGGCCGCTTCGCCCCGCCGTTGAAGTAAATATCAAACTCGATCCGCAGGCGACGGATGTCGTCTTCCAAACGCGTGAGCTGCTCGTCAGGCGTCGGTTGGTTCTCACCGACAGCGTATTTATTCTTGGCTTGTACCTGAAGTTTCGATCTGAGCAGTTTGTTGTCGCGTAATGCCACGAGGAAAACCTCCTTCAGCAGTCTAGGAACTGCAAAAGCAGAGTGTCAAACAATTTTTATCAGAATTACAGGATTTTTCCGGATGATGCAGGTAAATCCTGTAAAATCCTGCAATCCTGTTATGAAAAACTCCAACGCGAACCTGCGTCACGTGCCTTCAGTGGACCAACTGCTGCGGACTGACGCCGCCCGGGAGCTTCGCGGTTTAGTCGGTATTCGCAGACTAACAAACATCGCGCGCTCGGTAATCGCCGAGATTCGCGCGTTGGTACGCGATGGCTCGATCGTTACTGTGGGCAACGGTCTTCTTGGTGAAGCTGTCAAGCGAATGGAAGCGAGCGCTCGGAGCGAAGGGCAGGCCGGTATCAAGGCTGTCATTAATGCGACTGGTGTTGTGCTTCATACCAACCTGGGCCGTGCGCCATTATCGGAAGCAGCGAGAGCAGCGATTCAAGATGCTGCGCGGTACTGTTCAGTCGAATACGACCTCGAGAGTGGTGCGCGAGGGGGGCGAGCAGCCAGGGTCGAGTCGCTGCTGAAAGATCTAAGCGGTGCTGAAGATGCACTCGTCGTAAACAACTGCGCCGCAGCAGCACTTCTGATTCTCACAATGCTTGCTCGCGACGGAGAGACGATTATCTCGCGCGGCGAGTTGGTCGAGATCGGCGGCGACTTCCGCGTACCGGATGTTATGGCAAGTTCCGGCACTCGCATGATCGAAGTGGGCACAACTAACCGCACGCATTTGGAAGACTACAGGCGCGCGATCAATTCCAACACGCGGCTCATTATGCGAGTTCATCCATCGAACTATCGCATAGTCGGTTTTGCGAGTTCGCCTGAAGTTTCAGAGCTTTCGAGTCTTGCTCATGAAGCGGGACTGCCGCTGTACGAAGATGCGGGTTCAGGACAACTGAGTGATTTGCAGAAGTACGGGGTGAATGATGAACCGGTTGTGCGCGAGATTGTTGAGAGTGGAGTTGATGTCGTTTCGTTTAGTGGCGACAAACTTCTCGGTTCGGCCCAAGCAGGTCTGATTGTCGGTAAACATGCGATCGTTGCGCGCCTGCGAAAACATCCACTGTATCGCGCCCTGAGAAGCGATAAGCTCAGGCTCGCGGCTTTGGAAGCGACTCTGCTCTCACATCAAAGAGAGGTTGCGGACGTAGAGGTGCCGGTGATCCAGATGCTTGCGCTTACCGCAGATGAACTCGAGCAACGAGCCCGCAGCATAGTCGAAAAGGTAAATCCCACGGGCGCTCTCAAGCTCGAGTTGCAAACCGGCGATCGACTGTCGGCGGCGGCGCTGGACCAACCTCGACCTTGCAGACAACCCTGATCGCCATTACTCACGCCGAGAGATCAGCCCAGGAGATTGAGCACCAGCTTCGCCGGTTTTCACCACCGGTAATCAGCCGGATCTCTGAAGGGAAAGTGTTGCTGGACGTTCGAACCGTTTTTCCAGACCAATTACCTACGGTTCTGCAAGCGCTACAAAACATTAGACAGAATTGACATGATTTGCATGATTCAGCCTGCCATCCGGTAAATTCTGTAAATCCTGTCAAAAAAGGTTGTATAATCGCCCTCGGCTTTTCGGCCGCAGCGCCCGCACTTCCGAGCCCTTCCTAAATCTCGCCTTGATTCGAAAAAGAAACCTCAACTCTTATTTATCTGCGACGGGTCTCAGCACCTTTGCCGGCCTTGCCGGATATTCATATTGGCGGCTTAGCAATCCGGACTCTTCACTTGTAGCCGCTGGACTGGTTGCTTACGCAGTTGCGCTGGGTCTAACAGTAAACCGCTTCGGACTCCGCCGCTCCTCGCGACAGATCGTTATTGGCATCTTCGCCCTCGTCGGCATCTGCGTCCTTGGTTCCGAGTTCTTTGGGCTCAACTCCGTGCTCATACCGCTACTTCTTAGTAGTGGGTTGTCGCTGTTGCTCATCCAGGTAAATCGTCTCTGGTCGATCGATCGCCAACTGGCACGCAGGCTGCTTAACTCTCCAATCGCTCGTCAGGATTCAAGCGCCGCCGCAGACTCGCGGCTCATCAGCGGTCTCAAGCTCTTGAATACGGTGCTGCCTTTGAACGAGGCTGTCGTATTTCACTGTCTCGAGTCAGACACGCTCGAACCCGTGGTGCGGTTCAAAGGTCCTGCTGCGACTCTATCGGACACTCGCCGGAACTCCGTCTGGCGCCAAGGTGTCGATCTTTGCCAACAAGCTGCTGCGACAGCGAAACTGGTGAGTCAAACCAACAACAACTCGTCAAGCGTTGCAGTGCCGCTGCTTCACGAAGGCGACGTTGCAGGCGTACTGCTGATTCGACTCGCCTCACAGTTCTCCGCCGAAGATACGCAGTTACTGGAAGCCATCGGCTCACAGTTCGCTCGCAATTTGAAACGAGAAAGCTTCTCTAAAAATACGACCCGGAATCAATCGTTCAGTTACTTTTCGCAAAGTGGAAACAAAAGAAAGCTCGATGCGCTAAACGTGCTCAAAGCATTGACGGTGGAGCAGCGCTGTGAAGCGAGTGCTCTCGCGCATATCGATGATGGCATTGCCATTGCTTATCTCGATGGAACGCTTGCGCTCGTCAACCCAAAGCTTCTCAGTTTTGTAAACATTACTTCCGAGCAGGCTTCAGAGTTGGATCTGTTTGACTTACTGAACAACTTCCGCACCGACGTTTTCAACGAGCCGGAGATCGCCGTAAGACGAGTGTTGCAAAGCGGCGCGGATTACGAAGGCGAACTCAATATCGAACGCAAGAACCAGATCCTGAATCTTCGGATCTCACTGATTCGCGATAAGCAAAACGACGATCCGATCGGTATCGCTATTTACATCAGAGATCAAACTGCGACGAAAGAATATGAAAAGCTGAAGAGCGACATGATCTCGCTGATGTCGCACGAGCTTCGCACGCCGCTCACCAGCATCAATGGTTTCGCGGAATTATTGACGGCGGATGAAACTGTTCCCGCGCAAGCGCGCGAATTCGTGTCGATAATCGCGAACGAATCGCAGCGCATGTCACGGATGATCAATACATTTCTTTCCGTGACTCAGTTGCAACGTAAGGACAAGCAGGAAGTGTTGAAGATTCCGCTTCGTCTCGATGAAGTGGTGCGCGAAACGATTGCCTCGCTGCAACCAGTCGCAAAGAAGAAACGCATTCGTCTGATCGAGCAGCCAGCACATCGCATTCCGCCAGTCGCGGCGGACAAAAGTCTCATCACTCAAGCGGTTAAGAACCTCGTGAACAACGCTATCAAATACAGTCCGGAACGAACTACGGTCACTGTTTCAACGGCGCTCGAAGCCGAAGCGGTTCGCGTCTGTGTCGAGGATCGTGGCTTTGGGATTCCGGCTGAGGCGAAGGAGCGCGTCTGGGACAAGTTCTATCGCGTGGTCCGAGAAGGACAGGAGAAAGACGAGGAGTCAACCGGTTTGGGATTGTCGTTTGTGCGTGAGGTTGTCGAGCAACACGGAGGGAGTGTTGATCTCGATTCGCAAGAGGGACGCGGATCGAAGTTCAGTTTCACGCTGCCGCGACTTTAATCCACAGATTGCACAGATGGCGCAGATTCATCTTCGGTTGATCGTGCCGCGACACGTTTCGGCGCCGCAGATGCAACGCTTGTCGTCCGAATGCAACGTTGATTCGTAATCGATCGTGATCTCTTCGCCGGCGTTTATGTCGCGCAAGGCAATGAACAGGATGTGGTCATAAAGGATCTGCATGAACGCGTTGGGCACACAGGAATGATTTATGTAATGCGTGCCGTTGCCGCGGCGACTGCCATCCAGGCTCCAGCGATTGTTCACCTCACAAATGCGGAGCATCCTTCGATGTGCTCGCCGGCGAGCCTCAGCGTTTGAGATCTTCTCACCCGTGTATTCAGCGATCTTGTGTCGTTTTTTGAAAGGGATGGTGGCGAAGCAGCCTCTGCCGTGTATCGGCGAACGCCTGATTGCCAGTCCATGGGCCAGCTTCATGAATCTATTTAAGTTTGAACGTGCGGGCGATCAGATCGGTTTGATTGCGTATACGACTCAGCTTGTCGCGCAAACCCGTAAAGCGCAGCGCATAGATCGTGCGGTTGTCGGCCTGCAAATAATAGGTGCGGCCCAGCATCGTCTTACCGGTCCTGACGAATTCGTAAGAGATCGTCACGCCATCGAGACGCCCGTTGAATGTTTCTTCCTTGCCCTCAACGAAGCCAGGCAAAAACCGCAGTTTGAGATCCCGGTCGCGCCGCGCAAGTTCTGAAGGCGTTGTGCCAGCTTCGACTACTTCTTTGCGAATCGTCAAAAACCCATCGAGTCGATCGCCGTAAACAAACTCCGGGTGTTCGTGCGCGGCGTCCGGTTCCAGAATCGCGCGCCACGTCGCTGAGGGAAGCTCGAAACTATAGTCGACCTTATCGTTCGTGTAGGGCTGCTGCGCCAACGCGACCGGCGTCATCAGGCCAATTAAAACTAAAGCAAAAACTAGAATCCGTCGCATTATTCCTCCAAAGCTTTCCGGATTTCTCAGATGCCCGTCGCGAGCTTGGTCGTTGCTCATAAGTCTCTGCTGGACTTACAGGACCTATTCTATCTGCGAAATAACCTGCTTCTGAATGCAGATCAGCGCTTCGATGCCGCGCATCGCCAGCGATACGAGCTCATCCATTTGCGCGCGATTGAAAGGCTCGCGTTCTGCCGTGCCCTGAAGCTCAATAAACCTGCCGTCGCCTGTGCACACGACGTTCATATCAACTTCGGCGCGCGAGTCTTCGTCGTACTTAAGATCCAGAAGCGGAATGTTATCGACAATACCAACACTGATCGCGGCCACCTCGTTTAAGGCTAGCGGCCGCGAGATTTTGTTGATCTTAACCAAATGGCGACTCGCCAAAGCGAAGGCCACGTACGCGCCGGTTATTGCGGCTGTGCGCGTGCCGCCGTCAGCTTGCAAGACGTCGCAATCGATCGTAATTGTGCGTTCACCCAGCGCTTTCATATCCGCAATGGCGCGCAGGCTTCGACCGATCAGTCTTTGTATTTCGTGTGTCCGGCCAGAAGGCCCACCGCGACCAATCTCTCGCGAAGTGCGCGTGAGGGTTGCGCGCGGCAACATCGCGTATTCAGCAGTTAACCAACCCTGGCCGGAATTCCGCAAGAACGGTGGGACGCGATCCTCGAGAGAAGCGGCACAGACGACACGGGTATTTCCCATCTCGATCAACACCGAGCCTTCGGCGTAAGGAAGGTAACCCGGCGTGATTCGTGCCGGACGCAATTCGTCCGGAGCGCGTCCGTCAGTGCGTGCGAAGCTCATCGTGTCCCCAAATCTCTACGGCTTCAAGAATGGAAGGAGCAGATCCTAGAAATCTCTCGGCTACTTTAGCAAATCTTTCCGCGGCGTCGGTTACATAAAAGTGGTCTAAATCATCACAGAGTCGTTTTTCTTGGTAAAGTCCCGGCGTATCGTCGTGAGTTAGATCTGAACTTTCCAAAAGCGACTCAACGTCGCGCGCGGTTGCGGCGCCGGAGTCGATCAAGTTGACGTTGCGTCCCACAGTTTCGCTGATCGCATCGCGGATAATCGGATAGTGAGTGCAACCAAGCACCAGGGCGCCTAGCGTTGTTTTGTTGAATTCACTCAAATAATCGCGCGCTACTGCGCGTGCGACGTCGGTGCCGGCCCATCCCTCTTCAGCCAAAGAAACGAACAGCGGACAGGCACGTTCGATGACCTGACCTGTTGCGCCCATTGCGGCCATCGCTTTCGCGTACGCGTGACTTTGGACTGTCGCTTCGGTGGCAATGACTCCGATGTTCCTGCCCTCGGCGACTTCAACCGCCGCACGCGAGCCGGGTTCGATCACGCCCATGACCGGAACCGTGATGGCAGCCCGAATGGCAGGCAACGCGAGGGCGGATGCGGTGTTACAGGCGACAACCAGTAACTTGATGCCGTGTGCCGCGAGAAATCGCGAATTCTCGACCGCATAACGTTCGACTGTCGCGAGTGATTTTGTGCCGTAGGGGACGCGAGCAGTGTCGCCGAGATAGACGAAGCGTTCGTTTGGGAGACGTTCGTGCAACGCCCGGTAGACTGTTAGTCCGCCAACGCCGCTGTCGAAGATTCCGATGGGAAGGTTGCGGTCCAAGTGATGAGGTGACCCTAAGCGAAGATCTCTGAGACTTTTAGGCGAAAGCCGGGAACAGTATCGTCGACGAGTTCATCGGTGTCATGGAAGAGCGTCTTCTCGCCATCAGCACGGCATACCTCTACTGTTCGCTGCCGAGGATTTACGATCCAAACAGACTGGGCGCCCAACTCCAGCCAGAGCGCAGCCTTGCGTGCTTTCGGTCTCGAGTCCCATTGCGACATCACTTCGACGACGAGATCTGGCGCACCATCGCGATAGCCCGCTACCGGAGGACCTGCTCGGTCACTGGCAATGAAAGCTATATCCGGAGCAAGTACCGTGTCGGGATTGCTTTCAAGTTTGAATCCGGTTTCGGCGGCGCGCATGATACCAAGATTGTTTGCCCTTACATGAATAAAAAGAAGCCCTGCGAGGTTCATTGTTACAGCGCCGTGTAAGTCGCCTGGAGGAGGCATCGTGAGGAGTTCTCCTTTGATAAGTTCATGACACATCGAGTCGTCTGGTAATCTCAGCAACTCTTCCGCAGTCATTAAGTGAGTTTGAGTTGTGCTCATATCTTTGTCTCTGGGCCGTTCGATGGGAGTGAGGGACTCCCGCAATCTTGTTTTGGTGGAGGCGCCGAGAATTGAACTCGGATCCAAAAACCAACGCCGAAGGA
>Ga0157375_10004971_pt1 | contig 11564 bp, 10 predicted proteins | sample M35metaG_FD_115311 | JGI IMG/M metagenome (GOLD analysis project Ga0157375, IMG submission 115311) | Miscanthus rhizosphere microbial communities from Kellogg Biological Station, Michigan, USA - M3-5 metaG | ecosystem: Host-associated > Plants > Roots > Rhizosphere > Soil | place: USA: Michigan...
CGACCCGCAGCCCCCCGACGGCGTCGAGACGCCCTACGTGCTGCGGTTCGGTGCGGCCTGGTCCTGGCGACTCCTGCTGGTGGTCGCCGCCGTGTACGTGTTCCTGCGCCTGTTCGGGCAGCTGTCCGTGGTGCTGGTCCCGGTCATCATCGGCCTCCTGCTCTCCGCGATCGCGTCGCCGATCGCGGACCTCTTGCAGCGCTGGGGGCTTCCGCGCAGCCTCGCGACGCTGATCACGATCCTGCTCGGGTTCGCCGTGATCGCCGCGCTGGTGACCCTGGTCGCCCAGCAGCTCTCCTCCGGCTTCGGCGACCTGCGGTCGTCCTTCGACGACAGCACGGTCAAGCTGGAGAAGTACCTCTCCGACCTCGGGCTGAGCCGGCACCAGCTCAGCGACTTCTTCAACAGGGTCCGCGAGGGCGTGGGCACCAGCACCTCGGGCAACCTCGGTGGCACCGTCGTCGGCGCGGCGACCACGGCGGGGCACCTGCTCGCGGGCCTGTTCATCACGCTGTTCACCACCATCTTCTTCACCTACGACGGCCGCGGCATCTGGCGCTGGTTGGTGTCCTTGTTCCCCGAGCCGGCGCGACACCGCGTGCACGGCAGCGGCGAGCGCGCCTGGGCCGTGCTCACGGCCTACGTGCGCGGCACCGTGGTCATCGCCGCCACCGATGCGTTGGGCATCGCTCTGATCGCGTGGATCCTCGGCCTCCCCCTCGTTGCCCCCCTGGCGGTCCTCGTCTTCCTGGGCGCGTTCATCCCTGTCGTCGGTGCCGCCGTGAGTGGCATCGCAGCTGTCGCCGTCGCCCTTGTCGCGGTCGGCCCCGTCACGGCGCTGATCATGCTCGGGGGCGTGATCTTGGTGCAGCAGGTCGAGGGCCACGTGCTGCAGCCGTTCCTCATGGGTCGGCTGGTGCGGGTGCACCCGCTGGCCGTCGTCCTGGTCATCGCCATCGGCGCCGAGGCTGCCGGCATCTTCGGCGCCCTCATCGCCGTACCGCTGACCGCGATCGTGAACGCCGTGTCGAGCTACCTGGCGGGTGAGCGGCGACTCCGGCTCGAGCGGGAGGCCGGTGCCCTGGCCGACCCCGCGGTGAGCTCGTGACCACCGAGCACCGGTCCGGCTTCGTCGCCTTCGTCGGGCGGCCGAACGCCGGCAAGTCGACCCTCACCAACGCGCTGGTCGGCGAGAAGGTCGTCATCACCTCGAGCAAGCCGCAGACCACCCGCCGGGTGGTGCGGGGCATCGTCACGCGACCCGACTACCAGCTGGTGCTGCTCGACACCCCCGGCCTGCACCGGCCACGCACCCTCCTGGGGGAGCGGCTCAACGACGAGGTGCGCGCTGCCTGGGCCCAGGTCGACGTCGTCGGCCTGTGCCTGCCGGCCGACGAGAAGATCGGGCCGGGCGACCGGTTCATCGCCAGGGAGCTGGCGGCACTCGGCCGGGTGCCGAAGGTCGCGGTGGTCACCAAGACCGACCGGGTCGGCCGCGACCGGGTGGCGGAGGCGCTGATGGCGGCGGCCGCGCTCGGCCGCGACGAGGGCATCGACTGGGCCGAGGTGGTGCCGGTGTCCGCGGTGGCGGGGGAGCAGGTCGAGCTGCTGACCGGGCTGCTCGCCGCCCTGATGCCGGAGTCACCCCAGCTCTACCCCGACGGCGAGCTCACCGATGCGCCCGAGCTGGTGCTCGTGGCCGAGCTGATCCGCGAGGCGGCGCTCGAGGGGGTTCGCGACGAGCTGCCGCACTCGATCGCCGTCGTGGTCGAGGAGATGCTGCCGCGTGAGGGCCGGCCGCCCGAGCGGCCGCTGCTCGACGTGCATGCGTTCCTGTACGTCGAGCGGGACAGCCAGAAGGGCATCGTGATCGGTCCGCAGGGCACCCGGCTGCGCGACATCGGCATCCGGGCCCGGGCCCAGATCGAGGCCCTGCTCGGCACCCCCGTCCACCTCGACCTGCACGTCACCGTGGCCAAGGACTGGCAGCGCGACCCCCGCCAGCTGCGCAAGCTCGGCTTCTGAGCCGAACGGCCGGCCCTCGGCGGGAGTGAACCGTCGCGGCCTGGGCAGAGGGGCTTTCGTGGGGTTCAGCAGCGAGCCCTCGGTGGGGAGCGCCGTCAGATGTGCCGGGTCGTCAGCCAGGAGTTCGGCGGGACGCTCGCGGCCGTCGCCGAGGCCCGCGGGTTCGTCGCCCAGCACCTCCGTCGCTGGGCCCTGGAGTCCCTCGTGTCGGACGCCGAGCTGCTGACCAGCGAGCTGGTGACCAACGCCGTCCTGCACGCCCGGGGGGACGTCACCGTGACGCTCGCGGTGGCCGACGGGGTGGCCGAGATCGGCGTGAGCGACCGGTCCAGCGACCTGCCCCATCAGCGGTCCCGCACCTGGCGGGCCGAGGGCGGCCGCGGCCTGCGGCTGGTGGACCTCGTCGCGCTGGAGTGGGGCGTGGTGACCGTTGCCGGCGGCAAGCAGGTCTGGTTCCGCCTCGACATCGACACCAGCTGGCCGCACCGGACCGACTGCCCCTGCGGGGGCGACGACCTGGAGCGGGTCCGGCTCGAGTCGGGCCGCTACGCCGTCGCGGCGCACGGCCCGTGGGACGTCCCGTGACCGTTCGTCAGAGGACCAGCTCCCACTCGGCCCACTGCCGCACCGGCTGGAATCCCATGGCGACGTTGACCTGCAGCATCGGCGCGTTGGAGTCGGCATTCCAGGTGTCGACCCGGGTGACACCGGGCTCGTGCTGCTGGAGGTAGCGCAGGTTGGCGACCTTGAGCAGCAGACCGAGGCGGTGCCCCCGGTGGGCCGGCTCCACGATGGTCGTGAACTGTGCGGCCGAGTCGTCCACGCCGTCGGCCACGACCAGCGACGTGGTGCCCACCACGGCACCGGTGCCGTCCTGCCGGGCGGCCGTGCTGTAGCAGCGATTGCGTCGCGCGACCATCACCGCGTCGCGGCCGCGGTAGCGGTCGGCGTCGTAGACCTCCTGCTCCCACTGCAGGTCGTCCATCGGGGCGTCGGTGGTCATCCGGCTCTCCAGTGCCGCGACGGCCTGGATGTGCTCCTCGGGCGTGGCGCCCACCCACTGCAGCAGCGAGTAGCCCGCCGAGTGCGACGTCGCCTCCGCCCAGAGCGCGTCCAGGCGGCCGGCGTCCAGCGTGGTGAGGTCAAGCCGGCGCTGGGTGTCGGCGAGCACCGGGTGGGCACCGACGCCGGCGGCGAACGCCTCGGGGCCCGGACCGGTGAGCCCGCTGATCACCCGGCGGCGGCCGAGCGCGAGCACCCGGGCCCGGACCTCGGACAGCAGGGCCCGGCCGACACCCCGGCGCCGATGGGCCGGGTGAACCAGCAGCTCGAGATAGGCGGTGTCCCGGTTCTCGGTCATCGGCAGCGTGACCGCGAAGCAGCCGACCAGGTCACCATCCTGGCGGGCGAGGAATGCCTGCACCTCGCTGCCGGGCCACGGATGGCGCAGCTGCCCGACGTGCCGGCTCCAGCCGATCTCGGGGTCACCGGGCAGGTCGTGCTCCTCCACCTGCCGACGCAGGTCGTACCACGCGTGCAGCGCAGCCTCGTCGTCCGCCAGCACGCGGGTGCAGGACAGGGTCGCGGTCGTCATGGCGCCTCCTCGGGCTCGCGGGGCAGGTCCAGCCGCCAGACCGACTCGCGCTGGGCGACCACGAACCCCATGGCCTCGTTGATGGAGATCATGTAGCTGTTCGCGTCCGCGTTCCAGGTGTGCAGCCGGCGGGCGTGCGTGGCCTCGGTGCGCAACCGCTCCAGGTTGGCCACCTTGACCAGGGTCCCGAGCTGGTGGCCGCGGTGCTCCTTGACCACGAGGGTCGACCACTGGAAGGCGTTGGTCGGGTCGTGCCGGGTGACGACCACATCCGTGAAGGCCACCAGCGGGCCGTCCGGGCCGACCTGCGCAGCTGTCACGATCTGGGTGCGGCCCTGGTCCTCGATGGTGGCCTCGCGCTCGCGGACCCGGTCGGCGTCCCAGTGCTCGGGCTCGATGTCCAGGTCACCGAGCGGTGCGTCGGTGCTCATCCGGGCGTACAGCGCCGCGAAGTCGTCGACCAGGTCGTCCGGACACGGGTTGGTCCAGGACACCAGCTCGTAGCCGACGGACGCCTTCTCCGCCTCGTCCCGCATGGTCGCCAGGCGGTCGGAGTCCAACGCGGTGAGGTCCAGGGAGCGTCGCAGCTCACCGAGTGACCGGCTCGCACCGGTGGCCGCGGCGAATCGCATCGCCCGGTTGGGCGGCCCGTCGGCCGGCTCGTTGAGCCCCGCCGTCACCTGGTGCCGGCCGAGCTGCGCGATCCGGTCGACGGCGTGCGCGAGCAGGGCGCGGCCGTGACCGCGGTGCTGGTACGGCGGGTCGATGCAGAGCGCAAGCTCGACGTAGTCCAGGTTGTCCAGCATCGGCAGGTCCAGCCGGTAGGTGCCCACCGCCGTCCCGCCGTCGTGCATCAGCCAGAACTCCAGCCGCTGGCTCTTCTCGGTCGCCCGCGCCATGGCGATGACCTCGGGTGCGGTGGGCAGCGGGTCGTCCGGGTGTTGCTCGGTGTAGGCGGCGTGCAGGATCGCGTACGACGTGAGCATCGCCTCGTCGTCGGCGACGTCGACGCGCTCGATCCGTTGCCCGGCACGGCCCATGTCGCCCAGCGTGGGGCCCCGGCGGGACCGACGCCAGCGAATTGGCACCGGTCCAGGATGCGGACTGGGTACGCCGGTGAGGCAGACGCGCCGCTGGCGACGGCGTACGCTCGCAGACATGCGGCTCGGCCTGCTCCTTCTCGGCTGCCGCGGCGAGGCACTCTCCTAGAGGCCGGTTCCCTCGCCGCGGAGTGCCTGTCTGCCCCGGTCGCCCCAGCGAGACCCGAGAGTGGCCCTGATGACCGCAACCCCGTATGACGCCCGCAACGCGCAGCAGCCGTCGGGCATGCCGATCCACCGCTACCCCCCGTTCACCCCGGTCGGGCTGGACGACCGCACCTGGCCGACCCGGGTCGCCACCGAGGCGCCGCGCTGGTGCGCGGTCGACCTGCGCGACGGCAACCAGGCCCTGATCGACCCGATGAGCCCCGGCCGCAAGAAGCGGATGTTCGAGCTGCTCGTGCGGATGGGCTACAAGGAGATCGAGGTCGGCTTCCCTGCGGCCAGCCAGACCGACTTCGACTTCGTCCGCCAGCTGATCGAGGAAGACCTGATCCCGGACGACGTCGTCATCCAGGTGCTCACCCAGGCCCGCGACGCCCTGATCGAGCGCACCTTCGAGTCGATCCGCGGCGCGAAGCAAGCGATCATGCACCTGTACAACTCGACGTCGACACTGCAGCGCCGGGTGGTCTTCGGGCTGCCGAAGGAAGGCATCATCGACATCGCGGTGCAGGGCGCCCGGCTGTGCCGCAAGCTGGGGGAGAAGCACGAGAACGACACACCGGAGTCCGTCGTCCTGTTCGAGTACTCGCCGGAGTCCTACACCGGCACCGAGCTGGAGTTCGCGGTCGAGGTGTGCAACGCGGTCAACGACGTGTGGCAGCCGACGCCGGACCGCAAGAGCATCGTGAACCTTCCGGCCACCGTCGAGATGGCCACGCCGAACATCTACGCCGACTCGATCGAGTGGATGCACCGCAACCTGGCGCACCGCGACTCGGTGGTGCTGTCGCTGCACCCGCACAACGACCGCGGCACGGCGGTCGCCGCGGCCGAGCTGGGCCGGCTGGCCGGCGCCGACCGGATCGAGGGCTGCTTGTTCGGCAACGGCGAGCGCACCGGCAACGTGTGCCTGGTGACCCTGGGACTCAACCTGTTCTCCCAGGGCGTCGACCCGCAGATCGACTTCAGCGACATCGACGAGATCCGGCGCACCGTGGAGTACTGCAACCAGCTGCCGGTGCACGAGCGGCACCCCTACGGCGGCGACCTCGTCTACACGGCCTTCTCCGGCTCGCACCAGGACGCCATCAAGAAGGGCCTCGAGTGGATGGAGCGCGACGCCGCGACCGCGGGCGTGCCGGTCGACGACCTGACCTGGGCCGTCCCCTACCTGCCGATCGATCCCAAGGACGTCGGTCGCTCGTACGAGGCCGTGATCCGGGTGAACTCGCAGTCCGGCAAGGGCGGCGTGGCCTACATCATGCGCACCGAGCACCACCTCGACCTCCCGCGGCGGCTGCAGATCGAGTTCAGCCAGGTCATCCAGGCCCGCACGGACACCGACGGCGGCGAGGTGTCGCCGGCCCAGATGTGGGAGGCGTTCGAGGCGGAGTACCTGGCCCGGCGTACGCCGATCGCGCTGAACAGCCATCACACGTCCTCGGCGGCCGAGATCGACGACCAGCTCGACGTCAACATCTATCTGGACGGCGAGAAGCTCGCGCTGCGCGGCCACGGCAACGGCCCCATCGCGGCCTTCGTCGAGGCGCTGGCCCAGGTCGGGCACGACGTGCGGGTGCTCGACTACGCCGAGCACGCGCTGTCGTCGGGCGGCGACGCCCGGGCGGCGGCCTACGTCGAGTGCGCCATCGGCGAGCGGATCGTGTGGGGTGTCGGCATCGACGCGAACATCGTCACCGCGTCGCTGAAGGCGGTGGTGTCGGCGGCCAACCGGGCGGCGGGCTGACTGGCAGTCACAGCTGCGTCAGGGCTGACCGCAGTCCCGACTCCGCCTGGTTGCCCAGGCGCGTGAACGCCGGCTTGAGCAGCGGAGCGAGCAACCTGCTTGCACCCTTGAAGGTGAACTCCGCGGTGTAGGTCACCTCGGTCCTGGAGCCGCTCTGCCGGAAGGTCATGGTGTCGGCCGCGGTGACGGTCGTGTTCTCGCCGCGAAGCCGTATCCGCTCATCCGTCACCAGCTCCTCGACGACATAGATCAGCGACGTCTCGCGGCCGAGAAACCTCGATGTGTTCCGGTACGTCGTCCCGACGCCTCCATCGCCGGCCCAGCGAGTGGTGGACAGGGTGCCGGGATCCCAGTCGGTCGTGGTGGTGAAGTCGGCCAGGTAGTCGAACGCTCGCCGTACCGGGATCTCGACTCTCACGGTTCGCTCGATCCTCATGACGCACCCGACCACATTCGTGCCCACAGCCCCACAGGTACGAGCCGGGCCGCCTTCATGAGCAGCGCCATCTGCCACGGGAAGACGATCTCGGTGCGGTCACGCTCGAGACCGTCGCAGATCGACTCGGCTGCCTGGTCGGCGTCGATGATGAACGGCATGGGGAAGGTGTTGCCGTCGGTGAGCTCGGTGCGGACGAAGCCCGGGCAGATCGTGGTGACCCGCACTCCCGACTTCGCGACGTGGACACGGAGCGACTCGAGAAGGTTGATCTGCGCCGCTTTCGTCGCGCCGTAGGCCTCGGCGCCGGCGAGGCCGCGGTAACCGGCCACCGAAGAGATGCCAGCAACCACCCCACTGCCTCGGTCCATCATCTCCGGCAGCACGGCAGCGATGGCGTTGCTCATCCCCATGAGGTTGACCTGGATGTGCCGGTCGAACACCTCGGTGTCCCAGGCGCGGGGGTCCATCTGGCTCCAGTAGCCCGCGGCCAGGATGGCCACGTCGATACGGCCGTGGGCGTCGCGGACCTGAGCTGCAGCAGCTGCGACCGACTTCGCATCGGTGACGTCCAGGGGGACGACGAGCATGCGTCCACCGGAGACCTGGTCGAGTGCTGCCTCCCGACGGGCGGATATCGCGACCGTCGCGCCGCGTGCGACCAGCTCCTGGGCGGTGGCGGCGCCGATGCCACTGGATGCGCCGACCACCCACACGACCTTGCCGCGCACGTTCACGTGGATGCCCGCAGGAGCTGTATCTGGCTGACGCCCAGGTAGCCGCTGCGGAAGCCGGCCTCCGAGTAGGCGAGGTAGAACTGCCAGATCCGGCTGAACGTCTCGTCGAAGCCGTGGGCGCGTATCAGCGGCGTCGCGTCGACGAACCGTTCCCGCCACAGGCGAAGGGTGCGGGCGTAGTGCTCACGCAGCTCCCGGCGTTGCACCACGTGCAGCGTCGTGTGGGCAGCAAGGGTGTCGTCGATGGCGCGCAACGACGGGATCAGACCACCGGGGAAGATGTACTTCTGGATCCACCCGAAGCTGCGCCTGGTGGCAAGGACCCGCTCGTGCGCCATGGTGATCGCCTGAATGCTGACGACTCCTCCAGGTGCGAGCAGCCGGTCCAGCGCCATGAAGTACTCGGGCCAGTGGGTCTCTCCCACCGCCTCGATCATCTCGACGCTGACGATGGCGTCGAAGGACCCCTGCACCTCTCGGTAGTCCTGCAGTCGGACCTCCACCGAGTCGTTCAGGCCAGCGGCCTCGATCCGCTGCTGGGCGAGCTGCATCTGCTCGTGTGACAACGTGATCGAGGTGACGTGCGCACCGCGCTGACCGGCGCGGATCGCGAGCGAGCCCCAGCCCGAGCCGATCTCCAGCACCCGGGTGCCGGTCCGGACATGGGCGAGGTCGAGCATCGCGTCGATCTTTCGCAGCTGCGCCCCCTCGAGATCCGTGGCGCTGTCGACTGGTGACTCCGCTGCGAACCACGCCGAGGAGTAGCTCATCGTGGGGTCGAGGAAGGTCCCGAACAGCTCGTTGCTCAAGTCGTAGTGGGCGGCGATGTTCGCGCGAGAGCCGTCGAGCGAGTTGTCGTGCTCAGCGGGGATGGGCCTGTCCACGAGGCTGCGCAGCCGCTGCAGCCAGGGCGGTACCAGGGTGGTCAGCCGCTCCGCGAACACGGTCAGCAGCTCGGCCAGGTCGGTGCCGGGTCCCGGTCGCCAGTCGCCCGCGACGAAGGAGTCGCCGAACCCGATCCTGCGGTCGCGCCCGACGCGGGCGAAGAAGGCGTCCGGGCGCACCACCTCGAACACCGGCGACGTCGACGAGCCATGGCCGAACACTCGCCCGTCCGGATAGCTGACCCGCAGAGGCAACCCGGACACAGCCCGTTCGAAGATGAGACGGGCTACGGTCGCGCTCACCGGCGCCCGTGGGACGGTCGCGAGTCCTGGCAGGGGAAGAGTGGACGAGACGGACACGTTCAGACGCCTTCCTGTGGCACATGGGTGGGCCGAGGCCGCACGGGCAGGCCGCGCAGCCACAACGAGAGGCCGTGCATGCGGATGAGCACGGAGGTGCGCTGGGTCATGAGGGGTCGGCGGACCAGCTGTTTGAGCAGTGCCGTCGGCGTCGCCGGCTCCGGGCGGCCGCGAAAGGTGGCGCAGAAGGCGAGCGATCCTGCGGCCCGCAGCGCCACGGTCGTGGCCACCAGGTCAGGGCCCAGCGCGAACCGGAGCTGGTAGCCACCGCTGACGTCGAAGAATGGCGAGACGTGGAGCTCTTTGTCCTGCTCAGCCGCCCCGTCCGCGTCGGGATGCACGAGGTATGCATGGCGTTCGCCGTAGGTGTTGTGGACCTCCGCGACGACGCAGCTGAGATCGCCACGGCTGTCGTAGCACCAGAAGACCGACAGCGGGTCGAAGACGTGCCCGAGGACGCGCGCGTTGGCCAGCATGAGCACCCGCGCCCCGTCGCCGAGAACGATGCCGCGCAGTGCCAGAAACCGCTCGACATTGACCTTGATCGGCAGCGCCGGGTCGCCGAGGTGGTCCGCACTGCTGAAGCGGGCGAACGGACGAAGGAAGGCTGGTGGTTCAGGGATCGCGTCGAGGTCGACCAGCCAGAGGTAGACACTGTGCCGGAACGAGTGCCGGACCTGACCGAGCCGGCTGTGGCTGACGCGGCCGACGACCAGTGCAGGCAGGCTCGGCAGCGCGTCGACCGCTCTGGCCGTCACCAGTCGACCCCGAAGTGCCGCGCCGCTTCGACCCCGGACCGGCAGCCGTCTTCGTGGAAGCCCCACCCGTGGTAGGCGCCGGCGTACACGGTCTGGTCCGTGGCGAGCAGGGCGAGCCGCGCCTGCGCTCGCACCGACTCGACGGAGTAGATCGGGTGCTCGTAGTTCATCACCGCATGGACGCGGTCCGGCCCGATCCGCTCCCCGTCGTTGAGGGTGACGAGGAAGTCCTGTCCGGACTCCAGTCCCTGCAGGCGGTTCATCCAGTACGTGACGACTGTCGTCTGGTCCGGCCGGTCACAGGACGCCATCCGGTAGTTCCATGAGGCCCGCGCGCCAGACGACTCCGGCAGGACCGAGTGGTCCGTGTGCAGGACCGTGACGTTCGAGGAGTACCCGAACTGCTTCAACGTCGTGACCTCGTCATCGGTCGGGTCCACGAGCAGGCCCAGCGCCTGATCGGCGTGGGTCGCGATGACGACGCGGTCGAACTTGCTCACCTGTCCGGTCACGTCGCGCACCTGGACGCCACCGTTGAGGCGGGTGATGTCGGTGACGGCGTGACCGGCACGGACGTCGGGAAGCACGGCGCTGAGCCGGTCGACGTAGGTGCGGGAGCCTCCGACGACGGTGTACCACTGCGGAGACCCGCCGATCCTGAGCATCCCGTGGTGCTCGAGGAAGCGGAAGAGGTACCGCGCCGGGTACTCCACGGCGGCCTCCCGGCCGGCGGACCACACACACGACACGACCGGTACGGCGTAGTGCGCGATGAAGTGCTCGCTGAACCCTTCGCTGTGCAGAAAGTCGCCGTAGGTGGTCTCGTCCTCGTCGTCGGTCGTGCGCAGGAACCTCGACGCGCGACGATGGAAGCGCCGCACCTGCACGAGCATGCGGAGGAACTCCAGGTCGAGCGCGCGGCCCGGCTGGGCGAGCAGACCCCGCGGGCCACGGCCGCCGGCGTACTCGAGCCCGCAGCCGTCGCAGCGCACGCTCATGCTCATCTCGGTGCGCCGGACCTCCACGTGGAGCTCCGCGAAGAGCTTGCGCAGCCACGGATAGGTGACGTCGTTGTGCACGATGAACCCGCTGTCGACGGCATGCGCCCGTCCGTCGACGTCAGCGACGTCGTGGGTGTGTGCATGGCCACCGAGGCGTGTCTCGGCCTCGAACAGGGTGACGTCGTGGGTGCGGGCGAGCAGGTAGGCCGCCGTCAGCCCCGACACTCCCGCGCCGATCACCGCGACCGAGTACCGGTCGGTCACGACGGCCGGGCCGCTCGCGTTGCTCATGTCCACTCCCGTCTAGGGTTTGTCGAAGCATGACGGTAAGTGGCATGCGAGAACTTGTCAAATGTCTGTCGAATGTCTGTAGAGTGGCCGGATGGCACCTCCGGACGAGCGTCCGACCCTGCGCATCGGTGAGCTGAGCCGCCGGGTGGGGGTGAGTGACCACCTCCTGCGCGCCTGGGAGACCCGGTACGGCCTGCTGCACCCCGTTCGCTCGACCGGTGGTTACCGCCTGTACTCGGAAGCAGACGCCGATCGGATTCGTCGGATGCGGGGACATCTCGCCGACGGGCTGTCAGCCGCCGAGGCGGCACAGACCGTCCTCGCCGAGGCCGGCCGGGTGCCCGCCGCCGAACCGATCGCGGCGGGCGACGTCGGAGTTGCCGAGCTGGCGCTGTCCCTGCGCGAGGCCCTGGACGCGTTCGACGAGCCTGCCGCTCAGGCGGTCCTGGACCGCCTGCTCTCCGAC
>Ga0157375_10004976_pt1 | contig 11555 bp, 11 predicted proteins | sample M35metaG_FD_115311 | JGI IMG/M metagenome (GOLD analysis project Ga0157375, IMG submission 115311) | Miscanthus rhizosphere microbial communities from Kellogg Biological Station, Michigan, USA - M3-5 metaG | ecosystem: Host-associated > Plants > Roots > Rhizosphere > Soil | place: USA: Michigan...
CGACGAGCAGACGCGCGGCCTCGGCGCCGGCGCCGACCCCGAGGTCGGCCACCGCTCCGCCTTCGAGGAGCAGGACAAGATCAAGCGCCTGCTCAAGGGCTCCGACATGGTCTTCGTCGCCGCCGGCGCCGGCGGCGGCACCGGCAGCGGCGCCGCCCCGGTCATCGCCCGCCTCGCCCGCGAGGTCGGCGCGCTGACCGTCGGCATCGTCACCAAGCCGTTCAGCTTCGAGGGCTCGCGCCGCGGCGACCAGGCAGGCAAGGGGATCGAGGAGCTGGCGGCGGAGGTCGACACGCTGATCGTCGTCCCCAACGACCGCCTGCTCGAGGTCCTCGACCAGCACACCTCGATGGTCGAGGCCTTCCAGGTCGCCGACGACGTACTGCGCCAGGGGGTGCAGGGAATCTCCGACCTGGTCACCCTGCCGGCGCTGATCAACCTCGACTTCGCCGACGTGCGGACGATCATGTCCGACGCCGGCCGGGCGCTGCTCGGGATCGGCATGGGCAGCGGCGAGGGCCGCGGCCTGCTCGCGGCCGAGAAAGCCATCTCCTCGCCCCTGCTGGAGACCTCGATGGAGGGGGCGCGGGCGATCCTGCTCTCGATCACGGGCGGTCCCGACCTCTCGCTGGTCGAAGTCAGCGAGGCGGCGAAGCTGGTCGGCGAGGCGGCCCATCCCGACGCCAACATCATCTTCGGCGCCAACATCGACGAGGAGCTGGGCGACCAGATCTGGGTGACCGTCGTCGCCACCCGCTTCGACGGACAGGCCGCGCCGCGCCGCGCCGCCGAGCCGACGATCCGCCGCACCAAGGACGCCGGCCGCGGCCGCGCGCCGCGCAGCGAGAAGGCCGGCGAGCTGAGCAGCCTCGACGTCCCCGAGTTCCTCCCCGGCTAGCCAGGAGGACGTCCGCCATGACCGGCGTCGTCGCGGCCGGGCATCCCCTTACCGCCGAGGCGGGAGCCGACGTGCTGCGCGCCGGCGGCAACGCGGTAGACGCCGCGGTCGCCGCCGTTCTCGCCTCCTTCGCGGTCGAGAGCCCGCTGACGGGCTTCGGCGCCGGGGGCTTCATGATGGTCAGCCACGGCGAGGAGACGGTCCTCTTCGACTTCTTCGTCGCCGCGCCGGGCAGGGACGGGACCGAGCGTGGGGTGGAGCTGGCAGCGGTTCCCGTCCATTTCGACGAGGAGACCGTGCAGACGTTCTACGTCGGCCCGGCCTCCTGCGGCGTGCCGGGGACCGCGGCGGGGCTGGAGCTGGCGCTGCGGCGCTTCGGCACGGCGCCGCTTGCCGAGCTGACCCGGGCAGCCGTGAAGCTCGCCCGCGAGGGCGCGCCGGTCAACGCCGAGCAGGCCTACATCCTCGAGATCCTCTGGCCGATCCACCGGCGGCTGGAGGAGACCAGGCAGCTCTACGCCCCCGAGGGGCGGCCGCTGGGCGAAGGGGACGTCTTCCGCTTCCCGGAGCTTGCCGAGGCGCTGGAGCGTTTCGGCGCCGAGGGCTGCGAGCCTTTCTACCGCGGTGAGGTCGCCGCCGCGCTGAGCAGTCACGTGCGCGCCCACGGGGGCACGCTCGGCGCCACCGACCTCGCCGAGTACGAGGCGATCGAGCGGCGGCCGATCCGCGTTCCGTTCCGCGGCGCCGAGGTCCTGACCAACCCGCCGCCGTCTTCCGGCGGGATCCTGATCGCCTACTCGCTCGGCCTGCTCGAGCGGCTGGCCGAGGGCAGCGGCCCTGAGCAGCTGGTGGCCGCGATTGGGGCGGCAAACTCGGCACGCGACGAGGCCTTCGCCGAGGCGCTCTATGGCGACGAGCCGCATGCGGCCCTGCTCGACCCGGCCGAGCTCGACCGCGTTGCCGCCGCGGCCCGTAACCGGCCCCCGTTCAGCGGTGCGACGCCGCCTGCGCCCGGAGACCTGCTCGGCTCGACCACGCACATCGCGGCGCTGGACGGCGAGGGGATGTGCGCCAGCGTCACCTGCTCCAACGGCTCGGGCTCGGGCGTCCTCGTCCCGGGCACCGGGGTGATCCTCAACAACATGCTCGGCGAGGAGGACCTCAACCCGCTCGGCTTCCACGCGATCGCCCCCGGGCGCCGGGTGCCGTCGATGATGGCGCCGACGGTGGTGCGCCGCGACGGCGAGATCGAGCTCGGCCTCGGCAGCGCCGGCTCCAACCGGATCCGCTCGGCGATCCTGCAGACGGTGGTGCGCGCGGTCGAGCAGCGGATGGGCGCGGGCGACGCGGTGCGAGCGCCGCGCCTGCACTTCGAGCAGGGGGTCGTCCAGGCCGAGCCGGGGATCGACGAGGCGGCGCTGGCGCGGATCGAGGCCCGCGGCATCCCGGTCCTGCGGCGGCCGCGGATCAACCTCTTCTTCGGCGGTGTGCAGGCGGTTGCCCGCGACCGCGCGAGCGGCGCCCTGAGCGGCGGCGGCGATCCCCGCCGCGGTGGCGCCGTGGCCACCGCATAGCCATGGCTGTGTCGCGTTTGTGCCGCATAGCGACACCAAGGCGACACAGCACCGCACTCGAAGGGAGAATGCCGTCATGGCGGAGCTCCCGATGATCGACTTCGAGGCGGAGGGCCTGCTCGGCGACGTCGAGGGCGAGGCGCGCCTGGTGCGGCGGGAGCTGCTCGAACGCCTGGCCGGCGAAGGCGTGCCGCTGGAGGAGCTGCGCGAGGCCGTCGAAGGCGGGCGTCTCGTCCTGCTGCCCGTCGAGCGCGCCGTGGCCGGGGACGGCCCCCGTTACAGCTCGCGCGAAATCGCCGAGATCGCCGGCGTCGAGCTCGACCTGCTGCAGCGCGCGACGGCGGCGGTCGGGATCCCATACCCAGACCCCGACGACCGCTCGCTGACCGCCGCCGACCTGGAGGAGGCGAAGCGGATAAAGGCGTTCCGCGACGCCGGCCTGCCCGAGGAGGGGATCGTGCAGGTGGCGCGGACGATCGGCATGGCGACGGCGCGGATCGCCGAGGCCAACCGCGACCTGGTCGTGCGCACGCTGATGCAGCCGGGCGATACCGAGAGCGACCTCGCGCTGCGGCTCGCCGCCGCCGCCGAGCACATGCTGCCGGTCTTCGAGCCGACGCTCTCCTACGCGTTCCGCGCCCACATGCTCGAGCAGATCCGCCGCGACGTGATCGGCGCGAGCGAGATCGCCTTGGGGCAGCCCGGCGCCGCGACTGACGTTTCCGTCTGCTTCGCCGACCTGGTCGGCTTCACCAAGCTCGGCGAGCAGGTCGAGACCGAAGAGCTGGGCCTGATAGCCGGCCGGCTCGACGAGCTCGCGACCGCCGTGGCCGAGCCCCCGGTGCGACTGGTGAAGCTGATCGGCGACGCGGCGATGCTCGTCTCGACCGATGCGACCGCGATGGTCGAGGCGGCGCTGCGGATGGTCGAAGCGGCGGACGAGGAAGGCGACGAGTTCCCGCGCCTGCGCGCCGGCGTCGCCCACGGCTCGGTTCACGTCCAGGCGGGCGACTACTACGGCCGCCCCGTCAACCTCGCCAGCCGCCTCACCGGCATCGCAAAACCCGGCAGCGTCCTGCTCGACGCCGCGGCAAGGGCGGCGGCGGGGGAGAGCTTCGACTACTCCTACGCGGGCGAGAAACGGCTCAAGGGCTTCGATTCCCGCACCAAGCTCTACCGAGCCCGCCGCCAAGACCCCAAATAGCGCCCAAAGCCCGCCCGCCACCCCGCCGAAGGGGGGCGAATTCGGCAAGTTGCAGCCTTGTCCCCATGATCGTGGGGCAAAGGCTGCAAGATCCGGCGGTTGGAGTCTGGGACCTGGTCCGCAGGCAGCACGGGGTCGTCGCCCGGTCACAGCTGCTTGCGCTCGGGATCGGTCCTCGCTCGATCGAACACCGCGTCGGCATGGGTCGTCTGCACCCGCTCTGGCGCGGGGTCTACGCGGTCGGGCGACCGGAAGTCGAGCAGAAGGGGCGCTGGATGGGGGCTGTGCTCGCCTGCGGCCGGGAAGCGCTGCTGAGTCACGGAAGCGCCGCGGCGCTCTGGGGAATCGCGCAGGTCCCCGATGCGAGGACGATCGACCTCACCCTGCCCGCAGGGCGATTTCGCCGGCAGCCCGGAATCAAAGCGCATAGGCGCCGAGACCTGGGCCCGGAGCATCGTCGCGACGTGGCGGGGATACCGGTCGTGGACCCGGTTTCGACGCTTGTCGATCTCGCTTCATGCGCGCAGGACTGGCGGGTGGAGAGGGCGATCAACGAAGCGGATCGACTAGATCTCGTCAACCCCGAGGCTCTTCGTCGCATCGTCGCGGGGCTTGGGCCGAGGCCTGGCATGGCCCGGATGCGTCGGTTACTCCACCTCGACGCCCCTCTCGCCGACAGCGGCCTCGAGCGCCGGTTCTTGAGCATCGTGCGTGCCGCCGGCCTGCCCCTGCCCGAGACGCAGGTGACGGTCAACGGCTACCGGGTCGACTTCTACTGGCCGCGACTTGAACTGGTGGTCGAGACGGATGGCTGGCGCTATCACCGAACACCTGGAGAGCAGGCGAGCGATTACCGTCGCGATCAGGCGCACACGAGGTCTGGCTTGACCACTCTGCGCTTCGGCGAAGATCAGATCCGCTACAGACCCGACGAAGTCCGGCGCGCCCTGGCCCCTGTCATCGCTCGCCTCGAAAAAGCCGCCGCCAGCTGAGCCACAACGCCAAGCCCGCGATGTTGCAGCTTTTTCCCCACTACGGGTGGGGCAATGCTGCAACATCGCGCCGAGTTGGGCGGGGCTTGCGGGCGGAGAGCAGGAGGTTGTAGAAGAGCTCGGCGGGGAGGTGGGGCTCGAGCATGCGGGTGTCGACCTTCTGCAGGGCGATGTAGCTGTTGAAGGCGAAGCGGCGCCAGCCCCAAGAGACCGAGTCGGGCTCGGCGCTCGCCTCGACCGTGCGCAGCCCCCATCCCCAGGCGTTGGCGAGCAGCTCCTCGCCGCCTACCCGCTGCCGCTCGAAGCCGCCGTCGCGCAGCAGTCGCCTCAGGTCGGCTGGGGCGAAGGCGTGGACGTCGACCTCGCCCTCGAGCGCGTGACCGTGCGACAGCTCGGCCTCGGCGACCGCGCGCGGCTCGGCGCCGACCAGTCGGCGCCAGGCGGGCGCCGCGATCAGCCCGGCGCGCTTGGGCGCCGCCGCCAGGCGATCTCCGTAGCGCGAGGGCTCGCCGCAGAAGGCGATCGCGCCGCCCGGGCGCAGAACGCGGCGGAACTCGGCGAAGGCGCGCTCCAGGTCTGGGATGTGGTGCAGGACGGCGTGGCCGAAGACGAGGTCGAAGCTCTCGTCCTCGAAGGGCAGCTCCTCCGCCTCCGTCGCCACGGTTTCGACTTCCAGCCCCAGGTCCGCAGCCGTCTCGGCGAGCCGGCGCAGCATGCCGGGCGAGATGTCGGTCGCCGTCAGCCGCTCGATCGTCCCCATCTGCAGCAGGTTGAGCGAGAAGTAGCCGGTCCCGGAGCCGATCTCGAGGGCGTCAGGGAAGTGCAGGCCGTCGAGCCCGCCGAGCGCCTTGGCCAGCTTGCCGCGCACCTGCTTCTGGCCGGTGGCGCCGAAGTCGATGCCCCACTTGGCGTCGTATTCGTGCGCCGCCGCGTCGTGGTAGCGGGTGTTGACGTCCTTGATGTGGTCCGGTGTCGCCGTGGGGGAGGCGGGCATGCGGGCGGGAACAATACGGTGCCGGGCATGAACCGTGAGTTCGTTCAAGAAAACCAGCCCCCCGGTGTTCCGCCTTTGCCCCTCACCGGCGAGCGGACGCTGCCCGACGTGCCCGAGGAGAACTACTGGTTCCGTCGTCACCTCGCCGTCTACGAATGGATCGCGGCGCGGGTCGCCGGAAGGCGGGTCGTCGACATGGCGTGCGGCGAGGGCTACGGATCCGACGTCCTGGCGGCGAGCGCGGCGAGCGTGGTCGGCGTCGACGCCAACCCCGAGGCGCACGAGCACGCGCGCCTGCGCTACGCGCGGCCCAACCTGCGCTACGAGCGCGACCTGGTCGAGAGCTTCGCCGAGCCCTGCGACGCGGTCGTCTTCCTGCAGACGATCGAGCACGTCGAGGATGCCGGCGCGATCCTCGAACACTTCAAGTCGATGCTTTCGCCGGGCGGCGTGGCCTATGTCTCGACGCCGAACCTGCTGACGCTTGCGCCTTCCGGGGCGGAGAAGTCCGACAACCCCTGGCACGTTCGCGAGTACCGGGCGGAGGAGTTTCGGCAGCTCTGCGAGGACCACTTCGAGCGCGTGGATCTATTCGGTCTCTTCCACGCGCGCAAGCTGCGCGTGCACGAGCTCGCGATCCGGCTGGGATGGGACACCATCCATAAGAAGCTCGGGCTGACGAATCGCTTCTATGGCTGGTTCACTCCCGCCATCTCGAGTGCGGACTTCAGCTTGAGACACGGCGACCTCGATGCGGCTCTGGACTTTGTCGCGGTCTGTCACGTCTAGGGACGATGCCCTCGGCCGCGGGTCCTGTCACGGGGGGAGGGGGTGTTAGCGGACTCACTCGTCCGAACACCCCCTCCCCCCGCGCCACCCGCGGGAGGGGGGCTCCGCCGGTCGGAGACTCCGCCGGAGATCTCGCGATAGTGCTTCACAGCCATATGCCTTACGTCGAGGGGTTTGGGACGTACCCTTTTGGGGAGGAGTGGCTGTTCGACGCCGTGATCAGGTCGTACCTGCCGGTGCTGGAGGTTGCCGAACAGCTGACGATGACCGTGACGCCGGTGCTGGCAGATCAACTGGAGGACCCTGGGGCTGCGGCGCGCCTGCGGCGGTTCCTGCTCGAGTGGCGGATCGGGGCTGCCGAAGCGGACGCCCCCGAGGTGGATCCCGAGTGCCGCGACGCCTGCGAGGCGGAGCTGGAGCGCTACCGGCACGCGCTCGAGTTGCTCGACCTCGCCGGGGGGGACCCGCTGCGTCCGTTTCAGGAGGCGGCTGCCGGGGGGCGGATCGCCCTGGCCGCTTCGGCCGCGACGCACGCCGTGCTGCCGATGCTGGCGACCCGCGCCGGGCTGCGCTTGCAGCTCGACGCCGGCATCCGCTCGCACCGGCGCCGCTTCGACTGGGGGGGCGGCTTCTGGCTGCCCGAGTGCGCCTATGTGCCGCACCTGGAGAGCCGGCTGGCCGAGCACGGCGTGCGCTGGTTCTGCGTCGACCAGAGCGCTCACGACGAGGACCCGCTGGACGCCCTGGATCCGATCGCGACCCCGGCCGGACCGGTGGCGCTGCCGATCGACTGGGAGGCGATCCAGTGGCTCTGGTCGCTGGGTGGCTACCCGTCCGACCCCGCCCACGCCCAGTTCGCAGGCAAATCGCTGCGCGGCGTGCGGATCTGGAAGGTCGGCGGCGGCGCCTACGAGCCGGCTGCCGCCGAGGCGGCGGCGAAGCGCCAGGCGGGCGAGTTCCTGGCCGCGATCGCGGCGCGCCTGCGCGACTTCGCCGCCAAGCGCGGCCGCCGCGGCCTGATCGTCTTCGCGATCGACACCGAGCTGCTCGGGCACTGGTGGTCGGAGGGGGCGATCTGGCTGCGCGAGGTGCTGGCCGGCGCCGCCGGAGGCGGCGTCCGCCTGCTCACCGCGCCGCAGGCCGTCGCCGAGCACGAGCCGCTCGAACGGCCGCTCGCCGCCTCGACCTGGGGCGAGGACAAGGACCTGCGGACGTGGGACTCGCCGCCGGTCGCCGACCTCGCCTGGGGCGCCCGGCGGCTCGAGCTGCGCCTGCTGCGCGCGCTCTCCCAGGGCCTGCGCGGGCCCGCGGCGCTGCGCGCGGCCCGCGAGCTGCTCGCCGTCCAGGCGAGCGACTGGGCCTTCCTCGACAAGCGCGCCCAGGCGGGCGACTATCCCTTCCGCCGCGTGACCGACCACGCCGAGGCCTTGCTCGAGGCCTTAGGGTCTGTCCAACAACCCCCGCGCACGTCTGGCGGCGGCGGCGGATCGGCGCGGGGCGGCGTCCTCAGTCGGCCGAATAGCGCTGCTATCCGGCCTCCCTGCGTCCTGGCCCCGCTTGATCCGGCGCTCGCCGGCCGCACACGCGAGTTGTCGGAAAGACCCTTAGACTCTCCCGCCAGCAGCGACCCGCGTATGCGAGCCCTAGCCCCGGACCTGAGCCTCGCTCCCCTGCTGGAGCCCTAGATCTCCCTCGTCGGATGACTCGCGTACTGATCCTCTCCTGGGAGTACCCGCCGCTGATCGAGGGCGGCCTGGCGCGGCACGTGCGCAAGCTCTCCGAGGCCCTGGTCGAGCGCGAGGTCGAGGTCCACGTCCTCACCCGCGGCGGCGAGGAGTCGCCGGCCGAGGAGCGCCGCGGCGGCGTCCACATCCACCGCATCCGCGAGCCGCAGCGCCCCACAGAGCTGGGCGAGTTCGTCGCCTGGGTCGAGCGGATGAACTCCGACATGCTCGCCGCCGGGGTCGAGCTCGGCGACCGCTACAGCTTCGACCTCGTCCACGGCCACGACTGGCTCGTCGCCAACGCCTGCGACCACCTGGCGAAGCGCTTCGAGGCGCCGCTGGTGACGACGATCCACGCAACCGAGCACGGCCGCCACCAGGGCTGGGTCGACAAGCACCCGCAGAGCTACATCCACGGGGTCGAGCGCTGGATCGCGAACCGCTCGGAGCGCACGATCGCCTGCTCGCACTACATGCGCGAGCAGATCGTCGACATCTTCGGGGTCGAGGAGGAGCGGGTCAGCGTCATCCCCAACGGGATCGATCCCGACGACCTCACCGTCCAGGACCCGGCCGAGCTGAAGCGCCTGCGGGCCGAGTTCGCCGCGCCCGCGGAGAAGCTGGTGCTGCTGATCGGCCGCCTCGTCTACGAGAAGGGCTTCCAGCTCGCGCTGGAGGCGATGCCGCGGGTGATCGAGGAGGCGCCGGGGACGCGTTTCCTGGTCGCCGGCTCGGGCACCCACGAGGAGGAGCTGCACCGCCAGGCCGAGGAGCTGGGCCTGATGGAGCACGGCACATTCCTCGGCTGGATCGGCGACGACGTCCTGCACTCGCTCTACCGGATCGCCGACCTGACGGTGGTCCCCTCGATCTACGAGCCGTTCGGGCTGGTGGCGCTCGAGGCGATGGCCTCGGAATGCCCCTGCATCGTCGCCGACACGGGTGGGCTGCGCGAGGTGGTCCCGCACGAGGAGGTCGGCCTGCGCTTCCGCCCCCACGACGCCGAAGCGCTCGCCGAGGTGGCGATCCGTGTCCTGCGCGACGACGAGCTCGGACAGAGCCTCGTCGCCGAAGCCTACGAGCATCTGCGCCGCTTCGACTGGGGCGACGTCGCCGAGCGGACCGCCGCGGTCTACGCCGAACTCGCCGGCAATCCCAGCCTGGGACGCACGTGACGCTGCGCATATCGGCGTCCTCGGTCGCTCGCGTGCAGAGCACGCCACGCTCCCTGCGTCCTTGATCTGCTTGGTCACGCGCGCCCCAGGGCGCAGATCGTCAGTTCGACTGCGGGTCGCCCTCGGGGGCGATCGAGAAGCTGCCGCTTGTCGTGTTACCGGGCGTCCACTCGATGCCCTCGATCAGTTCGACCGGCGGGATCTTCAGGGCGCTGGAGATTTTGATCAGCGTGTCGATGCGGGGGACGCGGGCGCCGCGCTCGAGCAGACCGATCTCGGTCCGATGCAGGGACGAGCGCAGGCCGAGCTCTTCCTGGGACAGGTCGGCGCGCCGCCGGCAACGGCGCAGGTTCTCGCCGAAGCGTCGGGCGACGTCCATCGCCGGGATTCTCTTGTCTGCGAGCGCGAGTATCTACAGCCGCCAATCCGGAGAAGCCGAGTCTCTGCGATGGAGGTTCATTGTGTCACAGACAATAGCGCGCGGATCTGATATAAACTTTGCAGACAAGAAGCCACTGGTGTAATCGGCGTACGATTACACCATGGCACTCAACATCAAGGACCAGGAGACGGAGAAATTGGCGGCGGAGGTGGCAGAGCTGACCGGTGAGAGCAAGACCGGGGCGGTGCGCGAGGCGTTGCGCCAGCGTCGAGACCGGCTCGAGCTCGAACGGGGGGCGAGTAAAGAGAAACGGCGTCAGGATCTGCGGCGGTTCATGGAGACCGAGATCTGGCCGCATGTCCCGGATGATCTCCGGGGTAAATCGATAACCAAGGCTGAACGAGAAGAGATTCTTGGCTATGGACCGGAGGGATATTGATCCTCGATAGCTCGGCAGTCGTGTCGATGATCATCGAGGAGCCGGGCCACGAGCGACTCCTCGACGCGGTGGCGGATGCGGCGGAGGTCGCGATTGGCGCTCCAACCTTGGTGGAGGTCGAGATGGTGATGATCGGCCGCTCCGGTTCGCGGGGTCAATCGCTCGTCGCACGATTCTTGGAGCGGAACGACGTGGGGGTGATCGCCTTCCACGACGCGCATCGACGCGCGGCTGCCGATGCCTTCATCGACTACGGCAAGGGTCGCAGTCCGGCCGCCCTCAATTACGGCGACTGCATGACCTACGCAACCGCCAAGATCGCCGAGCACCCGCTGCTCTTCATCGGCGGCGACTTCGCCCAGACGGACATTCCCCCCGCGCTCTCCAGCTGACAAGCGTCGCGTTAGCCCGGACATCGGGGCGATGCGGCTCCGGTTCTCAGTCGGGCCGCGGCAGCGTCGTCCAGGCATCCGGGTCGGGCTCGACCGGGTTGGGCCACTTGAGCTGCCCCGGCGCGTCGCGCATGCGCACGATCCGGGCCGGGACGCCGGCGACGACCGCGTTGGCCGGCACGTCCTTGGTCACGACCGAGTTGGTGCCGACGATCGAGTTGTCGCCGACGCTGACGCCGCGCAGGATGCAGGCGCCGTAGCCGATCCAGACGTTGGAGCCGACCTCGACGTCGCGGGTGTAGATGCCCTGCTGCCGGATCGGCCGCTCGACCTCGACCACGCCGTGGTCGAAGTCGATGAACATCGCCCGGTCGGCGATCACGCACTGCTCGCCGATCCGCACCCGCCTGTAAGCGGAGATCGTGCACTCCTGTCCCATCACCGTCTTGGCGCCGATCTCGACGATGCCCTCGTGACAGCGGATCTTGGTCCCGTGGCCGATCCAGACGAAGCGGCCGAAGTCGACCCGGCCGCGACGGCCGACCTGCAGTTCGAGGCCGCTGCCGAGGAAGAGCGGCCCGTCGGTGCGCCAGCGCCGGCCGGCGCGAGTGAGCAGGCGGCGCCACAGGTAGCGCAGCCCAAGCAGCGCGTAGCCGGGCCTGAGCATCCCGTTGCGCGCGCAGAAGCGGATCAGTCGGATCACGGCGGCGGGAACTTTAGAGTCTGTCCAAGAACCCCCGCGCACGCCTGGCGGCGGCGGACCGGCGCGGTGCAGCGTCCTCGGTCGGCCAAATAGCGCTGCTATTCGGCCTCCCTGCGTCCTTGCCCCGCTTGGTCCGGCGCTCGCCAGTCGCACACGCGGGTTCTCGGACAGACTCTTAGACTCCGCCGCGAATGCCCGATGCCGCCAAATCCACCTCGCTCGCCGAGCGCCTCGTCGCCGGCGACAAGCGGGCGCTGGCGCGGGCGATAACGCTGATCGAGTCCGACGA
>Ga0157375_10004978_pt1 | contig 11553 bp, 11 predicted proteins | sample M35metaG_FD_115311 | JGI IMG/M metagenome (GOLD analysis project Ga0157375, IMG submission 115311) | Miscanthus rhizosphere microbial communities from Kellogg Biological Station, Michigan, USA - M3-5 metaG | ecosystem: Host-associated > Plants > Roots > Rhizosphere > Soil | place: USA: Michigan...
AAAACCGATTTCAGCGTGACCAATGAAGGCAACATGCCGCATATCTGGACCGGCGAATGCGAGTCCTCCTGTGCTCTCACGCTTCGTCATAAGGAGAATTTCATCGACCTGACGGGGAACGCCAGAATTCGATGGACGATGAAGACCTCCGGATTTCACGAGATCCGCCCGATTCTGAAGCTTGCGGATGGAACCTACCTGATCGGAGATCACATCGACGCCGAACCCGTGGACTACCGCATCAGCGAGTTTTATATCTCGCAGGTTCGTTGGTTAAAAGCGGACGTGGCTTCGAAAGTTCTTACAAAGGGAACGCTGCTGGCCACTGTCGATCTCAGCAAGGTCGATGAAATCGGCTTTGCCGACCTGACTCCCGGCAGCGGCCATGGCAGCGGCGGCTATTCCGATATGGCGTGGATCGAGGTCTATGGCAAGGCGGTCAAGCGCGACGCCGCGAAGTAGGCTAAAAAAAGCACCCCGCATTTCCACTTCGCGTGTGGAAGTGCGGTGGATGTTCTCGGAATTTGACAACAGTCCTACAAGGAAATCCTAGCTATCTGCTTAACAAATTATTCGCCATTGGTCCAGACGTCGACGTCAACTCGCTTCGGTGTGGAAATTCGGGGGTATATCCCGCTTTTCCGATGGCTCCTCAACGTATGCGCGGGCCGCGGCGGGTTTTCAGTTATGCCGCACGTACACGACGTGCGAGATTCATCAACCACGAGGGTATATTCCGATCGTCTCTTGGAAGGTCAGCCCAGACCAGCATTCCGATTACTTCAGATTGAATGCAATTGTTTACAAGACTAAAAGTTCTGGAGGTACCCATGCCACTAGAGCATCGTCAAACTCACCAACCCAAGTGTCCCATGGAGGGTTGTCATAGCCGTCAAAACAGCCGCTACTGATATCCTCAGTCAGATAGTTATGATTGTTCTCCTTATGAAACACAAGAAGGAGTCGGCCGCTTTCCTCAATTCGACTCGCCGATCGATCCCGTTTGCGGAGCAACCTTGCGCGGTTCGCGAGTACGCTTTGATCAGTTCCGAGTCAATGTAGAGCGTAGGGTCAGCCTCGCTCAATCCCCTGAAATGTTGCTTGCCGGGGCTGAGCTCATCGGACCGGAAGCACCATCTCAGCTGACTAAGATCCAGACGCCTTCCACACCAGAAGATCGTGTCCTCAATTTGTGTCTGGATTTCAACAATGCTATTGGTCATTCTGAGCGCCGGACAGCACAATAGCTAGACCGTAGGCCGCGAGCGGTGCGATTTACGTGATCGTTTCGGGTTCGACGCTTTGACGCCGGACTGCCGCCTTAGCGGCGGGTTGGGTTGTCTCGCCACGGATATTTCTCTAAGCACCTTTCGTAGAGCTTGCGGCAATGCAAGTATGAAGAACCGTTCTGCCGAATATCCGTAATCTTCTCCAGTCTCGTCGATGACTCGGAGAAGGCCGTGTCCTTCCGCTTGTGCGTCCGGAACGACTTGGTACAGTTTGCCTGCTTCTAAAGAGGCTGGATACCCGGCATTGTCGATACATACAGCGAACGTGGTAGGGAGCTTAGGTTTCTTTGCCATGTTAGTCAAGCAGCGGAAGCTTAAGTTTCAACTCTCGCCGACCTATGCCGTGCGCTTCGTACCAATGGACTTCCGCTTTGTGGATCGTATCATCGGGCAGCCGCACAGTGGCAATTCCCTTCAGCTTTCTCCACCGTCCTACGCCGTATAGTTTGTTTAATCGCTTTCGGTTATCTACGCCGCGTCCAACAGCAATTGGAAAAATGTCCGTGATTTGACCGACGACCTCGAAGTCCACAATTTAAGATGATCACCGAGACTTGTACGTCTTGCTGAACTTGTTCCTCGCGTTCGTGATCGTGAACGAGCCGTCCTGCTGTGCAGATACCTTGATCCAGAATGCCGGCCCATTGTGTGTTGGCGTAGGCTGTGGCGTACCGGCGCCGCGAGCAGGAGGCACGTACGGAGCGACAGGCATTGCTGCCTGCGGTTCATCGAAAAGGTTGGCGATGAATGCTCCGGAAACCGTGTATTCCTGACCGCTGAGTTGCGAGAAATGCATCTGCCAGAGGTCCTCGAGTCCGGGGATCGTGAACAACACCTGCATCGCTTCCGGTTGACCACCCTTTCGAATTCCATTGTTGATGATGGCGGCGCGCGGCTCGATCGCGTGAGCGAGTACGGCGGAGTTGGAAATAGCCTGGCCATGATGGGAAACAATCCACAAGTCCACGGTTCCGAGCCGATTGTTCGGGCACATCAGGTCGAATTCCTTGTTTACCGTAAGGTCGCCGAGGTGGAGCACGCGAAATTTGCCGAATGTTACGTGACTGCCAACGGATTGCGCATTTTCCGTAGCGTCAGTATCCCCGGGTTTGAATGCAGCGCAATCGGGGTTTGGCTTTCCCGCGCCAGACAGCGCTGTGTTGATGTGCTGGCCGGCGGATTCAACGATGCGCCAATCCAGGCCGGCAACCGCAATCTTGTCGCCGGGCTTGACTACGGTGTGCTTCGCCTTGGCGTACAGCGGTGCGTAGGTGTTTTGAAGAAAGTTGGAAGTCTGCGGGGAAGTCTCAGCCAGATCGCCATGATCGATATATTCCTTGATGGGAATGCGGGCGGCCACTTCGGCCATTCCTCCGAAGTGATCGCCGTGCCAGTGCGTTGTGATCAGGTGATCGATCTGCTGCAGTCCGGCGTCCTTGATGGCGTCAAGAATACGGCCGGAATCACGACCGGTAGCTCCGCCGGCGTTCCCCGTGTCGATCAGGACGGACTCGCCGGAAGGAGACACAAACAAGGTGGCGTTTCCGCCTTCGACGTCGACGACATATATATCGAGTCCTTTCGTCGCCTTCGATTGTGCGGCTGCTAGGGTCAGCGTGAGTGCTGTCGCGATTATGCAAAGTAGAAAAGCTGTGAAGCGTCGCATGGCAATCCCTCCGGATTCGTGATTGTTCATCAGAGCGACGCCACTATAACAAATTCCGTGTGTTCAATTCCGTGTCCGACAAATCACGGAAAATGATGAAAAGATTTCCTGAATTTGCCGGACTTTTCGGGCCGACAGGACCGCGGCTCAACGCTTTAAACATGGCAATTCTCGTGCTTTGATTTCGTGCGCGGACATTGCTTCATGCGTTATTCTTGGCCGATAAACCTATGCAAACGGAAACGACCAAAAAGCTGTTCACCGTGGACGAATATGACTCGATGTTCGACGCTGGCATTCTCGATCGCGAGGCCCGCGTGGAACTCATCGAAGGCGAGATATTCCTGATGGCTGGCCCCGGTCCCTTTCATGTTGCCTGCGTTAATCGGGCTACCTCAGTGATGGTGCCAGCCCTTGCAGGAAAGGCTATAGTCAGCATCCAGAATCCGCTTCGCCTGGACCGCTACAGCGAGCCTCAGCCAGACATTGTGCTGCTCAAACCACGTGCCGATTTCTACGCCTCCGAGCGTTTTACAGCGGCGGACACATTCATGGTAGTCGAAGTAGCCGACTCCAGTTTTCTTTTCGATCTCAACAGGAAGCTTCCTCTCTATGCCAGATTGGGAGTCCCTGAAGTGTGGATCGAAGATCTGCGGGGCGGGATGATACTCGTCTATCGAGACCGGGTGGGTGAAGCCTACGCGACATCGCTGGTCTATCATCGGGGAGACACCATGTCGATTGCCGCTTTTCCCGATATTCCCTTCAAGGTCGACGACTTGCTTGGCTCGGAGTAGATCGCGGCGTCAGCGCGTGCAGATGTAAACGGCGCCCGAGCCGTTCGCAAAGCGTGCTCCAATTGCCATGATCCGTCCATCTCTATTGAGTGACACGGAACTGCCGAACTCCGCGAACTTTCTGTTGTCCGAGCTCTTGATATAGAGCGGCGAGTTCCATGCATTCCCCGTCCGCTCGAAGACGTAAGCCGCGCCAGACTCGTCGGCGGAATCGTCGTTCTGGTTTCCGCCGATTCCCTTGGCGGCGCTGTCTTCGTTCGGGGCGGTCGCTACCAGAGTATTGCCGTCGCCGCTTACAGCTACGCGTACCCCAAACCAATCTTCCTTTCCAGGGTTTGACGCTTTGATAAAAGCCTGTTGCACCCACGCCGTACCGGTGCGAGAAAACACATAAGCGGCGCCGGTGGAAGTGTTCGATGGTTCATCCGCGCCGCCCAGATTTCCGGGATTAACACCAGTGAGGAGACTGTCTTCGTCGAGCGCGCCCGCCGCAACTGTATTGCCGTCATCGCTGATCGACACCCACGTTCCCAGCGAATCCTGTCTCTCAGCGTTCGAAGCCTGCAGTCGAGCCTGGTGCAACCATGCAACGCCGCTTCGAGTGAAGATGTAGAGCGCGCCTCTTCCGTCCTCCTCATCGAATGCGCCGATGGCTAGAGTATTTCCAACGGTGTCCAGCGAAACGGAGTATCCAAACAATGTATTCGCACGGGCATTGGGACTCTTAACGTAGGCTTGCTGAGTCCACGTGCTGCCGCTGCGCACGAACACATACGCGGCGCCCGCGCCCGAAGCCGAGTTGTCAGCCTGGTTGCCATTGATCTCTTTGGCAGCGCTGTCTTCACTGGGAGCGCCAACGGCAAGAGTATTTCCGTCGCTGCTTAGAGCGACGGTGAAACCGAACGTATCCCCATCTTCCCGTTCGCCGGTATTCGAGGCCTTGATGTATGCCTGCTGGGTCCATTTGTTCCCTGTGCGCAAGAAAATATAGACTGCCCCTGCATCCGGAGTGGAGTTGTCGGCTTGGTTTCCGTTGATTCCTTTTGCGCCACTATCCTCGTACACCGCGGACACGGCCAGCGTGTTGCCATCCGCGCTGAGGGCAACGGCATATCCGAACTGATCGTTTTCTCCCGTGTTTGAAGCTTTAATGTAGGCCTGCTGTGGCCAGCCATTGCCGTTCCGGCTGTAGACGTACACGGCTCCCGAACTATAGGCGGAGTCGTCGGCCTGTTTTCCGTTGATACCGGTTGCCGAGCTGCTTTCCAGGGGAGCGCCAACGGCAAGAGTATTGCCGTCGCGGCTGAGGGCGAGGGAAAAGCCGAATTGGTCTCCTTCTCCCTTGTTAGATGCAGTAATAGATGCCGCCTGCTTCCACGAAGGCGTGGGTGCCTGCGCCCGACCATCATCGATGAGGCCGGAAACAATCCACAATGCCGGCACTACTATGCGGATCACGTCTCTTCGAGTCATCGCGCGCCTCCCGCACACGGTCCCGGTGGGTCGCGCTGTCCCGGCTCATTGCCACGGAAGAGTTCCTTTCCATTCGCATCGATGACGCGCGCCTTTTCCGAAAGCGTCATATAGGGCTGTCCGTTCTTCAGCCGGCGGCCGACGATCGTAACCTTGTCGCCTTTCTTGAAGGTGGTGTTGGTCCAGCACCAGCCCTTCAGTATGGCCGGCGAACCCAGTTCTCCGCGCCATCGCACGGGTTTACCTTTGGTGTCTTTCGCCTCCACAATGATGATCGAGTGGGGGTTAACGAGTTGGAGTTCGACTACAGTTCCCGAGATAGTCGTTAGGCTTTCCTCGTATCGTCCGGCGTCTCCGTGATGTGCGCCAGCTATTCCGACCCAGGCGAACATTGCGCACATCAGGAAACAACATTTCAGGAGCATCACGGCTGTCCTCCCTCTTGCAGTTTGCGGATTCTATCACCCGTTGAAAAGACGCCCGTACGATTCGTGAAGGACTATAATCCCCAAAAAACAGGAGACAGTATGATCCAAACGTCGCGACGTGATTTCCTTGCGGCCTCCGGCCTCATGGCGGCCGCTGGAGCCCTACAACCACTACAGACCTCGGGCCGCCGTCTGTTACTGAAAGGAGGCTGCGTCGTTTCCCTGGATTCACAGATTGGCGAATTCGAAAGTGCGGATGTCCTGATTGACGGAAACCGAATCGCCGAAGTCCGGCCAAACATCAGCGCATCGGCCACCGTGATCGATGCCTCGAATACCATTGTCATGCCGGGTTTCATCGATACGCATCGTCACATGTGGGAGGGTCCGCTGCGCAACATCCTCCCCGATGGGCTTCTCAGCGACTACACGCGAGATATTACCGGCGCTGCCCGGGCGGTCTATCGGCCCGAAGATGTTCGAATCGGGAATCTCGTCAGTGCTCTTGGCGCCATCAACGCTGGTGTGACGACGCTGCTCGACTGGTCGCACATTGGCAACAGTCCTATGCATACGGACGCCGCAATCGAATCCCTGAAGGAATCCGGCATCCGCGCGGTCTACGGGTATGGCGGCGGAACTGCCGGACCGCAGAATCAATTTCCGGGAGATATCCGTCGCCTCCGCAAACAATATTTTTCATCGAATGATCAGTTGCTCACTTTGGCGATGGCAACGAGCGCCAACGCCGGCGATTGGAAAGTCGCTCGAGAAGTCGGCGCGCCAATTACGGTGCACCTCATGGGCGCCAACGCGCTGGCTCCGGTGAAGGACGTTCTCGGACCGGACGTCACCTACGTCCACTGCAATAATCTGGCGGCCAGTGATTGGACCATGATAGCGAATAGCGGCGGAAACGTCTCGATCGCCTGTCCCATCGAAATGGAGATGGGACATGGCGTCCCGGTGATTCAGGAAGCGCTTGATCGCGGCATTCGTCCAAGCCTTAGCACCGATGTCGAGACTCAGATGCCCGGCGAATTCTTTTCCCAGATGCGTTCGGTATTTACGCTGCAGCGGATGCTGCTTCTCGAACGGCAGCGTCTCGGGCAACAGAATCTGCCTCGACTGCTAACCACGCGCGAAATCGTCGAATTCGCGACGATCGAAGGTGCGAAAGATAATGGTCTGGATCGGAAGGTGGGCAGCCTGACGCCGGGCAAAGAGGCGGACGTTATCATGCTGCGGATGGATCAGATCAACGTGATGCCCATCAACAACGTGTTTGGCGCGGTTGTATTGGGCATGGACACCAGTAACGTCGATACCGTGATCATCGGTGGAAAGATCGTGAAGCGGCAGGGCAGGCTCGTGGGTGTGGATCTGGATCGAATCCGGCGTCAGGTGCAACAGTCCCGCGACTATCTTGTGGCCAAAGCCGGTTGGCCGAAAACCCTGTTCGGCGGCTATCGTCCCGGCCACTAGCTGGTTCGTCGGGCATGTGTCAGCTGCGCAACAATCGACAACTCACGGATCGCGAAAGGCGGCTTGTAAGATGGATGCTGGAGCACGGCGATCCTGAGGCACGCCAATTTCTGGTGCAACTTGATCTTGCCGAAGTTACTCCGTGGCGATGTGCTTGCGGGTGCGCCAGTATCAACTTTCAGATTCGAGGCAAGCCCAGTCCGCGGCCTGGCGTTCACCCCATAGCCGATTTCGTTTTTGGTGAAGGAGGTACGTTAAGCGGTATCTTTGTCTTCGAAAAAGACGGGATCTTGAGCGGTTTGGAAGTGTACGGACTTACGGGCGATGCACCAAAGTCGCTCCCTGAACCCGACGCACTACGACCGTTTGGAAACTAAGCCGCCGAGCACAACATTGCAGCCGCCAATCCGCGCGTGAGGGCGATTCAAATTCGCAGTAGTATGTTCGCGCGGCTTGCGGCTGAACGTTGAGACCTTGGGCCGACGACATGATTAGCCGAAGACCTCGACTCCAGGTAAACCCGCTGAGTTCTACGGTTTTGGGTAAGGAAAGAGACAAATGACAACTAACGAATATAAACGCGAACTTGTCATGCGCATGAGGGCGAAGGATCTGGCCGGTACTCTTGAACTGATCGCTGATGATGCGGTCTATTTTTGGAGCGATGGCTCGGCAATGTTCGGCAAGGACGCGATTGCCGAAGGTCTCAAGCGGAACTTCGTCACGATCGAGAACGATACCTATGACGTCTTCGACCTCACGTGGCTCGTGGAATCAGACGATATCGCTGCCTGTGTGTACCGGTTTGAGTGGACGGGTGAGGTGAACGGGGCTAGTGCGACCGGTAGTGGGAGGGGCGCATCCGTTTTGCGGCGGATCGACGGCGAGTGGCGCACCGTCCACGAGAACCTGAGCCGCGGAGCCTGGAAGCCCTGACTCGGGCAGGACTGACGTCTGGTTCGGCTTTTTGCGTGAACCGCTCCCATCTCGTGCTGTACCCGCAAGCAGCGCCCAACGGCTATAGGAACTCATGCGGTTTGTCCGCGCGGCTTGCGGCTGAATGTTGAGTCGTTGGACAGACTCGAAAACATCATGCGCTTAACAGTCTTTGCAACGTTGTTTCTTCCTTTTCTGACGGTGCTGGGCCAAACCCGGAAGGACGAGAGGCTGTGTACGCTTCGGATGAAATCAACGTACGAGCTCTTGGCGCCTTCTGGATGGAAGGTCACGGACTGTTTCTCCGGAGTTCGGTCTCAGCACCCTAACTTCTGGCTGGAACCGGAAAGTCAGGTTTTGCGACCACCGACCTCCTCCGAGCCGTTCGGAATTGCTATGTATGGTGGGCCCGCTGGACCAGGAACCATTGACGAAGCACTTGCGAGTGACCGAAAAATCTACGGCAATGGACACTTGGTCGCTGTTGGAGAATCGCTTGCAACTGCCGATAAACGGGAGGTGCGAGTCATATATATTACCAGTCGGGTTGGCTATTACTCGTGGCTCGCGCACGGATATTTTAAGGTTGGTCCAAGCGTCTTTTGGGTCGCGTTTGATTGTCGACGCGAAGAGTACTGCATGATGAACTACCAAGCCTTCAAGAGCTTAGTCGGGAGCTTACGTGTGGTGCCGTCGAACGACTCCAATGTCCGATAGCCGCCCACCCCTCCGCTACAGCCGTCGAGCGGCGCACGAGGGTCTAGCCAATCTGAAGTTCAATCTTTTACGCCGCTCGCGGCTGAGCGGCAAGCCGTTATGCCGTTATGACTGATCGATCGCAACAGGAGACCCGATGGGCTTTGGCGAGTGGAACGCTCATTACTATCAGTTTCGCCATCGTAGTCGTCTGGAGCGCTCGGTCCTACGGCCAGACAGTAGGATTCGCATTCGGTATCAATTGGATTCTTATGGCATGGGCGACCTCGTTGGGTCGTGTACTGCAGTCCCGAAGCGGTGCCTGGGACGGGCTATCGGTCCGGCTGCCGGCTTCGTATTACGCAACGCGTCCTTTTGAGAAGGGCGGACGCGCTTACGACTACCTCGGAGTACGTTGGTATCGGCGATTACTGCGCTCTGTCCTCTGGTCTGTAAATCCAGCTCTTCTGAGATCACGGGACGCTCGACAGACAATGATTCGAGCAACACAGAATCCCGAGGCGGGTCATCTCATCATATTCATTGTGATCGCCGGAATCACGTTGTGGGCACTGGTCTCCGGCTGGTGGAATACTGCGGCATGGCTGCTGCTGTTTAACGTTCTCCACAACGGGTATCCCGTGCTATCAGTGAGGCAGCTTCGCGCCAGACTGGAACGCCCCGGAAGGACGGCCTGACACGCAATGCGGCCGTCAATCGCCGCTGCCCGGACTGACGGCGATAGTAAGGTTTCGTTGCGCCTCTTGCGGCTCAGTGGCAAGCCGTTAGCCGTCAGTTTAGTGCTCGCTTCTCGTTTCCTTCCTGAATATGTCGGTATTCCTGACGTGCTCGGAAGCACGGTGTTTTGCCTATTCATGAATTGAAACAACGGGAGTTAACGGCCCAATGGCACCAATGTGCCGTAGGTTATCCTTACGCATTTCGTCCGCATCTTTGCCTGCCTGGCGGTTCAAAAACAGTCTCGAATAGGTTGCTTTGAATTTAAGTTTCAGCGATTTAGGGCAACGGGTGAGTGGATCAATTTAGATGGCATGACAGGTGCTTTGCGGAATACCAGTATTGGTTTCTAACCAGAAGAAGAAATGGAGGATTCGTGAAACTTAAAAGTCTTTGCCAGTGGGTTCTTGGCTCGATGGCCGTTATTGCTGCTGCATCCGCGCAATCCTATGCGAGCGGAGTCATTATTGCTCCAGTGCCGGAGGCCGACCCCACAACCTTGATCGTCATCGGGGTTCTGGGTATCGGTTACCTGGCCGGCATTTCGAAGTTTTCCCGCAAGAAGTAAGGGTTCGTTTCCAACGGCCGGTTTCAATACGAGACACAAAGAAAGCTCAGTCAAACCGACTCTCTTTGTGTTTTCGTTTTTTGGCCCTCACGATAATTCCTAAAGTGCGAAACCAATGAGCGATTTTTTGCGGACTCACTCCACCGCGGTATCGACATTCGAGTTCCTGGGATTGGTGGTGCTCATATCCCTTCTGGAGATCGCCGTTCCCCGCAAGCCGCGCGCGGGCGAAACGAGGCTGCGATGGTTTGGGAATATCAGCTCCATGGTTCTCGGCGCCATATCCGTCCGGTTGTTGTTCCCAGTTCTCGGCTTTAGTTTCGCAGCACTTTGTGCTCAGCGTGGGTGGGGACTGCTGAACTACTTCACAATGCCCGTCTGGCTAAAAGGAGCCATTACGGTCATCGTTCTGGACCTCATCATCTATTTCCGTCATTGTCTGGGACATCATGTCCCCTTTTTGTGGCGGCTGCATCGTCTTCACCATACCGATGACGACGTCGATTTCACCACAGCGTTAAGATTTCACCCTCTCGATTCGGTATTCAATGCCGCAATCGAACTCGGCCTGGTCGCAATTCTGGGCGCCGTGCCAATGGTTCTTCTGGTCTTCAATCTCCTGACCAATGCTATCGACTTCATAATTCACGCCAACGTACGTCTCCCGGAACGTCTGAATCGATTCATCAGAATGGCTTTCATCACTCCAGACATGCATCGCATTCATCATTCCCAACGAATGAAGGAAACCAATTCCAATTATGGAAGCGTCTTTTCGTTGTGGGACCGCCTGTTTAATACCTACGTGTCGGAACCCCAGGGCGGGCACGAACAAATGCTTTCCGGTCTCGTCGAATTCTCACATCCAAAACATCAAACATTGCCATGGATGCTTGCCCAACCCTTCTTGCGGGTCAAGGCCGAAGGCCCTTCCAGATAACTATTTGCATTTTCCGGACCACGTGAGATTTTAAAGCCCACAGCTTATGCTCTTTAACAGCCTGGGTTTCCTGTACGTTTTCCTGCCCATCACATACTTCATCTACATGCTGCTCACGCGAAAAACGCAGCGCTATGTGTGGCTGACAATCACGGGATACGTCTTCTACGGCTTCTGGAATTACAAATTCTGCTTTTTGATGCTGTTCTCCACTCTGGTCAGCTACTTTGCGGGACTGGGCTTTCTACGTTGGAAAGACGACGCCAAAATGAGAAAGCTCTGCCTGGTACTTCCGATCGCAGTCGATCTTTCGTTATTGGGATTCTTCAAATATTCCAACTTCACGCTCGACAATCTGGGCCGGTTGTTTTCATGGCTGGGCATCAACGCACACCCGCAGCACCTGGATATCATTCTACCGGTCGGTATTTCCTTCTATACCTTCCATACGATCTCCTACATCGTCGACAGCTATCGCGGCACCGTAAAACCGACGCGCAACTTTTTCGAGTTTGCCTGCTACGTTTCGCTGTTTTC
>Ga0157375_10004979_pt1 | contig 11553 bp, 10 predicted proteins | sample M35metaG_FD_115311 | JGI IMG/M metagenome (GOLD analysis project Ga0157375, IMG submission 115311) | Miscanthus rhizosphere microbial communities from Kellogg Biological Station, Michigan, USA - M3-5 metaG | ecosystem: Host-associated > Plants > Roots > Rhizosphere > Soil | place: USA: Michigan...
CGGTGAGGCTGTTTTCCCAGTTCTGACAGGACCAGTAGCCGGTCGTTTCGTCGGGCTGTTCGCACTGCCGGTCGTTGGCGATCGTGACTTTTTTGTTCTGGTAGACGAGCCGGCCGCCGGCGCCGCCGTAGTAGCCCATGCGGAAGACGTTGACTTCGGCGCTGCCGCTGCCGGCCTGGTTGGCGATCCGCAGGATCACGTTTTCGCCGAAGTTGACGCTCGACTTGGTCGCGTAGCCGGTGATCCCGTCCTGGTCGTAGTTGGTCAGCTGCCAGGCGCTGGAGCCCGCGCCCATGCAGTTGTTCTCGTTGACCACCGGGTTCGGGTTCGGGCAGGTCACGGCCGCGTTCGCCGACCCCGGCAGGGCGAGGAGCCCTCCGATCAGGAGCAGCAGGAATGGGAGTCGGACGCGCATCGTCAGGAGACCAACGCGGTACCCTGCCATTCCCTGGCACGGCCCCAGGATGAAATAAGTCGGAACTTCGACTCGAACTCAGTCGAATGCGGCTGAAAGTCTGGCCGCGGGCGCCGCGTTCCTCCTCTGTGCGCACCGCTCTGGCCGTCTTTTCCCTGACCCTCCTGGCCGCCGTCTCGATGGCGACGCACTGGTCTGCCCCGATCGACTGGGAGACCGACGCTCTCTTCTACCAGGCGAAGACCGAGGAGATCCAGGGCACCGACGCCGCCACCGCCCGCCGGGAGGTGTTCGGCGGTCCGCTCTCCGACTATGAGCGTCAACTAGAGGTTGAGAGTCCGGATGAACCGGCTCGGGTCAGCGACCCCGCCTGGGTCGAATACAGCTCCGGCTTCTACGCCCGCCGCCTGGTCCTGCCGGCTCTTGCCGCGGCGCTCGATCCGCTCTTCGGGGTCCGCGCCCTGCAGATCCTCTCGCTGCTCGGCTTCGTCCTCGTTCCCGGCCTGCTCTTCCTGCTCCTGCGCCGGCGCCTGCCGTTCGCGATCAGCGGCGCCGTCGCCGCCGCGACGATCCTCTGGCCGCCGCTGCGCGCCTGGTCGGTGTTCCCGCTCACCGACAGCAGCGGCCTCGCCCTGCTGATCGTCGCCCTGCTCTGCGGAGTGCTCGTCGCCGAACGTGGTCGTCGCTGGCTGGCGCCCTGGTTCGTCTCGGTGCTGGCGCTCGCCTTCACCCGTGACGTCGCCTTCATCCCCGTCGTCGCCGCCCTCGGCCTGCTGGCGGTGCGGCGCGACCGCCGCTCCGCGGCCCTGGTCGGCTGCGGGGTGGCCGCGGCCCTGCCGGCGCTCTTCGTCCACGGAGTCTCGGAGTCGGAGTCCCTCGCCTATGTGTTCGCCAACCACACGATCCCCACCGACACCGGCTGGGGCTCGGTGCTCGCCGACTACCCCGCCAACCTCGGCCACATGCTGGGCCGCTACCTCGACTACGCCGCGGCAAACCCGTTCGTGGTGCTGCTGGCCCTGGGCGGCCTCGCCTCCGCCTTCGCGCTGCCGCGCCGGCGCGACGCGCTGACGATCCTGCTCTGGGGGACGTTTCCGGCCTACCTGCTGCTGATCGCGATCGGCCCCGCCTTCTCCGCCTTCCGCTACGAGCTGGTGCTGGTGCCCCTGATGGCCTTCGGCTACGGGGAGCTCGCCGTGCGCGCACTGGCCCGGCTGGGGGAGCCCCGCGCGGGCGATCGGGTGCGGCGCCGGCCGCAGACGGCGCCGGACGGTGCCTCGCCGGCACGCCCCGGCACGCCCCGCACGCTGCTGATCGCGGTCCACAGCGCCGCTCCCGGCGGCGCTCAGGCGATGGCCCTGGCCCAGGCCGAGTGCTTCGCCGAGCGCTGTGAGATCGTCGCCGCCGTCCCCGAGGGCCCCTTGCGCGAGCGCTTCGAGGCCTGCGGGACCGTGATCGAGCGGGCGCCCTCGCTGCCGACCTGGGGCGTCTCCCCGTGGCGCTGGGGCCTGCAGCTGCTGCGCAGCGTCGCCGATGCCTTCCGCCTCGCCCGGGTGATCCGCGCCTACGAGGTCGACGCGGTGCTGACCAGCAGCACCGTGCTGCTGTCGCCGGTCCTCGCCGCCCGCCTCACCGGCGTCCCCGGCTTCGCCCACGCCCGCGAGTGGCCGACGGCACGCTCGGGCCGGGCCGTCTTCTGGCTGCAGCGCCACTGTGCCGACGTCGTCGTCGCGATCTCGGCCGGCGTCGCGGCGCGCTTCGCCGGCGGCGGCCACGCCCGCGTCGTCTGCATCCCCGACGGCATCACGCCACGGCCGGGAGACCCGATTCCGCGCGACTTCGGCGACCCGCTGCGGCTCTGCGTGATCGGCAGCCTCACCGGCGGCGACGGCAAGGGGCAGCACCGGGCGGTCGAGGCCCTCGGCCTGCTGCGGGAGGGTGGGGTGGAGGCGAGGTTGACCATCGTCGGCCCGATCCTCGACCGGGCCTACGCCGAGCGGGTCCGCTTCGCGGCCCGCCGCTACGGCGTCGACGACCGGGTCGAGCTGACCGGCTCCGTCGACGACGTGCCCGCGCTCCTGCAGGAGCACGACGCGCTGCTCTTCTGCTCGAGCCAGGGGGCCGACGTGACGCCGCTGGTCCTGATGGAGGCGCTGATCGAGGAGCGGCCGGTGATCGCCACCGACGTCGGCAGCGTCGCCGAGGTGCTCGAGGACGGGGCCTGCGGGACGGTCGTCCCGGCTGGGGACGTCGGAGCGATGGCGACCGCCGTCAGGGAGCTGCTGGCCGAGCCGGAGCGGGCTCGGGCCGAGGCGCGGCGCGGCGCCGAGCGGGTCCGGGCGCGCTACGACCGCCAGACCGGGCTCGAGAGTCTCTGGGCGGAGATCGTCGCCGAAAAGCGCTCCCGAGACAGCGCAGAAGTTCCTCCATCTCTCATCCGTTTCTCAGACGGTCACCCCCGTGACCCCATGGCCCAGGTCGACCGCTAGGACTGCGTGAACTTCATCCTCATCCTCAGAGAGCTTTGGCATCGCCGCCTCGCCGTCGTCCTCGTCGGCATCGGCGCCGCCGCGGTCGCGGTGCTCGTCGTCTTCAACGTCGGCTTCTCGCCGCCCTCGCTCTCCAAGCGGGACCACGCCGAAGGGCACGGTGCGATCGAGATCCTCGTCGACTCGGAAAGGTCGCCGATCGCCGACGTCGGCCGCGACCTCGAACCGCTGACCGCCCGGGCCGGCGTCTTCGCCCGCTACATCGCCGGCGGCAACGTGATCGGGCGGATCGCCAAGGCGACCGGGATCCCGGCGAAAGAGATCGAAGTCGCCGGGCCGGCGCCGCTCCCCGGCGAGGCGGTCGGCGTCACCGCGGCCCCGACCAAACTGCTGCCCTACGGGATCGAAATCGCCCAGCGCGACGCCTTGCCGATCGTCAACGTCGAGACCCGCGCCCCGACCGTCTCCGAGGCACGCGAACTCGCCGCCGCGACCCCGGGCGCCGTGCGCGAAATCGTCTCCGGGATCCAGGAACAGCAGCGGATCCCCGACTCCAAAAAGGTCACCTTCCGCGTGCTCGGGCCGGCCCAGGCCGACCTCGCCACCGAAGCGCTGGGCATCAAGGCGGCGATCGGGATCTTCGTCTTCCTCTTTGCCCTCGGGATCCTCCTGATCCTCGGCCTGCCGCGCCTGCGCGACGCCTGGCGCTCGGTCGACGTCGAGCCCCCCGCCCAGGAAGGGGTCGGGGTGATCCCGCACCTGCCCCCGGCCCTGTCCGAAAACCCAGCTGCCGCACCACCCGCCCTCGCGCCCGCGGAGGCAATCGCTGAGCGAGCGCAGTTGGAGATGCGCCGCGGCGGCGATGGCTGACGAGGCGCAGGTCTCGCGCACCGAGCTTCGCGAGGCGACGCTCGACGGGGTGCGCTGGATCTCGGCGACGCGGATCGCCTTCGAGTTCGTCGCCGCCGGCGGCGCCGTGGCGCTCGCGCACCTGGTGCCCCCGGCCGCCTACGGACGCTTCGCGATCGCCCTGGTGCTGCCGGAGATCGCGCTCTCGCTGGTCAACGAGGGCCTCGGCACGCCGCTGGTCCAGCGGGAGACGCTGACCAAACGGCACATCGAGGCGACGATGGCCCTGGGCCTGGCCGGAGGGCTGCTGCTGACGGCCCTGACGATCGTCCTCGCGCCCCTAGTCGCGACGCCGCTGTTCGGCTCGGAGACCGCCGAGCTGTTCGAGATCTACGCCCCGGTCTTCACGATCGCGGGCCTGATGATCGTGCCGCTGGCGATGCTGCAGCGACGGCTCGAGTTCAACCGCATCGGGATCTCCGAAGTCGCCTCGGCGGCGGTCACCACCATGGTCGCCGTGGCGCTGGCGCTGTTCGGCTTCGACGCCGAGGCCTACGTGCTCGGCAGCCTCGCCGGCATCGCCGCCTGGGCGCTGGTGCTGATGATCTTCGCGCGGATGCCGCCCCTGCCGCGCTGGCGGCGCAAGGAGATGCGGGAAGTCGTCTCCACCGGCGCCCCGGCTGCCGGCGCCGGCCTGGCCGGGATCGGCACCCGCAACGCCGACTACGCGATCCTCGGCGCCCAGCTGACCTCGGCCCAGGTCGGCTTCTACTACCGCGCCTTCACGATCGGCGTCGAGTACGAGCGCAAGCTCAGCGGGATCATGACCCGGATCGCCTTCCCGGTCTACTCGCGGACCGAGGACGTCGACCACCTGCGGCAGATCCGCCGTCGCATCGTCCGCCTCAACGCGACCACGGTCTTCCCGCTGCTCGCCTTCTTCATCGTCGTCGCCCCGGTCCTGGTGCCGTGGCTGTTCGGCGCCCGCTGGGAGCCGGCGGTGGTGCTGGCCCAGATCCTCGCGGTCGCCGGCATGGCGGCGACGCTGAAGAACACGATCGACCCCTTGATCCTGGCGACCGGGCGCCCGCGGCCGCTGATGGTCTTCAACGTCTGCGAAGTCGCGCTCTACGTCGGCATGCTGATCCTCGCCTCCTCGGGGGGGAGTCTGGTCGTCGTCTGCGTGGGGGTCTCCGCCTTCAAGGTCCTCGCCCTCTTCGCCTCCTACAAGCTCCTGCTGGGGCGGGAGCTGGACATCTCCTTCCGCGAGCTGGTCGGCGACGCGGGGGCGGCGCTCGGAGCCTGCCTGGCCCTGGTCGCGGTCGCGCTGCCGATCCGGCTCGGGCTCGACGCCCCGGCGGTGCCGCTGCTGGCGGCCTGCGCCGTTGCCGCCTTCCCCGTCTACGCCCTCGCCCTGCGGCTGCTCAGCCCCACCGCCTGGGCCGATCTGCTGATGGTCGCCCGGCGCCTGCTCCCGGCCCGCTGGCAGCCAGGCGCGAAGGGCGGGGGTGACCTGGTGGGCGGGGCGCAGCTGGCGGGGACGGGAAGCGCCGAGTAGCAGGGTCTGGCTTTATCTAGGCGGCGGCAGGGGGCGTTGCCGCGCCTGCCCGGGGAGGCGCCAGCTCGTCCGTGGCATCTCCGGCTTCCCACCGCAGCAGGTCGCCCGGCTGGCACTCGAGCGCCTCGCAGAGCGCGGCGAGGGTTGCGAAGCGCACCGCCTTGGCGCGCCCGTTCTTGAGGACCGCCAGGTTCGCTGGCGTGATCCCCACCCGGTCCGCGAGCTCGCCGACGGACATCTTGCGGCGGGCCAGCATCACGTCGACGTCGACGGCGATCGGCATCAGATGACCTCGTTCAGCTCGGCCTTCAGCTGCGCCGCTTCGACATCGCGGGCGACGGCCTGGGCGAGCAGCATCCGCAGCACGAGCACGACCAGCGCGACCCCGAGGATGGCGACGCCGATGCCGCCCAGGATGAGGGTGACGCCGGGGTCGTCGCGCTGGTCGGGCGCGTTGATGGCGGTGACCGTGAACCACAGAAGGGCGGCCGCCACGATCGCGCCGATCATCACGTCCACGTAGCGGAAGGCGGCGTCGGAGAACACGGTTCCGCGGCGCACCATCGTCACCAGCCGCCACACGCAGACGAGGGCGACCTGGATCGTCGCCATGCCCAGGATCGTGATCAGTCGCAGCGCGGTCAGCGGGAGCGAGCCGTCCTCCGGGTCGTTCCCGCTGATCAGCGTCCACGCCATCAGCACCTGGATGAGCACGGTTCCGGTGAGCACCATCGCGAGCACGGCGCGCAGGGCGTGCACGGTTGGCTTTCTCATACCCCTTTACCCCCTCCTATCGATTCACAATGGGAATCTATCGAATTTCGATAGGTTAGATCAGAAGGAGCTGCCGCGGCAGCTGAAGCTGAAAGGTCGACGTCCTGGCCCGGGGGGCAAGCCGTGTGTCGCTAGGAAGCCGCGAGCGCCGGGGTGGCGGCGCCCTCGCGCGCAGGCCGCACGTCGCTGTCGGCGACCCGCCGGGCGACGACGATGAACTCGTGGTTGTTGGTCTCGGTCGCGACGACTTCGAGCGGCAGCCCGTAGGTCTCGCGGCAGCGGAGCAGCAGCGCCAGGAACGAGCTCAGGGTGAAGGTGTGGAAGTGGATCGAGTAGTCCTCGGCTTCGAGCCGGGCGGCGTGCTCGAGGACCTCGTCGGCGGGGACCTCGATCGCCAGCCGCGACCATTCCTCGTAGTGCTGGGCGCGCGACCGCTCCGGGCCCTCCTCGTGGTCGCGCAGGAGGTGCTCAATCGAGGTCTCGGCGCGGTTCCGGTCGAAGTTGGTGCGGCGGCGGTCGGGCGCCGCCAGGTAGAGGATCCCGTCCTCGCGCAGGACCCGCGCCTGCGCCATCAGGGCGCCGATCGGGTCCTGGGTGTGCTCGATCAGGTGGTTGACGACGACGAAGTCCATCGAGCCCGTCGGGACGGAGGCGAGCTCCTCGCCGTCGTCGATGAAGTCCGGGGTGACGAGGTCGTACTCGTCGAGCTCGGGGTAGTGGCTGCGCAGGTCCTCGACGCTCATGCGGTCGACGTAGCGGGCGCGGGCGCCGCGGGGCAGGCCCAGCGGCAGGTGCAGGGCGCCGACCTCGAGCCCGTCGCCCCGCAGGTAGCGGCCGGCGAGATGGCGGCGCACCGCGACGTGGCGGCGCTCGGAGGCGTAGACGACCTTGCGGGCCGCGTCCTTCGCCCGCCTCACCTTTCTCCGTACGACCTTGCGCATGTCCAGACAACGCCTGGCCGGGGCCGGCACTTTCGTGCGCAAGCGCGGGCCCCCGCGGCCCGTTTCTCCTGCGGATGTCCGAACACCGCCTGCTGATAGTCACCCCGGTCCGCAACGAGGCCGCGCACATCGAGCGCGTCGCCCGCGGCCTCGCGGCGCAGACGCGCCGGCCCGAGCGCTGGCTGGTCGTCGACGACGGCTCCGACGACGAGACGCCGCAGATCCTGCGGCGGCTCGGCGCCGAGCTCGACTTCATGCAGGTGGTCTCGACCCCGCCGGGCCTGACCCAGGCTTCGGCCGACCGCCTCGCCGTGGCGGCGGCGCCGCGCGCCTTCAACTACGGCCTGCACACGCTCGACCCCCGGGAGCTGTCGCTCTTCACCCACCTCGGCAAGCTCGACGGCGACGTCGAGCTCTTCCCCGACTACTTCGCGACGATCCTCGCCGAGTTCGACCGCAACCCCCGCCTCGGCATCGCCGGCGGCGTCGTCCTCGAGCAGCACGAGGGCGAGTGGCAGGCGGCGGCGAGCGCCCGCGAGCACGTGCGCGGCGCCCTCAAGCTCTACAGCCGCGAGTGCTTCGGCGCCATCGGCGGCGTCTGGGAGCGGCTCGGCTGGGACGGGGTCGACGAGGTGACGGCGCGCATGCGCGGCTTCCAGACCCGTTCCTTCGACGCGGCCAAGGGCTACCACCACCGTCACACCGGCAGCGCCGACGGTCGTCTGCGCGGCCATGTGCGCTGGGGCGAAGCGCACTGGATCCTCCATCACGGCCTGCCCTGGACCGTGCTGCGGGCCGGCAAGGTCGCGTCGATCCAGCCGCGGGGCGTCTCCGCCGCCGCCTATCTCTACGGCTACGGCCGCGCCGCCGTGCGCCGGGTGCCGCGGGTCGAGGTCGAGGGCTACCGCGAGTTCGTGCGGGCCGAGCAGCACCGGCGGATCCGTGCCCGCCTGCGGGGCCCGGATGCCGCCGGCCGCGCGGTTGCGGCCGTCGGGGGATGAAAGAAGGCCACCCCGGGGGCCGTTCCTAGACCATGGAACTGGCGCGAACTCTCAAGACGCTCTGGAGCCGGCGCCGGCTGATGGCGCTCGGCGCCGCCATCGCCGCGCTCGCCGCCCTGCTCAGCGTCTACAGCGTCGGCATCGCGCCGCCCTCGCTGACCAGCCGCACCAACGTCTTCGCCACCGCCTCGACCCAGCTCCTGGTCGACGCCCCGGACTCGGCCTTCGCCGACCTCGAAAACGACCTGACGCCGCTCGAGACCAGGGCCAGCGTCTTCGCCCGCTTCCTCGCCAGCCCGGCGGCGCTGGAGCTGGTCGCCCGCGACGCCGGCGTCCCGCTCGACTCGATCGAGGCCCAGGGCCCCTACGACATCAACCTGCCGGTGATCCAGCAGGAGCCGACCGCCGGCCAGCGCAGCTCCCAGATCATCGGCGAGGGCGCCCTCTACCGGCTGCGCTTCGAGAACAACCCGGTGCTGCCGATCGTCTCCGTCTTCGCCCAGGCGCCGACCAAGTCCGAGGCGATCGCCCTCGCCGACGCGGCCCCGCGGGCCCTGCGGACCTACATCGCCCGGCTCCAGGCCGACCAGGAAACCCCGGAAGATCGCCGCGTGGTGATCCGCAAGCTCGGCGACGCGACCGGGGGAGTGGTCAACCAGGGCGCCAACCTGCAGATCGCCCTGCTCGTCTTCATCGTCGTCTTCGGCGCCTGGTGCATGCTGCTGATCCCGGCCCAGACGCTCGCCCGCGGCTGGCGCGAGGCCGACGTCTACGGCGGCGGCTTCGGCGGCGGCCCGGACGGGGGTGGCCTCGGAGGATTCCGCCCCCGCGGCGGCGAGCACGAGCGGGTGCCCTGATGCCGGCCGGGGCCGCCTCCGAGTCGCCCTGGGGAGAGGATGCCTGGCCGCACACCCGGCGCCCGCTGCCCTGGCTGTTCGCGGCGCTGCTGGCGATGATCTTCCTCGTCCCCTTCGACGCGATCCGGCTCAACGTCTCGATGCCGGTCAGCTCCGACCTCGATCGCTTCCTGGTGATCGCCCTGGTCGGCGTCTGGGCGGTCGGGACCGCCCTGCGCAGGCACCAGACGGTCGAACGCCTGCGCCCGGCCGGCTGGGCGGTGGGGATGATCGCCTTCCTTCTCGTCGCCGTCGCCAGCATCGCCTTCAACGTCGAGCGCATCACCAACCTCGGCGAATGGGACGACGCCCAGAAGCACCTCGCCGTCCTCTTCTCGATGGCGGCGGTCTTCGCGATCGTCGCCCTCAACCTGCGCGCGTCGGAGCTGCGCGCCTTCTCGGTCCTGATCGTCAGCCTCGCGGTGATCACCGCGGCGGGGACGATCTATGAGAAGAAGACCGGCTACAACGTCTTCTACGAAACCTCGGCCGCGGTCTTCTCGCCGATCGCCACGGTCGAACCGTCGCCCACCGACGTCAACCCGAACCCGGCGACGACGCCGCGGCCGACGATCACCGGCCCGACCAGGCACGCGCTCTCGGTGACGACGATCCTCGGCATGGCCCTGCCCTTCGCGGTCGTCCTCGCGGCGATCTCACCGGTGCGGCGAAGGCGCATCCTCTGGAGCGTCGCCGCCTGCCTGATCATCGCCGGGGCGCTGATCACCCAGCGCAAGTCCGGGGCGGTCGTGCCCGCGATGGCGCTGCTGGTCCTCTTCGTCCTGCGCCCGCGGCAGCTGCTGCGGCTGGCGCCCTTCGGGCTGGTGGCGCTGGCGGTCGCGCTGGTCCTGACCCCGGGGATCTTCAGCACCGTGCGCGAGCTCGGCCACACCTCCGAACAGGACTCGACCCAGGGCCGCACGTCCGACTACCCGGCGGTGGTGCCCGACGTCCTCACCCGGCCGATGATCGGGCGCGGCTTCGGCACGCTCGACTCCGAACGGGTGGACACGTACCGGATCTTCGACAACGAGTACCTCGGGCAGCTGTTCCAGGTCGGCGCCCTCGGCCTGCTCGCCTTCATCGCCCTGATCGTGACGCCGCTCTTCGTGGCGCGCTCGGTGCTGCGCTCCGACGACCCGGTCCGCGGGCCGCCGGCGCTGGCCGCCGGCGCGGCCTGCCTCGCCTTCGGCGTCGCCTCCTCGCTCTACGACATCCTCACCTTCCCGCAGGCGCCGTACCTGTTCCTGTTCATGGCGGCGATGTGCGTCTGCGCGGCCTCGGTCGAGGTGCCGGCGGGGTGGACGGCGAAGATGCCGGTGCAGATGCGCCGGGCGGTGGCGACGTGAGCGCCGAGCGGCCGGACCTCAGCTTCGTCGTCGTCACCCACGACGGGCGGGAGATGGCGCTGAAGACGCTGCGCTCGGCGCGGGCGGCGCTCGGCGGCCTGCGGGCGCAGTGGATCGTCGCCGACAGCGCCTCCGGCGACGGCACCCCGGAGGCGATCGAATGCGAGTTCGACGACATCGAGGTGCTGCGGGTCCCCAACCGCGGCTTCGCCGCCGGCAACAACGCCGGCATCGCCCGCGCCCGCGGCCGCTACGTGCTGCTGCTCAACCCCGACGTCGAGGTGCTCGAGGGCGACTTCGCGGCGCTCCTCGCGGCGCTCGACTCGCGGCCGGACGTCGGCATCGCCAGCGTCGTCCAGCGCGGCGGCGACGGCGCCCTGCAGTACTCGATGCGCCGCTTCCCCTCGCCGGCCAGGGACCTCGGCGAGTCGCTCTTCGCCTCGCACTGGCCGTTCTGGCGCTCGCTGCAGGAGCTCGACACCGACAGCGACCGCTACGGCCGCGAGACCTCGACCGACTGGGTGGTCGGCGCCTTCCTCTGTGCCCGCGCCGAGGCGATCGCTCAGATCGGCCCGCTCGACGAGCGCTTCTTCCTCTACTCCGAGGAGATCGATTGGTGCCTGCGCGCGCACCAGCAGGGGTGGGACGTCCGCCACCTGCCGTTGATGACCGTCACCCACCACGCCGGGCGCCGCGATCGCGGCGACCTGATGGCCCAGCTCGCGCACTCACGCTCGCTCTTCGCCGCCAAGCACCACGGCGCCCTCGGGGCGTTCGGGATCCGTGCCGCGCTGGCGCTCGGGCACCTGCTGCGGATCGGCCTGCGGCTGCCGGCGGCGCCCTTCAGCGCCCCGGCGCGCGAACGGATCGGCGCCGAGGCGGGGGCCCTGCGGGTCCTGGTCGGGCTCGGCCGGCCGCCCCTGCGCGCCGACGCCGCCCCGCTTCAGGCCAATTCCCCGATCGCCGTCGCCGACGAGGCGGGGTAGGCGATGTGCGGCATCGTCGGACAGGCGCGCAGCGACGGGACCGCGGTCGACGGGGGCCTGGTCGAGGCGATGTGCGCCGGCCTCGAGCACCGCGGGCCCGACTCGCGCGGGATCCACCTCGACGGCCCGGTCGGCCTCGGGATCCAGCGCCTGCGCGTGATCGACCTCGCGACCGGCGACCAGCCGGTCTACAACGAGGACCGCTCGGTCGCCGTGGTGCTGAACGGTGAGATCTACAACTACCGCGAGCTGCGCGAGCGCCTGCGCGCGAACGGGCACCGCTTCGCCACCGACG
>Ga0157375_10004983_pt1 | contig 11549 bp, 13 predicted proteins | sample M35metaG_FD_115311 | JGI IMG/M metagenome (GOLD analysis project Ga0157375, IMG submission 115311) | Miscanthus rhizosphere microbial communities from Kellogg Biological Station, Michigan, USA - M3-5 metaG | ecosystem: Host-associated > Plants > Roots > Rhizosphere > Soil | place: USA: Michigan...
CGACCAACCGACCGCCACCACGGACGCGGCCAGCGCATATTCGAGCAGCAGCAGCGCGCCCATGATCCAGGCGCCGAATTCACCAACCGTGGTGTACGTGTAGGTGTACGCAGACCCGGACACCGGCAACATCGAGGCAAGTTCGGCGTAGCACAGTCCGGCGAAGGCGCAGACGACACCCGCGATGATGAACGAGATCATGACCGCGGGTCCCGCGTACTGTGCGGCGGCCGTCCCGGTGCGAACAAAGATACCGGCGCCGATGATGCAGCCAATGCCGAACAGGATCAGGTGAATGGGCCCCAGTGATCGTTTTAGCTCGCCGCGATCGAAATCGCTCTGGACCTGGGCAATCGTCTTGGTACGCCAACCCATCGGGCACCCCTGAAGTTGTGATGGCCGCAGTGTACGGACGCGTCACGCGTTAGGCGAGCACGGCGCGTGGATCCGTGACCGTTACCCGCCTTCGCTCTCGTCTTTCTTGTTCCGGCGCTCGTCCATGAGGCGCCGCAGCCGGATATTCACCATCTCGACGCCCACCGAGAACGCCATGGCGAAGTACAGGTAACCCTTCGGCACATCGAAGTGGAACGAGTCCGCGACCAGCACAACACCTACGAGAATCAGGAAGGCCAGCGCCAGGATCTTGATGGTCGGATGCCTTTCGATGAATGCGCTGATGCTCCCCGACACCCACATCATGACCAGGATGGCGAGCACGATGGCGGCGACCATGATGGGCAGCTGGTCGGGCCGGGCCAGGCCCACGGCGGTGAACACCGAGTCCAGCGAGAACACGATGTCGATGACCGCGATCTGCAGCACGATGACCGTGAAGTTCGCGAACACGCGCGTGTGCCTCTCGTCCGCCGCGCCTTCGAGGGTTTCGTGGATTTCGGTGACGCTCTTGGCGAGCAGGAACAGGCCGCCTAACAAAAGGATGATGTCGCGCCCGGAGAATTCGTTGCCCAGGATCGGCACGGTCACCAGTGGCCTGGTGAGCCGCGTGAGCCACACGATGGAGAACAGCAGCGCGATGCGGGTGAGCATCGCCAGCCCGAGGCCGGTGATGCGCGCCGACTCGCGCCGTGCGGGAGGCAGGCGGCTCACCAGGATCGAAATGAAGATGATGTTGTCGATGCCGAGAACGATCTCGAGCGCCGACAGCGTGAGGAACGCTATCCAGGCGTGCGGATCGGAGAGGAGCTCGGCCATCCCGGACGACCCCTGCAGTTAGGGCAACTGATCGATGGGGTCTTTGTGTACCGGCGGGAAGACGTGCTCAGCCTTGAGACCACACGACAACGCGATGGCGCTGGAGATCCAGATCGACGAGTAGGTGCCTGCGACGATGCCGATCAGCAGCGCCTCGGAGAAGCCGCGCAGCGCCTCGCCGCCCAGCAACAACAGCGCCACGACCACGATGCTGGTCGTGACCTTGGTCATGATGGTGCGCGACAGTGTCTGGTTGACGGCGTTGTCGAGAGTCTGGTCAGGGGGCAGGCGCCGGTTCTTCTCGAAGTTCTCGCGGATGCGGTCGAACACGATGACCGTATCGTTCAGCGAATAGCCGATGACCGCGAGGATGGCGGCCACCACCGGCAGGTCGAACTTGGTCTGGGTGATCGAGAACACGCCGAGCACCAGGATGGGGTCGTGCATCACGGCGAGGATGGCGCCCAGCGACAGTCGCCAGGTATGAAAGCGCAGGATGATGTAGAGCGCGATCAACACCAGCGTCACCGCCAGCGAGACGATGGCGGAGGAGCGCAATTCGTCACCGACCTGGGGACCCACCACCTCGAGCGAGGTGATATGAACCGCGGGGTCGACCTTGCCAAGCGCGCTCGTGAAGATCGGCCGGATCTGCTCCGCCGTCTGGCCGGTCGACTGCATGCCGATGGCCACGTCGCGCGTGGTGCCGATGCGACTCACCTGTGCGTCGTGGAAGCCAGCCTCGATGACCGCCTTGCGCACCACCTCGATGTCGACCTGCTGCGGGAAGTTCGCCTCGACCGAAATGCCGCCGGTGAAGTCGATGGCGAAATTCAGTCCGCGCACGAAGAACGACGCGAACGACGCGAGCATCAGTACGATCGACAGCGAGTACCACACCTTGCGTGTGGCCATGAACGGAAAATTGGTTTTCTTATGGAAGAATTCCACGTGGCCTTACCTCGAGTGCGCTCAGCCGATGGCGAGCTTGGTGATCTTGCGCTTGCCGCCGTACAGCAGCGTGAGCAAGGCGCGCGAACCCATCAGCGCGGTGAACATGGACGTGCCAATGCCGAGGGTCAGCACGATGGCGAACCCGCGGATCGCGCCGGTGCCGAACACCCACAGCACCACGCCGGCAATCGCGGTGGTGACGTTGGAATCCGCGATGGCCGAAAACGCCTTCTCGAAGCCGGCCTTGATGGCGGCCTGCGGCGAAACGCCATTGCGCAGTTCCTCGCGGATGCGCTCGTAGATCAGCACGTTCGCGTCCACCGCCATGCCCACCGTGAGAATGATGCCTGCGATGCCCGGCAGTGTGAGCGCGGTGCCGAACACCGACAGCAACGCGGTCAGCACCACGACGTTGGCCAGCAGCACCAGGTCGGCGACCACGCCGAACAGCTGGTAGTAGAGCAACATGAAGACGAACAATGAGGCCATGCCGATGACCAGCGCCTTCACGCCCTTCTCGATGTTCTCTTTGCCGAGCGTACCGGTGATGGTTTTTTCATTGGCGATGGAAATCGGTGCTGACAGCGCGCCGCCTCTCAGCAGCAGCGACAGATCGCGCGCCTCGTTCGAGGTGAGGCCGGTCGTCACGAAACGGGGGCCGAACACGCCCTGGATGGTGGCGAGGTTGATGACCTTTTCTTCCTTGATCTTGCGCGTGACCGGCTTGCCATCCACCTGGACCGTTTCGCTGCGAATTTCGACGAACACCACGCCCATGCGCTTGCCCACGTTGTGTTGCGTGGTACGCAGCATTTCCTCGCCGCCCGCACTGTCGAGTGTGACCTCGACCTGCGGCCCGCTCGGGCCGGCGCCGGGGGTGGCGTTCACCAGCTGGTTGCCGGTGACGATGATGTCGCGCTTGAGCATGGCCTTGCCGCGCAGCGTGCCGCCTTCGTACCAGTCGTAGATCTTGGCGCCGACCGGTGCACGCCCGCTCGGCGGAATGGGGCGCGGATCCTCGAGGCGATACTCCAGCGTGGCCACCTTGCCGAGCATGTCCTTGACCTCGGCGGAGTTCTGCACGCCGGCCAGCTGCACGACGATGCGATTCAATCCCTGACGCTGCACGATGGGCTCGGAAACGCCCAGTGCATTGACGCGATTGCGCAGCGTGGTGATGTTGGCCAACATGGCGGAATCGCGCCGATCACGAACCTGCTGTGGCGTCATGACGCAATCCACCGCGGCGCCGGAAGCGATAGTGGCGTCTCGGCATTCGAGATTGGGCTGCGCCTTCTTGATCGCGGCGCGCACCTTGTCGAGATCCGCGCCGGCCGCGAGCAGCACGCGCAGGCCGTTATTGACGTCCGAATCGACCTTGAGGACGTTGATGTCGACGATGGGGATGTTTTCCTCGCGCAATACGCGCCGGAAATCCTGCTCGTAGCTCTGCACCACCTGCTCGACCGCGGCGTCGATGTCCACTTCATAGAGCAGGTACAGGCCGCCGCGCAGGTCGAGGCCCAGGGGCATGGCACGCAGCACATGCGTGGCCTGCATCCAGCGTGGCGCCCGCGAGCTGAACATCATCGCGTTGAGGTAGTCCTTGGTGAGCCCAGCCTTCTCGTCCTTGGCCAGGTCGCGCGCGTGCAGCTGATCCACGTCTTCATCGAATCGCAGCACGATGTTGCCGCCTTCGATCTGGATGCTCTTGTATTTAGCGCCGCCGTCCTTGAATACCTTTTCGACCCGGGCGAGCTCCTCGGTCGTGACCGGCGCACGGTCCTTGCGCGCGATCTGCAATGCGCGGTCGTCGCCAAAGACATTCGGCAACGCGAACAGCAGTGCGAACAGCAGGACCAGCGAGACGAGGATGTACTTCCAGCGCGGGTACGCCAACACGATTTTCAGGCCCCCTTGAACGTGCCTTTCGGCACCAGCGAGGTCACCTGAAAGCGCTGAACCTTGACGCGAACATTGTCGGCAATCTCAATGGTCAGGAACTGGTCACCGAGCTCGACGATGCGGCCGAGAATGCCACCGGCGAGAACAACTTCATCGCCTGCTGAGAGCTTGCTCAGCATGGCCTGGTGTTCCTTCTGCTTCTTCTGCTGAGGTCGGATCAGCAGGAAGTAAAAGACCACGGCGAACAGGCCCATCATGACGAGCATGGACACACCGGACGCCTGCTGGGCGCCTCCGGCGGCCTGCGCCATGGCTTCTGGGATCAATGAATTCATGGTGTTATCTCATACGTAACGTAGTAACCGCCTCCCCGAGGGGGCGGCGGGGCCGCGTATTTTGGCCGAAAACCAAATTTATGCCACAGAGACTTGCGATTCCCCGGGGGGATCCTGCGCGTACTCCCGCAGCACCGGCTCAAGCGAGCCGGCCTCGAGCCCGGCGCGCAGCCTGCGCATCAGGGTTAAGTAGTAATGCAGGTTGTGGATGGTATTGAGACGGCTGCCCAGGATTTCGTTGCAGCGGTCCAGGTGTCGCAGGTAGGCGCGCGAAAAATTCCGGCAGGTGTAACAGCCGCAGGCCGGATCCAGGGGCCGCAAGTCCGACTGGTGTGCGGCGTTGCGGATATTGACCACGCCCTCGGAAGTGAACAGATGGCCGTTGCGCGCGTGCCGAGTCGGCATCACGCAATCGAACATGTCGATGCCGCGCAGCACCGCCTCGATGATGTCGCGCGGCCGGCCGACACCCATGAGATAGCGAGGCCTGTCGGCCGGCATGTGAGGCACCAGGCCTTCGAGCACTCCCAGCCGCTCTTCTTCGGTTTCACCGACCGCGAGGCCGCCCACCGCGAGACCTTTCCAAGGTAGTTTGCTCAACGCTTCCAGCGAGGCGAGCCGCAATGGCAGGTGCATGCCGCCCTGCACGATGCCAAACAACTCACCCGGTGGCGCGTCGCGTCCCAGTTGCTGGCTGCCAGCGCCGTAGTAGTGCGCATGGCTTCGCACCGCCCAGCGCATGGAACGCTCCATCGATTCGCGCGCCTGGGTTTCGGTCGCCGGGTGCGGCGTACAGTCATCGAGCGCCATGGCGATGTCCGAGCCCAGCGCGAGCTGCACGTCCATCGAGTCTTCCGGCGTGAGCCCCACGGCGCTGCCGTCGATGGGTGAACGGAATTGCACGCCCTCCTCCGTGATCTTGCGCAGCGACGCCAGGCTGAAGACCTGGAAGCCGCCCGAGTCGGTGAGGATGGGATGCTTCCAGTTCATGAAGCCGTGCAGGCCGCCGTGCGCGCGCAGCACTTCCTTTCCCGGGCGCAGCATGAGGTGGAAGGTGTTGCCGAGCACGATGTCGGCCCCCAGCCCCTCGAGTTCCTCGGGCGTCATGGCCTTCACGGTGCCGTACGTTCCGACCGGCATGAATGCCGGTGTTTCGACCACGCCATGGGCGAGGCGCAGCCGTCCGCGGCGTGCGGCACCGACGGTGCCTGACAGAGTGAAATCGGCGGTCATGCGACTCAGCTGTGCGCGCCGGGACGCGGAGTGACGAACATGGCGTCACCATAACTGAAAAAGCGGTACTGCTCCGCGACCGCGTGCCGGTACGCGTCGAGCACCGCTTCGCGGCCCGCGAAGGCACTGACCAGCATGAGCAGCGTCGACTCCGGCAGATGGAAATTCGTCAGCATCGCGTCGACGACGCGAAAGCGAAATCCCGGCACGATGAACAGCGATGAATCGCCGAGATAAGGCGCAAGGGTCCCGCCTCCCGCGGCGCTCTCGAGCGCACGCACGACGGTAGTGCCGATGGCGATGACGCGCGCGCCGCGCGCGCGTGCGCTGGCGACCGCCGCGCAGGCGTCGGCACTCACTTCGACGAATTCGGCATGCATGACGTGTGCACCGACGGCATCGGTGCGCACCGGCTGAAAGGTGCCGGCCCCCACGTGCAGGGTGACGAAGGCGCGCTGCACGCCGCGTGCATCGAGCGCCGCCAGCAGTTGCGTATCGAAGTGCAGGCTCGCCGTGGGCGCCGCCACCGCACCCTGCCGGCGCGCGAACACACTCTGGTAGCGGCTGACATCACTGGCCTCCGGCTCGCGCCGAATATAGGGAGGCAGCGGCATCTGACCGTAATGCTCGAAGTACCCGAGCGCCGGCTCGGGAAATTCCACCACCCACAGGTCACCGCGTCTCTCGACCACGCGGATCGGCCCACCGCGGCTCTGCAGCAGCATGCCGGTCCGAAGCGGCTTGCTCGCGCGTGCATGAACCAGCGCGCTCAGTCCGTCTAGAGGACGTTCGAGCAGCAGTTCGACCTTTCCGCCGGAATCCTTGAGCGCGAACAGGCGTGCCGGAATCACGCGCGTATCGTTGAACACCAGCAGGTCGCCGGCGTCGACGAAGTGCGGCAGGTCGCGCATGGACCGATCGGCCAGCGCGCCAGTGACGCCGTCGAGCGTCAGCAGCCGGCTCGCCGAGCGCTCCGCGAGGGGCTGCTGGGCTATGAGTTCGTCGGGAAGTTCGTAGGTGAAGTCACTGCGGCGCACGGCGGAGAGTTTACCGCCATGGCCGCAGCGAACTGATCAGGCGCCGGAGGGAGGCGCGCCCGGAGCGGGAGGCACCGGGGGAATCGGCGGGATGGGCGGGATGGGCGGCACCATGTCCGGGAAATCGCCGTCGAACTCCGGCCGCTCGGGCATGACGATCGCAAGCGTCACGGATTTGCGCTGCCGCAGCACCGTCATGCTCAGCTTCTCACCCGACTTGTACGACCGCAGGATGCGCATGGCGTGTGCGCCGTCGTCCGGCTTGCGCCCGTCGATGGCCTGGATCACGTCCCCATCCTCGAGCTTGAAGGCCGCGTTCTGCGGAGCCTGCACCACCAGCACTCCGTCGGTGGCGCCGAAATACGCACCGAGCTTCGGCGTGATGCTCGCCAGTTCCATGCCGACAAACTCGCCGGGCCAGAACGTGCGGAATTGATGGAGCTGCGGCATCGGGCCGGCCATCACCGCGCCCATCGCGCCACCGGGCGCAACCGCGACATTGAAGGTCTGCGGACCCATCATCATCATTGGACGCGCGACCACGACGAAGTCCTTGTTCTTGCCCTCGCGTAGCACGCGCACCTTGACCTTCTGGTCGGGATTCACGTCGCGCATGTGGTCCACGACCGCGCGGTTGGGATTCGGCGCGCCCGCGATGGCCTTGCCGTCGAGCGCCACGATGACATCGCCTTTCACCAGGCCCGCTTCGGCGGCCGCGCCGCCGGGACTCACGCTCATCAGGCGCGCGCCTTCCTTGCCGCTGACCGGATCGATCTGCACGCCGAGCACCGCACGCCTCGGACCGCCGTCGTTGAAGTAGACAAAGTTCGGCCCACCCTGGTCGTTGCTCAACTGCATGGACAACTCGGCAACCTTTCGTGCCGCCTTGTCGAGATCCGCGCGTGCCTTCTCCAGTTCAGCGCGTGTCTTCGCCTCGTCGGCCTCGAGCTTGGCCTGATCCTTTTCGATCTTGGCCGCATCCGCTTCCATCTTTGCTTGTGCCTTGGCCGTATCCGCCTGGGCCATGAGAAGTTCCCTTTCGGGCGGCTCGACGTAAGTCGTCTGCGCAGCAGCGACTCCGCACATGCCCAACAAGCCGGTCAACATCAAATTCTTCATTGTCGTCCTCATGAAAGGTCTCCGAAACTCTCAGAAATTCGCGCTCACCATTTCGGCATAGCGCACCTGTGTGTACGAATTCATCAGTTCGGCGCGCGTGCGCTCCAGTCGCGCGACATCGTCCGTGCCGCCGCGCAGCCGCGCGTAGTTGAGCGCGTCATCGACGCTGGCGATGTGATCCTCGAGTGCCGCCACGGCAAGGTAGGTGTCCGCACGCACGATATGCGGCTGCGGAGCCGGTATCCGCACCGGCGCGGCATCCACCACCCTCTCGATCGGGTCCATGCTGCGCTGGTCGAGCCGCCAGACACTGGCGCCGACCAGCGCTACCACCAGCGCCACAGCGGCGCCGCGCGCCAGCAACATGCGGCGCCGCGAGCGCACCATGCCTGCCGCGTGCCGCTCGAGCATGGCGTCGTAGTCAAAGCCCGGCGCCAATGCGCCAGCTGCATCGAGACGCTTGAGCCGCGCGACCAGTTCGACGTCGCGGGTGTCGTCACTGTCCATCGAAATCACTCCTCAGCGGGATGGCCAGCGCCGCATTCATTGGCGCCAGCAACTCGGTTCTCAGCCGCGCATGACCGCGCGCCAGCTGCGATTTGGAAAAACTCACCGTACGTTCGAAGGCGCGCGCGATTTCGTCGTGCGACCAGCCTTCGACGTCGTACAGCCACACGACAGCGCGGGTGACCGGCGAGAGTTTCGCCAGTGCCCGGTCGAGATCGATGAGATCCGACGTGCGACTGGTGGATTCGCCGGCCGCGCTGCTGTCTTCGGTCCATGACTCCAGCGCAACCCGCGCCCGATGCCAGGGCGAACGAAACGCCATGAGACAGCGGCTGACGGCAATGCTGCGCACCCAGATGCCGAACGGTGCTTCGCCGCGAAAGTCATCGAGATGCTCGAACATGGCGATCAGCGTGTCCTGGAGCAGGTCCTCGGCCATGGCCCGCTGTGCGACCAGTCGGCGAATGATCCCGAGCGTCGGCGGCGCCACCCGTTCGAACAATGCCCGGCGCGCGTCCCGGTCCCCGGCACGCGCCGCCGCGAGCTCGTTGGCGGGCACTTCGATTTCTGCGAGTCTCTGCATTTCTATCGGCTTAGATGCGCCTCGCCAGCCAATGGTCGCAAGAATTTCCAAGGATCCCGGCGGCTTGTCCTATACTTCGCGCCCGCGCCGGGATGGCGGAACTGGTAGACGCGGCGGACTCAAAATCCGTTGCCCTAAAAAGGCGTGTGGGTTCGATTCCCTCTCCCGGCACCACTCCTCAATACGTTTTTTACGGACCCCGCTTTATTACTTTGTCGCACAGCGCAACTGCCCTTGAAGCGTAGTCGCGTGCTGCAGCGTCAAGCCGGAAATCCGTCAGCGTCCCAAGCCTTTCTTTTACGGTCCGCGGATCGCGCGGCTGATCCTCTTCCATTTCCATCAGCGCCTTCGCGACGCGCCCATTCAATTCGAACAGCCGCGAGTGCCTGGGATCGCCTTGCCTGAGCAACTGACCCGCCGCATAGAGGCGGTCTTCGACTTTCTTGAGCAGTCCGCCGTAACGAATGCCGTTCTCCACCGGCCCGGCAAGTTCATTGGCCTCGTCATTCGTAAAGCCAGCCATAGCTCAATTCTCCGCGTTTCCGATTCGAGTGTATTCCCGAAGCGGAAGGCACCGTTCCCCGTGGTAAGGTCCTGAATGCCAAAGGGAGTACGCTCCCTCTCCCGGCACCACTTATCTGATGAACTTCTGCAGCAATTGTGGCTCCCACGTCGTCCTCAAAGTTCCAGAGGGCGATTTCCTGCCTCGCCACGTCTGCGACAACTGCGGGATCATCCACTACCTGAATCCGAAGCTGGTGGTCGGCAGCGTGCCCGTCTACGAGGGCCGGATCCTGATCTGCAAGCGCGGCATCGAACCACGCCTGGGCTATTGGACAATCCCTGCCGGGTTCATGGAAAACGACGAGACCCTGGAGGTCGGCGCGGCCCGGGAGGCCGCCGAGGAAGCGCGCATCCAGGTCGAAATCGGCAGCCTGCTGCTGCTCGCCAATGTCACGAGCGCGCGCCAGGTCCATGTGTTTTTCCGTTCCCGTATGCTGACGCCCGACTTCGGCGTCACCCACGAGAGCCTCGAGGTGCGGCTGGTCGACGAGAGCGAGATTCCCTGGTCGGAGCTGGCCTTTCCCAGCACCGAGTACGCGCTGCGCCGCTTCGTCGAGGATCGGGCCGCGGGCGTGGAACGGCACCACGTGGCCGAAATGCACCGCAGATTCTAGGATTACTCAGCCTCGTGTTCAGGCAAAATACCGCCCCCGGAAATTCGCCCGCCCAAATGAGGATCGATCGATGACGTTCGTGGTCACGGAAGCCTGCATCAAGTGCAAGTACACCGACTGCGTGGAGGTGTGTCCCGTGGACTGCTTCCACGAAGGGCCTAACTTCCTCGTCATTGACCCGGACGAGTGCATCGATTGCACGCTGTGCGAGCCCGAGTGTCCGGTCGAGGCCATCTTCTCCGAGGATGAAGTCCCCACGGGCCAGGAAGAGTACAAGAAGCTGAATGCCGATCTGTCCAGGAAGTGGCCGGTGATCACCGAGAAGAAAGCCGCGCCGCCCGACGCCAAGCAGTGGGAAGGCGTCGCCGACAAGGGCAAGCTGCTGGAAACCTGAGCATCCACCAGGACGCTCGCGCGGGCGCGACGCGCCTGCCCCCGACTACATCTGTCCCGTCTTGAGATACTTCGCGAGCTGCGCCGGCGGGGCGTATCCGCCGAGCATCTCCCCGCTGGGCAGGAAAATCGCCGGCGTGCCTTCGACGGACAGCTTGTGGCCCAGCTCCCAGTCGCGCGCCACGATGCCGGTGGGGCACTTGGGCGATTTGATTTCCTCGCCATTCTTGGCGCGCGTCAGCGCCTCGTTGCGATTCGCCGCGCACCAGACGGCCTCGGCCTTGTGCCAGGACTCGGTATCGGGACCGGTGCGCGGGTAGAACAGGTAACGCACGCGAATACCCAGCCGGTTGTACTCGGCGATCTGCGAGTGCAGGCGGCGGCAATAGCCGCAGTCGATATCGGTGAACACCGTGATCGTGTACTTCGGATCCTTGGGCGAGAACACCAGCATCTCGGATTCCGGCACGCTCTCGATGAGGCGAGCGCGAATGGTGCGGCGGCGGTTCTCGGTGAGGTTGGCGTCGCTGTCGAGATCGATCATGTCGCCAATGATCACGTAGCGGCCGTCGATCGAGGTGTAGCTGACCTCCGAACCGCGCGTGATCTCGTAGATGCCGGTGACCGGCGTCATGCGCACGTCTTCGAGTTTGAGCCCATCGATCTTCTTGACGATGGTGGCGCGCGGATCGGCCTTGCTGCCGGCTGAAGACGGCGCGGCATTGCTCACCGGGTTGGCTGTGACGTCACTGCTCTGGGCCAGCACGGCGACGCTGGCGACCGAAGTCACCAGGACGGCAGCGATCACGCGAAAGGGCTTCAAAGTCATGGGACGCTCGCGCATGGGGGTACCAGTTCGACCGGGCCAGGGCAGCGAAGTTCGCGCCTGACAGCGCGACAAAGTCTAGCAGGGAAGGCCCGCGGGGCGAGCCGGAACGCAATCAGCCGCGCGGGTGGTGCGTGCCGTGCATCTCTTTCATGCGCTCGCGGGCCACGTGCGTGTAGATCTGCGTGGTCGAGAGGTCCGAGTGACCGAGCAGCATCTGCACGACGCGCAGGTCGGCGCCATGATTGAGCAGGTGTGTGGCAA
>Ga0157375_10004984_pt1 | contig 11548 bp, 10 predicted proteins | sample M35metaG_FD_115311 | JGI IMG/M metagenome (GOLD analysis project Ga0157375, IMG submission 115311) | Miscanthus rhizosphere microbial communities from Kellogg Biological Station, Michigan, USA - M3-5 metaG | ecosystem: Host-associated > Plants > Roots > Rhizosphere > Soil | place: USA: Michigan...
ACCTCTCCAACTTTCGTAAATTCCAGCATGACCGCCGCTACCAGTCGCTGCTAAGTAAGATGAATCTCACGCCGCGCTAGTCGAGTATCATCTCGCGATCGGTTTCGTCACCAAGTCCTGCGGACCGGGCCCGTTTCCTGTCTTCCAGAAAGCCAACGTGTGAACGCTTGGTTGCAGGAGATCCGCGGGGGTGCCCCTCAAGAAGGTAATTCAACGTGTCTCTCTTTAATAAGATGGTCGTCATCCTGGGTGGCAGCTCGGGCATGGGGCTTGCCACTGCAAAAGCCGCCAAAGCACACGGTGCTCGTGTGGTGATTGCCGGGCGATCCCGTGAACGTTTGCAAGCTGCCAGAGCGGTGCTTGGCGACGAGGTGAGGACCGTCGCGCTCGACATCGGCGACGAGATGGGGACACGCGCGTTGTTCTCAGAACTGGGTCCTGTCGATCACGTCTTCATTACCGCCGGCGCGGTGCTGTTCGATCCAAAGCTCGCGCCGGACGCCGCGTCGGTCCGGCCCGCGCTCGACACCCGGTTCTGGGGCGCATTCAACGCGGCCAAGTTCGCAGCGGCGAACATGAGTACGGGCGGCTCGATAACGTTCACGTCGGGTACCGCGGCGATGCGTCCGATTCGCGGCGCTTCCGTGGCCGGCGCTTCGTGCGGCGCCGTGGAAGCTTTTGCCCGATCGCTGGCTGTCGACCTTGCGCCGATCAGAGTCAATACAATCCAGCCCGGCCTGATTGATACGCCCTTCCTCGACACACTAGGCGAGCGCCGCAGTGCGATCATCGCTGAGTATTCACGACGACTGCCGGTCGGGCGCGTTGGGCGTACTGAGGACGTCGCGGACGCCGTGCTCTTTCTGATGAAGAACGGCTTTGTCACTGGAATCACGCTGACCGTAGACGGCGGCGGCGTGCTGACCTAGTCATCGTCAACGTCTGGTGGACGCAGTCGCAGACTCGCCAACCGAACCACGCTCACCGATTCCCGCCGCACACCTCTCGGCGTGCCAGGACATCGTCGAACGTGTAATGTCTCAAAAGTCGGCCCAAGGTGAGCTACGTCGCACGGAGTAGAAGCTCAGAATTCCGCCGAGTCGCGGCCTGCGACGAACGAAACCGCAGGCAGGCTGTTGCTTTAAGGGTCGATAAGCGCGTTGCCGATACCTTGATGATTGCGTTCACCGTGATAGTGGGCGACGAATTCGGCCACCGTCGGCGAAGATGGCGTTCACCGAGCGGGATTACCCTTGTTCAGGCACTTCTCCTTGATCGCGCGGACAACCCCCGCCGCATAGGCATTGCACATTCGCTACGACGATGACCACATGAGGCGCCATCCCGGATGGCCTGGCAAGACAATGCACGAGTGACGATACAATGTCCGCCCCGCCTATGACGCTGGCTCCCGGCACCGCGCTCGGCCCGTATGCAATCGCAGATCAGATCGGCAGGGGCGGTATGGGCGAGGTGTATCAGGCGCGGGACACACGACTGAATCGTCTCGTCGCGATCAAGTTTCTCTCGTCCCAGATCGCCGACGAATCGGCGCGTCGCCGCTTCCAGCAGGAAGCGAAGATGGCCTCGGCGCTGAACCACCCGCACATTGTCACGGTGCACGAAATCGGCGAGCTCGACGGCCAGCAGTACCTGGTCACCGAGTTCGTCGATGGCGGCACGCTCGGAGAGTGGGCCCAGGCCGAGCCGCGATCGTCGCAGCAGATCGTCGATCTGCTGGTGGGAGTGGGTGACGGTCTCGCCGCCGCACACAGTGCTGGCATCCTGCACCGCGACATCAAGCCTGGCAACATCCTGGTCTCGAAGAGCGGCTATGCCAAGCTCGCGGACTTCGGCGTGGCGACGCTCGACGAGCTCGCGAATTCGGAGACCGTGACCCACACGATCATGGCCCACACACGGCCTGGAGCCATCATCGGCACCATTCCGTACATGTCCCCGGAGCAGGCATCGGGCAAAGCGCTCGACATGCGCAGCGACATCTTCTCGTTCGGCGTCGTCCTGTACGAACTGCTTGCGCAGCGGCGCCCGTTTCGTGGCGCGGCGGATCTCGAAGTCCTGCAGACCATCATCCACGGGACACCCGAGCCGCTTGCTGCCGAGGTCCCCTATGAGTTGCGCCTGCTCGTCGAGAAAGCGCTGGAGAAAGCTCCTGCCGAGCGCTACCAGACGATGCGCGATGTTGTGATCGATCTCAAACGGATCCAGCGGCACTCCGGCGCCGGGCCGGAGCGTGATCTCGCGCGCGATGAGCGACCGACGCGACGGCACCAGGCGCGCTGGGTTGTTGCAGGCGCCATCGCAACAGCCGCATTGATCGCGCTTGCGGTGATGTGGCGCCTGTGGCCACAGAACGACATCTGGCGCAACCCGCTGACCGATGCCAGGTCCGAACGGCTCACGGACTTCGAGGGAACCGAAACGGACGCAGTGATTTCGGCGGACGGTAAAGTGATGGTCTTTCTGGCCGACCGCGGCGGGCAGTTCGATGTGTGGCTCAGTCAGATCGGCACGTCGGACTTTGTGAACGTCACGCAGGGCAAGCTGCCGATGGTACTTCCGGGTGTGATTCGGAGAGTGGGTTTCGTCGGCGACGACGGCAGTCGCATCTGGATTTCAGAAGGTCAGGGATCCGGTCCTTATACACTCTGGACCGCGTCGGTGCTGGGCGGCGAACCGCGTCGTTTCCTGGCCGACGCAATGGAGCCGGCGTGGTCGCCGGACGGAAAACAACTCGCTTATCACACGGCCGAAGATGGCGATCCCGTCTTTGTCGCAGACAGCAGCGGACGCGGTCCTAAACGGATCTTCGCCGGAGAGCCTGGAAGTCATCGTCACTATCTGGCGTGGTCGCCGGACGGGCGGTTTGTCTACTTCGTCATGGGCCGTCCGACGACTGATGAAATGGATATCTGGCGAATTCCGGTCTCCGCCACGCCACCCGTCACACCTGAGCGGATAACCACTCACAACGCGAGAGTGGCGTATCTTGGGTGGTTGGACGATCGGACGTTGATTTATTCGGGTACCGCGAACGACGGCTCAGGGCAATGGTTGTATGCGTTGGATGTGGAACAACGAATCCCCCACAAAGTGAGTGCTGGAATCGCGGAACAGTATTTGTCGGTCACTGTGAGCAACACAAAACCGCGTCGGCTGATCGCTTCCGTGGCAACACCCAGTGCCAACCTCTGGACGGTTCCCATCTCAGATCGCGTTCAGACCGAGTCGGACGTCAGTCGAGTGTCGCTGCCCAACACTCGTGCGATCAGTCCGAGCGTCGCGTCCGATTACGTGCTGTTCCTGTCTTCGAAGGGCGGTGGGGACGGTCTGTGGAAGCTGAAAGAAGGCGCCGTCACCGAGTTGTGGAAGGGAAGCGATGGAGGTGTCGTGGCGACGCCGGCAATCTCCCCCGATGGCACACAGGTTTGTTTTTCATCCCGGGAGCGCGGCCAATCGCACCTCTATCTCATGAGTCCGATGGCACGAACGTCCGACGCCTCACGGACACGTTTGACGTGCGTGGTGCCGCGTCCTGGTCTCCTGACGGCAAGTGGGTCGCCGTGGCGGCCAACGATGGAAAAGGAACATTTATCTATACGGTACCCGTGGACGGGGGATCTCCGGTTCGCCTAACAGCGACTGCCTCCTACAATCCGATGTGGTCTCCGAATGGCCGATTCATTGTCTATTCCGAACCGCTTCAAGGATCGACGTTCGTGACGAAGGCGATCACGCCTGACAAGGTCTCCGTTCCGATACCCGATATCCGCGTCTCCTATCTGACGTCAACGCCGTATCGGTTCGCACCTGACGGCAATGCGCTGATATTCCTCAAGGAAGGCGCGTTCGCCGGAGGCGCCAGGAACTTCTACATTATGGATTTCAAAACACGTCAGGAGCGGCAGCTGACAAACCTAGACCCTGGTTTTCTGACACGGAGTTTTGATCTCATGCCTGGAGGCAGGATCATATTTGACCGTCTGCGTGAGAATTCAAATCTCGCAGTGATTGACCTCGTGCGTTGAGCTCACATTCACCTGGTGCCGATCCATGCGCGCGCCACGGCGATCCGGTTTGCAGCGCTTTCCTCGCCGCGTCGGAGTCGTGGTCCGGCCGACGGCACGCCAGAGGTCTGCTGGGCAATCTGTACCCGTCCGGCCGACTGGACCCGAGCGTCCGATCTTCCAGTCTGGGGGCATCTGCAGGACTTTCGAAAAGCTGCAGCATCTCCGGCGTTGTCACGTTCGGGAAACGAATTCTGTGAGCTGTCGCGTAACGGGCTTTTTGGGGGCTACTACGCGTCGTGTCTCTTCGAAGGGAAGCTATTCTACAGACGCTGCACCAGCTAATCTCCGACTTGTTGCGTGGAGATGCTCGACAGAAGTTCTGGTACCGGTCGCCGCCTAACCTGGGTCATCCGTGGGACTTGGGTGTGCGAAGCCGGCTCAGTCAGGATGTGTTACTCCGATCGCAGGCCTTCCAACGGATCGACGCGGGTGGCGGACCGTGCCGGCATGACGGCGTCATGTCATACACAGTCGGTCAGCGCGCGCGCGAGATCGCGGTACGCATGACGCTTGGAGCGCGGCGGAGTGAAGTCGCGAGGATGATCGTCGGCCAGGCCGCGGTGTACGTGGTCGTCGGTGTGATCAGCGGGCTGGCCGGTGCCCTTGCGGGCACTCGCCTCATGACCGGGCTGCTTTTTGGCGTTGCGGCGACCGATCCGGCGACGTTGTTGTCAGCGGCAGCGGTCGTCATTGTCACATCGCTGGCTGCGAGCTCGATCCCCGCCATTCGCGCGGCGCGCTCGACGCCTGTGGCTGTCCTGCGGCCGGAGTGAACACGTACTGCATCTCGCGGTATTGTGAGTGACTTCACGCGCCCACGCCGCCAACAGCGTGTCCGCGTCCTGGCCGTTCACGCGAAGGATCCGATCCCCAGTCCGAGGCCCGGCGCATCATTGGGCCATCCACGATCAGGGGCTGCTGGTCATCGAGACGCACGTACGGAGGAAAGATCCGCACCTGCTGCGTCTGCGGTGGAGACGCGTTTGCGGCCCGTTGCCAGTCGAGAAGGATCGGACATCGAGATCCTCGAGCGCCTGCGCGCGGGAGAGCATGCCGCTCACGTACGCGAGGTACCTTCAAGCGCACTTCGAACTTACTTTTCCACTTTCCACTTTCTACTTTGAACTTGAACTGGTACCGGTACGGGGATTTGCGAAAGGTTGTAACGTTCCGTTTGCCGCCATCGCCGCGTAATCAATGATTAGCCATAGCCACCAGGAGGGGGGCTGACACTCGTCGGCGCCTGGCAATTCGCAGGGGGCGGCGGGATAGGATCCGACGGATCGGGCCAGTACACTCGCGACAAGTAATGCAGCGAGATGCCAGCGCCCCAGCGGTTGGGGGCCGTCCAGACCAGCAGCGCCAACAACACAACCACCATCGTCAGGCCCAACACGGGATGCGAACGGATCACTCCGAAATAGATCAAGACGATCATCACGGCGACGGGCAGCCGATCGCCGACAATGGTAAAGGCCCACGTATCACCGGGATTACGTGTGAAGACCAAGCCGCAGATCGAACAGCGTTCAAGTTGAGACCAACCGGAAAACAGTGGCCCTTTGCCGCAGTGTGGACAGCGCTTGCGCAATCCGCGCCGAAGCGCCGTGCTGATCAATTTCGGGCGGGAAGGCGTCATACACAAAAGTCCCGGGACGGCTCAACACTAGCGGCTTTCGCAGCGCCCATAGCCTCGGGTCGACTTCCAGCTGCCTCAAAGCCTTCCAATTCAAACCAGAGAAGGGCGCCGGCCGTGCCGCTTACTGATCGCCGAGCGGAAGACTCCCGACTCCGGTTAGTATGTGCCGCATGAGGCATCCTTCCACGACAGAACATGTCTACGGCCGATCGCCCGAGGAGCACGCGCGCCTCACACTCCAGGCGCGAATTCTCCGTCCCTACACAGAGAGGTTCTTTCGAGCTGCGGGTCTGATGCCCGGAATGCACGTGCTGGACATCGGTTCAGGCATAGGTGATGTCGCCATGCTCGCCGCCGAGATCGTCGGCCCGAATGGCCGCGTTGTCGGCATCGATATGGATCCGAGCTTCCTGGAGCATGCTCGCCGGCGGGCAGAGGAGAACGGCTGTGCGCCGTGGGTGACGTTTGAACAGGCAAAAGTCGATGCGTTCACGACCAGCGATCGATTCGACGCGCTGGTGGGCCGATACATCCTGCTCTACTTGCCAGACCCGGCGGCGACGCTCGCACGTTTACTCCAGAGCGTGAAACCCGGCGGCATCGTCGTATGTCACGAGGTCGACCTCACGGATCCTCACCCCAGCTATCCGCCTTGTCCCCTTTGGGACAAGGGCTACAAGTTGGTGAGCGAGGCGTTCTTGTGTGCCGGTGCGCCCGTCACGTTCGGCAGAAAGTTCGGAAGCGCGTTTCTACGTGCGGGACTACCGTTCCCGACCATCGTCAGCGAAGGCACGGTAGGCGGAGGCCCGGGCTCGCACATGTATCCGTGGCTCGCCGCGACGGTGAAGAGCCTCGCGCCGCGGCTTGCAGAACTGCGACTCTCACTACCTCGCGAGCTCGAGCCACTCGACACTCTCGCGGCTCGCTTGGAACAGGAAGCCATCCGTCTGGGTAGCCAGGTGATGGCCTCAATTCAGTTCGGAGCCTGGGCGCGCAAGCCTCTGTAGGGCGACGCTCTGATCGCGCGATTTTGACAAAAAAAGTTGGACGTGAAGGCGCGAATCGACTCAATCCAGTCGAGGGTGGCCTGATCGAGCGTCGGGTACGCCACAACGGCCAATGATGGACTCTACCCCAGGAGGCGCTCGACGTCGCGCCACGATGCGAAAAAGTAATCGGCAAGAAATGGTACCGGTACGGGGTTATGACAAAGGGTGTTCCCTTGAGAACGTGGAATTTGTGGGCATCGCCGCGTGACCCTGAGGTTCAGACGCGGCAGGAACGGCAAGTTGTCACGTCGTTAGGTGTTGGTTAGCAGCGAGGTCCTTAAACGGCCACTGACTCCAAGATCGACGTCGACATCCCTACATCGATCACTCGATCCAGACGGAAGCCGGCTGTTCGAAGCATTTCCGAATACTCTTTCTCAGTTCGCTCTTTGCCCGACAGCAGCGTCAGCATTTGAAGATCGAGCATCTTCGTCCAGCTCGGCTTCGAATCCTCAGGAACAATGCACTCGATGAGCAGGAGCTTCGCACCTGGCGCCGCCGCCTTTCGAATGGCGGCTAGAATCCGAGCGGCTTTCTGATCGTTCCAGTCGTGGATTACCTGCATGATGAGATAGCAATCGGCGGACGGCAACGCATCCATGAAGAAATCTCCAGGATGCACCCGCAGCCGTGCCGATTCCATTCCCACAGCCTGAGCAGCAGCCGTCACATGCGGCTGATCGAACAGCACTCCGTGAGCTCGGGGCGCGCCTTGCAGCACGGCCGCCAGTAAGTGACCGCGACCGCCGCCGATGTCGGCGATTGTTCCAAAAGCGGAAAAGTCGTAGGACCTCAAAACGCCGGCAATTTGTCCCGCCGCCTTCCCCATCATCGCCTCGTCGAAAAGACGGGCCGCCTCCGGATTCTCGGTCAGGTACTTCCAATAACCGCCTGGGACGACTTTCTCTTGAACGGACTCTCCGGTCCTCAAGGCATCGGCGAAGTATTCAAATCCTCGCCAGTAGACGGGCAAACCGATCATCCGGACAAACGATCTCATCGATTGCGGATGATCCGATCGCAGCAACCGCGATGCGGGTGAGTGGCCCCACGCTCCATCACGAGCCTCAAAGATCCCCTCAGCCGAAAGGACGCGTAGCGTGCGCGCCAGCGCTCCCGCATCTGTTCCCGTGTCCCTCGCGAGTTCTTCGGCACTTCGCGGCGATTCCCCCAAGGCATCGGCAATGCCGAGTTCTGCCACTGCATGAAGACACCGGGGGAGGCCGTGACTCATCGAAATTCGTAACAGACCGTCGGCAGGATCGTTCATAGTGGACGGAGTATAACGACCTTCGACTCCTTCTGCCGCAGCACCATCGTCCGCTCGCCCAATGCAGAATGAATAGGGATCGCGGCCTGATACGCCCTCGCTTCGGCTTGCTAGGGCTCCGCGCCAATCAAAAGACTCTCTCAGATCTCCCGACGTGAAGGACACGTCGAGTGCTGACGACCTGGGCATGAGCCTCCAGGGTTCCCCGACACTATCGAAGCGCTTCAGGCCCCAGGCCGGAGGGCAAAGACATCGCCCTCTGGTGTGATCGCTGGAGCCCCTGGAGAGGCGCGCGCTTATTTCCCGGATTCTTGAAATGCACGTTCCTCCGCGCGCGCCCCGCTCAGCGTGTTCGCCAAAGCTCGGTTTCCCTCATGGCACGCATACTCCAAGATCCGTTCTTCGGGATCTGCCGTGAGGACCATCGAGAACGTCCACGACGGGTCCATGTGCTCGGATCGTCGACCGTCACGCTCCATTCGAGCATCCCGTCAGGTTGTGGCGTGAATCGTTCTACCAAGCGAAGTCGATCGGGATTGGCATCTCGGTAGGCGCTCTGGTCTCGGAAGTTCGTCGTCTCGACAATCAGCGTATCGCCCTGAAACCGACCGCGCTCGTCGCCCAGATGTGCGCGAACTCGAATGTTGGCGTGCGGGCGGCCGTCGAGTGGAATCACGCGAACATCGTTCATCCTCTCGTAGCGTATCGCGACGTAACCAGGGGCTTGGACGATTTCGTAGGAGTTACCGGACGTTCCGGGGATCATTGAACCAGGCAGACCCTGCGTAATGCACCGAGAACTAACGTTCGAAAAGCTTAGATCCTCGATGGCGAGAGTCTACTCCCTGTGGCCACCTAGTACTTGACGCATATATATATCACTTGATATACAGTTGGCGTGCCAAAACCGAACCCCGACGCGTTCCTGCCGCTCAAGAGCAACTGGTTCCACATTCTCGTCTGCCTGGTCGAGGGCGATCAGCATGGCTACGGCATCATGCAGGACGTGCTGGAACGGAGCGGCGGAAAGGTGCGGCTGTGGCCAGCAACGTTGTACGGCTCGTTGAAACGGCTGATCGAGAAGGGCCTGATCGCCGAGTCCGGCGAGCGTCCAGCGCCTGAGCTCGACGATGCCCGTCGCCGGTATTACAAGCTCACGCCGCTCGGCCGGCAGGTGCTCGATCTGGAAAGTCAGCGACTGAAGGATCTGGTGCGGGTGCTCGATGCACGACGCCGACAGGAGGCGCGATCATGAGCACGTTCGTGATGGGGTGCGGTCGCGCCTATCGGCGCATTGCGCGAGCCTTTCCTCACCAGTACCGCGCGATCTGCGGTGATGGACTGGGGCAGCTCGGCGAAGACCTCGTGCCGCGTGTGTGGCAGCAGCAGGGTGTCGTCGGGCTGATTCGGCTGTTTGGGGATCTCGCGTTACGTCTGCCATGCGAGCACTTCTCAACGTGGGCAGACAGATTGAGGGAGGCAACCATGGCAGATGATGTCTTCGAAGGTACGTGGCGCGCCAGGCAGAGCGAGCCCTCGCTGTGGAAGGTCGATCGGCCGGCGCCGCAGCAGGCCTATCTGCGGTTCGAGCCCACCGACACCGGGTACCTGATGACGGCGTACGGCGTGGTGAACGGTGAGGCGTGTGCGGAGCGCCCGCAGATGATTATCGCGGACGGACGTCGCCGCCCCTTGCTCGACTTGAGCGGACGTCCGATCCCGGGTGTGCCTGCAGGCGCGATGACGTTCGGCAGCCGGCCGGATCCCCAAACCCTCGAGCTCGGTTCAGACGTGGACGGTCAGGTGCTCGTGGCCGGAAGGTACAAGGTCTCCGCCGATGGAAAGACGCTCACCGTCACGAATAAAGGCAGTGGACCCAAGGGGGGGCCTTTCGAAGTCGTGATGGTGCTCGAGCGGGTCGTCCCGGAATAGAGGAGTCCCATGCAACCTCGCGTCGACAGGCATCGGCTCACCTTCGTGCTGCTGCCGTGGCTCGGTGGGGCCACCGTCTGCTTCGCGCAGGACGTCGATGACGAGAGTCTACTCCCTGCGAAGAAAATCTATGCTGCGAACGGAAGCTTCAGTTAATTCCGGTCGGCAGGCGGCGTGAGGTTGGGATCGTCACCGGTAAACGCGCGTCGCGTGACGACCATCCGCCGCGGCGGAAACGCGAGCGGGCACGCTACCGTCTTGCGTCGTGCAGAGCGATAGACGCAAAGTTCGCCCCTCCCCTATGGTCATCGACGCCGACCGCCACGGTACTCGGCCTTGTTATCACGGGCGACTGAAGATAGCAGCGTGTGAGCGTCGAATCCTTGGGATTTTGGTTGGAGTTTGAGCGTTGGAATCTGGGCTTTGATTGGTACTGATACGGGATTCGGGCGCTCTTGCCGGATTCAGGGCTCAGCCGAAAAGGTCGCATGAGATGGCGCCGGGACCCTGGAGCTCTCAGGCGTCGTTAAGCACCTACGCGCTCACGTCTGGATTGCGGGGCCGTCGCTCCTTCTCGCGTTTGCGTTGATAGAGAGCCGGCGTGAGGAGAACCACACGCCGGCAGGGAACATCATGAGACCCCAAGCCTGGGAGCCTCAAAGTTTCAGCAGCTTGGCCAGGTTGCCGCCGAGAATCATTTCCTTCTGAGCGTCGGGAATGTCTGCCTTCAGGATGTTGTCGATGGCGTCGGGCCAGTTGTAGATCGGAATGTCCGTTCCGTAGACCACCTGTGTCGGGCCGGACTTCGCCACTAAATGCCGTATGTCCTCGGGCGAAAAGACCATCGAATCTACGAGCAACTGATCCTTGAAGTATTCCGATGGTGTTTTCTTGTTGAGGCAATTGGCGCCGGCGCGGACATCGCAGGCGACGTTGGTACGGCCGAGGTACGACGGTAGATAGCCGCCTCCATGCGCGCCGATCACCCGTAGATTAGGGAACTTGTCCAGGGTCCCACCGTGAATGAGGTGGGAGAAAAAGACTGTGGTCTCGAGTGGATTGCCGATGATGTTGCCGAGAGCGCCCCTGGTTCCCTCCCAGGCGTTCGGTTTCAGGACGTTCTCGGCGCCGCCGGGATGTTCAAAGACCGGCACCTGAAGTTCATTGGCCTTCGCCCAGAACGGATCAAACTTGGGGTCCGCCAGGGATTCACCATTGACATGTCCGCCAAGCGATGCGCCGCGGAAGCCGAGGGTTTTGACCGCGTAGTCAAGCTGCGCGGCTGCGAGGTCAGGAAACTGCATCGCGGGCGAAGTCAGTCCGACGAAGCGATCCGAGTGAGCTTTGCACCACGCCGCTATCCCGGTGTCGGCCGCACGAACAATCTTTTCGGCCAAGGCGCGATCCTTCACCCCGTACCACCAGTAGCCATTGATGCTTATCGCCTGCACATCAATTCCGCGCCTATCCATTTCCCAAATGCGTTCGGGTCCCATGGGCCGTCCGCCGCCCTCGTCCGCAAATTCAGTCCCCGCGAGAAGTGGCTCGACCTCGGGGACGGTGACGT
>Ga0157375_10004985_pt1 | contig 11546 bp, 14 predicted proteins | sample M35metaG_FD_115311 | JGI IMG/M metagenome (GOLD analysis project Ga0157375, IMG submission 115311) | Miscanthus rhizosphere microbial communities from Kellogg Biological Station, Michigan, USA - M3-5 metaG | ecosystem: Host-associated > Plants > Roots > Rhizosphere > Soil | place: USA: Michigan...
GTAGACGTGCAGTCTGTGCAGCGGGACGAAAACACTGTTCTTAAATTGCGCGTGGCACCCGCGGACGTCGGCAAGGTAATCGGGAAGCAAGGGCGCACAGCCCGATCTGTGCGCACGATTCTGGGAGCCGTCAGTATGAAGCTGCATCATCGCTACACGCTCGACATCCTGGAAGAGGACGACGAAGCATAGGATGACCAAATCCTTCTGGGCTGAGCATCGCTCTGGACGCAGTTGAATGGCGTCGAGGGGATGGGTTTGGCTTGCGCGCGTGAAGCACACACAAGGGCGCAAAGGCGAAGTCTTCGCTGAAATTCTCACGGATTTTCCTGAAAAATTTGAGGAGCGGCGTCGATTGTGGCTGCTGCAGGACTCGGACGTCACGTCGAAAGCCGACGTCGGCAGCAATCCAAGAGAGATGAAGCTTGTGCATCACTGGCTGCACAAGGGCGGCATCGTCCTGCATTTTGCTGGGGTGGATTCGATCTCGCTCGCGGAAGAACTTGCTGGACGGATCGTGGCCATTCCACAGGACGAAAGAGCAAAGTTGGATGAGGACGAATTCTTCATTGGCGATCTGATCGGGTGCTCGCTGGTAGACGTTTCTGGCGCAGAACCGATGATTGTGGGCGAGATTGAGGACGTAGATCGTACCGCAGGACCCGTGGCAATACTGGTCGTTCGCGGGAAATTCTCCGACGATGAGATTCTGATTCCGTTTGCGAAAGATTATCTGCGATCGGTGAATTTGAAAGATCAGCGCGTGGAGATGGTTCTGCCTGAGGGGCTGATTGACCTGAACGAGCCGAAGCACAGCGAGCAAAGTTAGCAGCGCTCCGCACCCATTTGCGAGAGAAATATCCCCCGACAATTGGCAAATCTTTATTGAAATGCAAGCGGCTTCCAGGCGCCTCTGTCTTTGAGCGCAAGCTGCAGGGGCCGAGGTGGCCCCTTGGGTGGTATGGTCACTTCGATCCAGAGTTCCTGGCCCTGCTGGAGCTTTGTTGGATCGGCAGCGTGTTCGGCGATGTAGAAATCGACGGGTTGGGAGAGGCGCATCCCTTCACATGACGCGCCGGGATTCCCTGCTACCGTTTGCGTTGCTGAGGATGTTTCGGATTCAGGAACGCGAATCGCAATCAGCTTGTTGTCTTTGACGGCGAGTTTTGCCTGGAACCATATGGTGTCTGTCGACCGGATGGAAAATCTGTTTCCGTTGGGGACTCCGTTTATGTTGCGCGGGAATTCAGCGTCCTTTGCAGAGGGTAGCGTGCTGTCACATCCATCTACCGTGAGTTGCAGGCTTAGATAGCGGCCGCGCATCACAAGCTCGGGGTCGTATGCCGCGGCAGGAGTCCATACGCGCGGACAAGAGGCGCGATGGTAGAGATACTTGGCAGCAACCGTGGATACGATCAGCAACTGGAAAATCAGCAGGGCGATCGATGTTTTGGAGAATTTCACTGCGCCTCCTCGAGTTTTGCAGGCGCATTCGCCATGTGCGCGAGGAGGCCGCGGCGCGTTCTTTCAAGAGCCCAACCCCCCGCGAGGAACAACACGCCCAGGCCGATGAGTCCTAGAGAGCGGCCCATCTTATCGAAAAGATTGCTGAAGTAAAACCACGCGACAGTGGCACCGAAGAAGACCGTGCCCAGGTTCACCAAACCCCGGCTGGCCTGCGTAACTCCCCACCAGATGAGGAACACACAGAACGCCGCAACGAGTGCGTGCGCAGCGAAGCTCGGTTCAGTGCGCGTCCACGAACCGTAGGCATAATGCTCAACCAAGAGTCGGGTACACCAGGGAAGGGCGATGACGAATCCGATACTGGCGAGCACGGGAATAGCGCTCTTACGCAATCGAAAAACCGAGAACAGGACGGGGATTACGGCGATATCTATCCAGCCCCAGAAACGTGTGTGGAACGGCGGAAGCGCCTGCATGCCATACCAGGAGCGCCAGCCGTCAAGCATAAGGAACATGCTTGTGACAACGGCAACGGCAGAGATTGCGAAGAGAATCCCGCGAACGATTCTGTGTTCCGTCCCGATAAACAGGGTGAGATAGAGAATCGCCCAGACAAAAAGAAATCGTCCGATGTAGATCTCTTCGCCTATATGGTTCTGCGCGCCATAGCTCCACTCGCAGATGATCCACGCGGGAATGAGCAACAGAGTAAGTGTCTGCTGAGCCTGATCGCGCAACAGTGCCCAGCCTGCCACTGCCGCGATGGTCCACATGAGAACTGCTGCCGGCCAGTGTTCCTGGATATTGAATATCTGACCCACCAGTGCGATTGCCGCCCCGATAGAAATTGTGCCGACCGCATGCAAAGTCGTCGAAAGCGCTCTGAACTTGTCGCGAGTGACAGCGCCACCGAGGTGAAAGACGATGACCATGGCCATCACGAGCAAGTAACGCATGCCCGGGCCAGGTTGATCCCAGTGTGCGGATACGAAGAGAGCGACGCCGCTGGCCAGGAGAATGCCACCGAGAATGAGGGCGACGCGACCCTGCCATGCGATTCCTTCAGAATCAGCTTCTTTTTCATTTTCGGGGACGCGCGGGTGGACGATTGCATTCTGAGCGGATTCCCAGGAGCGTATTCGAGCGGCTGTCTCCGCATCGAGAGCGCCCGCAGCTTGCCAGCGGTTTAAAAACGATTCGTAGTCATGCATGATCGTTGCGCAACATTAGAGCACAAAAGAATGGATTGCGTGATCAGTGCAGCTGTCCCCTTATCGACGCCCGCCAGTTTCGAGCCGGAGAGGCGTTGCCCTTATCATCGTGAGTGACGCCTATGCGATTTGAGATCATCACGATATTTCCGGGTTTTTTCGACAGCATCTTCGAGCACGGCATCGTTCGGAGGGCACAGGCGGAGGGATTGGTCGGTATTGGCGTGCACGATCTGCGCACCTTCACGCACGACCGCCATCGGACCGTGGATGATCGTCCGTTCGGCGGCGGAGAGGGAATGGTGTTGAAGCCGGAGCCTCTGGCGGAAGCGCTGAGCGCGCTGGGGATTGAATCGAAGCGCAAGAGCGAGCAAGGCCAAAAGCGCAACCTTCGCTCGGCTCAAGAGGAGACCACCGCGAGCGGTACGCGGGTGATTTTGTTGTCGGCGCAGGGACGGCGATTTACGCAGGCAGCAGCACGAGAGCTGTCGAAGGCGGAGCGCGTGGTGCTCATTTGGACGCTATGAAGGTGTGGACGAGCGCATCAACGATCTCTATTGCGACTTCGAACTTTCGATCGGCGACTACGTGCTTAGCGGTGGAGAACTCGCAGCGGCTGTGGTTGTGGACACAGTGATGCGGCTTGTGCCGGGGGTGCTGGGCAACGAGGCTTCCGGTGAGTTTGAGAGCTTTGGCGTCGCCGATGCTGAGATTGATAGCGATAAAGATGGTGTACCGCGATCGCAACATGGAGCCGGAGGATTGCTCGATTATCCGCATTACACGAGGCCGGCGGAGTTTGCAGGACTGCGCGCGCCGGAAGTGCTGATGAACGGCGATCACCTACAGATACGGAAATGGCGTCGCGAGCAGCAATTGCGCAAAACCCTAAGGAACCGGCCGGACCTGCTCGAAGGCGCGGCTCTCAGCGACGAAGACCGGCGGCTGCTTGATGCCATCGTCGGCGAAGGCAGAGATTGAGACGCCGGAAATGCCCTAACTAGGTTGTGAAAGCGTTAGACTTCGAGGATTGTAGAGCTCTTAGAGTGAAGAAACAGATATGAGCAGAACGCCGCAAGCCGAGCAGGTGATTCGTGCGATGCGCGGTAGTTTGATGATTGTGATCCTCACTTCGGCGGCGGTCTTTTCGGTAGGCGGCCGCGTATTTCCACCTCACGGCAATCCACTCGTCTACAGCCTCGCCATATCGTGGCTTATTTCCATCACTATTGCAGTTGTGAGCAGCGCTCTCTTCTTCAGGGTGAACCCAGCACTGTTCTCCCTGGCCCATTGGGAGAAACAAGGCGAGATCTACGACCGCGCGGGGATTCAAGCGTTCCGATGGGTGCTGTTTCATTCGCCGCTGGGCTGGATTAACCCAAATTTCCATTTGAGAGCCAGCCGCACTGATTGCGAGCGACTGCTGAGAGAAATGAACTCCTCAGAAGCTGTACACTGGCTGACCTTTGGCGTTTCGTCCATGTTGGCTGTCTCGTGTCTTCTTCATGATCGCGCCGTGTACGGCTATGTGATGCTGGCCGTTAGAATTCCTTTCGACCTGTACCCCATAATGCTCCAACGCTGGAATCGAGGTCGCATGGGGCGAGTGTTGGCACGCCCTGCGCATTGAATACTCTGAAGATTGCTGCATGGATCGAGCTTGGAGTTTGCTGGATCGCGTGGTCGCTCGCCTTTGTGAAGCCGGGGAAGAGAGCATCGGGAGCGATCAAGAAAGAACGAGCGCGCGCGTCTCGCTGGGGGATTCTGCTGGTGATGCTGGGCTACGCGTGCATATGGGCATTTGTGCGGCCAGTCGGGTTCGAAAAGTCGGCGATATCTCTGATTGCTTCGATGATGATCGCGCCACCCTCGGTATCCATGCTGGGGATGCTGCTGGCGACAGGATTCGCGAAGACGTGGTGGCCGCTATTCGTCGGGGGCGTGATCTTTTTCATCATCGGAACCGAAATTCGGGTACGTGCCGAGGAGAAGTTGCTGGCGGCACGGTTCGGTGGAGAGTTCGCCAAGTATAAAGCGAGAACGCCAGCTTATTTTCCCTTTTTACGATAGACATTACGTTATCCATCAGAGAAGATTCAGCGGAACGGTTGCACCGCCGCGGGCTGATCGGAACTCACCTGGCCAGCAACGATCTTCGCAACGAAGAAGTTTTCGCCGCATGCAGGAGAGCCAGCGAGCCTTCGCAGCATCGCGAGTTGGCCCACGTGCGTAAGCGCATCGGCGATCGGTCCTTGAAAGAGCGATTCCTCAGATGCGTGGAGTGGCTGGCAGGAGGCGAGGTAGTCGTCGAAGGCTCTCAGTGCAGCGTGGAAGCGGGCTTTCTCATTAGGCCAAGCGAGGGGCGGGGAATTATGCCAGCGCTCATGCCCCTGCACCGCGCTGAGTGCCCAATCAAACAGGTCGCCAATGTGAGCAAGAATCTGGATCGGCTGGCGGCCGCCGCCTTCAAAGGTGAAGAAACTATCGGGTGCATCCTTGAGAGCGCGAGCGGCGCGATATGCGACGGTGGCAACAGTGTGGCGTAGGAATTCGCATTTGTCGCTCATAACGAAGAACTATATCGCACACCGCTGGTGAGGCTCGTTCAGAGCGCAAACGTGACACCATAGCGATCTGAAATCGCGAGCAGTTGGGGCAACGTCTTGGGTAGTCTCCTAAAGTGCGTAGGTCTTGAATTCTGGAATAGCACGGATTCAGCAAGTGCTCACATAATTTAGTCTGCTCGCCAGAAACCTCGTATCTCTCTAGATGGTAATGTCCTGGGGAACGGAAAGTACGGAAATCTCCTCGAGATATTTTTCGAAGCCACCGGGGCAGGCAACGATAAGGATCTTCCCGTCGCCCACTCCGGCGTTGCGAAAGGTATGGATAGCACCGCGCGCACCCTGGGCAGCCTGGCCCGGAGGCAACTTTTTCCATTGGCCGCCGGAAAATATTTCGAAGTCTCCTTCAAGAACGAAAAAGGTCTCATCCTCGTTTTTGTGTGAGTGGGGGGGTGGTCCGCCGCCCGGTGGCGAGGTCTGTACGAGCATACAAGAGAGTCCGCCGGTCATTTCGGCGGTGGTAAGAATGTCGATGGATTCGCCAAAGACTTTGAAGCTCTTGACTGGGCTCAAGTTATCTCCCTTTTCCAATGGAGGAGTGGATGGGCAGAAGATAACACCGGCCCCACCGCACAGACTAGGCGTTTAGGACGCTTCTCTGTTAGAATCAAGGTTCTGAGTCCATCAGCAGGAAGAAGCAATGTCTATCCATCCAGTAATGCAGCGCCTGGCCGACAAGCTGAAGCGCACCGATCTACCTACATTCGTGCCCGGCGATCAGGTTCGCGTGCAAGTCAAGATTAAAGAAGGCGATAAAGAACGTTTGCAGGCTTTCGAAGGCCTCGTGATCGCCATTAACAAGGGACCCCAAGGCACGTTCACCGTCCGCAAAATGAGCTTTGGGCAGGGCGTTGAGCGCATCTTCCCATTCAACTCAAAGGTTGTGGACAAGGTGGAAAAAGTTCGCAGCTACAAGGTGCGGCGTTCAAAGCTGTTCTACATTCGCGGACTGCGCGGCAAGGCCGCCCGTCTGAAGGAAGTGGAACGCACCGCCGTCAAGGCATAAAAGGGCTTCCCTTTCCAGGGCCACGAAAACCCCAGCTTCGGCTGGGGTTTTCAATTTGCAGCAATCAAGAATGGCGTGGAACCAAGAACTTCAATCTTCGCGGGTGTTCTTGTTGAGGCGCTTGGCGTCTCCGGTTTCCTTGGATTCATCCAGCCCTGTCGAATCCGCAATGTCTATCGTTCCAAACGAGTCATTGACTACGCCATCATCGACCGGAGGATTCTTCTCTTCAAATCCGCCGGGCTGGGTGTGCGTGGGCTTTAGCTTTTCGGTCATTATGGCCTCCAGCTTGATTGGATGCGCCTAGGCAGAAGACACTCGCGTACTCTTTTGTCGGGTTTGTTGCTCCAGATGGAAATCTGCAGAAATCAGGCAGGGGTGAAACAGACTGGCCCGAGCAACCTCCTTTGCGGGGCCAGTCTCTACCGTGCTGGCCATCTCAGCCGAGTTCAGGGGCCGGATTCGTCCCAGGATTGCCAACCGTTTTCCTGATGCGGGCTAAGTGGTGCCAGCTATGGCGTACGGCATGATCCTCCAGTACGAACTGGGCCGTAACCGGCGCGCCGAAACTAAGCGAGAACGGAGCAGCACGATCCAACTCATCGTCGGTGAACTCACGTACCACTTCGGCTGCCTTTTGACTGTTGCTTTTCAACAGCGCCAGTGTCTCCGCTTTCGAGACATTTGCGTGCTCGGCCGCGTGCCCGGCGTTTAGCTTGCTCACGACCTCCCACGTTACATCTATGACAGATTTACCATTGGCGATTGCGCGAGCCAGGTCGACTTCTATCGGATAAACACTGGCCACATGGTTCACGATCACGCCAATGGATCGTCCGCTCTTTCCGCCCTCGGTTACAGGAGTAGACCACTCTTTCTCTGTGAGGCGACTCGCAAAATCGGCCAATCTTGCAGCACCTTCTTCGATGCGGTCGGCAAGCATCTCCGCGCGCCTGCTCTGAGGCTTTCGATCCCGCAGCGTTGATCGAGCCGCTGAGATGTCGGTTGTCTTTTCGCCACGGAATGCAATCACTTCGAGATACTCCGCATCCACAAGAGTGCCCCTGCCTTCGGCGCGGTTGTAGGATTTCCACAGGGCAACGAGTTCCGCCTTGAGTTGCGCTTGTCCCTCAGGATCCAGCGACGCGAAAGCCCGCGCCATCGGGCCATAGTTTTCACGGAAGAAGTCGACGACAACCTCGGGTGGGAACGGGTATTCGAGCTGATAGAAGCGCAGCGTACACTTCACATCCAGAATGCCGTTGTGAAAGCGCTGACGAATGGTGGCTTCGTCACCCCAGAGAAGTGGCGAGGGCATTCCACTCGGAGCGATGTATTTGCTGATTGTCTTGAACATCTGGCCGACGAAACCTTGTGCGGTCCAGTTAGCCATGGCAATCTTCCCGCCAGGCCGGCACACCCGGGTTAATTCTGCCGCCACTTTGTCCGGCCGTGGTGCAAACATGGCGCCCACCAGACTGGTGACGACGTCGAACTCCGCGTCTGCATAAGGCAGAGCCTCCGCGTCCCCTTCATCGAAAGTGACCTTCAACCGCTCTCGCGATGCCCGTTCCCTCGCTCGCTCAAGCCAGTTTGTAGCAATGTCGCAGCCAGTAGTCCGAACTCCAGCTCGAGCCGCGATCAGGGCGAGCTGCCCGGCTCCGCAACCAACATCCAACAGGCTCTTTCCGGGTTCGACACCGAGCCTTTGAAAGAACAAGAGCGCATCAGGCTCCATGTAGCGTGAGAAGACGTCGTAATCTCCATCCATCCAGGTCGCCTTCAGGCGCGCCTTTAGTTGATCGATGTCGCTAATTCTGGGGGAAACCGCGGCAATTGAACTCATTTCTTCTCGCTTCCATAAGGGAATTTGATCCGCTAAGATCAATCTCTAATATGCGGCAGCCCCGGCCTCCGATACTTGATCGAACGGCCCGTAGTCTTACCTCAGACGCCCATTTTTGAGAGCGTGCAATTGAAATGGATGTTCTATCTGATGTGCTGAGTGCGGTGCGGCTCGAAGGAGCGCTCTTCTTCAACGCCGAGTTCACAGCTCCATGGTGCCTGAGCTCTTCCGGGGCGGAAGGCATCGCACCCTACCTGCCGTCCAAAGGCGCACATGTGATCATGTTTCATTTTCTGACGGAGGGGCACGCCTATGCGGTATCGCAAGAAGGCAAACGCGTTCAGCTCGGTGCCGGCGATATCGTGATCTTCCCCCATGGGGATCGTCATCTACTGGGAAACGGTGTCCCTCAGTTCCCGGTCGACTCGTTTAAGACATTTGCCAAGAATCTTGCTGACGGGCTGAAAGTTGTTCGCTTTGGCGGAGGTGGTGAAATCACGAGGTTTGTATGTGGATATATGGCGTGCGATCCGCGGCTTTGTGATGTGCTGCTGGCCGGACTGCCGCGCATCTTAAGGGTGCCCGTCGCCTCCGGTCCTTCAGGTCAATGGATTGAAAACTCGATCCGCTTCTCTGTTGGAGCCTCCAACGGAACCGACGCGGGTAGTTCACTCGTTGTCGGCAAATTATCAGAGGTGCTGTTTGTCGAAACCTTGCGCCGATATATCTCCGCGCTGCCCGATGATCAGACTGGCTGGCTGGCTGGACTGCGGGATCCTATGCTCGCCAAGGCACTTGCGTGGCTGCATCGAGATCCGGCGGGAAACTGGACCGTAGCGAAACTTGCTAAAGATGTTGGGCTGTCTCGAACTCGGCTCACGGAACGCTTTCGACATTTCCTTGGGATGTCTCCAATTGCATATCTGACGGATTGGCGCATGAAACTCGGTGCGGAAGCGTTGTTGAAGAGCGAAAGGAGCATCGCTGAGATAGCGCTGGATGCTGGCTACAACTCCGAATCCGCATTCAATCGCGCATTCAAGAGAATTTACAACTCTCCTCCCGCGCAGTTCCGTCAGGACCACAAAGCTGCGCAAGCTTTGCACAAGGGCAAGCGTAGAGTTCCCCGGGGTAACTAATTTGGCATCGGTTTTCCGCAGGCATTTGCGGATTGCAGCTCCGGCGAAGGCCGAAATCGTCCTTATACTGTGGTCATGGCGGTGTGCGGTTGGAAGCTGGAGAAGGCTGCGGCGAGATGCGGCTTTCAACAGATTGCGGGGTGCGACGAAGTTGGCCGGGGGCCGATGTTTGGGCCTGTAGTCGCAGCTGCCGTTATTTTCCCTCTCGGTTGCCGCCTCACCGGGCTGAATGATTCCAAGCAGTTGTGTGAGAACAAGCGCAACGAGCTTGACGTGGTCATTCGCGCCAAGGCGCTGACCTTTGCGATCGCAGCGATTGATGTTGAGACGATCGACCGCATCAACATCCGCAAGGCTTCCCTGCTGGCCATGCGCACGGCCGTCAATCAACTTGCACTCCAGCCCGACTATTTGCTGATTGACGGATGCGACACAATCGACTGGCCGTGTCCACAGGAGTCGGTGATTCACGGCGATGCGATCAGCTACTCGATCGCCGCGGCGAGCGTGCTGGCAAAGGTTTTTCGCGATCGGCTATTGGTAGAGCTCGATGCTGTCTATCCGGGGTACGGACTTGCTCGCCACAAGGGCTATTGCTCGCGCGAGCATCGAGCCGCGCTGGATCGACTGGGGCCAACACCACTTCATCGCAAGAACTGGAGTCCGGTAGCGCAGACCATGCTTGATTTCGAGGGAATTTCCGAAGCGGCACAACTGGAAATCCAATAAATCTAGAAAAATTTATGCTGTAATGGCGCGGCCTGCCCTGCGTTTCTGCAGGAGTGTCAGCAGCAGCCGCGAGGCAAGCAGCACGAATAGCGTGATGGTTAAATTCATCGGGCTCTTCACGCCGGGTTTCACCTGCCACCAGTAATGAATGATCCCGCAAATGGCCGCGACGTATACCAGCTTGTGGAGCCGGTTCCACTGCTTGCCTCCGAGTTTGCGAATCGCCCTTGTGGTCGAGGTGGCTGCGAGCGGTACAAGGAGTGTGTAGGCGACGAATCCGATGATGATGAAGCGACGCTTGGTTATGTCGGTTTTGAATACGTCGAGGTCGAAGTTCATGTAAAGAGCGATGTAGGTGGCCAAATGCAGTGAAGCGTAGAAGAAAGCGAAAAGGCCCAGCAGACGGCGAAACTTGATGAGCCACGAAAGTCGCGGGGAGAGCATACGCAGTGGTGTGACGGCCAGTGAGAGGATCAGCATCAACAAAGTGTTGTAGCCGGTGGTCAGTGTGATTTTCGATGTTGGGTCGGGGCCGAGGGTGTTGGTGACTGCCTGGTAGATGAGCAGCAAGAAAGGCGAGAGGCATGCGATCCAAGCGAGGGTCTTCAGCGTGATGAGGGTCTTCCGATTCATGGGTGATCTTGATGACGTGTTGGTGCATTGACTGTAGTTGCCGCCGCCAAGATTTGCATAGCAGTGCCTCGGATGGCCAAGTCTGTATCCTGCATGTGTATTGACAGCAACTCCGCGTATCTTGCGCTTGGCTCTAGCTTCTCCGCTAAAAGTTTTTCTTGAGATCCATTCCGTTATAGATCGAGGCTACCTGGTCGGCATAGCCGTTGAACATAAGGGTAGTCCGGCGCTGCTGATAGAACGGAAGACCAATGCGGCGTTCGGTTTTCTGGCTCCACCGCGGGTGGTCGACATTCGGATTCACATTAGAGTAGAAGCCGTATTCACTGGGTCCCATCTGGCTCCAGGTTGTGGGCGGCTCCTTGTCGAGGAAACGAACTGCGACGATGGATTTGGCAGATTTAAAGCCGTACTTCCAAGGAAGCACAACACGAATGGGAGCGCCATTCTGGTTGGGGAGAACCTCGCCGTACAGGCCAAAGGTAAGAAGCGTCAGAGGATGCATGGCTTCATCCATGCGGAGGCCTTCTGAGTAAGCCGAATAGAACGATGCCTGGTAGGCCCACTTCTCCACCTTTGTGTTGTAGTAGGAGAGGAATTGGACGTATTTCGCGCTGGGCAGCGGATCGCATTGCTTGATGAACTCCGAGAGCGAATAGCCAATCCAGGGAACGACCATGCTCCACGCCTCAACGCAGCGATGGCGATAGATGCGATCTTCAAGCGGCCGAAGCTTCAGAAGCGCGTCGATGTCGAAGGTCTTTGGCTGTTTTACTTTGCCTTCGACTTTCACAGTCCACGGTCGTGTGGGCAGGGCTCCAGCATTTTCGGCGGGCTCATTCTTCTGCACTCCAAACTCGTAGAAATTGTTGTAGTGGGTGACATCCTGCA
>Ga0157375_10004987_pt1 | contig 11545 bp, 11 predicted proteins | sample M35metaG_FD_115311 | JGI IMG/M metagenome (GOLD analysis project Ga0157375, IMG submission 115311) | Miscanthus rhizosphere microbial communities from Kellogg Biological Station, Michigan, USA - M3-5 metaG | ecosystem: Host-associated > Plants > Roots > Rhizosphere > Soil | place: USA: Michigan...
GCCCGGGTCAGAGCGGGTTCGTCCACGCCTTGCGGCCGTATCCGTCGACGACCTCGACGCGCGCGAACGGCGCGTTCTCCGGCCGGTCGAGGCGCGCCGCGACGATCAGCCCGTCGGCCGTCGTGTCGAGGATCTCCGCGCCGTACCGGTAGCCAAGGCGGCCGGCGTTGACCGCGGTGCCGCTCGTCTTGCCCGTGAGCAGCGTCACCGAGCGCGACGGCGTGCAGTGCACGACGACCTCGCCGCCGGCCGCCGCCACGTCGTGGATCACCGGCCCGGTGCTGCCGTAGAACCGGCCCTCCCGCAGCGCCTCTAGCACGCTCGCAGACGACCGCTCGGCACGCAGCCAGGTCCACGCATGGTCGGAGTCGAAGCCCGGATGGTGGCTGTCGTCGGTCACGAGCGCCGGACAAGAGCGGCCGTCCTGGAGCAGCTCGTCCCAGTGGACGGACGACAGTCCGCGCCCGACCTCGAGCTCGCAGCCCGCGTTGAAGACCTCGATGCCCGTGACGGACGCGGGCAGCTCGAACCCTGCGGGCCGGACGCCGGTCCAGTACGGGTGCGCGAGGTACGCGACGCCGCCCGCTCCGACGATCCACTCCGCAGTCTCCGCGAGGCCGCGTCGTTCCCCCTCGAGCTCCGCCGGATCCCGCTCGATCCCGATTCCGAGCACATGCCCGTCGCGGTCGGGCAACAGGCTGTTCAGCTCGACACCGGGCAGGACGAGCAGGCCGGCGGTCGACGGAGCCTCGCTCCGATGCCAGTGGTCGGTGAGCGCGACGACGTCATAGCCGGCGCGCCCGTAGTGCTGCGCGACCCCGCGCGGTGACAGCTCGCCGTCCGAATTCGTCGAGTGCGTGTGGAGCGCGGCGCGCAACCACTCTCCCTCCGCTCTCCACGGCGACGCCACGGTCCGAGACCCTAGTGGACGGCCGCCGGTGATCGGCGTACGATCGCCGAGCACACGACCCGAGGGAGATGCACGTGGAAGATTTCCAGGAGCAGGAGTACGAGTTCCTTCGCCGTCTCGAGGAGGAGAAGATCGGCCGGCGCAAGCTGCTGAAGCGTGGCCTCGTAGGGGCCGCCGGGCTCACCGTCATCGCGCTGCCCGAAGCCGCACTCGCAGCGCGACAGCAGGCCCTCGCTGACCCGCCCGTCCGCGGGACGAAGAAGAACCTGGCAGCCCTGGTCGCGGCGGCGAAGAAAGAAGGGAAGCTGAACGTGATCGCGCTGCCGCCCGACTGGGCGAACTACGGCGAGATCATCTCCACCTTCTCGAAGAAGTACGGCATCAAGATTACGAGCGACAACCCGAACGGCTCGTCGTCGGAGGAGAACCAGGCGATCGTCTCGCTCAAGGGTGACCCTCGTGCGCCGGACGTCGTCGACGTGAACCCGACGTTCGCGGTCGCGGGCACCGTCGCAGGCCTGTACGCCAGGTACTACGTCTCGAACTACGCGTCCGTCCCGCGTGCGATGAAGGACACGCGCGGCCTCTGGACGGGCGACTACTACGGCTCGATCACGATCGGCTACAACGCGAACCTCGTGAAGACGCCGCCGAAGTCGTTCGCCGATCTGCTGAAGCCGATCTACAAGAACCAGGTGGCTTTGAACGGGAGCCCGCTCACGTCCGGCTCTGCGATCGCGGGCGTGTTCGCCGCAGCGCTCGCGAACGGTGGCTCGCTCGCTAACGTCGGCCCGGGCGTCGACTGGTTCGCGAAGGCCCGGTCGGCCGGCAACTTCATCCCGGTGCAGACGACCCCGCAGACGGTTGCGTCCGGCCAGACGCCGATCTCGATCGACTGGGACTACAACAACTTCGCGTACGTGAAGGAGTTCCCGCAGTCGGCCTGGAAGGTCGTCATCCCGAGCGACGGCCAGTACGCCGGCTACTACTGCCAGGCGGTCAACGCGACGGCGCCACACCCGTGGGCCGCCCGACTGTGGCAGGAGTTCATCTACTCCGACCAGGGCCAGATCCTGTACCTGAAGGGCCACGCGCATCCCGCCCGCTTCGCCGACCTCGTCGCGCGCAAGGCGATCCCGAAGTCCGTGACGAAGGCGCTGCCCGCCAGCTGGCTCAACGCCAAGGGAGCGAAGTTCGCGAGCCTCGGCCAGCAGGCGAAGGCGAAGGTGGTCATCAACACGGAGTGGCCCGCCAAGCTCGGCTCGAGCTAGCTCCCTGGCAACTCAAGCCGCAACCGAGAACGTCCTCCGGCCGGGCCCAGCGCCCGGCCGGAGATTCTCGTTCGCCTGGCTCGGCGTCGTGCCCTTCTTCGCCTACGCCTCGATGTTCCTGATCCTTCCGGCCGCGACCGTGATGATCGGCGCCTTCAAGACCACGGGCGGCGGTTACACCCTCGACAACGTCAGCTCGATCATCCACACGCCGAACATCCGCGATGCATTCGTCGAGAGCATCCGGATCAGCCTTACGACCGCCCTCCTCGGCGGTCTCTTCGGGCTGTTGATCGCCTACGCGGCGCTCCGCAAGGGCACGCCGAACTGGATCCGCTCCGCGTACGGCACGTTCTCGGGCGTCGCGGCGAACTTCGGCGGCATCCCGCTCGCCTTCGCCTTCATCGCCACGCTCGGGACGATCGGGATCGTCACCCAGCTGATCCAGGACCTCTTCGGCGTGAACATCTACCAGCACGGCTTCGCCATCTGGTCGCGCCGCGGCGTCGAGCTCGTCTACCTCTACTTCCAGATCCCGCTTATGTTCCTCGTCATCGCGCCGGCGATCGACGGCCTGCGCGCCGAGTGGAGCGAGGCGTCGTCGAACCTCGGCGCGAGCCGGTGGCAGTACTGGCGCCACATCGGGATGCCGGTGCTGATGCCCTCGATCCTCGGCGCCGTGATCCTCCTCTTCGGGAACTCGTTCGCCGCCTATGCGACCGCCTACTCGCTGACGAGCGGGACGGGGCTGCCGCTCGTGCCGATCCTGATCGGCAACGACCTCTCCGGGAACGTCCTCGCGAACCCGAACGAGGGACAGGCGCTCGCGCTCGGCATGTTCGTCGTCCTCGCGGCGATGATGATCTTCTACATCCCGCTCCAGCGGCGGGCGTCACGGTGGGCGAGATGAGGCTGCGCCGGCCGCAGATCGCGGCGTCGGCCGTGGTCTGGCTCGTGCTCGGCGCGATCTACTTCCTCGTGCCGCTGATCGCGACGCTGCTCTTCAGCCTCAAGGACGCGCAGACGGGGAAGTGCTGCAGCCTCTCCGCCTACGGTGTGATCCTGCACGACCCGCAGTTCTGGTCGACGATCAAGATCTCGTTCAGGCTCGCGCTCGAGACGATCGTGATCGGGCTGCTCCTCTTCGTGCCGACGATCTACTGGGTCCACCTGAAGCTGCCGCGCCTCCGTCCCGTCGTCGGCTTTCTCGCCCTCGTGCCCTTCGTCGTGCCGCCGATCATCCTCGTCGTCGGCCTGCTCAAGTTCTACAAGGACACGCTCCACGCGCCGTTCTGGTTCCTCGGCAAGCCCGACCTGTTCCTCGTCGGCGCCTACGTGATCCTCGCGTTCCCCTACATCTACTTCTCGCTCGACGCCGGGTTCCGGTCGATCGACGTGCACACGCTCACCGAGGCGTCGCGGAACCTCGGCGCCTCCTGGCGGACGACCCTGACGCGCGTGATCCTTCCGAACATCCGCGTCGCGGCCCTGAGCGGCGCGTTCCTCACGCTCGCCATCGTCATGGGCGAGTTCACGATCGCGAGCCTCTCGGCCTTCCACACCTTCCCGACGTACCTCCAGTACATCAACGAGTCGCAGGCCTACCCGGCGGCCGCGGCGACTCTGATGAGCTTCGGTATCACGTGGGCTGCGATGTTGTCGATCCTCCTCGTGGGACGCCGCGGCGGCCAGCGCACGGTGCGCGTCGGGATCGGCCGCTGATGCCGCACGTCGAGCTCCGGGAGCTCTACCGCGCCTTCGGCCCGGTGATCGCGCTGCAGGGGATCGACCTCGCGTTGGAGACCGGAGAGTTCGTCTCCCTGCTCGGGCCGAGCGGGTGCGGCAAGACGACGGCGCTGCGCCTCGTCGCTGGGTTCGACCAGCCCGACTCCGGCCGCATCGTCGTCGACGGCAAGGACATCACGCGGACGCCGCCCAACAAGCGCGACATGGGAATGGTCTTCCAGGCGTACAGCCTGTTCCCGAACATGACCGCCGAGCAGAACGTCGAGTACGGCCTGCGGATCCGCCGACAGGCGAAGGCCGATCGCAAGGCGAGAGTCGGCGAGCTGCTCGAGCTCGTCGGGCTCGGTCACGCGACCAAGCGCTATCCCCACCAGCTTTCGGGCGGCATGCAGCAACGCGTCGCGCTCGCTCGCGCGCTCGCCATCGAGCCAAAGGTGCTGCTTCTCGACGAGCCGCTCTCCGCCCTCGACGCGAAGGTGCGCGTGCAGCTCCGCGAGGAGATCCGGCGCATCCAGCTCGAGCTCGGGATCACGACGCTGTACGTGACGCACGACCAGGAGGAGGCTCTCTCGATCTCCGACCGCGTCGCCGTGATGTGGAACGGCAAGATCGAGCAGATCGGCTCGCCCGCGGAGATGTACGGCGGCCCCGCGACCCCGTTCGTGGCGGAGTTCATCGGCACCATGAACCGGCTGACCGCGACAGTCGCGGACGACGGGGCAATCGATTACGACGGGCTGCGGCTCCCGGTCGACGCGGCCCGGGGACTGCCGCGGGGCGAGCGCGTGCTCTGCCTCCTGCGGCCGGAGACCGTCGACGTGGCCGTGGCCGACGGCGCACCGCCCGAGGGCGGGCTCACCGGCGACGTCGTCTCGAAGATCTTTCTCGGCGCAGTGACGCGCGTGCGCGTCGAGGACGGGGATCGGAACCTCGTCGCCGATCTGTCCACCTCCCGGGCGGCTCCGCTCGCGGTCGGGACGCGCGTCGTTGCAAGCTTCCCTTCGTCGAGCCCCCGGCTGCTGGCCCTCACCGAGGACGCATTGCCGCCCGTGCTCGATCCGGACAATCCGTAAAGACCCCGTCCACGCCGAGGGCCGCGAGCGTCCGTATCCGGTCTACGTCGTTCACGGTGTAGACCGTCGTCGCGAGCCCGAGCTTTCGCGCCTTCGCCAGCCCGCGGCCCGTCACGCGAGGGTCCCAGAACCCGGCCCCCCACGCGTAGGACGACGCGGCGCGGATCGAGACGCCGAGCCCCACATGCTGGAGTACGCGGAGATCCGGCCTGCCCCGCTTCGCGTCGAGGAGCGCCCTCCGCGAGAAGGAGAGCACGACGTCGTTGCGGCCGAGAAGCGCTGCTGTTCGGCCCGCGACGTCGTGACGGCGGTAGAGATGCGGGGACTTGAGCTCGGCCATCACGCCGATCCGTCCGCGGGTCAGCTCGAGGACGTCCTCGAGCGTCGGGATCGCGTGCTCGCGAAGCTCCGCGAGCGATCGCCTGCGCAGCGGCCCCTTGAGCGCTGTCAGCCGGTCGAGGTCGACGTCGTGGAAGACGACGAGCGCGCCGTCGGCCGAGACCTGGACGTCGAGCTCGACGAAGTCCGCCCCCACGGCGATCGCCCGCTCGAACGCAGGCAGGGTGTTCTCCCGCTCGTCCACCGACGCACCGCGGTGGGCGATCACCCAGGTCATCCGACGAGCGAGCGGACGAGGTCGACGCCGATCGCGTCGACGATGCCGTCGGCTGCTACGAGCCGCTCGTCCGGGTGTGTTCCGCGCACCGCGAGGCAGCGGAGGCCCGCGCCGCGCGCGGATGCGACTCCAGCCTCGGTGTCCTCGAAAGCAACGACATGCGGGGGCGCCAGGCCGTCGCCGAGCGCGGCGAGCGCGCGGACGTAGCCCTCGGGGTCGGGCTTGCCGCGCGTGACGTCGTCCGCCGCGACGAGCACCGTGACGCACTCGGCGAGCCCGGCGAACTCCAGCACCGGCTCGATCTCGCGCCGGTACGCCCCGGACACGACGGCCACGGGGACGCGCGCGGCGGCGTGTCTCACCGCCGCGCGGAGCTGGTCCGGGATGGTCGAGCCGTCAGCGCGGCGAACGTACCGGTCGATGCGATCCTCGACGAGGGCGGCGAGCTCGTCGCCGTCCACGCCGAGCCAGCCGCCGATGATCGCCTCCTCGGTGTTCCCGGCGAGCGTGCCGAAGTAGTCGTCCTCGGTCAGCGGCCGCCCGTGCTCGGCGAAGAGCTCGGAGTAGATCGCGAACAGCACGGGCTCGTCGTGCGACAGCGTCCCGTTGAAGTCGAACACGAGCGCGCGGGCGGGCTGCATCCGCGGCAGCCTAGTCGCCGCCTGCGCGGCCGCTCTCTCGGCAACGCGCGCGATCGACACAGATCGGTGTCAGACACCGATCTCTGTCAAGCGCACGATGTGCCAACTCTGTCCCGATCGATCAACAGCCACGCGGGCACACAGCCAAACGCCAAACGTGGGCAACGGGATCGAGAGGTCTTCGGCACTCGGAGGTGGAGCACCCGACGAACGCCGCATTCATGCTGGGACTCCGGGGCTGTGGAGCGATCGGCACCCACTCGGCACGGCTTCCCCTTGACAGCGATCGGTGTCTGACACCGGTTGCCCATTCTGGCACAAGGACGGCGCGAGAAAGGCGGTCGGAGCCGGGCAGACGCTGACGCTCGACGGGGCCGCCGGACGGTCTAGGGTCGTGCGATGCCGCTGGATGCCTTCGTCCTCGCGCTCGGCTCGGCATTCCTCCACGCCCTCTGGAATCTCATCCTCGGCCGGGAGCGCGACCCGGAGGCCGCAACGGCGATCGCGCTCGTCACGGCGGTCGTGCTCTTCGCGCCGCTCGCGATCTGGCGGTTCGATGCGGACCCGAGGGTCTGGCCGTTCATCGCGGTGACGTCGATGCTCCAGCTCATCTACTTCGCCGCGCTCGCGACGGCGTACCGCCACGCGGACGTCTCGGTCGTCTACCCGATCGCCCGTGGCCTGGCGCCCGTGCTCGTGCTGCTCGTGGGCGTCACGATGCTCGGGACGGGAGCGAGCGCGGGCCAGGCCGCCGGTGTTTGCCTGGTCGGGCTCGGCGTGATGCTCGTCCGTGGCATCGGGAGCGGCCACGCCGACGGCCGCGGCGTCGGCGCCGCCTTCGGCGTGGCCGTCGCCTCGTGCATCGCGGCCTACACGCTCGTCGACAAGCACGGCATCGAGCACGCGTCACCCGTCGTGTACCTCGAGCTCGGGATGATCCCGGCAACCATCGGCTACGTCGGGTTCCTCCTCCTCACCGAGCACGGCACGGCCCGTGTCCGGACGGCTGCGCGCCTGCTCCCGGCCGCCGCGGGGATCCTCTCGTTCGTCGCCTATGCGCTCGTGCTCGCCGCGCTCGTGAGAGCGTCCGCGGCGGCCGTCGCATCGGTCCGCGAGACGAGCGTGCTCATGGCCGCCTTCCTCGCTGCGCCGCTCGCGGGCGAGCGAGTCGGCCCCGGGCGTCTTTCCGGCGCTGCCCTCGTCGTCGCGGGCGTCGCGCTGATCGCAACGGGCTAGCGGCTGTCCGGGGCGAGCTGCTGCGCATACGCGGCGAGCGAGCGCTGGTAGCGCGGCAGATGCCGAGCGAGCGCGGTGAGCGCGTGCGACACGGCCTCCCGCTCGCGGCCGACGTCCACGAGCGCGAGCGCGAGGAACGCTCGCACCGCGTCATCCAGCTCGTCCGACCCGGATTCGAGCTCTGCCGTGAGCAGCTCCACGCTCTCGGCCGCCCCACCGACGTTCCGCAGCGAGCTGGCGAGCTGGATCACCGCGCGGCGTCGGCGCGCGACGGGCAGGCCGCGTGCGAGCGCCTCCCGGTAGAGCGGGACTGCGAGGTCGGACCGGGCCGTCGAGTCGAGGACGCAGGCGCGCTCGAAGCTCGCGACGGCGCTGTCCGCCGGAAGCTCTGCCGCGAGCTCCTCGATCAGCGCCCGGTTCTCGTCGTCGGTCCGCCCGTCGAACGTCGCCCAGGCCGTCGCGACGCGCTCCTCCCACTCCGGTGTCGTCACGCGCGCGCTGCCGAGTGGGTCGGCTCGTGGCGGTACCACGTCGCGAGGGACGGCTCCAGCGGAGTCGCGCCGAGCACGAGATCGGCCGCCTTCTCGGCCAGCATCATCGTCGGCGCGTAGAGATTCGCGTTCGTGATCGACGGCATGACCGACGCGTCCACGACCCGCAGGCCCTCCAACCCGTGGACGCGCATCGTCGCCGGGTCGACGACCGACAGCTCGTCGACTCCCATGCGGCACGAGCAGGACGGGTGGAGCGCCGTCTCGGCGTCCCGCGCGACCCAGTCGAGGATCTCCCCGTCCGTCCCGACTGCGGGCCCGGGCGAGACCTCGCCGCCGTCGAAGGGCGCGAAGGCGGGCTGCCCCAGGATGGACCGCGCGCAGCGAATCGCCTCGGGCCACTCGCTGCGGTCCTGCTCGGTCGAGAGGTAGTTGAACCGCAGCGCGGGCTTCGAGCGAGGGTCGGTCGACGTGATCTTCACCGACCCGAGGGCGTCGGAGAACATCGGGCCGACGTGCACCTGGTAGCCGTGACCGCCCGCGGGCTGCGTGCCGTCGTAGCGGATGGCGAGCGGGAGAAAGTGGAACATCAGGTTCGGGTGCGTCACCTCGTCGTTCGAACGGACGAAGCCTCCACCCTCGAAGTGATTCGTCGCGCCGGGGCCAGATCGGAAGACGAGCCAGCGGAACCCGACCCAGGGCCGGTTGCGCCACTTCATCGCCGGTGCCACCGAGACCGGTCGGGTCGAGGCGTGCTGGACGTAGACCTCGAGGTGGTCCTGTAGGTTCTCGCCGACGCCCGCCAGGTCGTGGACGACGTCGACGCCGACTCCGCGGAGCTCGTCCGCGTTCCCGACACCCGAGAGCTGGAGCAGCTGCGGCGAGTTGATGGCGCCGCCGCAGAGGATTACCTCGCCCGCCCGGATGACCTCGGTCTTGCCGCGGTGGACGACCTCGACCCCGACCGCCCGCGTGCCCTCGAAGACGACGCGTGTGACCAGCGCGCGGCAGCGGACGTCGAGATTCGGCCGCCGCAGAACCGGATGCAGATACGCCCGCGCGGCGCTGAGACGCCGGCCGCGGTGGATGTTCCGGTCGAACGGAGCGAAGCCCTCCTGCCGCTCGCCGTTGACGTCGGACGTCAGCTCGTATCCCGCCTGCTGCACCGCCTCGAAGAACGCGCGGAAGAGCGGGCTCGAGGCGGGACCGCGCTCGACGACGAGCGGCCCCTCTCCCCCGCGCCACTCGTCCGCCCCCGCGACGCAGGTCTCCATCCGCTTGAAGTACGGCAGGCAATGCGCGTAATCCCAGTTCTCGAGGCCGGGCCGCCCGGCCCACCGCTCGAAGTCCATCGGGTTCCCGCGTTGGAAGATCATTCCGTTGATCGACGACGAGCCGCCGAGCAGCTTCCCGCGAGCGTGATAGATCCGCCGGCCGTTCATGAACGGCTCGGGCTCCGACTCGTAGCCCCAGTCGTAGCGGCGGTTGCCGATCGGGAACGAGAGCGCGGCAGGCATGTGCACGTAGACGTCCCACCACGAATCCGGCCGGCCCGCCTCGAGGACGAGCACCTGTGTGGAGAGATCGGCGGAGAGCCGGTTCGCGAGCACGCAGCCCGCCGAGCCGCCGCCGACGATCACGACGTCGTACGTCTTCACGCCGTCGGCACGAGGCGCCGCTGCCGCCACGCCTCGGTGTCCTCGAGGTCGTTGAACGTGAACACGTGAAAGCCCCCGACCTTCTCGCCGGCGAGCACCTCGCCGAGCCCCTCGATCAGCCGGTCGGGGTCGAACCCGCGGAAGAAGCGTCCGGCGAAGCTCCCGTTCTTACGGAGGAAGCGCATCGAGTCGCCGATCCCGATGCGCGTCGAGACACGGAGGAGCTTGGCGCGCGAAACCGCCCCGGGAATGCCGACGTGGATCGGCAGCCGCGTTCCGCGCGCCCAGACGGCTTCGATCCACTGCGCGGTGACGGCCGGATCGAAGCAGACCTGGCTCACGATGTACGTCGCATGGCGCGCCTTCTCGAACATGGCGGCGATCGTCGTTGCGTCGTCGATGAGGGGATGGCTCTCGGGGTAGCCGGTGATCCCGACCTCGGCGAACGGGCGCCCCAGCTCTTCGAGTGCCTCGAGCAGGTCGATCGCGCCTTGAAGGCTCCCGCTCGGGACCTCGGCGTCACCGGCGACGACGAAGACGTCGCCGACGCCGTCGCCGCGAAGCCGCTCCGCGATCTCCGCTACCTCCCCCGCGCCGGAGACCAGCCGGGCCGAGAGATGCGGCACCACGGAGTAGCCGTGTCCCGCAAGCGCGCCCGCGAGCGCCAGCGTCGGCTCGAGGCCCTTGGTCGGAGACACGGTGACGGTCACGGTGACCTCCCGAGGAACGTGGGCCAGCACCTGCTCCTCGACGCCATCGAGCGGGATCACCTCGTAGCGGGGCCGCTGCAGGAGCTCGGTGGCGCGCGTCGTGGGGCTCGAGGCCGTGGTCTCCATCACTCGCTCGCGTCGGGGAACGACGCCTTCCGCCGCTCGACCCACTCGCGGAGCTCCTGGTCGACCGCGTCGTCGATCGGAGGCGCCTCGTACTCGGCGAGCGTCCGCTTCCAGAGCGCGTTCGCGCGGGCCGCGGCGTCCTTCGCGCCCTCGCTCTCCCACTGCTCGAAGCTCGAGTTGTCGGCGACGGGCGAGCGGTAGAACGCCGACTCGAAGTTCGCGAGCGTGTGCGGGTGACCGAGGAAGTGCTTTCCCGGCTCGTTCGTCAGGAACGCGTCCATCGCCTGTCCGTTCTCGGAGAGGTCGACGCCGGGTGCGAACGCGTGCCACATGCCGAGCTGGTCGGCGTCGAGCACGAACTTCTCGTAGCCCATCGACAGGCCGCCCTCGAGCCACCCTGCCGCATGGAGCACGAAGTTGACGCCGCCGAGCATTGTCGGCTGCATCGTGTTCGCGGACTCGTAGGCGGCCTGCGCATCCGCGATCTTCGATCCCGTCAGCGCGCCGCCGGAGCGGAAAGGCACGCCGAGTCGCCGCGCGAGCGCCGCCATCACGTAGAGCACGAGCGCGGGCTCGGGCGTGCCGAACGTCGGCGCCCCCGACTGCATCGAGATCGACGACGCGAACGAGCCGAGCACGACGGGCGCGCCGGGGCGGACGAGCTGGACGTACGCCATGCCCGCGAGCGACTCGGCAAGGGTCTGCGCGCACGTCGCGGCCACGGTCGACGGGCTCATCGCGCCGGCGAGGATGAACGGCGTCATCATCACGGCCTGGTTCGCCTCGGCGTACGCCTGCGCCGCGCCGAGCATCGTCGCGTCCCACACGAGCGGCGAGTTGGCGTTGATCAGGCTGAAGACGACCGTGTGCTCGTCGACGAAGTCGCGACCGAAGACGATCCGCGCCATGTCGACGGTGTCCCGGGCGCGCTCGGGGCGCGTGACCGAGCCCATGAACGGCTTGTCCGAGTAGCGCAGGTGCGCGTAGACCATGTCGAAGTGACGCTTGTTGACCGGCACGTCGACCGGCTCGCAGACGGTGCCGCCCGAGTGGTGGAGCCACGGCGA
>Ga0157375_10004990_pt1 | contig 11536 bp, 11 predicted proteins | sample M35metaG_FD_115311 | JGI IMG/M metagenome (GOLD analysis project Ga0157375, IMG submission 115311) | Miscanthus rhizosphere microbial communities from Kellogg Biological Station, Michigan, USA - M3-5 metaG | ecosystem: Host-associated > Plants > Roots > Rhizosphere > Soil | place: USA: Michigan...
GGATTGAGATAAGGTTCTCCCTGAAAATAAAAAGTGAGGTAAACCAGTTCAGGTGCCAGCTGGTCAATCATACTCCTGAAAAAACTCATTTCCAGCATGCCCCTGGGGCGGGTAAATGAACGAAGTCCGCTGGGGCATTCGGGACATCTCAGGTTACAACTGGTTGTCGGTTCGAAAGAAACAGATACCGGCATGCCCCACTGTACCGGTCTGCCTGTCCATTTACTAACATAATAACTTGATAATACAGAAATCCCATTCCAGGCCCTTCGAAAACTCAGCTTGGAAAAAAGATTGATGGTATCATTGCGGTTGAAATTTGACATATACCCTGTAAAATTAGTTTTAAATACGGAAAGCGGGAAGCCGGTTCAGTATTTAGTGCCGGGGCGGTTTATATTTGCAGATTTATATATTGTAATGGCCAAAAAGCAGAGCAGGACCTGGAAGATCATTGTTTTTATATTTAGTACCGCCATTATCATCATGCTGATTGTGATGTTGTATCAGTGGGTGACTGAAAGAAGATCCGGGTTTGCCGAATATCCTGAATTTGGCATTCAGCTTCCTGTGAATTATTCCATTCATGGTATAGATGTTTCAAAATACCAGGACGTGATCAACTGGCAATCAGTGAAAAATATGCGCGTAAAGGATGTGCATATCAGTTTTGTTTTTGTGAAGGCCACCGAGGGACTGGGAAATGAAGACCAGATGTTCAGCCGGAACTGGAAAAGAATTAAAGAGGCAGGGCTGGTACGCGGTGCCTATCACTACTTTATCCCCACCAAGAGCGGAAAAGCACAGGCAGAAAATTTTATCAATTCAGTGACCCTGGTACCGGGAGACCTTCCTCCGGTGCTGGACGTGGAACAGGCTTATGGTGTGGCCCCCGATAAATTAAGGCAACGCGTGAAAGACTGGTTACAAACCGTGCAGGCCTATTATGGCACCGCCCCGATTATTTATACCAATGTGGATTTTTACCAGCGTTACCTCAGAGACGATTTTGATGGTTATCTTTTATGGGCAGCCCATTATCTGCAACCCACCCAGCCGCGTATCTACAGAAACTGGAGCTTCTGGCAGCATAATGAAAGAGGCCGGGTGAACGGGTGCTATTCAATTGTTGATTTTGATGTCTTCAACGGAGATTCCGTGGAGTTTCAAAAATTACTTTTAAATTAAACTTTTATGAAAAAAGCATATTGTGTCGGCACCTGCGGCACCTGTCAGAGAATCATGAAGGAGGCGGATCTGATCAGGAAAGGATATGCCTATCAGAATATCAAAGAAGAAAAAATCACACCGGAACAGCTCGATGAAATGAAAAACATGATGGGATCTTATGAAGCCCTGTTCAGCAGAAGGGCTTTAAAATTTAAGTCCATGGAACTCGGCAAAAAAACACTTACTGAAAAAGACTATCGTGACCTCATACTGAGTGAGTATACCTTTCTGAAAAGACCAGTGGTGATCTCGGGAAAAAAGATATTCTCAGGAAGTGCGCCGAAGACGATTGCTGAAGTGGTGAAGCTGAAATAATAGATGACAGATGACATCTGTTATCTGTTGTCTAATCTTTGATTATCCTGAGTTTCGCATAGTTGAGCATTATCTTCTTCTCTCCCCCCAATTTGAAATTCACGGTGGCAATCGGATTATGGGCCGATCCTTCCATTTTAGTCACTTCACCAAATCCGAATTTCTGGTGTTCCACCCGGTCTCCGGCAGCAAGATTACTGGTATCACTGGGTGCAAAATCAGCAGAAGGAATATGAACCGCTGCAGGCGCTTTCGCCTGGGAAGAAATATAGGTGGGCTTGGATGATTCGCGGCTTTTTGTCCCGGATTCATCAGAGCCGCCGTAGCCCCGGTTGAGCCGGTCGTAAGCGGGGCGACTGGCATAATTACCGATTTGATTTTTAATTCCGCCGCCGGCATAACTGCGGTCCAGCTGATCCTCCGGTATCTCTTCGATAAACCGGCTGGGATCATTTTGGATCACACTGCCGAAACGGTATCGGCTATTGGCATAGGTAATCCAGAGTTTATGTTTCGCCCGGGTGATCACCACATAGAATAACCTTCTTTCTTCCTCCAGTTCCTCACGGGTATTAATGGACATTGCATTGGGAAAAAGTGATTCTTCCAGGCCGGCAGCAAAAACACAACTGAACTCGAGCCCCTTTGCTGCATGAATCGTCATTAACTTAACGGTATCTGCTTCCGGATCTTTCTGGTCTGTGTCTGTAAGCAGGGTGATCTGCTGTAAATATCCCGAAAGCCCGGCCTGCCCTCTCTGCGTCTCCTGTGTGTTGATATTATCGATCAGGATACCGTCTTCATCAATAAGGCTGCGATTCTGCTGGTCATCCACCCACTCCTTAATACTATTCAGCAGTTCCTGGATATTTTCGTACCGGGCCAGGCCCTCGGTGGTTTTATCATTGAATAATTCCTTTACGATATTGGTTTGTTTGCCAACATGCACGGCAACCTCGTAGGCGTTTTTCGTATTCAGCATGCTTGCAAAACTTTTTATCATCAGCACAAATCCGTCAATGGATTCCAGGGTTCCCCCTTTATAACCGATGGTAGAGGCATTACAAAGCACCTCCCACATGGAAATATTTTTTTCATTGGCAATCAGAATCGCCTTGTCCAGGGATGTTTTACCAATTCCGCGTGCGGGAAAATTGATAATACGTTTCAGCGACTCCTCGTCGTTCGGATTGACAATCACCCGCAGATAGGCGATAAAATCCTTGATTTCTTTACGCTGATAAAAACTTACTCCCCCATATATCGTATATGCAATGGCCATCCGCCGCAGGCTTTCTTCAAAAGCGCGGCTCTGGGAATTCGTCCGGTATAAAATAGCGAAATCCCGGTTATTAAAATGATTGCGGAGTTTTTGTTCCTGGATGGTATCGGCAACAAATTTTCCCTCATCGTTGTCGGTCATCGTTCGCACCAGCCGGATTTTTTCGCCTTCGATATTCTCGGTCCAGAGATTTTTAGGAATCTGTCCTTTATTTCTCTTGATGACTTCATTGGCGGCGTTGATGATACTTTGCGTGCTCCGGTAATTTTGTTCCAGCTTTACTACTTTCACATCGTCATAATCCTTCTGAAACTGTAAAATATTTTCAATCGTCGCTCCGCGAAAACTGTAAATACTCTGCGCGTCATCCCCCACCACACAAACATTTTCATATACCGCACCCAGTAATTTTATGATTTCGTATTGGGCCGGGTTTGTATCCTGGAATTCGTCGATCAGGATATATTTAAACTTATGCTGGTATTTATGCAGGCTTTCCGGAAAATGTTTCAGCAGCTCATAAAACTTCAGCAACAGATCGTCGAAATCCATCGATCCGTTTTTAAAACATCGTTTGGCATACGCTTCGTAAATCTGGGCGATCGCGGGCCGGTTACTCCGTGTATCTTCCTGCTGGATATAATAATCCGTTGCATATTCCGCCGGGGTGATAAGTCCGTTTTTCGCCTGGGAAATGCGGTTGTAAACAATATTCGGTTTATAGTGCTTGTCGTCCAGGTTTAATTCGTTCACGACCGTTTTAACCACGCTCTTGGCATCGTCGGTATCATAGATGGTGAAATGATGCGGATAGCCCAGCTTGGGGGCTTCGGCACGCAAAATCCTGGCAAAAACACTATGGAAAGTACCGATATACAGGTTTCTCGCTTCATTTGTACCCAGGATCTTTTCGATCCGTTCCTTCATTTCCCTGGCCGCCTTATTGGTAAAGGTTAGCGCCAGGATATTGAAAGCGTCAACTCCCGTGGAGAGCAGGTGGGCAATACGGGTGGTTAGTACTTTGGTTTTACCGCTGCCCGCGCCGGCAATGATCATCAGCGGTCCGTTGATATGGAGTACAGCCTCTTTCTGCGGTTCGTTCAATCCAATAAGATAGTCCTGCATGGTTGCAATTTACGAAGGGCCGGTGGCAGAACAACCGGTTAAATTATCCCCGTTTCGTTTAAATGACCCGGTTTTATTACGGAATTAAATTTGAGAAAACGATTAGAGTGTAGCTGGCTTTGTCGTTTTTTTCGCCTGCGGGTTTTTGCGGGTCCAGCGGGACACCTCAATTTCCCCAACCAGTAGTACCAGCATACCTTTCCGGAATTTATAGGTTTCCACCCGCAACAGGTTTTGAAGAAAAGGAGATTCATTATACCCGGCACAATACATTCTGGTCGTGATCATTTTGTCACTGAACTGCAGCAGACTGTCAGTAGCAACATAAGTGCCGGACATGCGGTTACATCCGGTACTTCCACTAAACTTGCTCGCCTTTACATCAAAACTGATGTCCGGAATACGGCCGCCGGCCGTATCACTGTCCGTGGCCGGAATCAGCCACCATTTTCCGTTTAGTTTGATATTCGCCGTTGTTTTTTTAGGAGCAGGTACCTGGGATGAATCCACCTGGCCGCTTACGCCGGATACCAGGGCAAATAATAAGGCTGTCAGAATAAAAGATTTTAACTTTGTACGCATATTTAATAAATATACATCCATAATCATACCCAACCATGCCTGGATTTGAATTTTTTGGTGAAGAAGAAAGAAAAGAAGTAAACGATGTTTTGTCTACCGGAATTCTCATGCGTTATGGATTTGACGCAGCGCGAAAAGGTATATGGAAATCCCGGGAACTCGAACAGGCGATCTGTGATAAATTCCATTGTGGTTTTACACAGCTTACTTCCAGTGGAACTTCCGCGCTGACGACAGCACTCGTGGCCCTGGGTATTGGCGCGGGTGATGAAGTGATTATGCCATCCTTCACCTTTGTGGCAAGTTTCGAAGCGGTACTAAGTGTCGGGGCGGTTCCGGTAATCGTGGATATTAATGATTCCCTCACCATGGATCCCGTTGCCATTCGTAAAGCGCTTACACCAGCTACACGTTGCATCATGCCGGTGCATATGTGTGGCAGCATGGCTGAAATGGATGCCATACAGGAAATCTGTCGCGACCATAAACTGATATTACTGGAGGACGCCTGTCAGAGTATCGGTGCTTCATACAAAGGAAAATTCCTGGGAACCATCGGCGATGCCGGAACTTTTTCTTTCGATTTCGTCAAAACCGTTACCTGTGCGGAAGGGGGAGCAGTATTGACCAATAACAAATCCACGTATATAAACTGTGACGGATATACCGATCACGGTCATGATCATAATGGTCACGACCGCGGAGCAGAGCTGCATCCTTTTATCGGTTACAATTTCCGGATTTCCGAATTACATGCCGCCGTGGGACTCGCACAGTTCCGGAAGCTGGATCAGTTTCTGTCCATTCAGAAAAAAAATCATCAGTGGCTCCATGCAGAACTATCTAAGATTCCGGGACTGAAATTCAGAACCATTCCGGATCCGGCAGGAGACAGTCACACGTTTCTAAGCTGGTTCATGCCCAGCCGCGAACTGACCAATGCCATTGTTGAAGAACTCAAATCCCAGCAGATTTTTGCGGGAAATTTTTATTGGTTTGAACATAACTGGCATTATATACGCAAATGGGATCATCTCACAACAGAGAAAACGCTTAATAAGTTAACTCCCGCGCAATCTGCCGCGCTTAAAAAACTGGAGACCCAGGATTTTAGTCTGAGCGATGCCGTGATGGGCTGTTGTATCAGTACTGCCATTGGACTTGCCTGGACGGAGGATCAGCTGAAAGAAAAAGCATCCAGGCTGTCTGCTGCTATTAAAAAGGTTCTGGCTAAACATGTTTCAACCTCGTCCGCCAGGGAATTGGATCCGGTAGGCTGAATCTGAAAAACCAGCCCGCTAATGTTTTCCCTCCATTACATTACAATCCGCCAGCGAACCCAGCCTGAACCGGAAGGGTATATGGGTCATTTTTTCGAGTTCCCACTCCCGTTTGCAAAAAAAACCAGATTGTATATAATAGAAATCGGCGGGCAGGTTTGAACCCTCTGGGGTAGCCGAACCAAATGAGGTCAAAATGATATTCGGCCCCCAAAAAACCGGTTCTGATTGGGAAATGCCATGATTCCTAGTGTTTTTTATCGCATCCGGACCTGATTTATCTACTGAGCCTCCGGGATATTTTAGTTGCAAAAAGTCAATTTTTGAGCCCCTTTTTAAAGAATTCTGGGCTTGGGCAGAAATGCAGGAAAACATTGTCAACCAAACAACAAGAAAGAAAAATAGACGTTCCGCCCGATTAATCATAATTAAATGTAAATTTACGGCGCGATTTTTGTGGATTGGCGGGATTTTTTGAAAATTCGCCCCATCCGCATTAACCCCGAAAAATGGCATTAAGTCAATCATTACAACAGAAGTTACTACAAAAACTGTCGCCCCAGCAGATTCAGCTTATGAAACTGTTGCAGGTTCCTACAGCCAACCTGGAAGAACGGATAAAGGAGGAGCTGGAAGAGAACCCGGCCCTGGAAGTGGCAGAAGAGGATCATGATGATGGCTTAACCGACGACACCAAGGATGAATTTGAATCGGCGGATGAAGAATTTGAACCGGAAGGCACCCAGGATGAATATGATAATATTGATATCAGCGAATATGTGAGTGATCACGATGATGAAGTAGGTGATTACAAACTCAGAGACGATAACTATCCGGATGCCGAAGAGAAGCAGTCGGTGACCCATAAGTTGGAAACGAGTTTTTATGAACTGCTCGTGGATCAGCTGGGTATGCTGAAACTCGATGACCGCACGCGGAAAATTGCCGAACAGATCGTGGGCAGTATTGATGACGACGGATATCTGCGCCGCGAAACAGCCTCCATTGTGGATGACCTGGCGTTCCGGCAGAATATAGAAAGCACAGATGCGGAAGTGGAATCCATCATCAGGCGGATTCAGCAATTTGATACGGCGGGAGTGGCGGCCCGGGATCTACAGGAGTGTTTATTACTTCAGCTGGAAAGAAAAAAGAATGAAGCGAAAAGTGTATCGCTTGCCATCAGCGTCCTCTCAGAATACTTCGATGAGTTCACCAAAAAACATTATGATAAAATTCAGCGCGGACTGAATATTACGGAAGAAGAATTCAGGGAGGTCATTCGCCAGATCATCAAGCTGAATCCTAAACCGGGAGGCAATCTTGGCGGAACCGGAAAAGGTGAAGGATATGTGGTGCCGGATTTTTTTATTCTCAACAACGGAGGTACGCTGGAACTGACGCTGAATTCCCGCAATGCCCCGGACCTGCGCATCAGCGACGGGTATCGGGATATGCTGAAGGATTATGACCGGGGATCCAAAAAAGATAAAAGACAAAAAGAAGCCGTACTCTTCATCAAACAAAAAATTGACGCGGCAAAATGGTTTATTGACGCCATCAAGCAACGGCAGCAAACCCTGCTCAATACCATGCAGACGATCATGAATTATCAGCATGACTTCTTTCTAACCGGAGACGAAACTTCGCTCAAGCCGATGATCCTGAAAGATATTGCGGAGCGAACGGCTTTGGATATATCCACCGTGAGCCGGGTGGCCAACAGCAAATTTGTACAAACGGAATTCGGAACCTATCGTTTAAAATTTTTCTTCAGCGAGTCGTTAAGTACGGATAGCGGGGAAGAAGTCTCTACCCGTGAGGTGAAAAAAATCCTGAGTGACCTGATCGGAGATGAACCCAAAAAGAAACCGCTTAGCGACGAAAGATTAACCGAACTACTGCAGGAAAAAGGATATAATATTGCCCGGCGTACGGTTGCAAAATACCGCGAGCAACTGAATATTCCCGTCGCCCGTTTGAGAAGGGAATTATAGGAATTCATCACAGTCAACTGTCATCCGTAAACGGTCAACCTGAAAAATATGGTCATTTCTGAATATTCCGGTATTGGCATAATCGGTCCACATCCATCCCGTTTGCTTCGTGTGGTTGCACAATTCTTTTCCATAGTTTTTCATCCGCTGTTGATCAGTGCCTATGTTTTTGCATTTCTGATTTATGTGCATCCTTCCGCTTTTGTTGGAATGGATAAACACACGAAGGGCCTGCGCATGATCAGTGTGATTTTATATACGGTGTTTTTCCCGGCTTTCAGTTTATTCCTGGCCCGGCGCCTAAAATTGATTAAGAGTCTCTTATTGAACACCCGTCAGGACAGACTGATCGGTTTTATCGTGACGATGTTTTTCTACTTCTGGACCAGTTATGTTTTCAGAAACCTGGCGGATACTCCTTCGGTCGCTGCTCATTTCGTACTTGGTACTTTCCTTGTTGTATGCGCCACCTGGATGTGTACAATATTTTATAAAGTCAGTCTGCATGCAGCTGCCATGGGCGGACTGGTCAGTTTTTTTATTTTATTTGGTCAGACAGATCCATATGTTTCCGGATTATACCTGGCCGTTCCCATTATCATCGCAGGTATCGTTTGTTCATCCCGGTTAATACTGGGTTCTCACAACCGGTTTGAAATGATTTCCGGCTTTATTGCGGGAATACTGGCCCAGTCTGCCGGTTGGCTGTTTTAGGATGATCATCATAAAAAAAGAAAAGCCCAATCATAGGGTACGAACCTAAATTGGGACTTTTTCACCTTCAAACCATCGGAGTTTATGCCCGATTAACCATTGAGTATTTTTGAACCGGTAAGGTATTTTTTTGTTGGATGATAAATAAAAAAGCAGGACCCGCCCTTCATATCCTCGATCACTTCATTCACATCTTCATTGGGAACGGCCGGACAGCCAAAGCTTCTTCCATTGAACTTATTTGTTTGTAAGAATCCGTCACCCACATATTTCGAACCGTGGATTACTATATTTCTTCTGTCGGCTTTGTCGTTGAATCCTTTTTCCAATCCGTGAAGCTTCATGGCATACCCGTGCTTTCCGGTATAGGTCATCTCCGTTACATAAAAACCGAGACTGCTCTTATGCGAGCTCCATTTGTTTGAAAAGGAATTTGCAAATTCACCTCCGGAACGACGCCCATGGGCTACATAGGTATTGATCAGGACCTTGCGGGTTTCCAGGTCCACAACATACAAACGTTTATGCCTGGATGACTGGCTGAAATCGCAAATGGTAATGATATTGCTTTTACTGATCCTGTGCTGTTCCAGGAGACGCAGGTATCCTTTGTATGCATATTCAAATACATCACGGTGAAGACCTGATTCTTCCAGATTGGCTTCACAGTATAAATTGCTTACTTCAGCTTCAAAAAGTTCGGCTTTGGAAAGTGTAAACCTGGCAGGGGATTTTTTCACCGGATTTGCCATCAGTCCATTCCTGAATTGGATAATGGGGGAGAATGACAAAAACAGAACTACGGCTAACACACGATATTTGTTTCGCATGGGTTGGGTTTTCAAGGGTATTTTCTTAAACGGGTCAGGTACTAAAATATTATTAGATTTTTGGATTAACAATCATTTAAGGCATGTTTTTTATTGTATAACTTATAAAAGAAAATCTAATACGGCATTTCGTAAAAGCCCACGAAGAATTGCGATTATGGCCCGATTTTTTACATTGTATAAGCAGGACGGGCGCGTAATTTCACGGAGGGAGTGGATTAAAAAGAAATAAAATCAACTGGTTATGTTGCATTTATATAAATAAAATCCGGAAAATTGTACTTTATAAATAAAGACTGAAAATGAAAACCTTATTATTGGTGCGGCATGCGAAGAGTTCTCATTCAGCAGGTTTTTCCTCGGATTTTGACAGACCCCTGAATGACCGCGGTTTTCGGGAAGCATCTGAAATGGGCAAAAAGCTCTTTAAAAATAAAACTCAGATTGATCAGTTTGTATCCAGTCCTGCATTGCGGGCAAAAACGACTGCCGAATTATTCGCAGATGAGTATCACGGGAAAATGAAAGAAATAAATTTCATTCCTGCCTTATATGAGGCGGCTCCTGAAGATTTTTTAGATGCCATCCGCGACATTCAGGATAATTTTCAAAGTATTGCCTTATTTTCCCATAATCCCGGAATAACGGAATTCGCTTCCTCCCTTACCAATACCCATATTACGCAAATGCCTACCTGCAGCGTGTTTGCTGTGTCTGCAGCGGTTGATTCCTGGAAAGATTTTGCCCGTTCTGAAAAGAAGTTCCTGTTTTTTTACAGGCCTGAGTAAGGGATTATTCCATTACATATTATTTTTAATCCGTGTTAAAACATCCTGTATTGTAACTCGCAAAAGTTCGCCTTGCACTTCCGGTAATTTTAAATTCCGCTGCTGAAAATCCTGCAACGCTTTACCCAGGTTGAATCCTTTCTGCGACACGGTGAACATCCATCCTTTCTCCTCTAAATAATGTCCAAGATATTCCTGCTCTGCTTGGCCTGGTGTGGGAATCAGGATCGCATTTTTTTTCATTTTCACCAGATCCATGATCGTACTGTACCCAGATCTGGCGATAATAAATTCCGATGACTGGATAACTTCATTCAGCTTGTCAGCTGGAAGATGATTGAAAATACGAACACCGTTAACCGCAGGAGGAGCGCTGTCCGTACCGGGTAAGCCGCGTACGACTACCGTTTTTAATACAGTACCCTCAAGCTGCCTGCAAATAATATCTTCCAGCTGAGTTCGCTGTGGCTCTGGCCCGGATAGAAGTATAAGAAGGGAGTTTTTTTCGAGGGGCAGTTCTTCCGGTTTAAACCGGGACAAAATTCCAATAAACTTCATGGGGACGGGAGGCAGCACGGGAGGGTGGGAGAGTATGCCGGCTAGTGAAAAAATTCCATCCTGGTCGGGTATCCAGCATTCCGAGAATTTCGAAATAAACCTGTAGTTCCACTTTAATATTTTTCTGTCGGCCCATTTGCTCTTTTTCGGATTCGTTCCCGGAAGGCCTTTTGTATTATTTAAAAAGCCCGTTCCCGACTGTATAAATAGCTGATGCGTGATAAACACACACAGGGTTTTTTTGTGATATAGTCCATACCGGTTGTCGGAAATGACCAGATCAATATGATGTTCAGCCATACGATGTTCCAGCCAGGCATGTTCTCTCCGGATTTGCCTTAAAATATACGGGATCCTTAAAACCAGCGCCCATTTCAACAAAAACCCCTTTTTATACCGGATTTCATATCCCGGAATGTTAAAAAACTCCAGTCCGGGGAATTCCAGCTCCAATAATGTCTTTTGGGTGCCGGAAGCCGCGACCAAAACCCGGGCTCCCTGGGCAATAAGCTCATTAATTATTGGAATACAACGGGTTGCATGACCAAGCCCCCAGTCCAACGGAGCCAGGAGCACCGTAACGGGCCGTTTTTGATGCATGTTAATATTTCTAAATAAGGGGGTAAAAACCTGCAAATAATCGCAATTTTTTATAAATTAGTGGATTGAAATCTATGAAAAATCCGCTTACCCTATTGATCTTTTTATTAATTATGATTACCATTGTAAGCGCGAGTTGCAGTTCTAACAATCATATTGGCGGCAGTAGCAAGAAATGCGGTTGTGGACTCAACAAGGGTATGGTCGGATACTAAAATCTAATTGCAATGAAAAC
>Ga0157375_10004993_pt1 | contig 11533 bp, 13 predicted proteins | sample M35metaG_FD_115311 | JGI IMG/M metagenome (GOLD analysis project Ga0157375, IMG submission 115311) | Miscanthus rhizosphere microbial communities from Kellogg Biological Station, Michigan, USA - M3-5 metaG | ecosystem: Host-associated > Plants > Roots > Rhizosphere > Soil | place: USA: Michigan...
ATGGCTAATTTTTTCACTTTGTTATAGATTGGCAGATGCTAATTTATAGAATTAAAATGGAAATAAGATAATCAACCAATAAAGTACCTGCCTTGTTTTTTTACCACAAAACCCAGGTTCTGATGATTTATAAAACTATCTGATTTTCACAAATTTACATTAGGAAATTACCGCAAAATTTATTTAATTTTATTATACCATTATATACCGGATAACCACGGTTCAGCGCGCCACAATTTAAACAACACATACCATGACAAAGTTCCTGATCAAGGCCTCTTATACCCCCGAAGGTGTAAAAGGGCTGCTTAAAACCGGCGGTACCGCCAGACAGCAAGCCGTCGAAAAATCGCTCAATGGTTTGGGTGGAAAAATAGAGTCGTTTTATTTTGCTTTCGGCGACGACGATGTTTATGTAATTGCCGAGCTGCCAGATACCATTTCGGCAGCGGCGCTGGCCTTAACAATCAACGCAACGGGCCTGGTGTCTTTATCCACTACAATTTTGTTGGATGTAAAAGATATTGACGAGGCGGTGAAGCGCTCCGTTGTTTACCGCGCCCCGGGAAGTTGATCGTGTATCTGCTTTACGCTATCCAACGCTTGCCCTATAGGTGGCCCGGTAAAAGTATACCCCGCCCCGGGCCATTTTATTTGGCATTGAACAATTTTGCTTAACAGGCAACTTATGGAGGGAATATTTTATTAATAGTTAAGTATCTGATTTTTAGTCATTAACGTAACTTATTTAATGTTTGGACGTAGAAAGGATAGTTAACCTTTTACAATCAGATTATTATATGAGAAAGACCCTTCTCACCTTTTGTTTTATTATCCCGTCGTTTTTTGTATTCGGGCAGGCGGTCCATTTTGGATTCAAAGCCGGTGCAAATCTTTCCAACCAGTCTATTAAAACACTGGGCATGGCCATAAAAAGCACTTATTTACCGGGCTTTCATGCAGGCGCTATATTTGATATCGACGTGATGGATTTTTCCATTCAGCCGGGGGTATTTTATGCCACAAAGGGATACCAATATCACCAGGCCCTGTCAGACGGCAGTCAAACCGTGCAAAAACCCATTGTGGGCAAAATACAATTGAATTATTTGGAAGTACCGCTTAATATACTGTACAACGTTGAAGTGAGCCGCACCGTTAAAGTTTACTTTGGCGGCGGTGGCTATGCTGGTTATGGCCTTTCGGGCACCTATTCGGTACAAGGTCAAAAAAGCGATGTGTCATTTACCAAAGCCATTGAAGGGTATCAGTACAAAAACCCCGATTATGGTGTTAACGGAATTATTGGCGCCCGGATATCAAAGAATTTTATCGTGGACGCTAACTACAGTCTGGGGTTAAACAACTTGTCCTATTACCAGGCTTCAACCGTACACAACAGATCCATTGGGGTTTCGGTGGGGTATTTGTTTTAGGCTTTTCCTTTCTCATCTGTTGGTTTAAACAGTTTCAACTTCCGGGTTATTTACCGGCGCCAGGCTGCGACCGCCAAGCAGGCGGGCGGTGAAAAAAAACAGCCACACCAGCCGGGTAACCACAATAAGGCGCTCAAATACACCGCTGTAATTACTGTTATGTGCTATAGCATAGTTGAGCACTGCGCTTAAAGCAATCATCAGCAGTACGCACAAAATAGTATAGGCTGCCCAGCCGCGCCATTGCGGGTTGGCCATAAAGCGCCGGCTGAGTAAAAGAAAACTAATAATAAGAGAAAGGAAGATGATCCAACCGGTATAAACCTGTAATTCCGTATCGTGAATGAGCCCAAGCGCAATGGAACCCAGGCCGGTAAGCGCCTGTAATAAGGGTATCAGTACGCTGCCAAAACCTCCCGCCAATTCATTTCTTAAAGCGATAGCAAATGCCAGAATGAATACACCAGACAGGATGAAGTTAACCGACTGAATCCATCCATAAGGCTGCACCTGCAAGCGGCTTATCGATTCGCGCATTATCTCGTAGTTGGGCGATATCACACCAAAGCAAAAATAAACCGTAGTAAATAATACGGCCCCTATTATGCCCGAACATAGTAATGCTGTCTGCAAATTAGTTCGCAACGTAAGTAATTGGGCACCAGTGTCGGGCTCACTCATGGTAAAATGTTATCAAAGGCAGGATTTAAACATGGCTGTTAAACCGTTGCTAAAATAAACATTTTGCTTTAAATGAAAGATGCAGACCTACGCAATTACAAAATATAAGGGGGATTATCGCCCGTTCGGCCGCCGCAGCGTCCGTTTCCCTTGTGCGGAGGGCCTGTCAGGCTACCTGGCGGCCCTGAACCGGGATGTCCCGTTGCCAGGCATCCTCAATATTGGTTATCAGTCCGTTGCCCTGCAATTTCTGATCCAGTTCGGCCATGCATTTGCGGGTAAAATAGTCGCAGCAGCAGCGAAGTGTGATCTTTCCGTTTTCAAATCGAACCAGCGGCCTGATGTTATGAAGGGGACAGGTCCTGGTTTCAAGGTCTAATTTTATGGTAGAGTAGTTCATAGTTTGATTCGTATGGCGGACGCGTTATAAAAGTAATGTCAATTATTGTTCAGACTAGTTCTTATTTGTTAACATGCTGTTGATAGCCTGTCTGTTATCGACTTTTTTGTTCGTTTGCAGCTCATTCACCAGCAGGTCATTCTCCCATCTGCTCAATATAGTTTCAAACGTCAGGCCCTTTAGTTTTGTTTTTAATTTTTCAACATATCGTTGTGTAAGGAAATTGCAACAACAGCGTATGATAAAATGGTCATTATCAATATTAAGTGTTGGGTGAGCCAGGTGTATTGGGCAAATCTGACTCCGTATTGTTATTCCCTGTTTTCTATTCTTCATACTGCTATTAAAAAGTATCTACTGCTGATCGGTCAATTTTTAGTCGACGTCGTAAAATTATACACAAAAAGGGCGATAAAACCCGGTGTTAACACGGTATTTGATTGCGGGTTTTACGTAATGTTGGAGCCTTGCTGCTCGTTGTGAAAGAAAACCCCTCCCCTGAAATAACAATAGCCAGGCCTCGCGCCCAGCTACTGTTATCTAATTAATTTAACTACTATCTTAAGGGGGCAAGTATTATGCCAGTTTTTATTTATAACTTATTTTTTTTATTCTTAAGAAATTAGTCCTGCAATACCCAATAGGGATACTCCTTATTGAGCATGAATAAACCTTTCGCTTCATTTGCACACTCTTCATGAAACTCGGCGCAGCAACAACCTATCTGGAGCTCATTTCCAAATATTTCGACAACCGGGTGCACATCATGAACAGAGCATATCATATTTTCAATAATAGATTTAACAGTATCGGCTGATTCCATGGTAATATCAAATTGGTTAATTATTAAACCATTGATATTAACTAGTGTTTAAAAAAATTTCAGAAAAGTTATATTCGGCTGAGTTGTAGGGGATTATTTTTATGCTGATGTCCGGCGCTGGTTCAAATGATCCAATTATTCGATGTTAAGCATTCGGTGTTCGATATTTTAATCTCATTGCCTCACTCCCCTTCCAGCGCACTCACAATTGCCGTTTGCATGGCCGGGTTATTAAAATCAGGAGCAACATGCCCGCGGTCGCTGTCGAGTATCAGCAATTTGGCGGGTAGCAGTTTAGAAAATTCAATAGCAGGTGCCGGGTTTACCAGGTGGTCTTGTTTGGAACTGATAATGAGCATCTTTGCTTTTACCTGCTTTGCTGTTTCCTGCATGGAACCACCGTAAGGCTCGGAAATATCATGACCAATAACGGCTTTGCTTTGATAAAGATAATCGTTCCAGTCGCGGTTTTTGGCAGTTTGTATCTTTTTCATCCATACGGCAAAACTATCGCGCGACATGGTTTTTACCTTATGTTCCGGTGTGGTTGTAGCAAATTCTGCCAGCATCACAGCGGGTGCTATCACGGGGTTTACTTTATAATAACCATGCTTAAATGCAGGGTCATCCTCAATTATCTTAGCATAAATATTATAACCCATCAAATCATAACTACTTGGCCGCGGACTGCCTACTATCGGTATCAATACATCCATAAAATTGGGATGGCTCACCGCCCACTGAAATGTTTGTATACCTCCCATAGAAATGCCCATAACAGCATGCAGGTGAACAATGCCCATCTTGTTGATCAGCAAGCGGTACTGGCTCTCCACCATATCCCTGATGCTGAACTGCGGAAACCGCGGCCCATGCTGCTTAACACTGTTTGATGGCGACGACGATACACCATTGCCCAGCGCATCGGCTGTAATGAGATAATATTTAGTGGTATCAACAGCCTTCCAGGGGAAGGTATATTCAACATTTTTAGCTGTGCCGCCAAACCAGCTTGGAAACAATATGGCATTGGTTTTTGCACTGTTTAACTTCCCGTAAGTGCGGTAGCCAATGCGGCAGTCGCGTATCACCTGTCCCGACTCCAGTTTAAAATCGCCCAGGAGGGCAAATTGCTGCCTGTCGGACGGTTTTTGTGCATAAGAAATGCCCAAACCGGGCAAGCATAATAATAAGATTAGGGTTAATATTCTCATGGGGCAATGTTGTCGATTTCGTCAATATGTATGAGTAAGTCCTGGTGAAAAGTGTCGCGCTTAAAGCTATCCGGGGTATAGTACACCACATTCACATATTCGTCGCTTTCTATAAATCCGCCCTTGCCATCATCATCTACCACGTAACCTTCAACAGCCATTTTGGGGCCATCGGCAATCATCACCACAATATCGCCTAATATGAATTTCTTTTCCATTTTTATTCAGAGGTAAATTGCGATAAATATAACGGATGATCATCACAGAAGGATAACCGATTTATTATTTTCTTGATCATTCTACTCCATGTTACAAACCTGCGGGCGGAAAAGTCTGGTCATATGTCAGACAGATCAAAATACTTTTCCACAAAATTAAATTCGTGTAAACAAAACACTAATTTGTACGTTAACAGCAAAAAACCCCTAATTAGCAGATGCAACTTCCCGAAACTATCCAAAAGCAAATCGAAAACATGGTTTGCCCTGTCCACGACATCCATCCTATATTAGAACAAGATTGGGACGGTATTAAAATATCAACCTGTTGCGAAGACTTTCAAAAAGAATGCACGGAACAGGTGGAAATTATGATTAATCAATCACAAACCGTTAAATAAAAAAGGCACCGCACGGGAGCGAAAAAAATCAAAATATCTCGCCCACGTTTACAAAAATGCCCTTTGAGCCTTCGCGGCCAATGCCGTAATCCAGCGCAATATTGGTTCTGGAAACTTTGTTCAGTTTAATACGCACCCCCGGACCATAAGCCGGTTGGATGGCCTGTAAACGGGTACCTGGTGCACCTGAGAGCGATTGCCCGTTGGCAAACACTACACCACCCACCAAACCATTACCGGTTATCCCGAAACGGTATTCGGCTTCACCATAAAGCATTTGGGCCCCACGAAAGCGCCCCTGAATGTAGCCTCTGCCGGTATTGGTATTAGCATCCCACAATGTAGCAGGCAGATCGAGATACGGTGGCTTTCCACCCAGGGTAAGTGCGCTGTACGACCAAAAAGCAAGCACATTGCCCGAATTGGCCGGGAACCGGAAATATTTGCGAACATCCACCATCAGCGAGCTCCAGGCCGAGGCACTGCCAAATGCCGTAAGGTTTTGGCGATACTGCCCCTGCACATAAAACCCTTTAGCGGGATTGATCGCGCAATCGCGGTTGTCGTAAATACTGCTCAGCGTTAACCCGGACGACACAGTGTGACTGGCGGCACCATAGGTTTCAAAATTGATAAAAGTATTATTTGCCGGTCCGCTTTGCGATACGTTCCAGTGATTGTCCATAACATACCCCGCCCCCAAATAAAAGTCACCTGCTACGCGGCGCAAGACCGACTCTGAAAGATGCAGGTAATTATAATTCATCGGGTTTTGAAAACCTATAAATGATTTACTGCCCAACCCATAGGTGCTTTGCGGATAGCGGTAAAAGCGCATTTCGCCTATAAAATTGTAGCGATTGTCTGCATTCCAGATGTTCCAGCTCAAAGGCAGTGTAAACTGGCCGTTTTGGCTATAAGATGTGCAGAAGTTAACCAGCGATATGTGGGAGCGGCTATCCGTACGGAAAGCAACATTGCCCGACACTGAAACAGCCAGCCGCGACTGCATGGCATAACCAAACGCCGGAACTACAGTCGCCACCGGTTTCAAACCCACCGTATTGTTTTTTGAATTTGAAATTCCCAAACCAAATAGCCGGTGAAATACATCCATCAGATCTGTTTGCCGTGTACTATCTTTTTTTATCGCAACAGGTTTTACAGAAACAGTATCCGTAGCCGCCAAAACAGGGCCCGATAGCAGCAGGATAAACCCTGTTGCAATCAATTTAACAATACGTGAGTTAAGGGTTTCCAATCGGCTGTATATCATTCTCTTACACTATTTACACCTACAAAATCGCCACTATAGAACTGAATCAAAAAGCAGTAAACTGATCTTTTTTACGTGCCCATGACAATCAATGTTGTCTGTTTATATCCTTGTTTCATAACAAGTTTTCAACAAATATTGGTGTTAACTACCCCTGCCCTCTCTGCCGCAAGCGGCAAAGGGTGAGTCACTCTGCAAGCGGACAGTTTTGGATTATGCAAGTCCAGGATTTTTATATCAGGTATACCGAGTAGCTTTATCGCTCGCACAGTCAACTCACCCCGACTCGCTACGCCGTCGACCCTCTCTATGGCAAGCCATAAAGAGGGTGAAGAAAGAAAAAAATAAGACCCCCTCTTTCCGCAGGAGAGAGGGGGCAGGGGGTGAGTCACTCTGCAAGCGGACAGTTTTGGATTATGCAAGTCCAGGATTTTTATATCAGGTAAAGAAACCGAGTAGCTTTATCGCTCGCAAAGTCAACTCACCCTCCCGACAGCATTCGGGACTACGCCGTCGACCCTCTCTACCGCAGGCGGTAAAGAGAGTGAAGAAAGAAAAAAATAAAACCCCCTCTTTCCGCAGGAGAGAGGGGGCAGGGGGTGAGTCAACTCTGCAAGCGGACGGTTTTGGATTACGTGAGTCCTGGATTTTTATATCCGGTAAGGAAACCAAAATTCACTTGACGTATTTTTACAATATCACTTATTCAATAGCTCCAGCGCCTTTTCTTTTGCGGCATCCTTACCGTTTTGAAGATCCTTGATTGTTTTCTTCACCGCGATATCAGGCATAATGCCTATGCCGACAAATTCTTTCCCATCGGGATAGGTGTCCCTTTTACCGCATACCCGCGCACTGCCGCCGCCGGGCAAACTAAAGGGCACCGGCTGCCCGGTACTGCCACCGGTTGGCAGGCCGATCAACTTGCCTCTTTTCATATAATCAAACGCTACAGTAAAGTCTTCTGCTGCCGAGAATGTCCGCGGGCCTATCAGTACAACAACAGGTTTATTATAAAATATCTTTCCATTCGGGCTCCACCTGCCGTATCCCTGGTTATCCCATAGTGGTTCATCTCCGTTCGGCGTAGAGGTGCGCTGCAGTATTTTTGCCTGCGAACTCAAAAACGGCTTATCTGTTAAACGCTTCAATATATCAAAGCCAATTCCCCCACTACCTCCCCCGTTGTAACGTATATCAATGATTAAACCTTTGGTTTTGGCTATTTCAGCCGTGTAAAGCGAATCAAATTGCTTAACAATCTTATTATCTTCAAAGTTATTAATGGTCAAATATCCTACGTTACCAATGGTTTGGTATTCCAGCGTTTTCAACCTGGTTACATCATGATAACCTGTACGGGCAATGGTGCGGTTTGTTATTTTGCCCTTCCGGTCCTTGAACTCAAAAGCAATCGGTTTATTTTTTGAACCACCTAAAAGTTGATAGGAGAACTCCCTGATCTCCATATCCTGTGGTGTCGAACTGCTGACGTAGGGCCTTACATACTTTTCGGCATAATCAACAACTGGCTCCCCATCTATCTTCACTACCTCCAGGCCAGGCACAATGCCTGATTTGAAAAGGCTATCGCTAAAAACCTGGTTCACAAAAACGCGCCCTTCGATCAGTTCCGTACGAAATGGCGGCCTGCTGTAAAACTCCGCGGAGAGCGAATCAGGGACATACACATTCGTATGCCCGTCCTTTAGTTGTGCATAAAAATTGATCAGGACTTTATAATATTCAGCGGTTGATTTGGTGCTTTGAACTTTCGGAATATAATCCAGGTACATTTGATTCCAATCGATATCCAAATGGTCGAAATTGACAAAATTATACTTAGCCTGCGACCATAGCAGTGATAATCCTGCCACCTTCTCAGCATCCGAAAGATTGGCTTTGTATGAGGTTTTCAACGCCGTATTTTTCCAAAGCGCCCCCTCTTCATTCAGGCCTTTTATGATAGCCAGATAACGGGACTCCTTCCTGATTGCATCTAACGTGGGCTCCTTCTCCAAAAACCCGACAACATAACTTGAGGCGCCATTGGCATACATCCGGTCGAGCGCCATAAGGGCCGAATCTTTCTGACCGAGCAGTGCATACCCACTTGCCAGATCGCGGTTGGCGTCCGAACGGCGGTAATATAAATAGGCATTGCCTGCGGCCAATTCCTTAATAGGAACACTATCCAAAAACGCCAATGCGCTTTTCAATATCCTTACGCCCTTTTCAACCTGGGCTGGCGTACTTTTAATGTCCAGTAAATCATCAGCAACGTTTCTTAAAGCTTGTACATGGTCGGCAGCTTGATTGCCGGTATAGGTTTTTTGAGCAAACACATTGCTGAAGCAAGCAAACAACAGAATTGCGGAGAATATAAATTTGTTTTTCATAAGGGTTTGGTAAGAAAAGGTTGGGTAAATGATATTTAACACTCAAACATAATGAAAAAAATAAGTTTCGAAAAGTTAATACATTAACATTTCGCCCAGTGTGCCTCATTTTTATTAATATCCGCTTTACCGTTCTGCGGAACTCAATCAACTTAATCTAACCACTAAACTCTCCCGGTAGCTATTGGGACAACCCAAACATAAAATACTGAAAATTAATTGATTATATCGTTTAAAATGCTTAGCTTTATTAAAAACCTAAAGAGATGAGACTTTCAACCTTTGCAATCATCATTACGATTTTGGCATTCGGCTTTGGCCTTGCCTTCGTATTTATGCCGGTCAAATTGCTGGCTTTCTACGGTATCCCACTGGATGCTTCCGGTATTTGGCTCGCACGCTTTTTTGGGGTTTCTAATTTATTTATCGGTATGATATTCTGGTCGTACAGCGGCGTTTCGTCCACGGCAAAATCATGGACCAAATTGCTGGTGTTTTCGATATTGTATGATGTCATGCAACTAATTTTAACCCTAATGGCAATTTTAAATGGCATAGGCAACTCTAATAGCTGGTCGACAGTTGCATTATATGCATTGCTGGCCATAGGCTCCATGTATTTCCTGGGAGTATGCAATAAGGACCGGGCCAGGGTAGCCATTTGAGTGGTGGTGTCTGGATTGATTATGTTGAATGGTGAAGTAGTTAAATGGTTAAGTAGTCGAACTCAATCAACCGCTTAACTTAATCAACTCAATCAACCACTTAACCCAATCAACCACTTAACTCAATCAACCACGTCAACCACCTGGGGAGCCAGTGTTTCGGCCTCTTTGGGTTTGGCTTGATAACCATTGAGGCGCGCTTTGATTAAATCGACAACCTTCTTCCTGTTGGTGACAGCCAGTGCTGGGTGCATTTTCAGAAACCGGCGCCTTATCGCACCTGCGGTTTCGGCCGATGAGTTGGGCGTCCAACCCGGCGGCATGAAAACGTATAAAAGTTTATTCTTTATTCCGGCAGCATTTTTTACGTCCCTGTAAAGGAGTATCAGCTCGCCGAAATACAGGTCGGAAAAATTGGTCACATCCAGTTCTCTTGATATGCCGTAATCTGTATGTACTTCCTTACGTAAAGGCTGCAGCGTGCCCATTACCCAATCCCATATAGGCAAAACATTGGCGAAGTTGGTGTCAATATACAGCGGGTTTTTTGCATGGTGAACCCGGTGATGCGATGGGGTAATAATCAGGTGATGTAAAACGCCTAACCTACCATCGCCTATTGTTCGCTCGCTTACATGGATAAATATTCCCCACGCACTGTCGATAGAAATTACGGCTGCAAACATGGCCGGATTTACACCAAGCAGCAGTAAAACAAACAAACGGACAAAGGCTGAATAATAGCTCTCGGCAAAAAAATGGACCCAATTTACTGCCAGATTCATTTCAGACGGGGCATGATGCGGCGAATGAAGGCACCACAAAAATCGCACACGATGAGAACTGAAATGAAACAGCCATGAAGCAAGCTCATAACATAGGTAACCATAAATCCAGCTATACCATTTTAAATTGACAGTAAACAGCTGAAATTTCTGAAAATGCGGCAACCAATTCCAAAACATGTGGAACAGGATCAGTTTGGGTAAAAGTTCCAACGCCAGCATAGCAATAAATGATGCCTTATAATGCACAGCAACTTTATTGAAGATGGCCTTGTATTTAGCATAACCTTGTTTGGTGTCGTTTTTTTCCTGCCTTAATAACCGGATCAGAACTGAAAAGACCTCCCAAAGAACCAATGTGGAGTTTAGTATAACGATGATGGATACAAGGCTGACAAAGTATTGATGCTTTACAAACGGGTCGATGATGGCGCCGAGATAACCTTTGCCCTTTATGGACTGATACATCCATACGCCATAAGTTGATACCAGGTTATACATAACAAATGCAAACGCCCCAATGAAAATTACGTTTTCGGCAATTCTCAGGTTTCTATTCAGCTTTTTGGCTAAAATCATTTGCAAATCAGGTAAAGCAGCTTTCATCAAAATTAACAAAATCTTTGCATACCTGCCACATTACGGATTATGTCGCCAGATGGTTATATCACCTGCTCCATTTCACCTATCCAACAATTTGCAAACAGCGTTTCCAGTTCTTTTGCAGGGAGAGCTTACGGAAAATAAAAACAGTCAAAAAAAAAGGGTGTTTTCACCCAGCAAATATGGGTGTTTTCACTATATTTTTCTCTCAATGATGTACCTACATTTAACTATCGATTAAGACCCTAAATAGAATTTACAAATATTAGATCTCTAAACACCATCTAGCATAATTCTAAAAAAGACTACCTACCTGGCGAACTGAAAATTGAAGGAACGAGAAACCCAAACAGCAGGTTTATAACGAAGTTGATCTAATATTCTGAACTGAGGAAACTTAAAATCATCGTTATGAATACAAACAATCAATTCACGGTTGATCTCGGCAATCTGAGCATAACCGACGCACAAAGGAAAAGCATAAATGCAGCCATTCACAGCGCAGTTGCAAAAGAACTGGGTAACATTAACTTGCCTAAAAATGTAGCCCTTGTACCTTTCGTTCAATACCTCAAAGGCCCGATCATCAACGGAATTATCGCGTGGGAACATGCTGAAATTGAAGCACAGGC
>Ga0157375_10004994_pt1 | contig 11532 bp, 7 predicted proteins | sample M35metaG_FD_115311 | JGI IMG/M metagenome (GOLD analysis project Ga0157375, IMG submission 115311) | Miscanthus rhizosphere microbial communities from Kellogg Biological Station, Michigan, USA - M3-5 metaG | ecosystem: Host-associated > Plants > Roots > Rhizosphere > Soil | place: USA: Michigan...
TGTCGGAGCGCCGCGCCAAGGGTGTGTACGACTACCTGATCGCGCATGGCATCGACGCCAGCCGTCTGGATGGTCCGAAGGGCTTTGGCGAGAGTCAGCCGATCGACACGAACGATACCGCGGAAGGCCGTCAGCGCAACCGCCGTACCGAGTTGAAGGTCGAGAACTGATCGACTCGCTATAGGTAACAGGAAAAAGCCCGGCGCAAGCCGGGCTTTTTTTATGTGTCAGAGCAAAAGGCCAAGAGATCAAGAAGTCAAAAAGTCAAAAGACTGAACCACGAAGAACACGAAGAACACGAAGGAAGAAAAAGAGAATCGCGGCGGTATCACGCGACTTGCTGGATGATCTTCGGTCTTCTGCCCTTAGCTTTCTTCGTGTTCTTCGTGTTCTTCGTGGTTCAATCTTTCGCTTTTGCTCTGAGAGCGCTGTTCAGGCAGAGGCCTGCATGACCCCAAGGTCCAATTACGCCGCACTCGTGCAGTTGCCTATGCTCGGGTCAACCGAACATCACTTTCCATTGACCTGCTCTCCCCTTCCTTGAGGATTGACGAACCTCTTGCTCATCGGCTGCACGCACACCGTTTCCCGCTTTGTCGGAGCTGATCCTTGCGCATCAAGTGGCTGCTACTGGCCGCAGGCCTCGCGCTCATCGCGGCAGCGGTTGCGATTGGCGTTGCGGCGCATGTGCTCGTCCCGCGCCTGGTCGCGAACCTGGCGGCAGCCGTAAAAGCCGATACCGGACGGGAGCTGAGCATCGGCGAGGTTGGAGTGACGCTCCTGCCGCTTCCGGCAGTCATGCTGCGGCAGGTGCGTTTCGCCAACGCCACATGGGGTTCCCAGCCATGGCTGGCGCAGGCTGACCGTGTTGAAGTCCGGATCGACGTCACGGCCCTGTTGTCGCATCGGCTGCACATCCGGGAGATCGTGCTGGACGGCGCGAGCGTGTTGTTCGAGACCAATGCCGAGGGCAACGGCAACTGGGTGCTGGCTGCGGCCGCCGCAGCACCGACCGCCGCCACACCGACCGCCGCCACACCGACACCTGCGGCAGCGCGCGCGCCGGCGTGGCTCGACACGACCGAGCTCGATGAACTCACGTCCCGTGGTCTGTCATTGAGCTATCGCGACGGCGCTTCCGGCAAGACGCAATCCCTGCGCCTCGATGCCTTCGAGCTAGCCGCCTCGTCCGCATCGCAGCCGATGCGCGTGCGCGCCGAAGGCGCGATTGGCACGGCGAAGGTGACAGCGGCAGGCACGGTCGGCGCGCTGGCTTCGCTGATCGCGAACGCGCCGGCGTATCCCGTGGCTCTGGACTGCAAAATCGGCGCGGCCAGCATCGGCGTGCATGGCACGATCGACAGTCCGCACACGCTCGGCGCATTCAACCTGGCGTTGCGCGCGCAGGCGCCCGATGTCGCCGAGCTTGCCGCGCTGGCCGGCGCAAGCGCGCCGTCACTCGGGCCCTTCAGCGGGACGGCTTCCGTTACGGGATCCGCGGCAGCCATGTTGTTCAGGGACATCGTCGTCGAAGCCGGCAGTGCAGAGCAGATGCACGTGGCGGCGCGCGGCGAGCTTGAGGGAAGCGTCACCGATGCCGGCGCCTACGACTGGCGCAGCGCCGGCTTGGACCTGCTTGCCGAGGGAAAGGAGCTCGGCGATCTTGCCGCATGGATCGACCGGCCATTGCCCGCCCTGGGGGCATATCGCATCAGCGCGCGCGCATCCGGCACGTTGGCCGCGCCGGCCCTGTCCGCGATCGACGTCGCAGCCGGCGGCGATGGCATGCCGAAGATCAACGTGAGCGGCGCGATCGGCGATGTGCGCGCGGCGGGCGGCATCGATCTGAAGATCAATGCGACGGCGACGCGTTCGTGGCGTCTTGACGCGAAGAGCGCCACGCCGCTGCCGCCGTTTCACGCCAGCGCGCGTCTGCACGAAACGGAAAAGGGCTATCGACTGGACGACCTCGAACTGAAGGTCGCCGAGAGCAGAGTGAATGCGTCGCTGCAGGTCGCAAAGGTTGGCTCGCGCCTGCACGTTTCCGGCAACGTGAAGCTGCCGGTGATCGACCTGGCTCGGCCGGCCCCCGAGGGCGGCGCCGGACGTGCATCCAGCGCCGCAGTCAAATCGCGGCCATCGGCCGGATACTGGAATCTGGCGGACGCCGATCTCGAGCTGGGTTTCGAGCGGCTCGTGCTGCCGAGCGGCCGTCAGCTGCAGGCCGGCAGCGGCAAGATCGTGCTGGTCGACGGCCGTCTCCAGGCGAGCGCGCTGCAGGCAACGTTTGCCGGCGCGAAGCTGCAAGTCGATGGCAGCGTTGCCGATCCGCACAACCTTGCCGGACTCGATCTGAAGATCGCGCTGCAAGGCAAGGAACTGGGGGATCTGTTCCAGTGGTTCGGGAAACCTGTTGCACCGATCGGACGCTTTCAGGGAAACGCTCGACTTCGCGACACGGCGGAAACGCCTGCCGCGACGAAAAATGCGAGTGCGGGTTCGCAGCGCAGCTACGCCTTCGACGACCTCCAATTCGCGTTCGGCCGCAGTTCGGTGCGCGGACGCGTCGCCTTCGCGGCGGGTGAGCAACGGCCGCGGGTGACGCTAAAGCTCGGCGGTCCGATGCTCGACCTTTCCGTCGCCTCGTCAAAAAAGGATTCCGAAGGCCCGAACCCGCTGCTTGCCGCAGACGTCGACGCCGACGTCCGGTTCGAGCGTGTCGTGCTTCCCGACCGGCGCGAATTCGCGCCGGTGAACGGCAGCATGACGCTGATCGCCGGCGCACTGGAATTGAAGCAACTCCATGTCGGGCTGGAGGGGACGAGCGCGACCATGAGCGGCACGATCGCCGATCCGCTGAAGCCGTCAGGAATCGCGATGGCCGTGAATGTCGAAGCAACCAACGGCGAGGGCATCGCTACGTTGACCGCGCTTCCCGCCCTGCGGCAATTGCGGGCGTTCACTGCGAGCGGCAAGGTGACCGACGTGCCCGACGGGTATGCGGTCACCGGTCTGAAGGTGGCATTCAGGCCCACGACGATCAGCGGCGACTTCAACCTGACGCGCGGCGCCGAACGCTTCAAATTGCAGGCGAAGGCAAGTTCGCCGCTGCTCGATTTCACCGCGCTGAAGCGTGCCGAGACGCCGAAAGACAGCACAAAACCGGCTGCCGCTGCCGCGCGCGTGATTCCGGACGTGGACCTGCCGCTCGACCTGTTGCGCAAGATCGATGCGGATCTGGATCTGCGCATCGAGGCGGTCAAGCTCGGCGACGCAGCCCAGGTCGGCCCGTTGCTGGTGCGCGCGACGATTGCCGACGGCCGTCTGAAGGCCGAGCCGGTGGAACTCGCCAACGGTCCGGTCCAGGTCCTGCACGCAGCGATAGGCGCAGACTCGGCGCAAAGCGCTTGGACCCTTCGGCTCACCGGCAGCGGAATCGACCTTGGCGAAATGCTTACCCGCTTCGGCCAGCCCAAGCTCGTGACCGGCGGCAGCACCGATCTGGAACTCGACGTGCAGGGCCGCGGAAAAACTCTTGCGGCTGTTCTGGGTTCGCTCAACGGCAAAGTGCGCATGCGGATCGGACCGAACCGCATCAACAATGTCGCGATCGACGTGAGCAGCGGCATCATTGCGCGCATATTCAGCGCCGCCAATCCGTTTCAGAAAACCGACCCGAACACCGACGTCAAGTGCATCGCCGTGCGCGTGCCGGTAAAGGACGGCATCCTCAAGTCCGAACACAACGCCGCGATCGAAACGGCCAAATACAACCTGATTGCAACCGGCACCGTGAACCTGCGCACCGAGGGACTCGACCTTGCTGTTACGCCGGTCGTGACCGGTGGCCTGGGACTGACCGAGATCCCCACGGTCGTGAGTCTGAGCGGCACGTTTTCCGCCCCATCGGTAGGACTCACGGCGGGCGGCGCGATCAGGTCGGCGGCGTCGATCGGCGCCACCATTGCCGTGCCGGGGCTGAGCAACCTTGCCGGGTCGCTGTTCCGCAAGATAACGGCCGATCCCAACCCGTGCGCGACAGCTTTGCAGGAATGAGGCCACCGGCAAGGCGACTATCGCTTTCATACCGCATTTCAACTACTTGATCTGGATCAAGAACCGATCCTTCAGGCGCTCCAATACTGCCTCCACGTTGACAGGCGCGGCGAGTGCTGCAATGCTGGAAAACAGCTGCCGCGTTTGTTCGCCTGCTGATGCGCTTGTCCTTAAAAAGACGCAGTGCAGGCCGAAAATGCTTCTGGATCGGGGATCTGGAATGGATGCAAGCAAAGGGACCGTATATGTGATCGACGACGACGCGGATGTGCGCGGCGGCCTGACACGGCTGTTGCGCTCGGCCGGATGGATCGTCGATGCGTACGCCGCGGCCCAGGATTTCCTGGAGAGGGCTGCCTGCGATGGCGTGGGCTGCATCCTGCTCGACGTCAGCATGCCGCGGATGAGCGGTCCGGAACTGCACGACCAGCTGCGCGCACGCGGAAGCAGGCTTCCGGTGATCTACCTGACCGGCCATGGCACGGTCTCGCTCGGTGTCAATGCGATGCGGCACGGCGCTTTCGATTTCATAGAGAAACCGGCCGATGCCGACACGCTGCTGCGCGTCGTCAACGACGCAGTCGCGCAGCGCGAGCAGGCATCGGCCCAGGAGATCGAACTCGACGACATTCGCGGCCGCCTGGCGCGCCTGTCTCCGCGCGAACATGAGGTCATGAATCATGTGATCCAGGGCCGATTGAACAAGCAGATCGCCGCGGATCTCAATATCGGCGTCAAGACCGTCAAGGTCCACCGCGGACGCGTCATGGCCAAGATGAAGGTGCGCTCGGTCGCCCAGCTCGTGCACCTGTGCGACGCGCTCAGCGTCGCCTGAGTCGAGACATCCGGGACAGGCCGGCGGCCCCCCGCCGCTGCGGTGGGCATATGGGATCATGGTCCCATATCGCCGGTGCGCTATCGGCGAGTATGTTCACGCTGTTGTCACTGATGAGCGTCCGTGGAAACGGCCCTGGGTGCCGCTTCACGCGCGCAGCTGACCTGTCCACACGATCGGGAGACGAGCGTGAGCGCAAGCGGGGGCCTGATCGTCCATGTCGTCGACGATGACGATGGCGTGCGAACGGGATTTACGCGGTTGCTGCGCTCGGCAGGTCTTGACGTCCGCGCCTACTCATCGGCCGATCGCTTTCTCGACGAAGTCGACAGCGTGGCGCCCGGCTGCGTCCTGCTCGATATCACGATGCCCGGACTCAGCGGTCCGGAAACGCTGCAGCGCCTGAAAGGCAAACGCCATCTGCTGCCGGTCATCGTCGTGTCGGCACGCGACAACGAGGCGATCCACCGGCTCACGCACGAACTCGGTGCGAGAATGTTCCTGCGCAAGCCGGTCGACGACCAGGCCTTGCTCGATGCGATCAACTGGGTGACGAAGGGTCCGGCCGAAGCCTGAAACCCACCCGAATCATTGCCGAACCATGCGGTACACTATCGATCGGGTGAAGCACGCCCGTTTTTTTGCGTGATTGGCGCCGATGGACTGGATACACGCCGGCTGGACGGGGATGACGGTCGTCAGCTTGATGCTGGCGTTCGTCTATCTGTCGATCTGGGTCCGGCAGCGGCGCCTCGGCGTATACCTCACGTTTGCGCTGTGCAGCCTGTCCGCGGCCGCGATCGCGATCTTCGAACTGTTCCTGATGGGCGCATCGACGCCGGAGCTCTGGGCGCAGCTCGTGCGCTGGCTGCACGTTCCGCTGGCGGCCCTGCTCGTGAACCTCGTGCTGTTCGTGCGTCTGCAGTTCCGCGCTTCCCGCCGCAGCTGGACCGCGCCGCTGATCGCGGTTGCGCTCGCGGCGCTCGCGGCCAATTTCCTGACCGGCGTCAATCTCGACTTTCGCGAAGTGGCCACGCTCGAGCCGATTCGCATCTGGAACTCCGCTCCGATCGGCGTCCCCGTCGGCGAACCCAATCCGTGGATCATCCTCGGGACGATCAATGCGCTGACGATGATCGCGTTTCTGATCGACACGGTCGTCGTCGTAGGTCAGCGCGGCAGCGCCGAAGAACGCCAAAGTGTCTTTCTCGTGTGCGTAAGCATCATCGTTTTCCTGGTCGCGGCCGGCACGTGGGAGCTCATCGTCAGTTCGGGCTTGATCGCGGCGCCGCTGCTGGTCGCGCCATCGTTCCTCGGAATTTCGCTGGTGATGGCCTACCTGATCGGCAGCGAAATACTTCGCGCCTCGGAGATGGCGACGAGCCTGGTCACGGCCGAAGCGCGCCTGCTCGAAACCGAACAACAGATGGACCTGGCCGCGAGCGTGTCGGGCCAGGGTTTCTGGAGCTGGGACACAACGGGCACCGAGCCGTGGCTGTCGCCGACGGCGCGCTTTCTGCTCGGCATCGCGCCGGACGAGATCTTCGCGTGGTCGAAGTATCTGGAACGCGTGGCGCCGGAAGATCGTCGGCGCCTGAGCAGCGCGATCGAGGAGGCGATTCGCGGCGATGGCAATATCCACGTCGAATTCCGGATCGCCAGTCCCGGCAAGGACGTTCGCTGGCTCGTTGCCCTCGGCAAGATCCTGTTTACCCAGGATCACATGCCGGCGCATAGCTACGGCGTCATCGTCGACACGACCGAGCGGCGAATGGCCGAAGAACGCTTTCGCCTGCTGGTCGAGTCGATGCCGTCGGCGGTGCTGCTGGTCAACGAGAGCGGCGCGATAACCTTCGGCAACAAGCAAGCAGAGTCGATGTTCGGCTACACGCGGGAGCAGCTGATCGGGATGGATGTCGAAACGTTGATGCCGCAGCGCTATCGCAGCTTGCATGCCGACATGAGACGCCTGTTTGCCGCCGACCCCGCCGCGCGCAAGATGGCGCCTGCGACTGAACTCGTGGCAGAGCGCCGCGGCGGCGGCGCAATCCTGGTCGAGATCGGTTTGACTCCGATCCAGATCGGACAGGAACACTTCACGATGGCCTCGATCGCCGACATCGGCGAGCGCAAGCGCATGGAACGCGAGGCGGCGCTGCAGCGCGACGAATTGGCGCATCTGTCGCGAGTGGCATCGCTGTCCGCACTGTCGAGTTCGCTCGCGCACGAACTCAACCAGCCATTGACCGCAATCCTGAGCAATGCCCAGGCTGGCGCGCGCTTCCTCGCGCACCAGCCGCCCGAGGCAGACGAGGTTGCGATCAGCTTCACGAACATCGTCGACAACGCCAAGCGCGCGGGCGAAGTCATTCGCAAGTTGCGCAGCATGCTGCGCAACGACCGCACCGAGTTCGTCCGCCTCGATGTCGACGACGTCGTGCGTGAAGTCCTCCAGATCCTGCGCAGCGATCTGATCGACCGGCGCGTCGAGGTCGTCCTCGAACTGGCCGCGGATCTGCCGCCGGTAAAGGGCGACCGGGTGCAGTTGCAGCAGGTTCTGTTGAACCTGATGATGAACGCGACTGACGCGATGAGCAGCGTCGCTCATCCTCGCGTGCTCACGGTGTGCACGCAGCTGGCCGAAGACGGCGAGGTCGAAGTGCAGGTAGCCGACAATGGGCCCGGCATCCCCGAGCAGGACCTCGCGCGCATCTTCGCGCCATTCGTCACGGGCAAGAGAGGCGGCATGGGACTCGGCCTTTCAGTCTGCGCGATGCTCGTGCAGACGCATGCAGGCATGTTGTGGGCGACCAACAACAGCGCCGGCGGCGCGACGCTGCATTTCCGGCTTCCTGCGTATACGGACATGCCGAGTCCGAACCGCGCTTGAGCGCTCGACCGGCGCAGCAGGAATCGCCGCATCCTTGCCGTATTGTCGAGTAGGTCCTTGGTCCACTTACGGAACCGCTCCCTGGCGGGTACGTTGGCACAGGCTGCGCCGCTTCCGGGAGTCGAGCGCACGTCATACGTTGGGTCAGACAGGAGCGCAACCGCGCGCCCGCGAGTCACTCACCTACCGAGGGGACGGAACATGGAAAGCAATCGCGCAGCAATCGTCTTCGCGGCCGCACTCGCACTGCTGTTGCCGAGCCAGTTTGCTGACGCCGAAGAAACCGCAGAGGCTTCGGACTCTGCCGACCTGGCCAAGAAACTGTCGAACCCGGTCGCGGACCTGATCAGCGTCCCGATGAAGCTCGACTGGAATACCGGCTTTGGTCCGGCCAATGCCGATCAAGAGATCTACGTCGTCCAGCCGGTCATTCCGATCACGCTCAACGAAGAGTGGAATGTCATCTCGCGCACTATCCTGCCGTACATCAACCAGGAGTCGCCGGTTGCCGGCGGCAATAGCACGAGCGGTCTTGGCGACACCTTGCAGAGTCTGTTCTTCTCGCCGAAGGCGCCGTCAGCGAGCGGCTGGATCTGGGGCGTGGGCCCGGCGCTGTCGATCCCGACCGCGACGAAGGATGAACTCGGCAGTGGCAAGTGGAGTCTCGGGCCCACTGTCGTCCTGCTCAAGCAGGAACACGGCTGGACCTATGGCGTGCTGGCCAACCAGATTTGGTCGATCGCCGGCGAGTCGGATCGCGCGAGTGTCAGTTCGATGTTCGTGCAGCCGTTCCTGACCTACACGACGCATACGTATACGACGATCGGCATCAACACCGAATCGACCTACGACTGGAAAACGTCGCAATGGACCGTGCCGATCAACCTGACAGTCAGCCAGCTCGTACGGATTGGCGGGCATCCAGTCAGCTTCCTGCTCGGCGTGCGCGAGTACGTGGAAAGTCCGACCGGCGGACCGGACTGGGGTATGCGGTTCCAGGTGACGCTGCTGTTCCCGAAGAAGTGACTGCTGGTCAGCGCGATGCAGGACCCATAAAACGAGACCGGTTTGCGGCTTGATTTCCCTGCCGGAAGGAGGTGATAGTGACGCAAGCGACGCCGCGTCAGGGAGTACAGCAGTGAGCAGACGAACGCGATGAAAACAGAATTCGCAGGATTGCCGCTGGCAGAGCCGCCGGACTTCTCGCTGATTCTCGGCGGGCCGCTCTATCAGTTGCTGCGGCGCGCGCACCTCGCCGGCGATGCGGGGGATTTGCTGACGCGCCGCTTGATCGCCTTCTCGCTGTTGACATGGGTGCCGTTGCTGGTGCTGTCGGTCGCCGAAGGGCATGCGTGGGGCGACAGCGTCAAAGTGCCCTTCCTGTTCGACGTCGATGTGCATGTGCGCTTCCTGCTGGCGCTGCCCTTGTTCATCGTGGCGGAACTCGTCGTGCACCAACGCATGCGCCCGGTTGTCGCGGCATTCGTGAAGCGCGGCCTGATTCCCGACTCGGCTCGCACGCAATTCGACAACGCGATCTCCGCCGCGATGCGTCTGCGCAACTCCATCCCGGCAGAGTTGGTGCTGATCGCGTTCGTATATGGCGTCGGCGTGCTCCTCGTCTGGCGGACTCACTCGGCCATCGACGTGGCGACGTGGTATGCAGAAGCGGGGGGAGGGAAGCTGCAACCGACCTGGGCCGGCTGGTGGTTCGGCTGCGTGAGCCTGCCGATATTCCAGTTCATCCTGCTTCGCTGGTATTTCCGGCTCGTGATCTGGGCGCGCTTTCTGTGGCATGTATCGCGGATCGATCTGCAACTCATGCCTGCGCACCCCGACCGCGCCGGAAGCCTCGGTTTTCTTTCGATCATCACCCAGGCATTCGCGCCGCTGCTCGCCGGACAAGGCGTCATGCTTGCCGGCGTGATAGCGAACAAGATCTTCTACGCCGGCGCGAAGCTGGTCGACTTCAAGATGGAAATCGCCGCACAGCTCGTTGTCATGCTGTTTTTCGTGATCGCGCCGCTGCTGGTCTTCGTTCCGGTGATGGCGCGCGCCAAACGCAGAGGTCTGTCCGAGTACGGTGGCCTTGCCCAGCGCTACGTGCGCGAGTTCGACAACAAATGGTTGCGCGGTGGCGCGCCGCCCGAAGAGCCGCTCGTCGGAAGCGCGGACGTCCAGTCGCTCGCGGACATGGGCAACAGCTTCGAAGTCGTGAAAGGGATGAAGCTGGTGCCGTTCGGCAAGGAAATGCTGCTGCAACTGGCTGTGATCTCGCTGCTGCCCGTGGCACCGCTGATCCTGACCGTGATTCCGCTTGGCGAATTGCTTGATCGCTTCTTGAAGGTCGTCATATGACCCTCGCAAGATGCACGCTCCCACAGGTTTCCGGAAAGGCGTACATTTGGTACTCGCGTTGAATGAAAGGCAGGCCTCGAACATGAGCGCGTTACGACGATTGCAGTGGGCCTTGCTGGCGGGGTCCGCTGTTGCGGGAAGCGCCAGCGCGGCCAGCTACGAGGTAAACGGCGTGCATCTGGGCATGACCCAGGCCGAAGTGCAGGCGGTCTTCGGCGACAAGATCCAGTGCTCCGCGCGGACGCCGAGTGATACCGACCCTGCCCAGGTAACGTGCGTGAACACGGCGTTTGCGCAGAAGAAGGTACTGTCCGATACGTTCGTCGGATTGAAGACCGTGATCTGGTACCACGTTCTCGACGGACACGTGGCGTGGATCAGTTTTCTCGGGCTTCCGTCGATGGCGTTTGACGATGTCGTGAAACGGATGGAGAAGACCTACGGCAAGGCCGACGTTGCAAGCAAGGACATAAACATCGGCATCAAGTCGTCGGAAATGGTCAACAAGCGCGCGACGTGGCACAACGACGCCGGCGATGCGATCGTGTTCGACAAGTACACGGCTGGCAACCTCGATCGCTCGTATCTGAACTTCTACAGCAATTCCTGGCCCCAGAGCTTGCGGCCCGCTCCGGTCGACTGAGCGGCAAGAGAGCGCCGGCTCGATCCGGCAGCCCGGATCGACTGGCTGGTGCGGCCCCGCCGGACGCCGCGAACGGCGACTTCGTGCCGCTTTGCGCGCTGCGCAGTAGCTCGTCGGGCCACATGGACCCTAGGTCCAATGGCTGCGGCGCGCCGTTGCGCAGATGATGGAGGCTCAGACGGCGGATTCCTCGCGTTCGCGCGTGTCCGCAACGTGGCATGGGGCCGCGACGATCTGCCTCTTCATCCGCCGGGGACCGCACCGATGATCCGTCGCACCCTTCGCTGCAACGCCGGCATCTGCCTGCAATGAACGACGCTTCCGGCAAGCAGTCCGGCAGCGCGCCTTCGTCGTCCGCGGCGGACGCGCCCACCAGCGGCATGTTTGCGTTCGTGTTCGAACTCGTGCGGCCGTATCGCAAGTGGCTGTTCGTCGTGCTGATCGCGATGATCATCGAGACGGCGATGAGCATCGCCGCGCCGTGGCCGCTGAAGATCATCCTCGACAACGTCGTCGGCAAGCACAAGCTGCCGGAATTCCTCGGCTGGCTGCGCGACTTCTCCTCGGGCGAGCACACGCTCGCTCTGGCCGGCGTCGCGGCGTTCGGCGTGATCGTGATCGCGGCAATCGGCGCGATCGCAAGTTACATCGACAACTACTATACCGAGAGCGTCGCGCAATATGTCGCCAACGATCTGCGCCGGCGCCTGTACCACCACTTGCAGCGCCTGTCGCTGAAGTATTACGACA
>Ga0157375_10004997_pt1 | contig 11528 bp, 7 predicted proteins | sample M35metaG_FD_115311 | JGI IMG/M metagenome (GOLD analysis project Ga0157375, IMG submission 115311) | Miscanthus rhizosphere microbial communities from Kellogg Biological Station, Michigan, USA - M3-5 metaG | ecosystem: Host-associated > Plants > Roots > Rhizosphere > Soil | place: USA: Michigan...
ATTCGCGACGACAACCCGGTGTGCTTCCTCGAGGGTGAAATGCTGTACAACACCAAGGGCGAGGTCCCCGACGAGGAGTACGTCGTGCCGATCGGCCAAGCCGATCTCAAGCGCGAAGGCGAGCACTGTTCAATCATCACGAATGGCAAGATGGTGTTGCTCGCCATGCAGGTTGCGGATCAGTTGGCGAAAGACGGAATCAACGTCGACGTCGTCGATCTTCGCACCGTGCGCCCCATGGACGTCGACGCGATTCGTACATCCGTCGAGAAGACAAATCGCGCCGTCGTGCTCGAAGAAGGCTGGGAGATCTGCGGAATCGGAACTCAAGTGGTTGATTACATCCAACGAGAATGTTTCGACTCGCTCGATGCGCCTGTGATTCGCGTGCATCAGGCCGACGTGCCCATGCCGTACGCGAAAAATCTCGAGCGCGCAGCCAAGCCCGACGCGGCGAAGACGATCGCGGCGGTTCGTAAAGTGATGTATCTCGACTGAGATCAGACCCTATGGCGACGAAAGTATTCATGGAGGCGCTCTCTCCCACGATGGAAGAGGGTCGTCTCGTCAAATGGCTGAAGAATGAAGGCGATGCCGTGAAGAGCGGCGACCCGATCGCCGAGGTCGAGACGGACAAGGCGATCATGGAGCTCGTCGCGCGCGGCGATGGCATTCTCCGCAAGCGACTCGTCGCCGAAAACGAATCCCGCCCGGTGGGTCAGCTCGTTGGCGTCATTGCGACGGCTGACGAAAACATCGACGCGCTGATCGCCGGTGCGGGCGCACCTGCCGCGCCGGCCCCTGAAGCCAAGCCAGCCGAGCAAGCGGTCGCCAAGACGCAGGAGCAGGCCGGGGCCTCGTCGGTGCCGCAAAACGCTCCCCAGGCTCAAGGCGAGGGATCCCCGCCGCCGCCAGCAAAATCGTCGAGCGCTCCGGCCGCGCCTCAAACCACCGGTGGATCGACAGGCAACGGCGGTCCGGTTCGTTCGTCGCCGCTCGCGCGTCGTCTCGCGTCGGAGCGTGGGCTCGATATCTCGCAGGTGCAAGGATCAGGTCCAGCTGGGCGGATCATCAAGCGCGACATCGAGAGCGCCGTGTCGGCTGCCGCGGCCAAGCCGGCGGCCGCACCCGGCGTTCAACGCGCCGCAGGGGCGGGCGATTTCGAGGACATCCCGCTCACGCAGATTCGTAAGACGATCGCCAAGCGACTCGCCGAATCGATCGGTCCGATCCCGACGTTTTATCTCACGGCCGAGTTCGACCTCTCACGCGTCACCGAAATGCGGGCTGCGATGGCGCAAATGGGCGACGAGTTCAAGGTGTCGGTCAATGACATCCTGATGAAAGCCGTCGCCACCGCGCTCGCCCAGCATCCTGAAGTCAACTCGCATTGGCTCGGCGACAAGATCCGCCAGCACCATCGCGTGCACTTGGGTATGGCGGTCGCCACTCCCGACGGTTTGATCGTGCCCGTGATCTTCGACGCCGATCAGAAGCGCATGAGTGAAATCTCGCACGAAGCGAAGGAGCTCGCGAAGCGCGCCCGCGAGAGAAAGCTCAAGCCCGAGGAGTACACGGGATCGACGTTCTCGATCTCGAACCTCGGCATGTTCGGCATCGACCAGTTCACGGCGATCATCAACCCGCCGGAGGTGTCGATCCTCGCGATCGGTACAGCGCAGGACGTCGTCGTCCCCGGACCGGATGGCTTTACCGTGCAGAAACGGCTGCGAGTGACGATGAGCTGCGACCACCGAGCGGTGGACGGAGCGGTGGGAGCCGCGTTCCTACAGACCTTGCGGCGGCTGATTGAAAATCCGTTGATGCTGGTTTTCTAATACTCCGGCATCGCGGGGACGATTGCGAGCCCCAGCCGTAAGAAGCGAGCTGGTAGCGGTGAGCCGTGAGGGTACAGACGGGAAGATGGGTGAGCAACCAGGCCGCTGACTGCTCAACGCTCCGGGCTCATCGCTTAGGGCTGGGGCTCGCGGTGAAGCATCGCGATGCCGGCCAGCATCACAACCGGCTAAAACGATCCCAGCTCCAAGCGCTCAGATTCGAGCTGCAGCGCTAAAGCCTACGGCCGCCTTTTCGGATCGCGCGTCCACACAACGATCGCCCCGCAGATTCCTCGCCCGCCCTTATCGAGTTCCGGCGGAATCTCCGACACGCCGACGTAGACTTCCACCGCCTCGATATCCTCGGCAATGAAGTCGTCCAGGTCGCCGCTGTAGGGCGTGTTGTGGTAGAACATCTGCGGGTAGCACGTTCGGCCACCGGCGCCGCGGTTCATCGTCACCTTGTACCCCGCGCCGCCGCGAACGGGGACGAGACGAATTCCTGGGACGTTGCGAACCACGTCCGATCCGATGCGCGCTCCCTTCCGTTCGATGTCGGCCCGAGTGAAGAACGTGCCCGGCGACGATCCCTTGCGACGCTCGAAGACGTCGAGCCAGTGCGTCTTGAGCGCGGTGTCCGCGACCGCGACGGTCGGTAGCGCGTGCGCCGTGGCAGTCATCGAGAACGTCGCGCGATGCGTTTTCCCGGACTTCAGCACGGCCGTAAAGCTCGCGGGCTCGAAGCCGAGGCGGCGGACATTGAAGACGTTCGTGCCCGCGGGCAGTCCGGCGATCCGGAACTCTCCGCTGTCGCCGGTGATGCTGCGCACCTTGTCCGAGTGGAACAGTGTGAGCTCAGCGCCGGCGAGTCCGATGCCGGAACTGTCAGTGACGCGCCCGAGGAGCACCGCCGGCAGAGAGTCGCGCCGCGTCGTGTCAGCGAGCGGCGCTTGTGCGCGCAGTGCACCGGTCGCCACGAGTGAGGCGACGATGTACGACGATAGACCAACCAGCCGGATCGCCATGGGCCCTACCTTAAGTTGTAGTCAGCTATCCGGCAAGAATCGTGTGACGAGCCGTGGTAGCGTACCGGTTCCGGGCGCCGGTATCTTTCGCGACTGTTCGGATTTCGACGACCGGGTCTCAGTCAGACTTCACGTAATCAACGGTTTATGGCTTCCTTTGACGTCATTTTCGTCGGCGGCGGTCCCGCCGGATATGTTGGCGCGATTCGCTGCGCTCAACTTGGCCTGTCCACCGCCGTCATCGAGCGCGAGGCCCTCGGCGGCACGTGCGTGATCTGGGGTTGTATACCCGCGAAAGCACTCCTCGAGTCGGCCGCGATTGCCAACCGGGTCCGTCACGCCGCCGACTTCGGCGTCACGGTGGGCGAAGTGAAAACCGACTACGGCGTGGCCATGAAGCGATCGCGCGCCGTCAGCTTGCAGAACTCAAAGGGCGTCGAGTTTCTCTTCAAGAAGAACAAGATCACGTATCTAAAGGGCAACGCGACGCTCACCGGCAAGAACACAGTGTTGCTGAAAACGCCGGAGGGCAAGGACGAAAAGCACGATGCGAAAAAAGCCGTCGTGATCGCCACGGGTTCCCGCGTCCGAGGACTCCCACAGGCCGGTTTGGAACTGAACAAGACAACGATCATTTCGTCCGACGAGGCGCTGATTCTCGAGAAGGCTCCCAAGGCGATCGTCATCGTTGGGGCCGGTGCCGTGGGATGCGAGTTCGCCGATGTCTTCAACGCGTTCGGCTCCCAAGTAACCCTGATCGACGTCATGCCGAATGTGCTGCCGCTCGAGGACGCCGATGCGTCGAAGGAAGTCGAACGCTCCTTCAAAAAGCGCGGGATCACGATTCTCACCGGTGCCAAGATCTCTAACGTCAAAGCGGCGAAAGATTCCGTTTCTATGACGGTCGAGGCTGGCGGCGAGAAAAAGGAGCTCAAGGTCGACGTCGTCCTCGTCGCGGCCGGCCGAGCGCCAAACGTCGAGAACGTTGGGCTCAAGGAAGCGGGCGTGCAGCTCACCGACCGCGGCTTCATCAAGATCAACGAGCGTATGGAGACCACGGCGAAGGGCATCTACGCGATCGGCGACGTCGCCGGCCCGCCGATGCTCGCGCACAAAGGCGAACACGAAGGCATCGTGCTGGCCGAGCTCCTAGCGGGAAAGTCGACGCATGGAATGGACTATTCGAATATTCCCAACGCGACCTACTGCCATCCCGAGGTCGCGTCGGTCGGCTTGACGGAGCAACAGTGCAAGGAAAAGAAGCTCGATTACAAAGTTGGAAAGTTTCCCTTCTCGGCGAATGGACGCGCGCGCACGTCGGGTGAGACGGAGGGCTTCGCCAAGATCATTCGCGACACGAAGTACGGCGAGATCCTCGGCGCGCACATCGTCGGCGCGCACGCCACCGAGTTGATTCACGAGATCGTCGTCGCGCGAACGAACGAGTTCACGGTCGAGGAAGTCGACATCTCGATCCATGCGCACCCCACGCTGTCCGAGGCGGTCGCTGAAGCGTGTCTCGATTCGCTGGGCAAGATGATTCACGCATGACCGCGGGCGGCTCCTCGCGCGAGCTCTGGGTTGAGCGACTCGGCCTCGTTCCGTATGGACGCGCGCTCGAGATGCAGCGGGAGATCGCGCGGCAGCGAATCGCCGGTACGCTCGAGCAGGACGTGCTGTTGCTGCTCGAGCATCCACCGGTGATCACGATGGGGCGGTCGGCGAAGGAGCAGAACGTTCTTGCGTCGGCCGCGCTGCTCGAGGCGCGCGGCGTGGAACGCTTCGAGGTCGAGCGTGGAGGCGACGTAACCTTCCATGGGCCAGGACAGCTCGTCGGCTACCCGATCATCGATCTCAAGCGACATAGGCGCGATCTGCACTGGTATTTGCGGCAGGTCGAAGAGGCGCTGATCGTCGCCCTGGCAACGTTCGGCATTCCGGCCGAGCGGAGTGCGGGATACACGGGTGTTTGGACACATGGGCGGAAGATCGCGTCGATCGGCGTCCACGCGCGCGACTGGGTGACGTGGCACGGGTTTGCGCTGAACGTGTCGACGGATCTGAGCTACTTCGATCTCATGGTCCCATGTGGAATCCAGGCGGTGACGATGACGTCGGTCGCGCGAGAGCTGAACGGACAGCCTGTGTCGGTTGAGCGAGTCGCCGATGCGGTCGCCGTCGCCGTAGCCGACGCGTTCGGTCTTGACTGCCGGATGAGTCAACCGTCGAGCGAGTTCGCAAAAGCGCTTGCGCGCGTCTGAACATCGCAGTCGGGAAAGAGAAGCCGGCACAAGCACATCAAAACGCCAAGCGATTATTTTCCCTCTGGGGTATTCGACGTTCGAATGCTCCAATTACTTCCATTCAGGGGACAACACGATGAAACCTTTTCTTGTCAGAAGTAGGGCCTTGGCGGTCCCATTGGCGGGTGCGCTTGGCCTGCTTGTGGCATGCGAGGACAAACGCGTCAGTCAGCTCGACACCGGCATCACGCGGGATTCAGCCGTAACGGTGCTCGCGCAGAAGATCACTGGCGGCGGTAGCGACTCGTTTCCAATCCTCTACACGCGGGAGCAGTATCTCATCGCAGGAAAGATGCATGAAGTCCTCTTCTATTCGCCGACCAACAAGAAGCTGGATACGGACGCGAACAAGGCAAAAACCACGAAGGATACGCTCGCGTGGAAAGCGCTGACGCCGTTGGTGTTCGTTGAGAACAAGCTCGTTGCGAAAGGCTGGCCGGCGTGGGACAGTATCTCCACGGCGAACCACATCCCTCTGAAGAAGCGCTAGACATTCGCGATTCGGCGACCAACTCTCGAAGGATTCACCACCTTCTTCGTCGAGCGTCGTAACGGAACAGCAGAAAAAGAAAAGGGCCCGTCTTTCGACGGGCCCTCTTCCTTTTCCAGCAACTACCCGTAGGTGGTGCTTACGGGGTAACCGTGATGTTGCTGTTCGCACGGCTCGCGATCGCATCACCGGCGGCGTTCATACCAACCGCGAGGATCGGAACCGCTGCGCCACCGGTACCGAAGGCAGTCGGCGGGTCAAACGAGATCGTCCAGGTGAACGTACGGAGGGCCAGACCAGCGTCGTCGGTAACGGACGATGCCGAAGACGTGCCGATGAGCCTCCACTCGTTTGTGCCACCCGGAGTGCTGTCGAAGTAGTAGAACTGCACCTGCGAGAACGGAATCTGGAACGTGCTGAGCGTACCGACCGCCGTCGCCTTCAGGATCGTCGACGTAGCATTCGCCGGCGCAGCGCAGGCGGTGCCAGGGGCGGCGTTACACAGCGGTGTTGCAGCGTTGCTGACGAGCCACTTCTGGAACCCGGCAAGGGTCGAGAAGCTGATCGCAGCCGGGGTCGTCTGCGGGACGTTCGCCGGGCTGATCGTCTGTGTCTGATCAAGGCTGGCGTTGCCAGCCGCGTCGATGACGCGGATGGAGATCGACGTTGGCAGGTTGCCCGGGTTCGAGAAAGCAACCGGTGTATCCGTGCCGTCGGTGACTTGAACGTTACGGAGGAACAGCGGCACCGGGACCGAGAACGACGGAGCCGACGTGGTCAGCACGTTGTCGAACGCGACGCCGAGCGACGGACCATCAGTGCGGAACTGGAGGGCCAATGAGCCGGCCGGTGGGTTCGCAATGTTGGTGTTGTACGCCAGCGTGTAGCTGGAGCTGACGAGATCAAGGTTGTCCGACGCGCTGGCCGAGAAGCTAGCCGACGTACCACCTGTGATCGTTGGCGGAAGCGAGATACCACCCATGATCGGACGAGTGATGTCGACGACAGCCTGGCGGGTCAGCGTCGGGCCAGCATTCTGCGCCTGATCGCGAAGCGTACCCGTGTAGGTGTAGTAGCCTTCGTTGTTCGGCGGAACCGTGGCTGCGTTGTTTGCCGCAGCGCCCGTTCCGTTAACCGGGACGGTTGTTCCCGTCGTGGCGGTCACGCAAACGTTGTTGTTGTCGAGCGAACCAACCACGCAGCTTTGTGCCGTGGTCAGGCCCGGGTAGAGACGCGTAACCGTTGTCAGAACTGGCGTCGCCGTAAAGCCGGAGAAACCAACCGAAACGCCGCCCAACGTCGAGGAATCTGCGACCTGGAGCGCGAAGCTCGTGATTGCAGGAGCCGCGATGTTGACCGCCGCCTTGTCAGGAGCGCTCGTTCCACCAATGGACGGATCAAAGAACACGGCAGTCGGCGCACCCTTATCGACACCGAACGTGAGCGCCTGAATTGCCGGAGCTGCTACAGCGACCGGAACGGCGCCGCCGATATCAGTGCAGCGAACGTTACCAAGCTTGTCGGTCTCAAAAACGCGAACCTTGTAGTCCGTGTTCTGCAGCGTGGCATCGAGCGCACCGGCGGTCGTGATTTGCGTAAGCCCGGTGGTGGGGCAGTTAGCAGTGCCCGTGGCCGTACCCGGCGCACCAGCCGCTCCGAGATTGGCGTAGTTCACAACCTTGGAGGCCCAGTACGTAAAGGTCGTGGCACCGGCGACAAGACCAGTCGTCGTGCTGACACCGGCGTCTGGAAGACGTCCATCCTTACTATCCGGGAGAACTGTGCCGGTGCAAACACCGCCAACGAGCGGCGTGGAGCATCCGGTGACCTGGCCAAGAACCGCCGTGTTCGCGGGTCCCTTGCCAGAGCCGTTCGCAACGCCCCAGTCACCGCCCGAGATGTAACGACCGACAGCGCCCGTAAACACATACGAGGCGTTGACCCAGCCGTTCATACCAGTCGCGTTGCTCGCGCTGACCGGCGTCGGGATGTTCAAGACCTGAGGAGCCGCAGGCGACTGGTTGTCGATGCGGAGGTCGCTCTGCGACGTCGCGTTCAACTGACCGAGCGCGAGGTCGTTGCCGTTGGTGTCAATGACGAGCACCGTCGGATGGATCCCCGTCGGGAACCCGTTCGCATCGTAGCCACCGATCAACGTCTGCTGCGTAACGCGGGCGCCGCTGGTGGCGGTTCCAGACCACGTTGCGCTCGTTGCGCCGGTCGTTGCTGCGGTGACCGTTTGCGTCGGCGTGTTCGCTGCACCGGGAAGCGTGATCGACACCGTGGCCGGGGTGCGGCCGCTGTAAAGAACCGGAGTCGCGCTTACCGTAACGTTGCCGGACTTCCACGGAAGCCCGTTCAGGTCGTTCGCGCTCGCGCCGCTCGTAGCGGTCGAGACGATAACGCCGTCAATGTTGTTCAATGTGAACTGCTGGGTGGTGGTCAAGCTCTGCGTACCAGTCGTCGTGACGGACGAGGCGCTGATCGTGCACTGTCCGTTATGCAGGGCAACAACACCAGCCGGCGAGAACTGCGCCGTGTTGAAGCTCAGGGTGGTCGGAGCAGCAGCCTCGCTCGCATCAAGCTCCGCAACGTTTGCGGCGAACGTGGCCGTCTGCGACATGGTATCGGCGCCGCAGCGGATAAGGGCCGTGATGCTGCGCAGGGTCGCGCCCTGGACTTCAGCGTTCAGCGTCACGTCGATCTGACCGGCAACGTTCGACAGATTCGCCGGAACCGAGTTACAGAACGGCGGCTGACCAACGACGACGACGCCGCAGACCGTCTGGTTGATGCTCGAGATCGTAACGGTTGGCGTCGCAACGGCGCCAACGGTGACGAGCGCTGCACCCTTCACGCTCGGATCAGCCTTCGCGGCCGCCGAGACCGTCACCGTTCCCGCCTTCACGCCGGTGACCTTACCGGTCGCATCGACCGAGGCAACCGTGGCGTCGCTGCTTGACCAGGTGACCGTGCGATCGGTGACCGCGGCATCGGCATCGACAGCCGCCGACAGGGTCACGGACGCGCCAATCTGGAGATTCGGAACAGAATTCGGTGTTACCGTCACGCCGTGTACGACGCTCGGAGCGGTCGTCGACGTCGGCTGCAGGATGTTGACCTTGTCGCCGCAAGCCGTGAGGCTAGCGAGTGCGAGGAGGCCAACCAAACTAGAACGAACTACGGATTGCATCTTACCCCCTTGGTAAGTGATGCGAGGTGGGAACAGGAACACGACCGGGAACCAACGACTACACCACGCCAGCCAAATTCAACGACTGCACTCAGCGCAGAACGTTCGAGGAGCCGTGGCAATCTCCCCGCTTTCGACACTTAACCGGATAATACCGCAAACGACCCAAGATAGGCCTCTAGGGCAATGGGGTCAAGGACGTCCCCCATCAGCGTTTGCAATGTGAGCGAATTCTGAATCCGTGTGATTCATCTACAGGTGAACGGCCTTCGCCGGCCATTCGTCACCCTACCGCGTCATCTCGATTCCGAGGACCCGTCGGCCAAGCAACCTACCACCGCCGGTCCCGCAATCCAGTGAGGGATCTCACGCGACGTCGTGCACCTTTCCCTCACTTCCGCGCCGGCACTCACCGGCGTGCGACTCGTCCCAGACTTTTGGGGAAAACCAGATAACGGGATGAAGACGCCGAACGTGAAAACACGTAACACGGCGTTCTCCCTCCGATCAAAAACAACCCAAACAACACCCGCGCGACCAGAAAAACGCCGCCCCTCCCCCGAATGTCTCCCGAACCTATATTCACCGGATGACCGCCGACCCCCGCGTCTACCCGGCACGCGAACGCACCGTGGACGAGACGCCGCGCGACTTCACCGCCGAACTCAATACCGAGCAACGGGCCGCCGCGTCACACGGCGACGGACCGCTCCTCATCATCGCCGGCGCGGGCACCGGGAAAACACGAACGCTCGTCTACCGAGTCGCGCACCTCATAGATCGCGGCGTTCCGCCGGAGCGCATCCTCCTCCTCACCTTCACGCGACGCGCCGCGCACGAAATGCTCAGTCGCGCCGAACGCTTGGTGGGTTCGGCGTCTGCCCGCGTCCAAGGTGGGACGTTCCACGCCACAGGGCACCGGCTCCTACGCCACTTCGGACCCGAGGCCGGCCTCGCGCGCGATTTCTCGATCATGGACCAGGGCGACGCCGAGGATCTCATGCAGCTCGCGCGCGGGAGCCTGGGGTTCGGACGCAAGGAAAAACGCTTCCCGAAAAAAGAAACGCTGCACTACATCTACTCACGCCATCTCAACACCGAGCACTCGGTCGAAGAGATTCTCGAACAGGAGTACCCGCAGTTCGTCGAGTTCACGCGCGACATCATTCGGATCTACGCCGAGTATACTAGCCGAAAGACAGAACGTAATCTCATAGACTACGACGATCTGCTGCTCTTCTGGGCGCTGATGCTCGAGCAAGCGCCGTCGATCGCCGACCGCATCGCCGGCATGCACGACCACATTCTGGTTGATGAATACCAGGATACGAATTTGCTCCAGGCGCGAATTCTCCGCGGCGCCTGCCGGGCGCACCGCAACATCACCGTGGTTGGCGACGACGCGCAGAGCGTCTATTCGTTCCGCGGCGCAAGCTTTCGCAATATTCTCGACTTTCCGCGGCAGTTTCCCGACGCCACCATCGTCACGCTCGAGCAGAATTATCGCTCCACCCAACCCATTCTCGACGTCACGAACACGCTCATCTCCCGCGCGCCCGAGCGCTACACGAAGAATCTCTGGACGCAGCGCTTCGGGACCGAAGCGCCGTGGCTCGTCACGGCGCGCGACGAACAACAGCAAACGCGCTTCGTCGTCGACCGGATTCTCGAGCTGCACGAGGACGGCACGCCGCTGCGCGAGATCGCGGTCCTCGTTCGCGCCGGCTACATGTCGGCCGACCTCGAGATCGAGCTGACCAATCGCAAGGTGCCGTTCGAGAAATGGGGAGGGCTCAAGTTTCTCGAGGCCGCACACGTCAAAGACGTTCTCGCCTTCCTGCGCGTGATCGAGAATCCGCGCGACGAAGTGAGCTGGTATCGAATCCTCATGCTCCTCCCGGGGATCGGCGACATCACGGCGCGCGCGATGCTGGCCGCGATGGCGGAGCGCAGCTGGGACTCAGCCGCCTTCGCCGAATTCGAGCCACCGCCGCGCGCCCACGACGCGCACCGTGACCTGTGCAAAATGCTCCGCCGTTTGAGCAGCTCGCAGCGTGGCGAGGGCGGAGTCGGTGAGGACATCGATGATATCCGCACGCTCTACGACTCCGTGCTCGCGGAACGTTACGATCGCTCCGAGCCCCGGCTCGCCGACCTCGATCAGTTGCGCGTCATCGCCGCGGGTTACCCAAACCGGTCAGCGTTTCTCGCCGCGCTTGCTCTCGAACCGCCGTCCAACACGCAAGATCTCGCGGGCAGCGGCGAGTCGGAGGACGACGCGCTCGTCATCAGCACCGTGCACAGCGCGAAAGGAAAGGAATGGGACGCAGTGTTCGTGATCTGGGCGGTCGATGGATGGTTTCCGTCGTCACGATCCGCCGAAAATCACGAGGAGCTCGAGGAGGAACGCCGGCTGATGTACGTGGCATTGACGAGAGCGCGCAATCATCTGGCGGTGACCTACCCGCTCAACGTGTACGCCACACGTCGCGGTCAGGATTACTCGATCGATCAGCTCTCGCGCTTCATCGATCGCGGCGTGCGTGAGAAGATGCAGCGTATCGTGCCGCAGGAGGCCGGCGCTGCGGCGCCGGCTGCGGTCGCCGCTCCAGTGAGTACAGAGCCGCCGCTCGATCTGCGCGCGCTGCTTCGTGGTCGATTCGGCGCGTCGTCCTGAGG
>Ga0157375_10004998_pt1 | contig 11528 bp, 8 predicted proteins | sample M35metaG_FD_115311 | JGI IMG/M metagenome (GOLD analysis project Ga0157375, IMG submission 115311) | Miscanthus rhizosphere microbial communities from Kellogg Biological Station, Michigan, USA - M3-5 metaG | ecosystem: Host-associated > Plants > Roots > Rhizosphere > Soil | place: USA: Michigan...
AGGCGGGTTCGTGCTCCTCGTGGCGATCGTGCTCATTGTGCGCGCGTTCACTTCAACGCCGGAGAAGGTCGCGGCGAATTAGCGGAGACGCTCGCCGCGCGACGTGAACGCATCGCGTCGCGCGGCGAGCACCACCCGGTCGTCGGCGATCACCCACGTCTCGTCGCCGGCCTCGGGCTCGACTTCCGCGCAGCCGGTGAAGTCGCCGAACGCCGGGAGCACGGCCGCGTCTCGGCCGAGCCAGAAGCAGGGCAACCGCTCGCGCTGCCGCCCCGGTCCGACGAGCACCGCGCACGGATGCACGTGGCCGGCGATGACGTATGCGCCGTCGACGCGCGTCGGGTGGTGCGCGAGCGCGAACGGCGCTTCGCCGAGCGGACCGTCCATACACTCGATGCCGACGGCGGACGGCGGATCGCCGGCGCGCTTGTCGTGATTGCCGCGGACGAGACGCATCGCGATGTCCGGGTGCCGCACGCGCCATTCGGCCAGCGCGCGAAAAGTCTCGTCGGTGCGCCCCTCGGGCGCGTGCAGGAAATCGCCGAGGAACTCGATCCGCGCCGGTGCGAGCCGCGCCACGAGCGCATCGAGCCGCGCGAGCGCGCCCTCCGTCGTGCCACGCGGCACGCGCACGCCGAGCGCGCGGAAGCTCGCCGCCTTGCCGAAATGCGGATCCGCGACGAGCAGCATGCGCCGGCGCGGCCAGTACGCCGCGCGCTCGGCGCACAGCTCGAGCGTCTCGCCGGCGATCGTGACGGTCGCGGTCATCCCGCCGCGCGCTCCAACGCGAGCTGCATCCGCTTGATCCGGTCGCCGAGCTTCTCGCTCGACACCTTGTTCCGCGTGCGGTCCACGAGCAGCGGGAACGCGAGCGGCGTGAACCGCTTCGGCTGCGTGACGACGACGCGCGCCGCCGACAGCCTCTGCAGCGTCGCGCCGAGCCGGCTGCGCTCGAGCTGGCGCTCGAGCACTTCGCGATGGGCCTGCGCCAGCAGGAGGTTGTCGGGGTCGTAGCGCTGGAAGACGTCGAAGAACAATCCGCTCGACGCCTGGAGCTGTCGCGCCGTCTTCCCCGAGCGCGGCAAGCCGGGGAAGACGAGCCCCGCCACGCGCGCGATCTCGCGGAACTGCCGCTTCGCCATCTCCGCCGCGTTCAGCGACGCGGGCAGGTCGTCGATCAGCCGCTCGGGCGACAGCAGACCAGCCGCGAGCGCGTCGGCGAGCGGCGGCTCGTCCGGCGAGAGGAGCTCGATCCCCCAGTCGTTCGACGACATCGCGAACGAGATCGGCCGGAGCCGCGACATCCGATACGCGAACAGCGCGGCCAGCCCCTCGTGCACGAGCCGCCCCTCGAGCGGAAAGACGAACAGGTGCCAGCCGTCGCGCGAGTGCAGGCGCTCGACGAGCAGCTCGTCGGCGCGCGGGATCGCCGACCACTTCCGCTGGATCTCGAGCAGGGGGCGCAGCGCCTCGAGCTCGGGACCGCGAAAGACGCCGTCGGCGGCTTCCTGGAGCCGCTGGCGCAGCAAGTGGGCGAGCTCGTCGGAGAGAGGCAGCCGGCTCCCCATCCACCGCGGGATCGCCCCCTTGGTGTTCGGCGCCCGCCGCACCCACACGCGCATGTCGCGCACGCGCACGAACTCGAGCGGCGTGCCGGCGAAGAAGAAGCGCATCCCCGGCGTGAGCCGCGCGACGAACGATTCCTCCACCGAGCCGAGCACCCCACCGCGCAGGTACTGCACGACGATCTGCGCGTCGCTCACGATCGTGCCGATCGACATGCGATGGCGCCGCGCCTGCTCCCGGTCGGTCAGCACGTACCGCCCGTTCTCGCGCTCGAGCCGCGCGTACTCGGGATACGACCGCAGCGACTCTCCGCCCGAGCCGACGAAGTCCAGCGCCCACGCCCACTCGTCGTCGCCGAGCTCCGCGTAGGCGCGCGTGCTGCGCACCTCGGCCAGCAGCCCGTCGGCGACGAAGCCACCGCCCAGCGCGACGGTGACGAGATGCTGCGCGAGCACGTCGAGCGGACGCTCGACCTGTAGCCGTGCCTCGATCGCGCCCGACTCCATGCCGTCGCGTACCGCGGCCACCTCGAGCAGCTCGAGCGCGTTCGTCGGCACGCACGTGACGCGGCTGACCTCACCGGGGCGGTGGCCGCTGCGCCCGGCGCGCTGCAACAGTCGCGCGACGCCCTTCGGGCTGCCGATCTGCAGCACCCTGTCCACTGGCGTGAAGTCCACGCCGAGGTCGAGCGACGACGTCGCGACGACGCAGCGCAGCGATCCCTCGCGCATCGCGTTCTCCACCCAGTCGCGCGTCTTCCGGTCGAGCGAGCCGTGGTGCAGCGCGATGCTCCCCGCCCAATCGGGCCGCTCGGCCAGGATCGCCTGGTACCAGATCTCCGTCTGCGACCGCGTGTTGGTGAACACGATCGTGCTCCGCGCCTCGTCGATCGCCGCGACGACCTGCGGCACCATCGTCGTGCCGAGGTGGCCCGCCCACGGGAAGCGCTCGATCACCGGCGGGATCAGCGCGTCGACGACGACCGCCTTGCGCTCGACGCCGCGTACGATCGGGCCGTGCTTCGCCGTCGGACCGACGCCGAGCAGAGAGTCGCGCGCGGCGTCGAGGTTGCCGATCGTCGCCGAGAGCCCCCAGATGCGCGCCCGCGGCGCGAGCGTGCGGATCCGCGCCAGGGCGAGCTCCGTCTGCACGCCGCGTTTCGTCCCCATCAGCTCGTGCCATTCGTCCACGACGACGGCGCGCAGATCGTCGAACAACGCGCGCGCGTCGGGGCGCGTGAGCATGAGCGTGAGACTCTCCGGCGTCGTGACCAGCGCCGTCGGCAGCCGCCTGCTCTGGCGCGCGCGCATCCCCGGCTTCGTGTCGCCCGTGCGCGTCTCGAGCGTCCACGGCAGGCCGAGGTCGTGCACCGGTGCAGCCAGCGACTCCAGCGTGTCCGCGGCGAGCGCACGCAGCGGCGTGATCCAGAGCACGCGGAGCGGCGGCGCGGCGGCCCGCTTGACGCGCGTGCGCGCGCCATCGCTCGCGGATCGCACGTGGCCCGTCTCGGCGATCCACTCGAGCAGCGGGCCCCACCACGCCGCCAGCGTCTTGCCGGTGCCGGTCGCCGCGTGAACGAGCCCGCTCTCGCCGCGCAAGTACGCCGACCAGACGTCGCGCTGGAAGTCGAGTGGTGTCCAGCCTCTGCTCTCGAACCAGCGCAGTGCCGGCGCGAGGCCGGTCACGTATGCGCTCCGTCCAGCATCGCCCGCAGCGTGTCCATCGTGTCCGCCTCCGACGCCGGCTTGTCGGTGCGCCAGCGCGCGATGCGCGGGAAGCGCACGGCGACTCCCGACTTGTGGCGCGGCGAGCGCTGAATCCCCTCGAACGCGAGCTCGAACACCTGGACCGGCTCGACCTGGCGCACCGGCCCGAACCGCTCGACGGTGTGCCGGCGGATCCACGCGTCGAGCGTGCGGATCTCGGCGTCGGTGAGGCCGGAGTATGCCTTGGCGAACGGCACCAGTGCGTCGCCCTCGCGCAGCGCGAAGGTGTAGTCGGTGTGGAGCAGCGCGCGCCGTCCATGGCCAGGCTGCGCGTAGATCATCACCGCATCCACGCTGTACGGCTGCACCTTCCACTTCCACCAGCTTCCCTTCCGCCGGCCGACGCCGTACTCGGAGTCGAGCCGCTTGAGCATCAGCCCTTCGGCGCGCTGCTCACGTGCCGCGCGGTGCGCATCACGTGCGTCGTCCCACGACGCGAGCGCGATCGTCGGCGAGAGCACGAACGCCAAACCCAGCGCTGCGCGCTCGACGACGCGCGCCAGCTCGGCGCGCCGCACCGCGAGCGACTCCGGGCGGAGGTCGCGCCCCTCGTGCTCGAGCACGTCGTACGCGACGAGCACCACCGGCACGTCGGCGAGGATCTTCGGTCCGAGCTTCTTGCGGCCGATGCGTCGCTGGAGCTGCGCGAATGGAAGCGCGGCACCCTGCTTCCACGGCATGATCTCGCCGTCGAGCACCGTGCCGTCGGGAAGATGCTCGGCCGCGTCGGCGAGCTCGGGAAAGCGATCGGTGACGAGCTCGCCACCACGCGACCACACGTACGTGCGTCCCTCGCGCCGGATCACCTGCGCACGGATGCCGTCCCACTTCCACTCGGCCTGCCATGCGCTCGACTCGCCGAGCGACTCGAGCTCGCCTTCGAGCGCGTAGGCGAGGAAGAACGGGAACGGGCGCGAGACGTCGGCGTCGCGGCTATCCGACGCGACGAGCGCGGAGAAGCTCTCCCCGGTCGGAGTCCAATGCCCGCTCAACCGGTGCGCGATGACTCCTTCCTCGACGCCGCTTACCTGGGCGAGCGCGCGCGCCACGAGCTGCTCCGACACACCGACACGAAAGCTCCCGGTGATCAGCTTGTTCCAGATGTAGCGCTCGGTGCCCGAGAGGTCCGCCCACGCCGCGAGCACGGCTTCGCGCTGCGCCTGTTCCGACATGCTCGCGAGCGGCAGCAGCCGTTCGCCGACCCACCGGTGCAGCGGCACGTCGGCCGGCGCCGCGGATCCGTCGTTCGTCGGCAGCAGCAGGGCGATCGTCTCGGCGAGATCGCCCACGCTTTGATAGCACTCGTCGAACAGCCAGTCGGGAACCTTGGCGACTTCCATCGCCCACTGCGCGATGCGTCGCACGGGAATGAGCCGCTTCGGTCGGCCGCCGGAGAGGAAGTACACCGCCCACGCCGCGTCCGCCGGCTCCGCCTCGCGGAAGTACGCGGTCATCGCCGCCACCTTCGCGTTGGTCGACGTCGTCGAGTCGATGCGCGAGTACAGCCGCGCGAACGCCCTCATGCGATCGCGGCCTCGTCGGCGACGGCGGGCGTCTCGTCGTTCTCACCCTCCCAGTGGCTGGCGATCGAGCGCGCGTTCAGGCCCTGTTCGGTGAGATGGCGCACCACCTGCTCGCGATAGCCGTGCGTCACCCACACGTTCTCCGCGCCGGTAGCCTCGATCGCGGCAAGCAGCGCCGGCCAGTCCACGTGATCGGAGAGCACGAACCCGCGGTCGATCGCACGGCGGCGGCGCGCACCGCGCACCTGCATCCACCCCGACGCGAACGCGGTGGAGACGTCGCCGAACCGGCGCAGCCAGGTGCTCCCCGCCGCCGACGGTGGCGCGACGATCAGCGCACCGGCGTAGCTCGTCCCCTTCGGCTGCGCCGAGACCGGCGCGGTCTCGTGCAGCACCACACCGCTCGCGCGATAATCCAGCGTGAGCCGCTCGACCGCGCCGTGCGTGTATACCGGTCCGATGTCCGCGCCGAGCATGCCAGCCAGCACGCGCTGCGCCTTGCCGAGCGCATACGCGTACACGAGCGACGCGCGCCCCTGCTCCGCGTTGTCGCGCCACCAGGCGCGCATGTCGGCGAAGGTGTCGTCCTGCGCGCACCAGCGGTAAATGGGGAGACCGAACGTCGACTCGGTGATGAAGGTGTGGCAGCGCACCGGCTCGAACGGCGTGCACGTCGGGTCGGGCTCCGTCTTGTAGTCGCCGGAGACGACCCACACTTCACCGGCGTGCTCCAGCCGGACCTGCGCCGAGCCGAGGATGTGCCCCGCCGGCACGAGCGAGAGCCGCACGCCGTTGACGTCGCGCGTCTCGCCGTAGTCGAGCAGCTCGATCGACGCCTGCTCGCCGAGCCGCGTGCGCAGCACGAGCGCCCCCTCGCGCGACGCGAGGTAGTGTCGGCTCCCCCACCGCGCGTGATCGCCGTGCGCGTGCGTGATCACCGCGCGGTCGACCGGGAGCCAGGGGTCGATGTACAGGTCGGCGGCTGGACAGTGAAGACCGCGATCGGTGAGACGGAGCATGCGGCGGAGTGGGCGAACGCGACTGTGGGCTGGAGTGTCATCGAGCAAGAACCGTGACGTCTCCGTCCTGGCTCGTGAACGAAACGAGCCCCGGCACCGCGCCGGGGCTCGTCGACCTGCACCCACGTTTCTTCTGCCGCTCAGGGCTGCGGCGTCAGCAGCTGCCCTTCGGCGACGGGGCTCACGTTGAAGGTGCGCGACGTGCTTCCCGTCCTGCCGGCGTTGTCGGTGACGCGCGCCGTGACGGTGACCGTGGTCTTGCCTTCAGGCATGACGAACGAGCCTCCCGCCACCCAGCTCGCCGTCGTGGTGACATGCCCGTTGCCGCGATGATCGAGAACGCTGCCGGCGATGTCGAACGCGGGAGCGAGGTTCTTCCCGGCCGGAACCTTCGCGCCGTTGCCCCGGATGAAATCCACATCGAAGGTGAACGAGAGACCGGGGAAGTTGCGGTTGTCGCCGAAATTGGCGAACTGGCTCGGGTCGCGGATGAGTCCTACGGTGGCGGTACCCTCACCGTTCTCGTTCACGCCGATGCCGGCGCCGCTCCGATCGAGCGCCGAGACCTGGAAGAAGGTGAACGCTGCGCCGGTCGCGGTGCCTGTGCCGGCCGCGATGCTGGATGGATCGCGCGGACCGACGAGCGTGACCTCGGGACCGTCGTAGTCATCGACGCCGTCTCCACTGATCGCCGTCGGTGCCGGCGTGAGCGCCTGACCGGTGGTGCGCTGCTTGTCGATCTTCACCTTCACGACGTCGGTCCCGACGTTGCCCTCCGCGTCGCGAACGCTCGCGGTGATCGTGAAGTTCTTCACGTCGTCGCCGAACGATTCGAGCACGTGCCAGCCGGCCCAGATCGTCACGCCCTTCCCGGGCGAATCGTCGGTGCCCAGGGTGTTGAAGAGGTTGGCGAGGTTGGTGTTGCGGGGAATGATCTTGCCGTCGGGTGCGATCATGTCCGCGTCGATCAGCACGGAAAGGCCGGGGAAGTTTGGATTGGCCTGCCCGAGCAGCGCAGTGTTGCGGATGTTGGTGCTCTCGTTCGCGCGGACATCGGCGTCGCCGGTCACGGTTTCGATGACGATGGAGAAGGCCGACCCGCCGACGAGGGAACCTTCGTTTTCCTTACCCACTCCGCCGGCGATGGCGTCGTCGTTGAGCGGTGACGTAATGCGTACGACCGGACCGTGTGGCTGAGCCGGCGCCTTCTGGGTCTGCTCGGCGGCGTAATCGCCACTTGGGGCCGTGACGGTGCGGTCGTAGTCCTGGCACGCCATGGCGGCGGCAGCCGTCATCAGGATCAGATGCTTGATGCTCACTCGCATACTCGTGTCTGCCTCTTGCATGAAGTTGACGGTAGGAGCGGGATGCTCCGTTGGTTACGGGGCGTGACGCGGCCAGCGTGCGCTCGTTTGCGAGCGATGCTCCTGTGGCCACAGGTTGAATGGGCGGAACACGGCGCGGCCTCGCGCTCGATCGTGTTCCTCCGGCGACGCCGCTTCGCGCCAACTCCGACGTCGCCACTCCGTCGATCAGGCGCTCGAGCGTGGGCTCGATGGCGCGTGCATCACCGGTTTGGTTGGGATGACGCGTGGGGAGGCGTATTTATTCCGCTGCTGCGTGAAACGACGTCGGCCAGGCAAGCATGACGCTCACCTGGCCGACTCGATCCGCGGCGCGAGCCGCCGCGAGGGAACTCAGAGCTTCACGATCTCGACGCGGCGGTTGTTCGCCCGGCCTTCCGGCGTCGCGTTCTTCGCGACGGGCTTCGTGTCGCCGTAGCCCTTCGTGGTGATCTGGTCACCGCTGATGGCGTAGTCCGACTCGAGCGCCGCCTTCACCGCGTCGGCGCGAGCCTGGCTGAGCGTGAGGTTCGACGCCGCGGAGCCGACGTTGTCGGTGTGGCCCTGGATCTCCACCTTGAGCTCCGGATGCGCCTTCAGCGCCGCCGCGATCGCCTTGAGCGTCGGCGTCGACTCGGGCTTGAGGTCGGACTTCCCGGACTGGAACAGGATTCCCTGCGTCGTCCAGCGGCCCTTCGCCGACAGCTCGTCGTAGATGTCCTTGTTGCTCTCGGCGACGCGGATGCGCGTCACGTACACCGCGTTCTTCTCGTCGTCGCGTCCCTGCAGGTACAGCACGAGCGTCTTGCCGCGCTGGAAGCCGCCATTCGGGATGTTGGCGATGCGCTTCTCGTCGGCGTACAGCTTCAGCGCCTGGCCGTCGCCGAGGATGCGGAAGCTCGCCGGATGCCCGACGTAGCGCGTGATGTCGGCGTCCTTCGCCATGATGCTCATCCCCTGCACGCCCCCGCCGTTCACCGACAGGCCGTTGTGACCCCAGCCCACCACGGTGAACTTGTCGTCGTTGAGCGCGTTGCCCCCGCTGATCTCGAACGTGTTCGCGGCGACACCGCGCGAGTCACGGTTGATGACGTCGAGCTCCACGGTGAACTTCTGCGGCAGCGCCTCGGGCAGCGGGATGTGCAGCTCGCTGTAGCTCGACGCCTTGAGCGCGCGCTGCCCGCCGTCGAGCTCCACCACCTCCATCTGGCCGTTCTTGAAGGTGAGGCGCTTCGGGAAGTTGCCCACCTGATCTTCGGTGAAGTCCGTGAAGAAGATCGTGCGCGAGCCCGGCACGAAGTCGTAGTTCGCCCATTCGCGGCGACTCGTCGGCGTGGTGGACACGTCCGCCGTGCCGGACGACGTGGGGGTCGCCGCTGTCGACGACACCGGCTGCGCCGCCTGCGCGGCGGAATCCGGCTTGTCGCCGAGTGCGTCACCGACCTTCTTCCCGACCTTTTCGGCGGCCTTCTCCGCCGCCTTCTGCTTGATGCGGTCCTTGAGCGAGCCGAACTGAGCGTCGGCGGTGCGGCTCACGCCCAGCGTGGCGGCCGCAGCGATCATGAGCGCGATTGGAAGCGACGAAACACGGTGACTCGGCATCGAAAGCACCAGCGATGAGGGGGATAAACGGACGATCCGGGGCCGTAAACATCCGGTATACCGCGGCTGTCGGGGGCTGTCAAGCGATCGGCACGGACCACTTCGCTGGCAGCATCTCGGGTCGGCTTGCTCACCTTCAGATCGCCTCCGCGCGCTGCTACCTTCCCGCTCAGCAGGAGAAACCGAAGCCGGAGGCAGCGCATGTCGTGGGAGCCGGGCAAGCCGAGTCAGAACGAGAACGAGTATTTCGCGCGACGCGACGCCGAGTGGCTGAAGGAGCAGCGCGCCAGACTGGACGCCGACCGCCGAGTGAAGCCGTCACAGATGACCTGCCCGCGCTGCGGCGGGACGCTCGCGCACCGCGTCTGGCGCGGGGTGTCGCTCGACAGCTGCACCAGCTGCCACGGCCTGTGGCTGGACGCCGGCGAGCTCGCCATGCTCGCGCACGAGCCCGAGCGCGAATTGCTGCGGCTCGCGCGGGAGCTGGAAAAGCCGGCGTAATGCGCCTGCGGGCCGGGCACTGCTGTACTACTTCGTACCTCGTACCAGGTCGTACCAGGACTGGCATACCGGCCCCACGAATGCTTGGACGCGGCTCCAACGAGTCAGGGGTCAGAGTCGAGTTTCAAGGGGTCAGACACCTTGAAACGCCCCTCAACGATTGCGGCAGCTCCCTGCGCCGGAGCGCCGGAGTTGGCTCAGGCGCTTCGTATCGACTCGAGGGCGATCGCGAGCTCGTCGACCGCCCGACGGATCGAGGGCTCGTCGAATCCGCCGTATCCGAGCACCAACGCACTCTTCGCCGGCGTGGGCTGGCGGATGTAGAACCCCGAAAGCGGCGCGCTTCGCACGCCGCGCCGCATCGCGGCTGCGTGCGCGGCGACGTCGTCCGTTCCGGGCGCCAGTCGGCCGAGCACGTGCAGCCCCGCGGGATCGGCGTGGATCGTCATTGCCCCCCGCAGCCGCGACTCCGCCGCGTCCACCAGCACCGCCTGCCGCTCGGCACACAGGTTCCGCACGTGCCGGATGTGGCGGAAGTAGTGTCCCTCGCCGATGAAGTCGGCCAGCACCTGCTGGTGGATCGTCGGCGTGTGCCGGTCCACCGTCGAGCGCGCGGCGCGGAACGGCTCGATCAGCGCGTCGGGCACCACCATGTAGCCGAGGCGAAGCCCCGATACGAGCGTCTTGCTGAACGTGCCGACGTAGAGCACGCGAGACGGCGAGCCGTCGTTCCGTTCCGCCTCGAGTCCCTGCATGCACGGCAGCGGGCGCCCCGTGTAGCGGAACTCGGAATCGTAGTCGTCCTCGAGGATCCAGGCGCCGTTCGCGCGCGCCCACGCGAGCAGCTGTAGCCGCCGCGACGCGCTCATCACCACACCGAGCGGGAACTGGTGCGACGGCGTCACGTACGCGAGTCGCGCGTCGGGCGCGAGGTGAGTTGCTGCCGCTGTGTCGAAGCCGTCTTCGTCGACGGGCACGGGCACGAGCCGCGCGCCCGCGGCCTCGAACGCGACGCGCGCTCCCACGTAGCCCGGCTCCTCGATCCACACGCGGTCTCCGGGATCGAGCAGCAATTGCGCGGCGAGATGCAGCGCCTGCTGCGCACCGTTGAGCACGAACACCTGGTCCGTCGTGCACCGGACGCCACGCGCCGTCGCCAGATACTCGGCGATCGCGACGCGCAGCACTGCTTCCCCCGCGGGATCGCGCTCGCCGAGGTCGACGTCGCCGCGCCGCCAGCGGCGCGCGGCGAGCTGACCCCACAGTCGGCGCGGAAACGCGTCGTACGCCGGGACGCCGAGCTCGAACGGCGCGTGCGGTCCGCCGACGCGGATCAACGTCGCGCCGCTGGAGACGAGCGCGCGGCCGCGCTGCGAGAGGCGTGGCGTGTCGGACACTGCGCCCTGCGCGACGCGCGGTGCGCTGCCGCCGCCCTGGCTCGTTCCGGCGCGCCGCGAGCGCGCCGACGTCGTCTCGCCACTCTTCGCGCGCGGCACCGTGAGCAGCGAGTCGGGAATCACCTCGCGCGCGCGCGTGCCGCCGCCACGCCTGCCGTGCAGGTAGCCCTCGCTGCGCAGCTGATCGAACGCCTGGAGCACCGTGTTGCGCGCGACGCCGAGATCGGCCGCGAGCGCGCGGCTCGAGGGCAGTCGAGCACCGCGCGCGAGCCGTCCCGAGAGGATCGACTCGCGCAGCCCCTCGTACACCTGCCGGTACATCGGCAGCTCGGACTCGGGGTCCACGGCGAGATGCACCAGAGGCGACGCGGGCCCTCGGCGCTGCTTCTTTGGCTCCATCATGGAGCTCGAATTTGGAGCTGGTGAGGGTACCAAGCAATGGCGAGCTTGTCGTCGTACCCGAACGCCTCGCCCTCGACATCCATGACGCCGATCGACCTCCTCCTGCTCGTCGCTCTCGCCACCGTGTGGGGCGGCTCCTACTTCTTCATCCGCATCGCCGTTCCGGCGTTCGGACCCGCGGCGCTCGTCGCCCTCCGCGTCGTCATCGGCGGGCTGCTGCTCTGGGGGATCGCCCGTGCGCTGCGCCGTCCCATCGTCGTGCGCCAGCATCTCCCGCGGCTGGCGATCCTCGGCCTGCTCAACGCCGCGCTGCCGTACATGCTCATCTCGGCGGCGGAGCTGCACCTGACCGCGTCGTTCGCCGCGATCCTCGGTGCCACGGTGCCGCTGTTCGCCGCGGCGTTCGGTG
>Ga0157375_10005003_pt1 | contig 11521 bp, 6 predicted proteins | sample M35metaG_FD_115311 | JGI IMG/M metagenome (GOLD analysis project Ga0157375, IMG submission 115311) | Miscanthus rhizosphere microbial communities from Kellogg Biological Station, Michigan, USA - M3-5 metaG | ecosystem: Host-associated > Plants > Roots > Rhizosphere > Soil | place: USA: Michigan...
GGTCGTCGGCGGATCCGAGCCAGACCTTCACGATCGCGGCGCGCTCCACGATCTCCTTCGACGACATCGTGCAGACCATGGGGCAGTCGGGTCTCGGGACGATCGACGTCGTGCTACCGAATGACGCCGGAATTCCTATCTCGATCGCGCGCGTCTTCGACGACGCGGGAGCGGACGGCACGACCGGCTTCGCCGAGGAGGCGATTCCGCTGGACGGCGACAAGCAGGTGCTCTTCGCCGGCGCGACCGGGTTCCTCGTCGGCCCCGCGGACCTGACGCGCTTCCGCTACAACATCGGGATCCGCACGCTCCTGGCGGGCGCCTTCATCACCTTCACCGTACGCGATTCTGGAGGCGCCGTGATTCGGACCATAGACCTGACGTACGACCCGACGTTCTTCACCCAGCAGCCGGCGGAGACCCTGCTCGGGGGCCCCATCCCGGAGGACGCCTCGATCCAGGTGAGCGTCTCGACGGGGAGTGCCGTCGTGTACGGAGCGACGATCGACAACACCACGAATGACCCGAGCATCCAGTTTGCCAAGGTGTTCTTCGCGATCGCCTGATAGTGGTGCCTGGCCGGCCGGATCGATCCCGGCCGGCTCTCCCCTCAGCCGTTGGCGCGGATCACGAGGACGGTGATGTCGTCGTCGTGTCCGTCGGAGCCTGACCGCTGGGTCCACCCCGCCAGCGTCTCCAGGAGGCGCTCGGCGAACGCGGCGCTCGACAGGTCGGGCGACGCGTCGAGCAGGGCGCGCAGCCGCTCGGAGCCGAACTCCTCTCCGGCCGGGTTGTTCGCCTCCGAGACGCCGTCCGTGTAGACGACGCAGCGATCGCCCGGCGCGAGCGGGATCCGCACGGCGGCGTACTTCGCGTGCGGGAACTTCCCCAGGAAGAGGCCGTTCTTCTGGATCGCGCGCGAGCTCCCGGCCGACTTCTCGCGCAGCACGATCGGAGGGTGCCCGGCGCCGGCGTAGTCGATGGTCCCGGCTTCGGTGTCGACGTAGAGATAGGCGGCGGTCACGAAGTGCGTGTCGAACTTGCCGCAGAGAGCCTGGTTGATGCCGTCCAGCACGCGGGCCGGGTCCGCGGCGTGCGGCGTCTGGGCGGCGAGCGCGATCTTCAGCATGGACGCGACGAGCGCCGCCGGTGCGCCGTGGCCCGACACGTCCGCCACGAGGGCGCCGAACCGCTTCTCGTCGACGGGTATGAAGTCGTAGAAGTCTCCCGCGACGGAGGTCATCGGCACGTACCGCGCGCCGATGTCGACGCCGGCGACGGGGGGGACCTCGCGCGGGAGGATCGAGAGCTGGATCCGCCGCGCCATCTCCATCTCGTGCTGGAGGGCGGAGAGCCGCCGGGCGAGCTGCTCGCGCACTTCGCGCAGCGCGAGGTGCGTCTGCACGCGGGCCTTCACGACTGCGGGGGAGAAGGGCTTGTGGATGTAGTCCACGGCGCCCGCCGAGAAGCCGCGGGTCTCGTCCTCGGCCTCGGTCTTGCCGGTCAGGAAGATCAGCGGAATCTCGCGCGTGTCGGCGTCGGCCTTGAGCCGCGCGCAGACCTCGTAGCCGTCCATCTCCGGCATCTCGACGTCGAGCAGGATGAGGTCCGGAACCGGCTCCGACTTGACGAGCTCGAGAGCCTTCGCTCCGCTGGTGGCGATCCGCACGCGATAGTCGTCCTTCAGGATCGCGTTGGCGACCTGGATGTTCGCCGGCGCGTCGTCGACGAGCAGCAGCACCTTCCGGTCGTCGCTCACGCGGTCTCCTCGACCGCGCCGCATTCGCGGGCGATCGCCTCCAGCTCGGAAAGCGCTCCCTCGAAGTCGAACTCGTCGATGGCGCGTTCGAGCGCGGCGACACGCGGGCGGCCGACGGCGCCCGTCAGCGCGGCCGAGACACCGGTGAACGCATCCGCGGCGCCGCCGTCGCTGGCGGCGAGCAGCGAACGCAGCCGCGCGATCCCTTCCCGGACCGAGGCCCCGTCGGCAGCCGGCTCCACCGGGGCATCGGGCGAATTGCCGCCGTTGCCCGCGAGCGCCCGGCGGATGGCATCCACCTGAGGGCCGAGGACCGCTCGCAGCCCCGCGAGCGCCGCGGCGGCGTCGCCTCCGCCGCGAAGCGTCCGCTCGAGAGCGCCGGCCGCCGCGTGGAGCCGCTTCAGGCCGAGGTTCCCGGCGACGCCCTTGACGGTGTGCGCCTCGCGCTCCGCGGTCTTCCAGTCGGCGGCCTCCAGGGCGCGGGCGATCTCGTCGGCCGAGGCGCCGTGCCTTCCGGCGAATTGCCCGAGCAGCCGCCGATAGAGCGCGGCGTTGCCGGCCACGCGCGCGAGACCGTCGGCGGCGTCGACTCCGTCGATGGCGGCCAGGTCGGGGGGAGGCTCGGCCACGTTCGGAGCCGGCGGAGCCGGGGCGGCGCTCAACGCCGCCGGAGTTGTAACCCGTCCGGACGGCGGAGCGGCGGCCGATGCGGCGGGCGCGGTCGCGGCGGGCGCGGTCGCCGGCTTCACCCAGCGCTCGAGCGTCGTGTAGAGGATGTCGGGCTCGATCGGCTTCGAGACGTGGTCGTTCATCCCGGCGTCGAGACACCTCTGGCGCTCCTCGATCGTGGCATGAGCCGTCATGGCGATGATCGGCAGCCGCGCGAAGCGCGGATCGGAGCGGATCTTCGCGGTCGGCTGGAAGCCGTCCATCTCGGGCATCTGGAGGTCCATGAGGACGACGTCGTACGGCGGCGGGAAGGCGACGCCCTGCAGCTTGCGTACCGCCTCGGCGCCGTTGCCGGCGACGTCGACGCTGGCTCCTACGCCCTGAAGGAGCTCGACGGCGACCTGCTGGTTGATCGGGTTGTCCTCCGTGAGGAGGATCCGCGCGCCGCGCAGCCGGTCGGGGCGTTCCGAGTCGCCGGCCGGCGCCGCCGCCTCGTCCGCGCGGGGCGCGAAGATCGACACGAGCGTGTCGACGAGCATCGACTTGGTCACGGGCTTCAGGAGGAAGCCGGCGACGTCGAGCTTCTCGGCCTCCTCGCGGACCTCCTCGCGCCCGAACGCCGTGACCATCACGATCGCGGGGGCATGCGTGACCCTCGCGTCCGCCTGGATCCGGCGCGTCGCCTCGAGGCCGTCCATCTCCGGCATCCGCCAGTCCATGAACACGACGTCGAACGGGCGCTTCGCGTCACGCTCCCGGATCGCGGCCAGCGCCTCCGCTCCGGAGGAGACGACGTCGACGCTCTCGCTCACGTCGCGCAGCGCGTCGGCGAGGATGTCGCGCGCGGCCGGGTTGTCGTCGACGACGAGCATCGACAGTTTCTGGAGGGTCTCGGGGTAGAAGCGTCCTCGCGGCGCCTCGGCCCCGCGTCCCACCCACGCGGTGAAGAAGAAGGTGCTTCCCACGCCCGGCTCGCTCTCGAGCCAGATCTGCCCGCCCATCATCTCGACGAGGCGCTTGGAGATGGTCAGTCCGAGGCCGGTCCCCCCGTGCTTCCGGGTCGTCGACATGTCGGCCTGCGTGAACGGCTGGAAGAGCCGCGCCGATTGCTCCGGCGTCATTCCCGCGCCCGTGTCGCGGACGGAGAAGCGGATCTTCAGCCGGTCGCCCGTCTGCTCGACGAGCTCGGCCTTCAGCCGGATCTCGCCGCGCTCGGTGAACTTGACGGCGTTGTTGATGAGGTTCGTGAGGATCTGCCCGAGGCGGAGCGGGTCGCCTCGCAGCGCCTGCGGAATCGAGGAGGGCACGTCGGCGAGGAACTCGAGCCCCTTCTCGTGTGCCTTCTGCCCGGTCACCGTCGTGACCGACGAGATGACCTCGTCGAGCTGGAACGACGTGGTCTCGAGGTCGAGCCGGCCGGCCTCGATCTTCGAGAAGTCGAGGATGTCGTTGATGATCCCGAGGAGGGACGTGCCGGCCGCGTGGACCTTCGCGATGTAGTCCCTCTGCTTGGGAGTCAGGGCGGTCTTCAGGGCGAGATGGGAGAGGCCGATGATCGCGTTCATGGGCGTCCGGATCTCGTGGCTCATGTTCGCGAGGAACATCGACTTCAGCTCGGTCGCCTCCTCCGCCTTGAGGCGCGCCGCCTCGAGCTCCTTCGTCTGCTCCTCGAGCTGCCTCGCCTGTTGCTGGGTGCGGCCGAGAAGCTCCTGCGTGCTCAGGTTGCGCTCGAGAATCTCGAGGCTCATGGCGGCCACGGGGAAGAGCTCTTCGAGGAGCGCCTTTTCGTTCGGCGCGAGCGGTCGGAAGGACGCGAGCTCGACGACGGCGCGAAGCTCGCCCTGCGATGCCAGCGGCCACGCCGCGGCCTCGGCCGGCGGGGCTTCTCCGATACCGGACGCGATGCGCAGATACCCCGGAGGCAATCCCGTGAGCGTCACGGGTCTCGCATCGGCGGCGCACTGGCCGGCGAGCCCTTCGCCGAAGCGCAGCGTCTCCGCGCCGGCGCCTCCGCCTCCGCCTCCGTCAGCCAGCCCGTATCCGGCGGCGCGCCGCAGCGTCCGATCCGCGGCCGAGACGGTGTAGAAGGCGCCGACGCCGCCGCCGAGGAGGGGGACCAGGCCCGAGAGGAGCCGGGCTCCGAACTCGGGCACCGTGGATGCGCTCTGCAGCTCGCGGGTCAACCCCGCCGTGTGTGTCTTGACCCAGCGCTGTTGCTCCATCGCCGCCGCACCCGACTTCAGGACGTCGATCGAGCGCGCGAGGTCGGCCGTCTCGTCGGAGCCGCCCGTGTTCGGCACCGCCTTGGCGTAGTCGCCGCGCGCGATCGCCTCGACGCTCGACCTCAGGTCGCGAAGCGGATAAACGATTCCCCGAAAGGTGACGTACCCGAGGGCGCCCGAGAGGGCGAGGGCGAGCGCGAGGGCGAGCACCGTCTGGCGCCGCGAGCGGGCGACGTCGTCCTCCAGGACCTGATCCGAGTGCGCGGCCAGCTCTTCGTTGTACTGGATCCACTCCTGCGTCGCCCGGCCGAGCTGGCTCGCATGGGCGCCGACGAGGCCGCCGAGCATCGCGGACGCCTCTTCCCGGCGCCCCTCGTCGGCCCGGGCCATAGCCTCGCGGGCGCCCAACACCCACTGCTCGGCCGACTTGCGGAACTCATCGAGCAGCGACCGGTCGCGCGCGTCGGAGACCAGCGCGTCGCCGTACTGGCCGAGCCGGCGCGACAGCTCGGCGCCATGGGCCTCGAAGGCGTCGCGCGCCGCCTTCCTTGCGGCGGCGTCCGCGTTGAGCAGGTTGTCCCGGACGTCGACCCTCAGCTCGCCGACCGTGCGGGTGATGTTGCCGATCGCCGCGAGGCTCTGGACCTGTACCGCCACCACGCGCGTGCGCACGTCGATGCGAGACAGCTGGATCAACGTGAGGACGCCCAGCGCGGCGAGGACCATCAGGGGGACGGCGAGCAGGAGCGTGAGGCGCCGCGCGATCGTCAAGGCCGCTCCACGACACGGCGAATGCCGTCGTCCGCGGCGGGCCTAACGGCCACCGCATGGCGGATGCGTGTGCGGATTCGGGTCGTCGTCGGCCTCCCGGCTCGTTCGAAGGGGGGGGACTCGACCGGATCGTATAACCGGCGAGGCGGGAGACGACCGGGGGGCTACTGGATCGCGCCGCTCAGGATCGCCCGCTTGAGGCGCTTTGCGACGGGCGAGAGGCGCCAGAACGGCAGCGCCAGGCGAACCGCGGCGATCAGGCGCGCCCTGACGGCGGACGCCGCGACGGCGCGATCGATCGCGCGAACGAGGTCGGCCCGGCGGTGCCTCTCGGCGAGATTGCGGAGCCGGCGGGCTCCGCGGCGCTGCATCGGAGAGGGGAGATAGACGCGGCCGATTCGCTCGAGATCGAGACTCTGCGGGAAGGTGGGGCAGCGTTCCAGGACACCGAGCGCCGCGAGCGTAGCCATCGTCAGGGAGCACTTGCGGCAGCGGCCGCAGTTCTCCGACTGGTGCTCGCGGTAGCAGACGTGGAGGGCGCTAAGCGCGACGTCCGACCGGGCGACACGAACCGTCTTCTCCGTTCGCGTCGCGTCGGCACCGTCGTGCAGGACCTGGGTCGCGCCGGTCGAATGGAGAGGGTCCGTCAGCGGATGCGATCCGAGTGGCTCGGCTTCCTCGTACACCGAGCTCGCGGCGATCAGGAGGTGTCGATAGCGCTTCTCGAGCGCCAGGCCGACCGACGCGAGGGCCGATCCATGCCAGAGGTCCGCCCAAGGAGCCTCTCGGAGCCTGCTCTCTTTCAGGTTCGTCGCGACCCACACCACCGACTTGCCGAGCTCGCGGCCCGCGCGCTCGAGACGGTGCAAATGACGGTGGAAGGCGTCGCCGACGGCGAGGGGAAAGTCGAAACCCTGGACACTGATGAGGTCATCGATCGGGAGCCGCCCGGGCACGCACTCGTCGTGGCGAAGCACCGTGTAAAACGAGTCGACGCCTCCCGAGAAGAATGCCGCCGTGCGGACGGGGGAGTGCGCGGGACGGAACACCGGAGCGTCGCAGATCGAGACGTCGAGCGGCACCTCGTGGAGGTCGGGGTACCAGCCCCGCCAGATCCTCATCAGCTCGGTGAGATTGCGGACGAGCAGCCGATCGACGGGCAGAGAGATCCGCAGCTCCTCTCCGAGCTTGGCGGCGAGGGGAAGAAGTGCAACCAGCCACGGATTCCCCGTGGCGCTCAGGTCGCGCTCGAGCGCGGCGGGAACCTCGTACCAGATGGCCTCGCGCCGCGAGTCCGCATAGCGAACCTCGCCGGTCAGGCGGACGCGATCGTCGCCCGCGTGGTCAATCCGGGCCGAGGTCAGTTCCAAGAAAACGCTCGCGTCATGGACGTTGCATCCTTCGGCAGAGGAGAGTCGGACCTCTGGCCCCGGGTCATGATTTTTGCTGCGGAACCTAGCGATTATAGCTCCTCGCTCCGCCGCCCCCTGCGGCGCCGCCCCGGTGTGCCTCCCAGGGCGGCGGCTCGCCTCCCGTCCGCCGGGTCGCCTCGGGCCGCTCATAGAATCGGCTCATGGACGTACGCCGGGGGGGCTGGATCGGCTATCCGGCGGCCGTGCTGGTCGTCGCCGTGGCCGCGGCCATCCTCAAGGCGATCCCGGGCCTCTCCGCCACGTCCGTCGCGCTCCTCCTCATGCTCGCCGTCTTCCTCTGCGCGTGGATCTGGCAGAGTGGGCCCGGAGTGCTGGCCGCCGTCCTGGCGACGCTCGCGTTCAACCTGCTCTTCCTTCCGCCCTTCTTCCGGCTCACGGTCGACGATCCGCGAAACGTCGTCGCGCTCGGCGTCTTCCTCGTCTCCGCGCTCCTCATCGGCCGGCTGTCCGCGCTGTCGCGCACTCGGCTGCGCCTTCTGGAGGCCGAGCGACGGGATCTGATCGCGCTGACCGAGCTGTCGCAGGGATTCCTCGCCGACACCAATCGCGAGTCCCTGCTCGGCGTGGCGAGCGACCGGCTCCGCCAGGCGCTCCAGGCCGAGCGAATCGAGATCTTCGTGCCGGCGGCCGACTCCTCCCTCGCGGCCGCGGGCGGCGCGGCCGACGCCGGCATCCGGAAGGAACTCGTCGATCTGGCATTCCGCCAGGGGAACTCCGCCTCCTTCGCTTCGCCGCTCGGCGGCACGGACATCTACCTGCCGGTTCCCATCGGCGTCCAGCGCATCGGCGTCCTCGTAGCGCGAGGCATGCGCTCGAGCGAGCGCCTCGCCGAGGCGTGCGCCGCGCTTCTCGGATTGTCCCTCGAGCGCGAGCGGTTCGTGCGCCTGGCCCGGGAGGCGGAGTCCACGAAGGCGAGCGACGAGATGAAGTCAACCCTGCTCGCGACGCTCGCGCACGACCTCAAGACCCCCGTCGCCGCCGCGCGAGCGGCGGTCGAGAACTGGACGGCGCGCGCGCAGGACGCCGAGGAGGCTCGGCTCGCGAGGGCGGAGCTCGAGCGGCTCACCCGCCGCGTCGAGGAGCTCATGCAGGTCGTGCGCCTCGATGCCGGAATCGCGAATCCCCATCGCGAGCGCGTCACTGCGGCGGAGATCGTCGAGGCGACCATCGCGCGTTTCGGCGAGGCGCTCGAGTCGCACTCGCTCTTCCTCGATGTCCCGAAGGAGCCGCTCGCGGTCGAGGCGGACCCGGCCCAGCTCACCGAGGCGCTGGGCCACGGCCTGGAGAACGCCGCTCGCTACTCGCCCGCCGGCAGCCGTGTGCGGGTGAGCGTGGATCGCGAAGGCTCCGAAGTCCGGTTCCGCGTCGAGGACCAGGGGCCGGGAGTCGCGGAACCCGACCGGGATCGCGTCTTCGACCGCTTCGTGCGCCTTCCGGGCGTGGAGGGCACCCCCGGCACAGGGCTCGGCCTCTTCATCGCGAAACGGCTGGTCGAGATGAACGGAGGCCGGATCCGCCTGGAGAGCGCGCAGCCGACCGGCGCCGCGTTCGAGATTCTCCTGCCCCGCGCCGCGGACTGAGGCTCAGGCGCTCCGGAGGAAAGGAAAGCGCCTCTTCTTCTTCTTCGGCTCCGTGACCCGGATCGGCAGGACGATCGCCTGGAGGCCGGCGAACTGAAGCCGCCTTTGAATGGCGAACGCGGTCTCGTTGTGGAGGATCTTGTAGTAGACGCGGTCGTTCTCGAAGACGAGCTGGCCAAGGTAGAAGATCGAACGGGGGAACTCCGCGGCGATCTCCTCGCAGAGCTCGACAACCGACTCCACGGCCTCCGTCCCGACCCGGTAGCGGTGGTCCGCGCGGAAACCCAGCTTGCGGACGAGCTCGGCGTATTTGTCCAGGTCCTCGACCGTCTGCCGCGTGAGGGCCTCGATCTCCGACTGTCCCTTGAAGGTCGCGGAATCGATCACCGCGACGGACGCGAAGAGATAGGCCTTGTACTGGTGAGGAAAGAGCGACTGAACGGAGAGCACCGTGTGGACGCCGAGGCCGGAGAAGCCGTTGACCAGCATGACCGCGACCTGCTCGTCCTTGCGGATCGGTCCGAGATCCTGTGCGTGCGGACGCACGGGCACGTCGAGGAGCTGCTCGTCGAGCCTGCGGAGCTGGTGGCGAACCCGCTCGTAGTGCCGCTTGATCCGGAAGGCTCCGATGACCATCACGCCCGTCACCACGATCGTGAGCCAGCCGCCCTCGTAGGCCTTCTCGTAAATCGTGATGATCAGGATTCCCACGCAGACCGTGGCGCCCGTGGCCTGAAGCAGGATGTGCCGGCTCCACTGCGGGTCGCGACTCCGCTCCTGCCACCAGTGGCGGGTCATTCCGATCAGGGTCAGGCTGAACGTCACGAAGACGTTGATGGCGTACATCACCAGCAGGGCGGATACGGAACCCCGCGTGTACATCAGCGTCGCGGCCGCCGCGAGGCCCATGAGGACGATCCCGTTGTTCGTCACGAGGCGGTCGGACAGCTGCGCAAACCGCCTGGGCACCCAGGAGTCCACGGCCATGTTCGCGAGAATCCGGGGACCGTCGAGGAAGCCGGTCTGGGCAGCCACGAAGAGGATCGCACCGGCCGCGACGAGCGTCAGCACGATCAGCACGTGGCCGAGCCCGAAACCGCCGATCATCCAGCTCCCGAAGACTTTCTCGGCCAGCACCGCGTTCATGACCTTGGAAGGATGGGGACGCGTGCCGGTGAGCAGGTATCCGAAGATGATTCCCGAGGCCATGAAGGCGAGCGACACGGCCATGTAGAACATCGTGCGCTTCGCGTTGGCGACGCGCGGCTCGCGGAGAATCTGCACCCCGTTCGAAACTGCCTCGATGCCCGTGTACGCGCCGGCGCCGAGGGAGTACGCGCGGAGAACGATGAAGATCAACGGAAGGAGTCCCGTCGTCGACCCCGTGGCGCGCGCCTCGGACAGCGCGCCGACGACGACGCCCGGCACCTCCGGCGCATGAGTGAAGAGCGCCACGAGGATCATCAAGACGTGCGTTCCCACGAACAGCAGGAAGACCGGCACGAGAACCTGCACGCTCTCCTTGACGCCGCGGAGGTTGAGGAGGACGAGCAGGCCGAGGACGAGCATCTTGAACTCGAAGCGGTGATGGCTCCAGCCTTCCGGCAGGATGCTGAAGATCTGGTCGACGCCGGACGCGACCGACGTCGAGATCGTGAGGACGTAGTCGAAGATCAGCGCGCAGCCCGACACCACGCCGAAGCGGGGGCCCAGGAGCTTGGTCGCGACGAGGTACCCGCCGCCCCCTCCGGGGAAGAGCTCGATGACCTTGCTGTAGCAGGCGGAGATGACGAGGACGGTACCGGCGATCATCGCCGCCAGGAAGACGGCGAGGTAGGCGTGAGATCCGAGGGCCTTGAAGGCCTCCTCGGGACCGTACGCGGAGGATGACAGCCCATCGGCTCCCAGCCCGACCCACGCGAGGAAGGCGGCGAGGGACACCGCATGGAAGATGTGCGGGTCCATCGGATCCCGCGCCTTCCCGACGAGGATCGTCTTGAGGGTCGTCGTGACCTTGTCGTTCTTCTCGATGGTGCCCTCGATTATCTGATCACCGACCCCGATCCGGTCAGATAGTCCCTGCGGACCGGGAAACCGGCGGGCATGCTATCGCGGGGGGTCGCGCGCCGCAGTCGTGTCAGGATGACCGCATGAACCGGGTCCTCGTGGCCGACGACGAGGCCGCAATCCGGAAGGTCGTGCGGGACGCTCTGGAGCGCGCGGACCTCGAAGTGGAGGCCGTCTCAGACGGAGAGGAAGCTCTCGAGCGATTCGAGCAGGAAGTGTTCGCGCTCGTCGTGACCGACCTGGCGATGCCCCGCCGCGACGGGCTCGCCCTCGTTCGCGAGCTGCGCCGGCGCTCCTCGACGGTCCCCATCCTGGTGCTCACCGTGCATGGCGAGGAGCGGGAGAAGGTGCGACTGCTCGACGCCGGCGCCGACGACTACGTCACAAAGCCGTTCGGCGTCGCCGAGCTCGTGGCGCGGGCGAAGGCGCTGATGCGGCGCCGCGAACCCGCCCAGCCGCCCGGACCGTCGCGCTTCGGAGACGTCGAGGTCGACACGGAGACGCGCGTCGTGCGCAAGCGGGGGAAGCCCGTGCACCTGACTCCCATCGAGTATGCGCTCCTGCAAACGCTCCTGCGCCGGCCCGGCGGAGTCTGGACGCACCGGCAGCTCCTCGCCGAGGTCTGGGGGACGACGGCGGGGGGCAGCAACGACACGCTGCGCGTTCACATGGGCAGCCTCCGCCGCAAGCTCGAGTCCGATCCCAACCGGCCGAAGTGGATCCGGACGGAACCCTGGGTGGGATACCGCTTCACGCCGGACTGAGCCTCGCGCCGACCCGAGCGACATCTCAGCTGTCATCCCGAACGAGAGCGAGGGACCCTGTCACGGACAGGCCCACGAGCCGTGGGTCAGGACCCAGCTCGCGACGTCGGTGGCGGCCCAGTCAGGATCCTTCGGCCGTTCGAACCGCAGGATGGCCCGCGAATCCGCAATCGGCGCGTGATCTTGCGCCACTCTTTCGGCCTCCTTCCGGACTTCTTTCGGTGCGCCACTCCAGGATGGCGCCATGGTCATCAAC
>Ga0157375_10005006_pt1 | contig 11514 bp, 9 predicted proteins | sample M35metaG_FD_115311 | JGI IMG/M metagenome (GOLD analysis project Ga0157375, IMG submission 115311) | Miscanthus rhizosphere microbial communities from Kellogg Biological Station, Michigan, USA - M3-5 metaG | ecosystem: Host-associated > Plants > Roots > Rhizosphere > Soil | place: USA: Michigan...
CGGCGACCTTGACGCCGAGCTTGAAGGTCAGGGCCTGCTTGGTCAGCACGCGCTGGAGCTGCTTGGCCACCTCGCCGTCCAGCCCCGGCGCCAGGCGATCCAGCATTTCGACCACGGTGACCTGCGCGCCCAACCGCGACCACACCGAGCCGAGCTCGAGCCCGATATAGCCCGCGCCGATCACCACCAGTCGCTTCGGCACTTCCGGCAGCGACAGCGCCCCGGTCGAGGAAACGATGCGCTTCTCGTCGATGGCAATGCCGGGCAGGTTGGCCACCTCGGACCCTGTGGCGATGGCGATCGCCCTCGCATCAACCACCTGCTTCTCGCCGTTGATGAAGGTGACCTCGACCTTGCCCGTTCCGAGGATGCGCCCGGTACCGTGGAAGTGGTCGATCTTGTTCTTCCTCAAGAGGAACGCGACGCCGTCGACATTGCCTTTCACGCCCTGATCCTTGAAGGCGAGCATGGCGGCGAGATCGAGCTCCGGCTTGACCTTGATGCCCATGGCGGCGAAGCCGTGTCCGGCTTCGGCATAGGCCTCGCTCGCATGCAGCAGCGCTTTGGAGGGGATGCAGCCGACATTGAGGCAGGTGCCGCCATGCGTGGCGCGCTTCTCCACGACGGCCACCTTCATGCCGAGTTGCGCCGCGCGGATGGCGCAGACATAACCGCCGGGCCCGGTGCCGATGACGACCAGGTCATAACTCATATTGACACTCTATCCCCGTTACTGTTCGGGCGTCAGCGTCTCCTCGCCGTGCCCGCTCTCCCATAATCCCGTCAGGCTGCCATCGTCGGCAAGGGCATAAACGATCGGAGTCGTGCCTCCCCAGTCCACCGTCAAGAGGTTGTCCGCCAGCGCTCCCTCGCCCTCATACTCCGATCCGTCGACCTTCCATTTCAGACGAAAACCGCTTCCCGCCTTGGCGATGATGACAGTGCCTTCATAGTCTTTGCCATCGGCATTGCGTCCTTCGACGCGATATTCGCCCTCGGGCGGCGACACGTCGTCGGTCGACGCGGCGCCGACCGGCGTCAGCGTCTCGCTGGCCGAGCCGTCGGCCCATTCGCCATCAAGCGCGCCGTCGTCGCCGAAGCTGTAGATGACCGGCGTCTTGTCACCCCAATTGATCACCAGCATCTTCCCGGCGAAGTGCCCGCTGCCGTGGAATAGTCGGCATTGCCGATTACGAGCGCCACGCGGGGCGCGGGCGCTTGCGCTTGGGCCAGCGTGAGCGTGGCTGCAAGCGCCAATAGTCTGACTAAAATGCCGAATATGCGCATGGCGAGGCTCGCTCGATAGATTAGGGGACCTCAGCATGGCGCGACTAACGGCGGCTGGTCCACTCAATGCGCAAAAACAGGTTGGGGCCCTGTTAAAGATCGAGCACGAGGCGCTTGGGGTCCTCGATGGCTTCCTTGATACGCACAAGGAAAGTCACCGCCTCCTTGCCGTCGACCAGGCGATGGTCGTAGGAGAGCGCGAGATACATCATCGGCCGCGCCACGATCTGGCCGTCGCGCACCACGGCGCGCTCCTCGGTTCGGTGCATGCCGAGAATGCCCGACTGCGGCGCGTTGAGGATCGGGGTCGACAGCAGCGAGCCGTAAACCCCGCCATTGGAGATGGTGAAGGTGCCGCACTGCATCTCCTCGAGCGCGAGCTTGCCCTCGCGGGCACGCGCGCCGAACTCGGCGATCTGCGTTTCGATCTCGGCGAGGCTGAGCTGATCGGCGTTGCGCAGCACCGGCACGACCAGGCCTCGGTCGGTGCCGACGGCGACGCCGATGTGGTAGTAGTTCTTGTAGACGATGTCCTCGCCGTCGATCTCGGCATTGACCGCGGGGATCTCCTTCAGCGCCTGCACGGCGGCTTTGACGAAGAAGCCCATGACGCCGAGCTTGACGCCGTGCTTCTTCTCGAAGGCTTCGCGATAATCCTTCCTGAGCTGCATCAGAGCGCCCATGTCCACGTCGTTGAACGTGGTGAGCATGGCGGCGGTGTCTTGCGCCTCTTTCAGCCGCTTGGCGATGGTCAGGCGTAGCCGGGTCATGCGCACGCGCTCCTCGCGCGAGGAGTCGTCAGGTGCGAGCGGGGCGCGGGGCGGGGCCGGAGGCTTCGGCTTCGGCTCACGCCTCAGCAGCGCCTCGGCGGCGCCGGCGATGCTGGTGACCGGCGCGGCGGGACGGTTGGCGAGCACGTCAGGCTTCAACACTTGGTCGCGGCGGCCCGAGCCTTTCACGTCGTGCGCGCTTAAGCCCGCCTCGGCGATAAGCTTGCGTGCCGCAGGCGATGGCGGCATTTCCTCGGCGCTTACCTCCTCGCGCCGTTGCGGCTCGCGCTCGAGCGTCTTCGGCTCGGTGGGCGCCGCCGCGCGCAACGCGGGTTCTTCGGCGATTGCCGACGCTTCCGCCGCGGCGAGGCTGAGCGTGGCCGCTTCGGGCTTGGCTTTCGTGAACTTGGCCTTTCCGTCACCTTCGCTGATGGCGCCGAGCAGCGCGCCGACCGGAACGGTCTCGCCCGTCTTCACCACGATCTCGGCCAACACGCCCGAGGCGGGAGCCGGCACTTCGACCGTCACCTTGTCGGTCTCGAGTTCGACCAGGGGCTCGGCGGCGAAGACCGTGTCGCCAGCCTGTTTGAACCATTGGCCGACCGTCGCCTCGACGATGGACTCGCCCAGATTCGGCACCCGGATCTCAGTCGGCATGGCCGTCGCCTCTATGGTTTCCGCCTAACCAAGCGCTTCGTCGAGAAAAGCCTTCAGCTCGCGCGTATGCTTGCTCATCAGTCCGGTCGCGGTCGCCGCCGAGCTTGGCCGGCCGGCATAGCGCGGCCGCTTATGCTTGGCGCCGATATGCTCGAGCACCCATTCAAGGTTGGGCTCGACGAAGCTCCAAGCGCCCATATTCTTGGGCTCCTCCTGGCACCATACCATCTCGGCATCCTTGAAGCGGCCTAGTTCCTGGATCAGCGCGCGAGCCGGGAAGGGATAAAGCTGCTCCATGCGCAAGAGATAGACGTCCTCGACGCCGCGCTTCTCGCGCTCGTCGTAGAGATCGTAATAGACCTTGCCCGAGCAGAGGACCACGCGCCTGATCTTGTCATCCGGGACGAGCTTGATCGCCTGATCGGGAAGGAACTGGGCGTCGTCCCACAACAGGCGATGGAAGCTCGAGCCCGGGCCGAATTGCTCCAAATTCGATACCACGCGCTTGTGACGAAGCAGCGACTTCGGCGTCATCAACACCAGCGGCTTGCGAAACTGGCGATGCAGCTGGCGGCGGAGAACGTGGAAATAGTTGGCCGGCGTGGTGCAGTTTGCGATCTGCCAATTGTCCTCGGCGCAGAGCTGAAGATAGCGCTCGAGCCGGGCGGAGGAATGCTCCGGCCCCTGGCCCTCATAGCCGTGCGGCAGCAGCAGCACCAAGCCCGACATGCGCAGCCATTTCCGCTCGCCGGATGAGATGAACTGATCGACCACCACTTGCGCGCCGTTGGCGAAGTCGCCGAACTGCGCCTCCCAAAGGACCAGCGCGTTAGGCTCGGCGAGGCTATAGCCATATTCGAAGCCGAGCACCGCCTCCTCAGAGAGCATCGAGTTGATCACCTCGAACCGCGCCTGATCCCGCGCCACGTGCTTGAGCGGCGTGTATTTCTTCTCGTTCACCTGATCCATCAGCACGGCATGGCGCTGGGAGAAGGTGCCACGCTCGGAATCCTGGCCCGACAGGCGCACCGGGAAGCCCTCGACCAGAAGCGTGCCGTAGGCCAGCGCTTCGGCGGTCGCCCAGTCGATGCCTTGGCCCTCGTCGATCATCTTGCGGCGGGCGGCCATGATGCGGGCGATCGTCTTGTGCGGGGTGAAGCTTTTCGGGATGGAGGTGAGCTTGCGGCCCACCTCTTTCAGCAAGTCGAGATCGACGCCGGTTACGCCGCGCCGCGCGCCTTCCTCTGCATGGCCGATGCCGGACCATTTGCCGTCGAGCCAGTCGGCGCGGTTTGGACGATAGGCCTCGCCCGCGGAGAACTCTTCTTCGAGGAAATTGCGGAAATCCGCCTGCATGTGGTCGATCTCCTCGCGGCTGAGAAGACCCTCCTCGACCAGGCGGTTGGCATAGACGTCGACCACGCCCGGATGCTGGGCGATGCGCTGATACATCAAGGGCTGGGTAAAGGCGGGCTCGTCGGCCTCGTTATGGCCATGTCGGCGGTAGCAGAACATGTCGATGACGACCGGCTTGCCGAACCGCTGGCGGAACTCGATGGCGATCTTGGTGACGTGCACCACGGCCTCGGGGTCGTCGCCGTTCACGTGGAAGATCGGCGCGTCGATCATCTTGCCGACGTCCGAGGGGTAGGGCGAGGAGCGCGAAAAGCGCGGCGCCGTGGTGAAGCCGATCTGATTGTTGACGATGAAATGCAGCGAACCGCCGGTGCGATGGCCGCGCAAGCCGGAAAGGCCGAGGCATTCCGCCACCACGCCTTGCCCGGCGAAGGCGGCGTCGCCATGCAGCAAGAGCGGAAGGACCGATTTCCGCTCATCGTCCTTGCGCTGATCCTGCTTGGCCCGCACCTTGCCGAGCACCACCGGATCGACGATCTCGAGATGCGAAGGGTTGGCGGTGAGCGAGAGATGCACGCGGTTCTCGTCGAACTCGCGGTCCGAGGACGCGCCCAGATGGTACTTCACGTCGCCCGAGCCCTCGACCTCGTCGGGATGCGCCGAGCCGCCCCTGAACTCGTTGAAGATCGCCCGGTAGGGCTTGCCCATGACATTGGCAAGCACGTTCAAGCGACCACGATGCGGCATGCCGATGACGATCTCGCTAACGCCAAGCTGGCCGCCGCGCTTGATGATCTGCTCGAGCGCCGGAACCATCGACTCGCCGCCGTCCAGCCCGAAGCGCTTGGTGCCGGTATATTTGAAGTCTAGGAAGCGCTCGAAGCTTTCGGCTTCGATCAGCTTCTTGAGGATTGCCTTCTTGCCGTTCGCCGTGAAGCCGACCTCGTGGGCTTCGATGCGGTCCTGGATCCAGGTTCGCTGCTCGGGGTCGGAGATGTACATGTATTCGACGCCGATATGGCCGGCATAGGTGCGCTTCAGGATGCCGAGCACCTGTCGCAGCGTGCCGAATTCGAGGCCGAGCGCGCCGCCGAGATAGATGGGACGGTCGTAGTCGGCTTTGGTGAAGCCGTAGGTCTTAGGCTTGAGCTCCAGATGCTCGCGGCGGGTGACGAGCTCGAGCGGGTCAAGCTTGGCGGCGAGGTGGCCGCGAGTGCGATAGGCGCGGATCAACTGGCGCGCGCCCAATGTGTCCTGCGCCGCGGCAAGCGCCTCACGCTGGCTCAGCGCGCCGCGCGGCGCCGCCGGCGCGAGCGCCGTTCCGTTCGAGGGCGCCCAGGAGGGGCCACGCGCCCCGGCGATAATGTCGTCGCGATGGTCATCGAGGCTCGAGAAGAACGCGCGCCACCCCGGATCGAGCGAGGCCGGGTCTTCTTCGTAACGAGCATAGAGCTCGGAGAGATAGGTGGCGTTGGCGCCCTGCAAGAACGACGTGCGGAGAAACACATCGTTCAGTTCGTGTCGCGTCATTTAGTCAACCCTGCCGGCCGTTGAAGGGCTACCGGCGTGCCCGGCAAACAAGGCGAGCTTTGGGCGCTCGCCTCAGCTGTCACTTAATAATCGTGCAAGGGTCGTTCCAAGGGCGGCGGGGGAGTTTGCCACGACAATTCCCGCCTCGCGCATTGCCTCAATTTTGTGCTTGGCGTCGCCTTTGCCGCCTGAGATCACGGCACCGGCATGGCCCATGCGGCGACCGGGCGGGGCGGTCGAGCCTGCGACAAATCCGACCACCGGTTTCCTGTTTCGCGCTTTGATCAGGAATTCGGCGCCGTCCTCTTCGGCGCTGCCGCCGATCTCGCCGATCATGATAATGGCTTCGGTCTGATCGTCGCCGAGGAAGAGCTTAAGCGCATCGACGAAATTGGTGCCGTTGACCGGATCGCCGCCGATGCCGATGCAGGTCGATTGGCCGAGCCCGACGGCGGTGGTCTGCGCCACCGCCTCGTAGGTGAGGGTGCCCGAGCGCGAGACGATGCCGACCTTGCCGGGCTTATGGATGTGGCCCGGCATGATGCCGATCTTGCATTGGCCTGGCGTAATGATCCCCGGGCAATTGGGGCCAATCAGCCGCGTCTCCGAGCCATCGAGTGCGCGCTTCACCTTGACCATGTCGAGCACCGGCACACCTTCGGTGATGCAGACGATCAGCGGCACGCCCGCGTCGATCGCCTCGAGGATGGCGTCTCCGGCAAAGGCCGGAGGCACATAAACCGCGCTCGCGTCGACTCCGGTCGCCGCCATTGCCTCTTTGACGGTGTCGAACACAGGAAGGCCGAGATGCGTGGTTCCCCCTTTGCCCGGTGTCACGCCGCCAACCATCTTGGTGCCATAGGCTATGGCCTGCTCGGAATGGAACGTGCCCTGCGCGCCAGTGAAGCCCTGGCAGATGACGCGCGTGTTCTTATCGACGAGGACGGCCATGGACGATCCGATTACCTTACAAGTTTTAAGCCGCGGCCTTCACGGCGGCGACTGCCTTCTTGGCCGCGTCGTCGAGGTCGTCGGCGGGGATGATGGCGAGCCCCGAGTCCCGCAACAGCGCCTTGCCGCGCTCGACATTGGTGCCTTCTAGCCTGACCACCAGTGGCACGGTGATATGCATCTCGCGCGCCGCGGCGATGATGCCTTCGGCAATGGTGTCGCAGCGCATGATGCCGCCGAAGATATTGACCAGCACGCCCTTCACTCGCGGGTCCGACAGGATGATCTTGAACGCCTCGGCCACCCGTTCCTTGCTCGCGCCGCCGCCGACATCGAGGAAGTTGGCTGGCTCGCCGCCATAGAGCTTGATGATGTCCATGGTCGACATGGCGAGACCGGCGCCGTTGACCAGGCAGCCGATCGAGCCGTCGAGCTTCACGTAAGAGAGCCCAAGATCGGCAGCCTCCACCTCTGCGGGGTCCTCCTCATGAATATCGCGCAAGGAGGCGATGTCCTTGTGACGGAACAACGCGTTGTCGTCGAAGCCGATCTTGGCGTCGAGGCAGAGCAGGTTGCCGTCCTTGCTCACGATCAGCGGGTTGATCTCGATGAGGCTCGCGTCCTTCTCCACGAACAGCGTGTAGAGCGACCTGACCAGGGCCGCGCATTGCTGGGCGAGCGGGCCCTGGAGCCTCAGCGCCGAGGCGATGACCCGGCCATGGAAATCGCTGATGCCGGAAGCGGGATCGACGGCGAGCGTCACGATCTTCTCCGGCGTATTCGCGGCCACGGCCTCGATGTCGACGCCGCCTTCAGTCGAGGCGACGAAGGCGACGCGGCCCGAGCCGCGATCGACCAGCAGCGAAAGGTAAAGCTCGCGGGCGATGGTTGCGTCCTTGACGACATAGACGCGGCGCACGACGCGACCCTTGGGCCCGGTCTGAGGGGTAATGAGCGGCTTGCCCAGCATGCGGTCGGCCTCGGCGTGCAGCTCCTCGAGCGTCTTCACCAGCTTGATGCCGCCGCCTTTACCGCGACCGCCGGCATGGATCTGCGCCTTGACCACGAAGGACTCGCCGCCGAGGGTTCGCGCGTGCGCGGCGGCCTGCTGCGGGGTCTCCGCGACGTGGCCTTCGACCACCGGCGCGCCGTAAGCATGCAGCAGCGCCTTGGCCTGATATTCGTGAATGTTCATGGGAGATGCCGCGGCCGGTAACCGGCCGCGCCTCAGGCGTTGTAGGGCACCGGCGCTAAGCGGTGGCGAGGCTCGGCGCGATCCTTTGGCACAATTCGACGAGCGCCCGCACCGACTCGACGGAATGCATGAAGGCATCCTTTTCGGCCGAGGTGAGATCGAGCTCGATGACGCGCTCGACGCCCTTGGCGCCGATGATGATGGGAACGCCGGCATAGATGCCCTTCACGCCATACTCGCCGTTCAGATAGGCGGCACAGGGCAGCACGCGCTTCTGGTTCTTCAAATAGGACTCCGCCATCTCGAGCGCGGCGGCAGCGGGCGCATAGAAGGCCGAGCCGGTCTTGAGCAGGCCGACGATCTCGGCGCCGCCGTCACGCGTGCGCTGCACGATGTCATCGAGGCGCTTTTGCGTGATCCAGCGCATCTTGACGAGGTCGGCCAGCGGAATGCCGGCGACCGAGGAATAGCGGATCAGCGGCACCATAGTGTCGCCGTGCCCTCACATCACCATCGTATTGATGTCCTCGGGGCTGATGTCGAATTCCTGGGAGAGAAAAAACCGGAACCGCGCCGCGTCGAGCACGCCGGCCATGCCGACCACCTTGTTGCGCGGCAGCCCGCTGGTCTTCTGCAGGGCCCAGACCATGGCATCAAGCGGGTTGGTGACGCAGATGACGAAAGCCTCCGGCGCGTATTTGCGCAAGCCGGCGCCCACCTGCTCCATGACCTTCAGATTGATCTCGATGAGATCGTCGCGGCTCATGCCGGGCTTGCGCGGAATGCCGGCGGTGACGATCACCACGTCGGCGTCTTTCAGCTCGGCATATTCGTTGGTGCCCTTGAATTTCGGCACATAGCCCTCGACCGGCGCCGACTGCGACAGGTCGAGCGCCTTGCCCTGGGGCACGCCGTCGACCACGTCGAACAGGACGATTTCGCCGAGCTCCCTGATACCGGCAAGATGGGCTAGCGTGCCGCCGATCTGGCCCGCGCCGACCAGCGCAATACGATTACGCGCCATGACATCCCCTTCCGCTAAGACTGCCCGCCGGCCCGCTGCCGCAGGCCAACACCAACGCGTGGTTGGTTAAATGCAATCGGGCCCGCGCGCAAGGTGCAAGCGGGCATGGACCCATTTGGTGCCTATCGGCTAAGGTGTGCGGCTAGGGCCTTTCTTGGGCGAGACAGGGGCGCCATGCATGGCGGAACATGAGGCGGCAGGCGACCCCGAGACCGAGCATTGGCCGGCCGTGGTGTGGCTCGCCCGTCTCAGCGTCTATTTCCTGGCGCAAGGCGGCCTCGCCCTGCTGGCCTATGCCTATTACGGCTTCGACAGCAATCCCGAGCACTTTCCGCTCGGCTTCCGTATCGATCCGATCCTGGCCGCGATCAATTTCGTCTGGGGGTTGATCGGCACCTATATCGGCTTCTTCAACCCGCGCTATGCCATTGCCTTTGTGCTTGTCTGCGCAGCGTTCTATGGGGCGCTCGCCGTGCTCGGCACGTTCACCTCGCAGCATCTCGGCATGCTGCTCAACGAGCGGGTGAATCTGTTCCACTGGGCGATCGTGCTACCGGCCTGGGCGATCGGGCTTTATGCGCTGCGGCGCAAGCAGGGCTGATGCTTAGTGCGGGGCAGGGACCTCCAACACCAGCGGCTTGTCCTTGGGCTTGATGCGCAGGACAAAGAGCTTAACCGGCTTGTCTCCCTTGTTCATGCCGCGATGCACGGTGTTCGGGGGGAGATACTCCGCGCCGCCCGCCTTAATCTCCTGCGCCGCCCTGTCTGCGCGCTCGAATGTGAAGTCGCCCTCGATCAAGCCTCTGCGGACAACCAGAGGGGTAAAACAATCGGGCCGAGACGCAAATTCCGCTCACATCAAAAACAAGCGGAGGGGGAACTGATGGTCACTCCACGCGTTTTTTTCGAAGCGGCGAAAGCGCCTCTCGCGCAAGCGATCTTGCCGCCGCTTCAATGAGTAGTTAGGGGCGCCGTCTCCCCCGGCGCCCCTTAAATTTATTGGTGGAGTGATGGGCCGAATGCTTCACTGCCATAACTGCGGGCAACCGCTGATCGAGATAGACAATCGCGGCGAACCCCTGAGAGGATGCCTGACCTGCAATCTGTGGGCTGCCGGTGACGCGAAGAGTTGGTCGCGGCTCTCGGAAGAAGATCTGTGCGCGCTACACCACTTGCGACATGGCGGACATAAATAGGGCGCCGGCCGGAGCCAGACGCCCTGGTGTTCACCAATATCCGCCGCCTTTTGGAGCGCAGGTCTTCGTCGAGGCGTCCCACTTCATATGCTCTTTTTGGCACTCCGACTTGGTGGTCGGCGCTTTGTCTGTGGCAAGCACCGGGGCGACATAAGCCGTTGCGAGGCCCAAGGCGATCGTGGTGGCTAGGAGCTTACTCATCTAAATTTCCTCCTGTTAGCTGAGACTGCTTCGCATCTATTGGAACACGCTGCGATCCTTGGCTGTGCGACAAACTGACCAAAAAAGCCCCGCGGCAAGCTCGTTGCGCGGGGCTAAGGGGGATGAACGGAGGTTCGACAAGTCAGGGAACACAACTCGCCGAACGCTGTGCTGAGAAACGCATTTTAGTCTGGTCGAGTTCCAGTCTCAGCAATGGGAGCAGCCGGCCGAAGCCGACGCCTTAACCTGACCTTCTTGTCGGGGCGCTGGGGAACGTTTTTAGCTTCTCCAAACGCTTTCAGCATCTGGGGAGTAGCCTGTCGAGCCTAACCAGCCTGAGCGGCAAACCCGAGAGGCTGGCTACGGTCTATCTACCATTTAGACAATAAGCGGCCCAGCACCACCGTAAGGAGGGCCTGGCGGTACTGGGCCTAACCAGCCCGAACTGCACAGGGGAGGGAGTTCACAGGAGGCTGGCTGATTAGTTAACCGGGTAGCGAGAGGGGTGTTCCCCCTGGCGACTGCTGTTGGGTTGCGTCCTACAACAGCGTGCCGAGCCTAACCATCCCCGGGGTGATGCAATGAACCGAGGGATGGCTATGCCAAAACACCACAACTGTTCCTGCTGCGGCGGCATGATCAAGCGGCCACATGAAGCGGGGAGCTAATCCACGAAAGGCACGCCGATCGAAGCCTACCCCCCAGACAGTTGATTTACGCACGGCCATCTAATGTATGATCTGCCCCACAAGGGAAAAATACCCAAACCTTAGATACCTGGGCTTCGAGGGTTAGCCGACCAACCGCTCGCGCAGCTAGCGGCGACCAACACCAATTCGTGGGGAAGAAGGAACATACCCGGCAATATAGCGGACAACAGAAGCTATAGCTGCGCGCCATCCAAGCTTACGGAGGGCGGGCGTTAGACCCAAGCCGAGGCTCTGTCCTGTTACCCGCCGCGTTACCCAACAGCACCTGAGCCCAGTGAAACCGGGCTTTCCGCCATGCCAGGGCATATTACTTTCGAAACTACAATTATGGCGACTCTACCACTAATCGTGGAAAACGTAGAGCGCGCCGCCTGCGCCGTTTCATCGCGATCTGAGAGGTTGCGGGATTTGGGAGTGACCAGATGCTCCGTTCCCTTCAACATCGCGCAGGATCTTGCTCGCAATGCTTAGACCTGATCCAAGCGATGATTTTCCAGATGTCATCCTCCGTCGGGATGATCTCACCATAGGGGGGCATCGGCCCAACAACAGTCTCGGAGCCTTTGCGCACGAAGCCTTCTTTCTGGAAGGCGTTCCCCGGACTGAGACTTCCGGTGCCGAGTGTGATCAGGCGGAA
>Ga0157375_10005016_pt1 | contig 11502 bp, 8 predicted proteins | sample M35metaG_FD_115311 | JGI IMG/M metagenome (GOLD analysis project Ga0157375, IMG submission 115311) | Miscanthus rhizosphere microbial communities from Kellogg Biological Station, Michigan, USA - M3-5 metaG | ecosystem: Host-associated > Plants > Roots > Rhizosphere > Soil | place: USA: Michigan...
ATCAGCTCCATGATCCGATTGCGAAAGACCACGCGTCCCGGCGTGATCGCGATCGTCTTGCCGGGCTCGAAGATCTCGGTGCCGGCCGGCGGCAAGTCGGCGAGATCGCGCCAGAGATCTTCGGCGACGAACTGCGCGCCGCGAACCAGGTTCATGCCGCCCTCGGCAAGGATCCGCTCCTGCACGACGGGATTGGTCGAGATGAAATTCGACGGCGCGATCGTGTCGAGCCACTGCCGTGCGGCGAAGGCGGTCATCTGCTCGTGGTGACGAGACACGCCCGGGACGTGAGTCGTCGCGCGTTGCCACCATCGTTCGACGAGCAGGAACGCCCGGGCGATGGCGTCGTAAGGCGGCCGCTGCCATGCCTCGTCGGCGAATCGCTTGTCCTGCGGCAAGGGCGCGATGTGCTCGCCGGTGAACCCGCCGGCACAGAGATACAGCGCCTGTTCGGTGGCGATGCGAGCCAGTTCGAGCTGCTTGCTGGGCGACCCGGTGAGGTGCATCCACCAGTCCATGAACGCGCCGACCACAGTCGTCGGCGCGACGGGGCCGACAGGCAGGAACGTCCAGGGCTCGACTTGAGAGGCAGGCTGGCGGGCAGGGGGGTGCGAAACGGTCGAGTCGACGGGCGTGAGCCAGGGGCTCTCGGCGCGCTCGCGCGTGCCGGCCAGCATCTGGCGTCGCGGCCGGCGTGTTGCGACGAAGGCGTCCGCGGTCATCAGCGTGCGGTCGTGGCAATGCCCAGCGCGGAGTAGAGCGGGCACCTTGCCGCCAGCCCGGTCAGGAGCGGGATGACGCCGACATATCCCCACAGGCCGATCGTGCCCGTGGCGGCCAACCCGATCAGGGCGAGACCGATCAGCATTCGCAGGACGCGATCGATGTTGCCGACATTGAGGCGACTCATGAGTCCTCCTGGGGATGGCTCACCTTAAGAGAGCCGGACCACCCCGACCTTGACGGCGCGCAAGGGAGATTGCTCACGCCGGCGAAGCAACAAGCTGCGGGGCCGGGCGGTGCCGCCGGGCGAGATCGAGGCGATAGAAGAGATGCTTGGCCAGCTCGGTGACGACGAGGTACGCCAGCGTGAACGCGGCCACCACTCCGAGCACGGACGCCGGCATCGGTACGAGCCCGAAGAACGCTGCCCACGGCAAGTAGGGCAGGGCGACCGCGACGGCGACGATGCCGACGCTGCTCAGAGCGAGCAGCGCCGAAGGGCGGTCGCTCCAGGGGAAGCGCGCGGTGCGGATCACGAAGACGATGAGCACCTGCGTCGCCATGGACTGGACGAACCACGCCGTCTGGAAGAGCGCCACCGGCGTGTGCAGCACGTTGTAGAAGACGGCGAATGCGAGGAGATCGAAGATCGAGCTGAGCAACCCGAAGGTGAGCATGAAATTGCGGATGAAGGCGGTGTCCCAGCGTCGCGGCGCCAGGAGATCGGCGTCGGCGACGCGATCGGTCGGGATCGGCAGCTCGGACACGTCGTACAGGAAGTTGTTGAGGAGGATCTGCAGCGGCCGCATCGGCAGGAAGGGCAGGAAGAGCGCCGCCGCCGCCATGCTCATCATGTTGCCGAAGTTGGAGCTGGTCGCCATTAGCACGTACTTGTTGACGTTGATGAGCGTGCGCCGGCCCTCGCGAATGCCGTCGCGAAGCACGCCCAGGTCGTGCCGCAGCAGCACCATGTCGGCGGCTTGCTTGGCGACCTCGGCACCCGAATCGACCGAGATGCCGACGTCGGCCACGTGCAGCGGCGGCGCATCGTTGATGCCGTCGCCGAGGTAGCCGACGACGTGGCCGCCGGCCTGGAGGGCGCGAACGACGCGGCTCTTCTGCTCGGGCGTGACGCGGCAGAACAGAGTGGCGCGTGCGGCCGCGGCGCGCAGTCCAAGGTCGTCGAGGGCGGCGATCTCGGGCCCGCTCAGCACGCCGTCGACCGCGATTCCCAGCACGCCGCACAGGTGCCGGGTGACGGCCTCGTTGTCGCCGGTGACGATCTTGAGCGCCACGCCGTGCTCGGCCAGCGAAGCCAGCGCGGCCGGCGTCGTGAGCTTGGGCGGGTCGGCGAAGGAGACGAAGCCGGCGAAGGCCAGATCATCCTCGTCGGCCGCCGAGACGCCGGTCGTCGTGCCGACGCGCCGGGTGGCGACGGCGAGCAGCCGCAGTCCCTGCGCGCTGCGCGCCGCGAACAGCGCGGCGACGCGCGCCCTGCCGGCGTCGTCGAGCGCGACGGCCTCATGGCCCTCGCCGGGATCGACGCTGCTGCTCAAGCGCAGGATGTCCTCGGGTGCGCCCTTGACGATCAGCAAGCCCGTCCCGTCGCGCTCGAGCAGCACCGAGACGCGGCGCCGCTCGAAGTCGAAGGCGACCTCGTCGAGCTTGCGCCAGGGCGTGGCATCGAGCGTGTCGTGGGCGAGGATGGCGTCGTCGAGGCCCGACTTCAGGCCGGTCTCGAAGTGGCTGTTGAGCCACGCGAGCTCGAACACCCGTGCGGAAGGACGGCCCTCGGCGTCGAACACGCCGTCGAGGCGCAGCTGCGATTCGGTGAGCGTGCCGGTCTTGTCGGTGCACAGGACGTCCATCGCGCCGAGGTCCTGCACGGCCGACAACCGCTTGACGATCACGTGCGCCTTGGCCATCCGGACCGCGCCCCGCGCCAGCGTGACGGAGACGATCATCGGCAGCAGCTCGGGGGTGAGCCCGACCGCCAGCGCGACCGCGAACAGGAACGACTCGAGCAGGGGGCGGTGGTAGAGGGTGTTGATCAGCAGCACGAACAGGACGAGCGCGATCGTCAGGCGCGCCAGCAGGATTCCGAAGCGGCGCGTGCCGCGTTCGAACGACGTCGGCGCCGGCGGCTCGGCGAGCGAGCTCGCGAGCCGGCCGTAGAGGGTGCGGGGTCCGGTCGCGCAGACGAGCATCCGCGCCGAACCGGTGACGACGCTGCTGCCCATGAAGATCGCATGCGCACAGGCGAGCGGCTCGCTGCCAAGGTATTCGATTGAGGCCACCTTCTCGACCGGCCACGCCTCGCCGGTGAGCGAAGCCTGGTCGACGAAGAAATGGCTCGCCGACAGGACCCGGCCATCGGCGGGAACCAGGTCGCCCGCGGACAGCTCGACGACGTCGCCGGCGACGAGGCCGACGGCGGGCACCTCGCCGGCGCGACCGTCGCGCCACGCCCTGACGCGCAGGGCGACGGTGCGGCGCAAGGCTTCCACGGCGCGGCCCGCGCGATGCTCCTGCACCATGTCGAGAGCGATGCTCATCAGCACGATCACGACGATGAAGCCGAAGCTCGCCGGGTCGCCGGTGAACGCGGAAATCGCCGACGCGCAGAGCAGGACGACGATGAGCGGATTGGCCAGTCGCCGGGCGATCGACCGCGCCAGCCCCGTCCGGTCGGAGTCCGGAAGTCGATTCGCGCCATCCCGGCGCAGGCGCGCCGCTGCTTCGCGTCGGGTCAACCCCTCGGGACGCGCGTCCAGGTCGCGCAGGACGACGGCCTGCACGGGGTGCCACCATTCTTCGACTGAAGCTGCTCGGGCGCGTCGCACCGCACGGGCGTGCCCGACATTCATCAGGACAGGTACTTGCCGCCGTTGATCGACAGCGTGATGCCGCTGACGAAGCCGGCGTCGTCCGCGGCGAGAAAGACGACCCCCCGCGCGACCTCTGCGGGCGTGGCCAGCCGCCCCGCCGGAACGGACTTCAGGATCTGCTCGAGCACCTGAGGGGCAACGACGCTCACCATCGCGGTGTCGGTATAGCCCGGCGCGATCGCGTTGACGGTGATGTTGCGGGCGGCGCCCTCGAGCGCGAGCGACTTGGTCAGGCCGATCATCCCCGCCTTGGCTGCCGCGTAGTTCGTCTGACCGGCCTGCCCCGACAGCGCATTGACGGAGCTGATGTTGACGATCCGTCCGAACCGTCGCTCGCGCATGCCCTCGATCACGCTCCGGCACATGTTGAAGCAACCGCCGAGATCGACGTCGATCACCTCGCGCCACTGATCGACGGTCATCTTGTGCAGCATCGCGTCCCGGGTGATGCCGGCGTTGTTGACCAGCACCTCGACCGGCCCCAGTGCCGCCTCGACGCGCGCGACGCCGTCGGCGCAGGCCGACAGGTCGGCGACGTTCCAAGAGAACACCGGGATCCCGGTGCGCGTCGCGAAGGCGTCGGCCGCCGCGTGCCGGTTGGCGTAGTTGGCAGCGACGCGGTAGCCGGCGGCGAGCAGCGCCTCGCAGATCGCAGCGCCGATGCCCGCCGTGCCGCCTGTGATCAACGCGACTCGGGAGACCATACTCGGGCGTTCACTCATGGCGGGCTCCTTCAAATGAACTGGCGATATCGGGACGTGCATCCGCGCCGGGAAACAGGCGCCTTCACGATAGGCAGCGCGGGTCGGTGCGTCTTGATCCCGGTCAAGCCAGCGACGCCGTCCTGAGCGGCGTCGTGCTGTTGCACTTCAAGCTCCGGCACGAGTCACCGCACGGTGCCGGGCTGAGCGCATAGGCGATAGCAGCCAGAAGTTGACGGGCATCAAGTCGACGGGTACGGAGCTGGCGACACTCTTGTCGTCTCTCCACCCAGGGAACCGCCATGTACCAGCGCATCCTCGTCCCCGTCGACGGCAGTGCGACATCCAACCGCGGACTCGACGAGTCGATCCGGCTCGCCAAGCTGACGGGTGCCCGCCTTCGCCTCGTGCACGCCGTCGACAGCCTGGTCTTCTCGACTGGAATGGAGTTCGCCACCGGCGACATCGTGGGCGCGCTGATGGATGCGGGCGCCCAGATCCTCGCTGAGGCCAAGGCACGCGTCGAGGCGAGCGGCGTCCCGGTCGACACGTTTCTGTCGGAGTCGCTCGCAAGCCGAGTCTGCGACGTCGTCGTCACGCAGGCCAAGCTCTGGAACGCCGACCTCATCGTCATCGGCACGCACGGGCGGCGCGGTGTCGGGCGCTTGCTCATCGGCAGCGATGCCGAGCAGATCGTCCGCACTGCACCGGTCCCGGTGCTGCTGATCCGCTCCGAGGGCGACGAGGTGCGTACCGCCGCGGTCGGCGGCAGCGGAGCGGCGGCATCGCCGGCCGACAAGCTCGCTGCCTGAACCCGCACGGCTTCGCGATGACCAGCGCAGAGCTCGCCTCGGTCGCCTCGCCCGGCCGGACGCCCTGGCGCGACGCGGTGGCCGCGACTCGACCGTTTCGCACGGCCTTCCTCGTCGCGGCCGCGATCGCCGCGCTTGCTGCCTGGCTCGGGCCGCGGCTGCTGCTCGGGCCGCAGGTGCCGGTGGCCGCGGTCGTCCAGCGCGACTTCGTCAAGTCGGTCGTGGCCAGCGGCCACGTCGAAGCGCCGCATCGGGTGACGATCGGCGCGCAGATCGTCGGCGTCGTCCAGCGCGTCCCCGTCGCCGAGGGACAGTCCGTCGTCGCCGGCCAGACGCTGGTCGAGCTCGAACGCTCGGAGGCGGTTGCCGCTGCCGCGGCCGCCGATCTGGCGGTGACGCAGGCGCAAGCCCGGTTGCGTCAGTTGCGCGAGGTCCAGGCACCGGTCGCCGAGCAGGCCGTGCGGCAAGCGCGTGTCAACGTCGACAATGCACGCCGCCAACTGCGCCGCCAAGCCGACCTCTTCCGCCAGGGTTTCATCGGCCAAGCCGCGCTCGACAACGCGCAGCGCGACGTTGATCTCAGCGAAGCGCAGTTGCGGTCTGCGCAAAGCCAATGGCGCAGCGCGGAGTCCGAGGGCAGCGACTACGCGATGGCGTCGAGCGCGCTGGCGCAGGCGCGCGCCAGCGCCGAGGCGGCACGCTCGCGCTTGGGCTACGCGACGCTGGTCGCGCCGGTCGCGGGGACGTTGATCGATCGCCAGGTCGAACCGGGCGACGTGGTCCAGCCCGGCAAGGCGCTGATGGTGCTGTCGCCCGCCGGCATCACGCAGGTCGTCGTCCAGATCGACGAGAAGAACCTGCAGCTGCTCGCCCTCGGCCAAGGCGCCTGGATCTCCGCCGACGCCTATCCGGACCAGCGCTTCGCGGCGACCGTGACCTACATCAACCCGGGCGTCGACGCGCAGCGCGGCTCGGTCGAGGTGAAGCTCGACGTCGCGGCGCCGCCGGCGTACCTGCGCCAGGACATGACGGTCTCGGTCGACATCGAGGTCGCCGCGCGCAAGGACGCCGTCCTCGTGCCGACCGACGCGGTGCACGACGCCGACACGGCGCGGCCGTGGGTGCTCGAGGTCGCCGAAGGCCGGGCGCGCCGCCACGACGTCCGCCTCGGCCTGCGCGGCACCGCCGTCAGCGAGGTGCTCAAGGGCGTGAGCGCCGGCGGGTGGGTCGTCGCCAACGCCCAGCTCGGCGTCGCCGATGGCAGCCGGGTGCGTCCGCTCGAATCGGCACGGAAGCCCTGAGCGCGGCGCGGCTCGCCCGAGTTCGTCGCATGGGCTGGCTGCCGTTCGAAGGGATCATCGCCCTGCGCTTCCTGCGCGAGGGCCGCCTGCAGACGATCTTCATCGTCAGCGGCGTCGCCATCGGCGTCGGCGTCATCGTCTTCATGTCGGCGCTCCTGATCGGACTGCAGGCCAACTTCATCCGTCGCGTCCTGACCGCCCAGCCCCATATCCAGCTCCTGCCGGCCAAGGAAGCCGCGCGCGTGCTGCGACACGCGGCCGATCGCGGCCCGGGAGCCGTCGACGACGCGATCGTTCAGGCGCCGCTGCAGCGGGTCAGGTCGATCGATCAGTGGCAGTCGATCGCCGCCCAGATCCGCGCCTGGCCCGACGTGATCACGGTGGCTCCCGAGGCGACCGGATCGGCGCTCGTCGTGCGCGGCGACGCGAGCCGGGCGATCTCGCTGGTCGGCATCGACCCCGAGCTCTACTTCCGGATCATCGCGATCCCCGACAAGATCGTCCGCGGAACGACCCGGCTCACCGCGACCGACATGCTGATCGGCACCGAGCTCGCGAGCGACCTCGGCGTGAGCGTCGGCGACAAGCTGCGCGTCTCCTCGGCCGGCGGCAGCGACAACACGCTCACGGTGACCGGCATCTTCGACCTCGGCAACAAGGGCGCCAACGAGCGGACGACCTACGTCGCGCTGCACACGGCGCAGAGCCTGCTCGGCCTCGTCGGCGGCGTCTCGAGCATCGACGTCACGCTGCACGACGTGTACGCCGCCGAGACGATGGCGCGCCGGATCACGGCCGCGACCGGCGTCGAGGCCGACAGCTGGATCGCCAACAACGCCCAGTTCTTCACCGCGGTGCAGGCGCAGACCACGGCCAACACGACGATCCGCTTCTTCGTCGGCCTGTCGGTGGCGTTCGGCATCGCCAGCGTCCTGGTCGTGTCGGTCGTGCAGAAGTCGCGCGAGATCGGCATCCTTCGGGCGATGGGAATCTCGCGCGGCCAGATCCTGCGCATCTTCCTGATCCAGGGCGGGCTGCTCGGTCTCCTCGGCTCGCTCGTCGGCTCGGCGCTGGGACTCGCGGCGCTCGAGCTCTGGCTGCGCTATGCGCGCAACGCCGACGGCACGCCGCTGTTCGGGCTGGTCATCGACCCGGTGCTGTTCGCTTCGGCCGTCGTGCTGGCGACGGCGACCGGGCTGGCGGCCGCCTTCGCGCCGGCGTTGCGTGCCGCCCGCCTCGACCCGGTGGTGGCGATCCGTGGCTGACGCGGTGGTCCGGATGGCCGGCGTGCGCAAGGTCTTCAACATCGGAGTGCCGTCGGAGACCGAAGTCCTGCACGGCATCGACCTCACCCTCGAGCCGGGCGAGTTCTGTGCCGTGATGGGTCCCTCGGGCTCGGGCAAGAGCACGCTGCTGAACATCGTCGGCCTGCTCGACAGGCCGACGGCCGGAACGCTGCGCATTTGCGGCGAAAACACCGTCGGCCTCGACGATCGCGCGTTGACCCGGCTGCGCGGTCACAACATCGGATTCATCTTCCAGTACCACCATCTTCTTTCGGGCTTCACGGCGCTCGAGAACGTGATGATGCCGATGCTCGGTACCGGCCGCATCGACGAGCAGGAGATGGCAGACCGGGCGAACCACCTGCTCGAGAGCGTCGGCCTGACGGCCTGGCGCGACCATCTCGCCACCGACATGAGCGGGGGGCAGCAGCAGCGCGTCGCGGTCGCCCGGGCATTGGCGATGAACCCGCCCTTGCTGCTTGCCGACGAGCCGACCGGCAATCTCGATACCAAGTCTGCCGAGGGGGTCTTCGATCTGTTGCGCCGGGTCAACCACGACAGCGCGACGGCGGTCTTGTTCGTCACCCACAACGCGGCACTGGCGGCGCGGTGCGATCGCATCATCAACGTCGTCGACGGGATGATCGAGGTCTGAGCGATGCGCAGGCACATTTGGGTCGACCTGCTGGTCTACCCGACCCATACGTTGCCGATCGCGGCGGCGCCGGTGATGGTCGGGGCCGCACTGGCGGCGCGCGACCACGTGTTCGCGCCGCTGGCGGTCGTGCTCGCCTTCCTCGGCAGCTGGCTCATCCATCTCGCCGGCCTCTTCACCGACACGCACGAGCTGCTGCGCCGGTATCCGCAAGCAGTCGAGCATCCCGATCTCACGAACGCCCTGAAGGACGGCACGCTCACCCTCGGCCAGATCAAGGTCGCGATCGCCGCGTGCCTCCTGCTCACGGCCCCGATCGCGGTGTTCTTCCTGGTCGTGGGCGGAATGCCGGCGCTCGTCATCGGCGTCGTCGGCGTGGCCGCAAGCTTCGGGTACTCGGCGGGCCCGCGTCCCTATACGAGGCTCGGCGTCGCCGAGCCGATCTTCTTCGCGATGTTCGGGATCGTCGCCGTCGCGGGAACCTACTACGCGCAGATCGCGTGGCTCGCGGCAGCGGCCTCGCAGCCCGTGCCCAGCTTGGCGGCGCTGCCCCCGGCGGCATTCCTCGTCGGGCTGCCTGTTGGCGCGCTCGTGACCAACATCCTCCTCATCGACGACCTCGAAGATCGACAGTTCGACGCGAGCAAGGGATGGCGCACGCTCGCCGTCTCCTTCGGTCCCGCGGGAAGCCGGCTGGCCTATTGCTTCTTCTCGTTGGTTGCCTATCTCGCCCCTCTCGTGCTCTGGAGCCTCGCGGGATACGGTGCCTGGGTCCTGCTTCCCCTCGTGACGTTGCCCCTGGCGTTGCGGGTCCTGCCCATCGTCCTGACTCACGAGGACGAGCCGACCCTCGAGCCGATGACCGCCAGAGCAGCGCCGCTGACGTTCGCGTACGCCGCGCTGCTGGCGATCGGCGTCGCGGCGGGATAGCAGCGAACGGCTGTCATCGCCCCGCCGCCGGGGCGGACGCCGACGCGGTCGAGCAGCGTTCGACCAGGCAGAGGATCGACTCGTAAGGGACGCCGGCCGCTTCCGACAGGCCGATCTCGCAGGTTCGGCTGCTCGACACGCCGCCGGTGCAGCCGGCGGGAATCGCCGCGGGCAGGTCGCGCAGGGCGTGCTCGTTGAGCTCCGGCCGGACGAACCCGCGGTCGCCGGCAAAGCCGCAGCATTGCACCGAATCGACCGTGACCACGGCATCGCAGCAGCGGCCGGCGATTGCGACCAGCTTGTCGACGCTGCCCATCTTGCGAACGCTGCACACCGGATGGACGGCGACGGGTCCGCGCTCGGGCGTGATCGTCAGGCGCGCCAGCACCGTGTCGTGGACGAAGTCGATGCTGTCGTGGATCGCGAGCGATCCCGCGAGGACCTTCTTCATCCGGTACGCGCAGGGGCTGGTGTCGAAGACGATCGGCCAGCGGCCGTTCTCGCTCGCGTCGCGCAGCGCCAGGGTGAGCTCCGACGACTTCTGGTCGGCGGCTTCGACGAACCCCTTGCTCTCGAACGGCTGGCCGCAGCAGAGGCCGTCGAGCGCGGCCGGATAGACGACGTCGAAGCCGGCGCGCCTGAACAGCCGCTCGGCGACGCTCGGCAGCATCTCGCCATCGTGGCCACGCTGCGGGCCCATGCTGCGTGCCGCACAGCTCGGGAAGTAGACGAGGCGCTCGGCGCCGTCGGGCGGGCGTGGCGACGGCACGAAGTGCACCGGGCGCGCGAGCGCCGGCGACCACTTGGGCACTCGTCCGCCCGACGCCTTGCGCAGGCCGTCGAGGCTGGCCTTCATCGTCGCCGTGCCGACGATGCCGTGCAGCAGGTCGGCGGCGCCGAGGCCGAAGCGAACGCCCGCGGTGACGCCCCCGTACTGCTTCGCGGCGACCGCGGCGACCCGCTTGGCGAGTGGGCTCGCACGGCGTCCGCGCAAGGCCTTGATCAAAAGGCCCGTCTCGATGCCGACCGGGCACGCCGTCGCGCAGAGTCCGCAGGCGGCGCAGGTCTCGATGCCGTGGTAGTCGTAGAGCGCCTTCATCTCCGTCGAGCGCTCGGGATCGCGCCCGTCGGCATCGAGCCTCGCGATCTCGCGCCAGCCGACGATTCGCTGGCGCGGCGACAGCGTCAGTCCGCGCGACGGGCACTTCGGCTCGCAGAAGCCGCACTCGATGCACTTGTCGACGATGGGATCCGCGGCCGGCAGCGGCTTCAGGTCCTTCAGGTGCGCGAGCGGGTCGGCGTTCAGGATCACGCCGGGATTGAGCAGGCCGTGCGGGTCGAACAGCGCCTTGATTCGACGCATGGTCGCGACCGCCTGCGCCCCCCATTCGAGCTCGACGAACGGGGCGACGTTGCGGCCGGTGCCGTGCTCGGCCTTCAGCGAGCCGTCGAACTTGCCGACGACCATCGCGCACATCTCGTCCATGAAGCGGCGGTAACGCTCGATCTCGGCCGCGTTGCCGAAGTCCTGCGTGAAGACGAAGTGGAGGTTGCCTTCGAGCGCGTGGCCGAAGATGATCGCCTCGCGGTAGCCGTGCTTCTGCAGCAGCCTCTGCAGGTCGAGCGTCGCTTCGGCAAGCCGCTCGATCGGGAACGCGACGTCCTCGATGATCACGGTGGTTCCGGTGGGACGCATCGCGCCGACCGCCGGGAACATTCCCTTGCGCACGTTCCAGAGCGCCGCCGCCTCGGCCGGGTCGGTGGCGAAGCGCAGCGGCGCGGCGAGAGCGAAGTTGCCGAGCTCGCCGACGATCGCGTCGACCTTGACGGCGAGCGCTGCCGCCGTCGCCGCGCGCGTCTCGACCAGCAGCGCCGCGCCGTCCGCCGGCAGCGCGCGCAGCCCCGCGGGCATGCCGGGCTTGTCCTGCACCGAGCGAAGCGAGGCGCGGTCGAGCAGCTCGACCGCGGCGACCGGCGTCTGCTTGAGGCGCGTCACCGCGCTGCACGCGGTCTCGAGGTGGTCGAACAGGATCAGCGCGCTCGCCTTGTGCGCGTGCTCCTCGACGGTCCGGTACGTTATCTCGCTGATGAAGCCGAGCGTTCCTTCCGAGCCGATCATCAGGTGGGCGAGGATGTCGACCGGATCGCTGAAGTCGACCAGCGCGTTCAGGCTGTAGCCGGTCGTGTTCTTGAGCCGGAACTTGTG
>Ga0157375_10005019_pt1 | contig 11499 bp, 11 predicted proteins | sample M35metaG_FD_115311 | JGI IMG/M metagenome (GOLD analysis project Ga0157375, IMG submission 115311) | Miscanthus rhizosphere microbial communities from Kellogg Biological Station, Michigan, USA - M3-5 metaG | ecosystem: Host-associated > Plants > Roots > Rhizosphere > Soil | place: USA: Michigan...
ATCTTATTTGTCCTGTTCGGCTTTGTTGTCGTGTCCGGTATTCGAGATCTCGGGGGGCTTGCCTCCCAGCGCGCTCTTCCACCGGATCTTGTTATCGTCACCGCTTGTGCTGATCCTGGCGACAGTATCGACACTGATCTTATTGTCGTCGCCTGAAACCACGATTTCCGTTACCGATTTGGCTGTAATCGTGTTGTCGTCACCACTGACGGTGAGTCCGCTGCATTCCCCTTCCAGCGTGATGCGGTTGTCGTCGCCGCTAATGGTCACGCCGCTGCCTTTACAATCAATCGTGCTCTTCTGGTCGTGGTCTTTGATTTCGATCGTTGAAGCCTGCGTTCCCGGAGCTCCTTGTTGCGAGGAGCTGCTTGCCAGGCCAGGCGCACAGAGCGCCATGGTCATAAGGGCCGCTGAAAATTTTCGAAAGTTCATGGTTCGTTTCTCCTTTCTGAAAATCGAGGGCAAGGCCAGTTGATGGAATGCTTGTTTCACTTTATGGTGCTCCAGGTTCTCCCCGAAAATCCAATTTTTGGCATGTCAGCGTGGTACTGGATCACTCGAACTACATGGGTATTCGCGTCGGCAACTTCCTGTTTAAACCCGTTGAGGTTCCGTAATAGCGCATTTCGCGAGATTGCCCGGACTTTGACGGCAGTTTTCCGACGCATGAATACGTGCCTCGGCACATCCACTCAGAAAGAGAGTCCTGCAGGACACGTGTCGACGAAATTGCTGCAGGTATTTTCAGAATCAACCTGCATGTCCCCGAGTTCGACATTCAATTCAACCAGTTCCTGATCCGGGACGATGAGCCGTTGCTTTTTGAAACAGGCATGAAGCAGATTTTCCCGCTGGTGCGTGAAGCCGTCTCGAGAATCATCCCGCTTCCCTCCGGTATGTGAGCTTCAGCCACTTTGAACCCGAGGAATGCGGATCACTCAATGAGTGGCTTTCCCTCGCACCTCGAGCGGAAGCGGCTGTGCAGCATGGTCGGCGCAATGGTTTTCGTGAACGATGCTGCGACTCGACCGGCCTGCGGCCTGGAACATGATGAACAAATTCAAACCGGAAAGCACCCGCTGCGGTTCAACTCTACTCCGCATCTGCCTCACGAGTGGGACGCCGGCGTCCTTTTTGAAGAAACGATGAAGCTGTGTTCGGATCTGCTGGGCCTTGCGGGCGACGTGTGCCCCCTCACAGACTCGGACATGGTTGGCCGTTTCGCCGCAACAACCAAGCGTTTCAGGTGGACCCATGGCGAACTACATGCCCTACACACCGCACACGGAAGCTCACCTGAAAGCACTGGCTTGCTTAAAGCCCCGGGCGTGCGCAACGATGCATGGCTCAACATTCATCGGCGACGGCGAAAAGGCACTGCTGGACATGGGCGTGGTTATGAAGGATTTGCTCAGCTGAGGGGGATGTCACAACACAGAGAATTGGGGCGATGGATGCCACAACAGCGTGGGCAGTGCGTATCAAACGGTTGAGGGCAGATTATTCATCGCTCTTGCATGGGACTCACTCGCGGAGGAAGGTCAGCTGGCCGATTTCAAAACAATGTCGCTGTACCCTGAGTCACCCTTAGTATGCCGGTATTGCCCAACTCGAAATTCGCGCCTTCACGCAAAAGGCCCAGCGCATGTGCGCGGATCATGCTTGCAGGCAGTGCATGTGTAACGATGACGGAATTAGAAACCAACGAGGCAAGGAACTGGCCGACTCGTTCGTGAACCATTGCCACACTTTCACCATTGGGGCGAGTGTAATTCCAGGGATCCACGCTATTCATGTAGTCTGGATGTCCCAACATGGCGGGCCCTGAAAGCCCTGTATGGTCGCCGAGATCGCCTTCCATGAGTCGCCGGTCGGAGCGGTACTGATTTTGCGGTAGGCCAATTTCTTCGAGCAACAGTTCCATCGTCGTGCATGTGCGATGCAAAGGACTGGAGAAGTACCTAAACTGGTCCAGCGGATGGCTTCGAGGCGTGCAAGCAGTCGTCCGTTGTCTCGCGCCTGCTCACGACCGCGGTGGGTGAGAGGCGAATCGTCCTGACCCGCAGCTCGGCCTGCGATGTTGTGCTCACATTCGCCATGGCGAATGATGTATAGCGTTAGATTTGGTGGAATCACACTGAACTCCGCGAGCCAATTTATCTGAACACGAGACAATTGTTAACACCGTTCAGCACTGGCTGCACGCGTCCGTAGACCGCGGCTGCAACGAGACGTATCAATTTGGAGATGATGCCCAGTTGAGAAGTACGGTGATGTCTCCTTGCGGGACAAAGGATGGAGCAACCAGGATGCGATCGCCTTTGGGATCGAGGTCATAGCTGTGTGCGCTCGGATATTCCAATGGCCCGCGATAGATGCGGGAGTGCGTACCAAACTGAGGCGGATTGCCGGGAATAACCGTCACGGAAACCAGCTCTCCGGTTGCGGGCTTCACATAATACAGCTTCTTTCCGTCGCGTGCCCAGAGTGGGTCGGTGCCGCCGCGCGTCGTGATGGGCAGCTTTGTACCTGAGACCGGGAACGTGGTGAGGTAGATCTCCCAGCGTCCGGTTTCATTCGATGAATACACGAACCACTTGCCGTCTGGAGAAACCGCTCCGTCGACTTCGTTAGCGGAACTCTGGAGCAGCGCTGTCTTCGCCTTGAAATTGTCCGTAGACAACATCCACACATCGTTGGCTCCGGATACTCCAGCGAAGTAGATCAGATTCGTACCGACCCATTGATACGGCCACAGTACTCCCGGGAACGGAAGAATCAATTCTCCTGCGCCGATTCCGTTGGCACTCTTTCGGTACATGCCGGGCGCATCGGGGCGTTGCGACAGGAAAGCGATCTCCTTTCCATTCGGAGACCACACTGGAGCGCGATCATTGGTGTCGCCCACCGTCAAGTTTCGCGACGTTCGGCTTGCCAGATTCAGGATTGCGACATTGAGAGGCCTTTCGATCGATTCGGTGGTTGCGTATGCGACCTCGGATCCATCCGGCGAAATGACCGGATCGGTGTAGTAGCCCGGAGGCAGCGCATTTTCGATCACGCTGCCGTCGGTTCGGATCCACACCAGCGGGCTCGGCGTGGGTGGATTCGTGCGGTACGTCACGGCACCCGTCCGTGAAGCTGAAAAAGGAGGGAGGGCATTGTTGGCAAGCGTCGTCGGTTTGCCGATCAGTGTAAATCCGTCTCGATCGAACTCCTGCGCGAGCAGCTTGCCGCTCTTGAGATAGATCACGTAATTCGGATACGCGTATGCAAACGCAGCAACTCCATTCAAGACCAGAGTCCGAGTCTGCGGCGCACGGAGTGAACTGACATAGATCTTGTTTTCGGCGGCAGTCAATCCGGCAGCCATGTATAGGAAACGGTCGCCGTCCTCCAGAAACTGTGGCCAGCGATGGTCGATTTCGGTCGTCGGATCGAGCGTCGTAATCGGTGTCGGGGCGCTGCCTGCGATGACTTTGAATATCGGGCCGGGATTCTTCAAGCTGGCCAGAATCACATCATTCTTGTTCCAGGTTGCGCCGGCATTACCGGAGGTTTTTCCGACCTCTCGTGGGGTGCCGCCGCTCAGACTGACGGTCTGAAGCTTTCCGTCTGCGACGAATCCTATCGAGGCGCTGTCGGGTGACCAGAATATGGAATTGCCATCCTCTGTTCCTTCCAGGGGCGTGGCCTTTGCAACACCGACGGGCCGGACATAAAGGAGTGCTCGCCCTGTCGCCTGGTCCAACCCTGTAAAAACAATCTGCTCGCCATCGGGGGAGATGCTTGCGCTGCGGACAAAATCTTCACCGACCGAGAAGCGAATTCCCTCCGGCAGGCTCACCGCAAATTGCATGCGCCGGCCCGCGGGAGCGGGACTTCTGGGATATGTCAGGGCCACCACGGCAATGACGACAATCAATGCCGCTCCCACCAAGACAAGATTTCGCTTCCGGGTTTTTGCGGCAGAAACCGCGGCGGGAACGCCTTTGGATTCGCGTATCCATTCGAGCTGTTTGGTTACATCGTGCGCAGTCTGCCAGCGATCGCTCCGCTTCTTCGCCAGACACAGCCGAATCAGATGCTCCAGCGCGGGTGGCACGGGCTCGGACGCAGAAGGTGGCGGCGGCTCTGTCTTCAGGATTGAGGCGATGAGACCGGCCGCACTCGATCCCGCAAATGCAGGCTTCCCGCTGAGCATTTCATAAAGGATCACACCGAGACTGAAGATGTCGGACCGGGCATCGGCCTCTTGTCCTTCCAGTTGTTCGGGAGCCATGTACTGCAACGTGCCGACAATCGTTCCTTCTACCGTTAGCGATTTGTCCACTGTGGCAGCCTGAGAAGAGGTTGTAATCGGCACCGCCTCGTTCTTCAATTTTGCCAGGCCGAAGTCCAGGAGTTTGATTCCGGAACTGGTCAGCATGATATTCGCGGGTTTCAGATCGCGGTGGATAACGCCCTGGCGATGAGCGTTGTCCAGACCGTCGGAAATCTGAATGGCATATTCCAAAGCTGTAGTCAGCGGCAGCCGTCCCCTGGACAAACGGGATTCCAGCGTTTCTCCGTCGACGAGTTCCATTACCAGGAAATGTGTTCCGTCCTGCTCGCCAATGTCATGCAGCGTGCAGATACGCGGATGGTTCAAGCTGCTGACGACCTTCGCCTCGCGTTCAAAGCGCTCGAGCCGCTGAGGATCGGAGGCCAGCTGTTCTGGAAGAACCTTTATTGCGACTTTGCGGTTCAGGCGGGAGTCCGTCGCACGATACACTTCGCCCATACCACCGGCACCGAGCAGGCTGCCAATAACATAAGGACCTAGTTTCTTTCCGGATTGAAGGGGCATAAGGGATGACAGAACGGTTGTCGCGCCGAATTCTAGCAGAAGACCGCCAGAAATGCGGTCTAGAATACCGGCGTGATATCTATGAAGTATGGATCCGTCGAATCCTGTCGAAAGGATTACCAACTATGTGGAAGAGGCTTGTTTTTCTTGTCGTCATTGCCCTCTGCGCGGTTGTCTCCCGCGCGGCATGCGCGCAAAATCGTGCGGCGTCTTCGCCTCGCGAGCTGACAGCGCTCGACTATATCGAGATACAGCAGCTCGTGGCGAAGTATGCACGGGCGATCGACACCTGTTCGAACAACGGTTACGACTATGCGGACCTGTTTACCCCGGACGGGGCGTTTATTCCATCGTTCGACGGCAAGCCAGGCACGCCGATCCAGGGACGCGAGCGGCTTGCCGAAGTGTCGGGCGGTGGATCGCGCGGCTGTAAGAATGTCGGCTGGATCGTACAAGGCGTGCGTCACCTCTATGTGAATCACATCATCACGCCCACAGCGGAGGGAGCAACGGGTACGGTGGATATGCTCATGATCGGTCTCGGCGGTGATCCCAACAAAATCGAGTACGACGGGTACTATGAGGACACGTACGTCAAGACAGCACGCGGATGGCGATTCAAACAGCGCCTCCACCACGCTCTATATCGTGCAGGGAATCCCGCAACGCCGGCGCCGACCGCGAAGTAGAAAAAAGGGCAGGACATGTCTGTCCCGGTTTTTCAGGTGCCGGTGATCGAGATTCCTGAAACATAAGTACTACCGAGACAACTCCACCGCATTCTTATATGCAAAGCCGTCACGGTCAAACGCCTTCACCCATTTCTGTATGGATGCAACCGACGACCTGAAAAACGTCGTGTGAGCGGGCTCGACTGCGCACGACTTACGTCGGCAGCTTAAGCCATAGCAGCCATGTGGAGATGGTAGGCGTTTTCAAGTTAGACAGGTGTCTGAGTTCGGTCACCGAATTTCGGAAGCTGGGGCTACGGTTTGCAACGGCGCCGAAGGTGCAGGACTCGCCGTGGTTTCGGCGTCTCATAAGCATCGATTTCGTCACTAAGATTAGTGCGGCCCGTGCGCCGTCATCGCCCACGCTGTCGACAACGCGGCGCTCGATGCCTTCGGGGTTATGGCGCATTCGAAGCAATCTGTTCGTCGGTCACCTGATTGTCACCGGAATTCTACTCATCACACGACACCTGGCCGAGTATTCGTTTCTTGCTCTCCGACAAAAACATGGCTTTTGGCGACATCAGTCTTCCCGTATAGATCGGTCGAGGTATCGATTTGAGGCTGAGGCTGATAGGTTCCGGCGCCTGGAAAGTCTTCATGGCATCGACCCCGTCTTTTGTAGCGAAACCGCAGACATCGACAGCGTCTCCGATCTTCAGTATTCCAGAGGTGCCGATCCCGTAAGCTTCCAGTTGTCTCGCAGAGAGTGTTTCCAGAACCCAGTGTTCCACTTCTCCCTTGTCGTTCTTTACATCCACGAAAATCAGACTATGCGGATTCATATGCGCGATCAGCGTCACCACTCCCGTGAGTTTGACGACTCTGTTCGGATCGAACTCGCTCAGCAACGCATGATGCGCCAAGGCAGGAAACGCCTCAAACGCGATGATCAGGACGGCAATGCCGGTCAACAAAAGGTATTTCATGTTTCGGATCCTAATGCGGCATCGACAGCTTTGCCATGGCCTAAACGATACCCGGAGCGCTAAAGTTTGTCAGATACTAAGAGCCGATTCATGGGGATTCTTGTGACGTAATGCTTATTGTCCTCTCGAGCGTTTGACGCGAGATCGATTGATGGATCCGGTGTCATAAGATAGCCGGACAAGCGGCCGTGGCGCGGAAGCCGCAGAACTGGCCGTGGTCTGGGCGGTCTCACGCTGCGGGATGGCCGACCTCACGCGTGAACCAGGCGTTGTCGCGAACAACCTTCGTAGCTTTTAGGGCTCACTCAGAAAAATTTTGACGATGTCATAAGCGAAATCGCGGCCGCGATACACCGAGCTCACTCGTTTTTTCTCGTTCAGTCCATGCGCACCGTCGCCATCGGGATCGCTAAAGATGCCCGACACACCGTAGGTGGGAATGCCTACTGGAGTCAGAAAGGCGCCGTCGGTCGCGCCCGCCGACATGGCGGGCACCACTGGAGTTCCTGGCCAGTATTCCGCCGTCATCCTCTCGACGGGACCGAACACTTTTGGATTTAGAGTCTGTGGACCCTTCGGTACTTCGCTGCGGATGGCGCCAAGGGTCACCTTTATCTCGGGATCACCCGCCAGCTCGGCGAGCTTCTGCCGCACCTGTTCCGCCGTGGTTCCCGGGAAAATGCGGCAGTTGACATTGGCGGTGGCCCGCTGCGGCAGTGCATTGGTTGCATGGCCGCCCGAAAGCATGGTTGCAATGCACGTGGTGTGCAGCACGCTGTTATAGTTCGGATCGGTGGCGAGCAGCGCGGACGCCTTTGCATTTGTCGGATCCCCGGCAAAGGCGTTCATCGCCGCGCCCATTTCGCCGCCCAACTTCGGCGCCATCCTCGAGAAATAACCCCTGGTGATGTCGGTCGCCTGGATTGGAAACTGGTAAGCAGCGATCTTCAGCAGTCCTGCGGCGAGTTGGTTGATGGCGTTCTTCGGTACAGGACGCGAGGAATGACCACCCGGGTTGGTCACCTCCAGCGTGTAATCCTGCGGAAATTTTTCGGCCGCCTGCACGGTCATAATGAGCGGCTTCCCCTCGGAGTCCAGCCGGCCTCCCCCACCTTCATTCAAGGCGAATTCCGCGTCGATCAGGTCCCGCTCATGTGTCGCCAGCCAGTTCGCGCCGTTGAACGCACTTGCCGTCTCTTCGCCGCAGGTCAGCGCCATCTTGAGTGTCCGAGGAAATTTGAAGCCTTCCTCCTTCAGCCGCATCATGGTGTCGATCCAGTCAGCGGCTAGAGATTTCATGTCAGAGACGCCGCGGCCATAGAAGTAGCCGTCTTCCTCAATCAACTTGAAAGGATCGCGGGTCCAATCCTCACGACGCGCTTCCACAACGTCGAGATGGCCCAGCAGCAGCACTGCCTTGGCCTTCGGGTCGGTGCCGGCCAGCACTGCGACAATCCCTCCCTCCTTGGGATGGTTCGGGGCGGTGAAGACATGGATGTCGCTGTCGGGGAAACCGGATTTTTTCAAGTGACCGGCAATCTTCTGCGCGAGTGCCGTGCAGTCTCCGTTCGAAAGTTGGGTGTTGGTTTCCACCAATTCCTGAAACAGGGCACGGTACTTCTGTTGCCCTGGCGTCAATGGCTGAGCGACGGCAGGCAACACAAACATTCCAGCAAGCACACATGCAGTCACGATGCGATTCATGAACGCGCTCCTTGTGGACAAAATTTGAAACTCGTCGAGACTGGCGAAAGACACAGGAACTCGAACGCGGTTTCTGCATTCGGGTACTCACGACACATAGAGGGAATGACGGAAACCACACTTCGGGCGTCAGAATATCCCTCTTTGAGAATGTAGCGGCAGACTTTTCGGGGTGAACGCAGGATTGAACAAGACGAATCCTGACTAATGTCTCTTGCGGCTACGGAATGACGGGAAGAAGCAGAACCATTTCGGCAAGCAAGCTGAGTTCACAGGTCAGGATTTCAGCCTTCTTGCAAACTGTACCCTAACAGTGATACGGTTGCGCGGAATGGCATTCACACTGAATCCCTCAAGTGGCCAGCCGCTGTATTTGCAATTGATGCAGCAGATCCGCCATGCCATTGAGACGGGTGTCCTTCAGAGCGGCGACATTCTTCCCGGTGTCCGAACCCTTTCGCAGCAGCTGGTGGTCAGTCCGAACACGGTCGTGAAGGCGTATTCGGAACTGGAGCACGAAGGCCTTCTCGAGTTGCGTCATGGTTCCGGCGCCTATATATCCAGTCGGAGTGCAAAGAAGACGCGGTCCGACCGGTTCCGACGGGCGCAGGAACGCGTGCGTGGGCTCGTCGACAAACTTCGGCACGATGGACTCTCGGAAGAAGAGATTCAAAGACTCGTCGAGGCGGAACTCTTCTATCCGGCTTCGGCCAATCGAAGATCGTGAGGGAGGCAATGACAGAGAGTTACGTAATCGAAACTCAGGATCTGACGAAGCGCTACAGGAAATTCGAAGCCGTTCGCAATCTCAATTTACGTGTCGGCGCCGGACGCATCACCGGCTTTCTTGGGCGCAATGGCGCAGGCAAGAGCAGCACGATCAAAATGCTGCTGGGCATTTCAAGACCGTCGTCGGGCAGCGGCACTTTGTTGGGGCGAAGCATTGATGTTGCCGCACAGTGCTGCGAGAGCCGCCGCCACGTTGCTTACGTCGCTGAGGACAAGCAGGCCTACGGCTACATGACTGTCGCCGAGATGATTGCGTTTACGCGTTCGTTTTACCCGGATTGGAATGTCGACATGGAACGGCGACTTCTCAAGCAGTTTGATCTTCCGATTCATCGCAAGGTCCGGGTGCTTTCGAAAGGAATGCGAACGAAGCTTGCGTTGCTTCTCGCGCTTGCCCGTCGCTCCAGGCTGCTGATTCTGGATGAGCCGAGCGAAGGGCTGGATCCGGTTTCCATTGAAGAGCTGTTGCAAGCTCTTGTTGGGGCGGCTGGGGAAGGTACGACCGTCTTTTTTTCCTCTCACCAGATTGCGGAAGTGGAGCGTGTCGCCGATCATGTGTGCATCATCGACCGAGGACGTCTGGTAGCCGACACGTCGCTGGATCAAATTCGTCGGGACTATCGCCGCATCACCTTCGGCTTTTCCACGGATCCGCCTCGAGTTGATTTTACGGGTGAAGGTATCGGATCCGTGCGTGCCGACGGACGACAGGTCACGGTAATGGCGACCCGGAACGCGGACGCCATCATCGAACGTGGGCATCGTTTTGGGGCCGCATCCATCGACACAAATCCCGTGAGCTTGCGTGAACTGTTTCTGGACCTCGTAAAGGAGGAGTCCCGCGATGCTCTGGTATAAGTCCTGGCGCGAGAGTCGGGTCCGTTTTCTGTTGAGCATCAGTGTATGGACCATCTTGTGCGTGAGTCTGATGTACCGTGCACGAACCGGTTTTCCACCACCGGAGAGAACGGACTTGCCTTATTCCGCATGGGTGTGGGCAAACATCTACGGAAATATGAACACAACCGTATTCATCATTTTAGTGATGATACTTGGACTGGGTGGCCTGCGCCGCGAGGGACCAGTCGGAACAACGTCATTTACTCTGAGCCTGCCCGTTACGCGCAATCGACTTCTCGGTGTGCGTGCCGCAATGGGTCTGCTGCAGGTGATCCTGCTGAGTTTTCTTCCGGCAATGCTGATCCCGACTCTATCTCCACTGCTTGCGCGACAAAATTACCCGGAGTCCCAGGCGCTTCAGTTTGGTCTTCTATTCATGGCGTGGGGCGCGGTGGCGTTTGGAGTCGGTTTTCTGTGGTCCAGCCTGTTTGCCGGCGAGTTCACAGGGACCGCGCTTTGCGTGATATCGCCTCTTGTTTACAGGATTTTCATTTCGTCGAGTTCGGCTCTCCAACGGTATCCCGCATTCAATTACGCGAATTTCATGAGTGGCCTGCCGTATATCCAAAGCCCGGTGAAGGTTCTCATCGATCGACCGTTGCCATGGGCAACGTTTCTGATTCTTGCAGCAGTGAGCACATCCCTGATTGCCTTATCCGCACGCCTGACGCGTCAACAGGATTTCTGACCAGGTGAAATCGCGCGGCGTCATGCATTGTTGTGAGTCTGGGAATGGGCGCGTTCACAGAGGGCACAAATCGCATATGCCGGAATTCAGCGCAAACGATTCCTTACAGAGCCCTTCTGATTTCTAAAATCCGACGCTGGGCGGACAACGGGCGGAGCCCGGCTGGGCTGGACCCATGCATTTCAGCAACCTCCACGTATGGACCCGGCGGGTGAATCTGGAAAAGTATTCTGAGGCTTCAAAACGTCGATTTCGAAACCCTCGACATCCAGGCAACCCAGGCGTAATTCCGACGATGTCCCGTTTTTCCGTTCAGGTCCTTTCTCATGGCCGCAAACAACTCCTTCGATTCGGAGACTCCGGAATAATTGCAGCACGGCACTCTGCAGCAGGAGCGATGAGGCCATGGATGCGCAAGGTGCGGGAACCAAAACGGCCAAACGAGCGAGAAGCTCGAGACGGTGCAATATCACATGTGTCGTCCCGTTATGCCATGGCCTTTTCAACCGATAGCTGAACCGCGCAACCGGCATTGCTCCAGCCGGTCCATTGCGACTGGAGAACGCGCCGAAGCCCTTCAGATTTTCTTAGGGCAAGCTATACACAAACAGTCTTGGCTTTGCAGGTCCTGCCGCAGCAGGTGGTGCCGCTCCGCGCTGGGTTGCGGCGAGACCGGGCTCCTGAGGAGGCGGGGGCGCACCACCGCCACGAGCGGGCAGCCCATTGGATCCGCCGACCTGGCCTTGTCCACCCATCAGGGCAATGTACTGTTTGCCATTGTGCATATACGTGATCGGTGGTCCTAAACCCACAGTTTCTCCAATGGCAAGATCCAGCAGCCTCTCGCCTTTATCCGCGGTGTACGCTCGCAGGCGTCCCTGAGGCGTAACCTGAAACACCAGATTGGCC
>Ga0157375_10005022_pt1 | contig 11496 bp, 10 predicted proteins | sample M35metaG_FD_115311 | JGI IMG/M metagenome (GOLD analysis project Ga0157375, IMG submission 115311) | Miscanthus rhizosphere microbial communities from Kellogg Biological Station, Michigan, USA - M3-5 metaG | ecosystem: Host-associated > Plants > Roots > Rhizosphere > Soil | place: USA: Michigan...
ACTCTCGCGTTTCAGGCCCTCGGGCGTGATCTCGTAGATCCACGAGAACATGATCACGAACGGAAAGGCGAGTACGCCGATCCAGAGAACCACCGCGCCGAACCAGTCGGGCAGGTGCAGCAGCGGCGCTACCGTCGAGCTGACCTGCGTGACGATCCATCCGAGTGCCAGGTAGGCGACGCCTGCCTTGAACACGTTGCGGCGCTTCAGTTCGGCGAACAAGCCGTGACTCATCCTCTTGCCCCTGTATGCCGGTTGTCTGGCAAGGCGCAGTGTCGGGGAAATCAGGCCGTTCGCGCAAGGATGGTGACCCCGTTGTCGCTATGCGGCCGTGCGCGCCCACATTCGATCGACCCGTGCGACCTCACGCTTCAGATCCCAGAACGTCTTCCAGTCCCTTCGCCGATAGGCAGCATCCTTGAGCATCATGAGGCGGGTGATGCGGTCGGTATGGGCTCGGACTTCTCGGGCTTCTTTGCGGGCTTGCCAGATGGACATGGGGTTGCTCCTGTGGATTGGGACTTGAGGATAGAACCGACGCCGCTCAGGGGTTGAGATAGCAAAATCGTGCGCGGCGATGTCACGGTTTGAGGAGACTCATTCTCAGTCCAAGGATTTGAGACGTACTCCTGTTCCAATACACGCTCCCCGGTTCGCCGATGCCTGCCCTTCCCAGTTCGAGGGCTCGTCATTGGCGCTTCCGGGGAACCAGTCGCGGCCGGAACCGACCTTATATGCCGGCCGCTATCCGCAAGAAACGCCAACAGGAGAAGTCGCATGTCGCAGAACCTCATCTCGATCACCCTGACCAACGACCAGATCACCGCCATCGATCACGCCATCGGTGAGCTCGAGAACCAGTTGCAGGGTCTCGTCTCGCTCAGCATCGATGCGCGGCGCACCGCGGCCAAGATGGGCCCGAAATCCGAAGCGTTCTGCCGACAGACGATCAATGCGTTGCAGCTCTATCCGCAGGTGGTGCCTACAAGCGTAGGCGTCGAAGAGGCCCGTTCCGACCTCAACATGCTCGATCAGCTCCGGCCATTGTTCCAGCGCTTGCACCGACTGTCGCAGCGCTCCGCGGACAGCGAGCTCGCGCTCGGCAGCGACGTGATGGTCGCGGCCCTGCAGGGCTACCGCGTGCTGAAAGCCGTCGGTCGCAGTCAGGGGCTCGAGGTGCTTCGACGCGAACTCGGCGACAGTCGCTTCTCCAAGACTGCACGCACCGCTCCGAAGGTGCTGCCCGCTGCGGCGTAGCAAGTACCCACTGCAAACTTCGAAGCCCCAGCAATGGGGCTTTTTTTATGTTGACGTGCATGCCCCTCCGATTGACATGCATGGCCTTCCGATTTCCGTGCATGCCCCTCTGCTTGGCGTGCCTGCCCATTTGATTGACGTGCATGCCCTTCCGATTGCCATGCACGCCCTTTCGATTGGCGTGCTTGCCCTTCCGATTGACGTGCATGCCCTTCCGATTGCCATGCACGCCCTTTCGATTGGCGTGCTTGCCCCTTTGATTGCCATGCCCGCCCTTTCGATTGGCGTGCATGCGCCTCTGATTGGCGTGCATGCCCATTTGATTGACGTGCACGCCGCTCTGATCGGCGTGCATGCCCTTTTTGATTGACGCGTACCACCGTGGCGGACCTTTGTCGGCTTCCGACCCGAAGCGGACTTGTGAGAGCGTCCGCTTTCGGGCCGGGACTCTAGCGAGTTGGGCGACAGCTTCGGGCCGATAGCCGACACCCCTGGCGCCGGGCGCTTTCCTTCGGCTTCTCACTACCGACGTTGATCGTAGACGATCGTCCCAGGGTAAAGACTGCATAGTTCCGTCCGCAACGTTCGAGCAACGTCGGGACGCGGCGGAGCGCCATCAGCGAGGAGGATCACTTCGTAGCAGCGCGCAGTCGCGGCGCCGCCCGGGTAGTTCTCGGCGGCCGGCTCGACCGCAAAATTGAAATCGTGCGCGGCTGCCGCGAATCGAACTTCGCTTAACGGCGCTTCTGTGACGACGATGGCCATGACATTCGGGGCGCGCATTTGGCCTGAATCTAACCAATCTCATCTGAACCCAAGACAAAGCCTTCAAGGTCGCCAGTCAAGGCCATTCACCCGCTGGCTCAGTTCGATCCCAGGCTTAAAGTGCGGAATGTGCCTGCCACATATCGCGATCGGCGCACCAGTCTTTGGATTGTATCCAAAGCGTGGTCGACGGTAGCGCACATTGAACGAGCCGAAACCTCGCACCTCGATCCGTTCGCCTCGAGCCAATGCAGCACTGAGTTGATCGAGTAAGTGACGTGTGGCTGTCGACACGTCTTCCGCGGATAAATGCGGCTGGCGTTTTGCCAAGCGTGCGACCAGTTCCATTTTTGTCACGGCTGCCCTCCTCAGCATTGACGTTCATACGATAGCCGGGGCGTCGTTGACCGCACAAGCGCGATCGCAGCAAGGACTACGGTTGACGACTTGCTGCCCTCTCTGCAAGCTAAGGCATGGATGACAGTCCGTTCGAGAACATGATCATCAAGACTGACGCCGAATCCGTGGCAACGGCGAATGCTTTCTGCGCGATCTGTCGCAAGGAACGTGCGCTCGATGTCACCGAATTCACTGGCGCCATTGTGCTGGCATGCCCCGTGTGCGGCGCGCGAAAGAGTTATAGGATCGACTCCTTGCGGTCGGCGTCATAGCGCCACGCCCCTCGCGTCCTCAATCAGTGCAAATGCGCTCAAGCCGACCGCCTCGCCTGAAGTGTGTGCTGCTGGGGGCCTTGCTGATGATCGGCGCGGCGTCGAGCGAAGCTCAGCCGGCGGTCAAGCAGGTTCTGATGCTGCAATCGTTCGACCGCGGGATTCTGGTTGTTGATCAATTCACCGGCGACTTCCGCGTCGGTCTGGACCAGCGTGCTGGGAGCGCCGTAAACGTCGTCCAGGTCGTCGTGGGCCCCACGGGGTTTGTCGGCGCGCCCGAAGATGCCGTGGTCGACTACATCCGGTCGAGTTTCGCCGGTCATCCACCGCCGGACCTCATCGTCACCGTGGCAGGCCCCGCGGCGGTATTTGCGCGCAGGCACCGGCAGCAGCTTTTTCCCGGGACGCCGCTTCTTTTCGCTTCCGTGGATCGGCACTGGCTCGTGGACGCACCACTTGGCGACAACGAGAGCGCGGTCGCGGTCGACAACGATTTCCCCCGCCTGATCGACGGGGTACTGCGGGTGCTACCGGACACCAGACAGGTATTCATGGTGGTCGGGTCCGGCGAACTCGGCAGGTTCTGGCATCGAAAGCTCGAGACGGATTTCACTCGATTTCGCGACCGCGTTAGGTTCATCTGGTCAGAGGATCTGTCCCTGGAGGATATTCTGGATCGCTGCGCCAGCCTTCCCAGCCACTCGGCGATCGTCTACCTCAGCTTCGGCGCGGACGCGAAGGGTGGGGCGTATGCGGACGCGCAAGTGCTCGCCGACCTTCACGCCAAGGCGAATGCCCCGCTTTTTGGAATGCTGAGCCCCCTGCTCGGACATGGGATTGTCGGCGGGAGCATGTTGTCTGTCGAGGATCTTTCCCGCAACACAGCCGACGTCGCCAGTCGAATCCTGAACGGTACGCCGCCCAGCAGCCTCAGAGTACCGCCACTGCGTGCGGGGCTACCGACATTCGACTGGCGCGAGTTGCAGCGATGGGGTATCCCCGAGAGTCGCTTGCCGCCAGGCAGCGCCGTGAAGTTCCGCAGCCCGAGCTTGTGGGACGAATACGAGCTCCCGGTGCTGGCGGCAATCGCCTTGCTGGCTTTCCAATCGCTGCTGATCCTGCGGCTCCTGTACGAGCGCCGCGCACGGCAGCGCGCCGAGATCGAGAGCCGGCAGAATCTCGCTCTCGCCGCCGACGCCAATCGCCGCGAGACGATGTCGGCGCTGGCGACCTCGATCGGGCACGAGCTCGCGCAACCTCTCAGCGTGGTGACGCTCAACGCACAGGCGCTTCAGAGGATGGTCGCAGCCAGGCAAGTGCCGCCCGACGAAATGGGAGAGATCCTGGCCGCCATCAAGGCCGGAGCCTTTCTCGCCTCGCAGATCCTCGATCGCCATCGGGCGATGCTCCGCAGCCGTCAACTGCAGAAGAAGCCGATCGACCTTCGCGCCGTGATCGACGTGAGCTTCTCGCTCCTGGCCCACGACATGAGAACGCGGCAGATCGAGGCGAGCCTTGAGCCGTCTTCGACTCCCTGTGTCATCGACGGCGATCCGGTGCTCCTGCAGCAAGTGCTCCTCAACCTCGTCAGGAACGCCATGGACGCGCTGGCCGAGATCCCGCCCTCGAGGCGTCGCATCACGATACGAGACACGGTCAAGACCTCCACCGTCGAGGTCTCCGTGAGTGACACTGGAACGGGCTTGCCGGCGGACATCATCGACAGGCTGTTCACCCCATTCGTCACGACGAAGTCGAACGGCCTCGGAATAGGGCTGACGATCGTACAGTCGATCGTGGACGCCCACGGCGGGACCATCAATGCTAGCCGCAATCCCGAAGGGGGGGCTACGTTCACTGTCACCCTGCCCCGCAGCCCGTTGTCGCTGAACACTGCGCAGGGCGTCCGATCTTGAGGGTTCTGCTCGATTGGCGTTAGGTTTGCGTGTCACTCCTGGCTGCGGGTGGCGGCTTTACGGCAAGCAGTCGGAACCATCGAGGACCGCCTTGGGCCGGAAGCTGCCTCACGAAAAATTCGCGGCGATTGAGCGGCCGCTATCAACCCGAAGGAGCCTCCCGCGAGTGTCCGCTTCGGAGCCGCCTATTTTTTCGAGCGGCTCGCGACAGTCGGCCGCCGTCTGATACATGTCGCAGACGACTGATCGACCGGCCTCGCGTACCTGAAGCACGCGGCTGCCAACTCGAATCAGTAACAACCACCGCAGCGCAGGCACGGCCGTGGTACGCTCATGGCGCGAGAGTGGTCCGGATGCAACATCCAACCATCCAGGGGGTTTGCGATGAACGTGATCTACTCGAGCACGCTGGCCGGGACACGGCGGCGTCCTCTGGCGGTGTGTCTGGCTTCGATCTTTTCCTTGACCGCGCCAGCCGCGGCGCTCGCGGCAACCGTTTGGCCGGTCACGTCGTGCAACGAGAGCGGTGCGGGCTCAATACATGATGTCATCGCAGCCGTAACGACTGTCTCGGGCGACACGGTCGACCTCAGCGGCCTGACCGGCGTGAATGCCTGCCCCAACAGCAAGATCTCGCTGACTACGGGCGAAATCTTCGTTCCACAGGCGTCCCTCACGATCAAGGGACCCAAGGCATCGGTCCTGACGATCGACGCCACCGGCAACGCAGGTGGTATTCATGGCCCTTTCACTAGCCGGGTCTTCACGCACACGGGAGGCGGCTTACTCACCGTGCAGTTCCTCACGTTGATGGGCGGACATGCCGTCCGTATGGGCTACCCCGCACTCGGCGGATGCATCTATTCCGCCGGCAACGTCTTCCTGCAGCATGCCAACGTCACGGGATGCTACACGTATGAGTACGGAAATTACTTATCTGCCGGCGGTGGCGTGTACACGAAGGGCGAACTCGACCTCCTAGCCAGCACGCTGACCAACAACCATGCCGATGCCGCCTATACAGACGGTGTCGGTGGTGGAGCATTTGTCCGCGGTTTTTCCTACAACGTGGTCAGCACGATCAGCGGCAACACGGCAAAGTCGCGAGCCGGAGGGGTCTATACCAACGGGGGGGCGCTTTTTCAAAGTTCGACGATATCGGGCAACTCCGCCAACTCGATCGCCGGCATCATGGCCTTCTCGCTCACCCCAGGCGGAAACCACTTCTCGCTCGGCCAAAGTACCGTTTCGGGCAATACGGCGACAGGCGGAACCGGCGCGATTTACGTCAATTCGGGATCCGCGCATTTCTACAGTTCGACGGTCGCGTTCAACAGCGCGCCGATCAAAGCCGGGGTCGAGTTGAACTCCACGCATGGCGCGATGGCGGTATCCCTCGAAAGCATGCTGATGTCCAACAACTCGGGTGGCTCCAGCGACGACGATCTCTCCATAGCGGACGGGATCAATCCGATCTCGATCAATGGTGGCGACGTCGTTACCCCCGCAAACAACCTGATCCGGGCGACCAACGCCACCTTGCCCACCGACACCATTAGCTCGTGCCCGCAGCTTGGCCCGCTGCGCAACAACGGTGGATTTACAAAGACACATGCGCTCGGCAGCACCAGCCCGGCGATCGACAAAGGCAACACGGTTGGCGGCGGGTTTGGCCTCCCCCCCTTCGACCAACGCGGCGACGCGGTGGACAACGGCGAAAGGGACTACGTGCGGAAGTCCGGGCCCATCGGCGACATCGATCCGCCTGTCGCGGACATCGGAGCATACGAAGTCCAGCAGGACGATGAGATCTTCCAAACCTTTTTCGACGGATGCAACCCCTTGCCAGGATGATGTCAGCAAGCGGGTTCTAAACTGGAGAGGCGGTTTGCGGGAAACGCGAACCGGAAGCTGGTTCGATGCCTTCCTCATCCCTGCCTCTTTCCCATGCTCCTGCGCGACTGCACAGCCCAGTGGCGGCAGGCATGCCGTGATGGCCACCCTGTCTGTGCGGCTCCGTCATTGCCGTCAACACCAGCCCGGTGACTTCCTGCGACACGTTGAGCGGCAGCTATCGACCCGAAGGAGCCTCCCGCGAGTGACCGCTTCGGAGCCGCCTATTTTCTCGCCGCGGCTCGCGATGCACACCCGCTAGTGTTCCGCCTGGCCGCTCGCCGCGGCGCCCTCCGCTTGCGGCAGCGTCACCATGAACTCGATCTTCGCCAGTTGCTCAGGCGCCTTGCCGATCTTGCGCAGGAATGGCAGCCAGCGCGGGTCGGCGTGGATCTTGTCGAACAGGGTCTCCGTCAAGATCTCGCCGAGTCCGGTGTCGCCGTACTCGACCGCCTTGTCGAGCCACGCGAACGCCTTGTCGGCTTCGCCGCGGAAGGCGTAGACGTAAGCGATGTTGGAGGTTGCTTCCTTCTCGTACTTCGCGATCAGCGCAGCCAGCGCCGCGTCCGAGTCGGCCTTGCGCCCCAGAGCGTGGTACGCCAACGGCAGGCCGATCATCTTCCACACCTCGCTCGGCTCCTGCTCGATCTCCGCCAGCGCACCCTGCGCATCGCCCTTCAGCAGCAGCGCGGTGCCGAGTTGGGCGTGCGCGCCACCCCGACCCGGCGCGAGGCTCAGCGCGGTGCGGTACGATGCGATCGCCGCGTCGAGCCGGCCAGTCATGCGCTGTGCAAAGCCCAAGTTGTAAAGTGCCGACACGTTTACCGGATCGCGGCGAACGATGGCCTCGTCGAGCGCCAATGCCTCGTCCACGCGACCGAAATCGGCGAGCAGCACGGCGCTGTTGCGCAACACGTCCAGATCCGTCGGATCGAGCGCCAGTGCGCGCTTGAAATGCTCCGCGGCAGCGGCAAGATCGTTGTCGCCGTAATTCGCGATCCAGCCGAGCCCGGCGTGGGCCGGCGCGTAATCCGGATCGATCGCCAGCGCCTTCATCGCCGCCTCGCGCGCTTGGGCGAACCCATCCCTGTTGGGCAGCAGGGCCTGGCCCGCCTCGTTGGTGAAGTTGCGGGACAGCCCATCCCACGCCGGCGCGTAACGCGGATCGATCGCCAGCACCTTGCGGAAGAGCGCGTCGGACTGCTTGAATGCCTCGGCGGTGTGCTGTCGCCCGAGTTGAACGGCCTGCAGGTACAGCGCGTACGCCTCGGGATCGGTCGTGCGCGCCTTCGGCGCCGCACCGAGCAAGGTTACCTTGAGCTCCTCGACGACCTTCCCCGCGATCTCGTCCTGCACCTTGAAGATGTCGTCGAGCTTACGGTCGTAGGTCTCGGACCACAGGTGCTTGTCGTTCGCCGCATTGATCAGCTGCGCCGTGATGCGCACCTGGTTGCCGGACTTGCGCACCGAGCCCTCGAGGATATGCGCGACGCTCAGCGTCTTCGCGATTTCCTTGATGCCGACCTCCTTGCCCTTGAATGAGAACGACGACGTGCGCGCCGTGACCTGCAGCTGCGGGATCTTGGCGAGGAGGTTGAGCAGTTCCTCGGTGATGCCGTCCGAGAAAAAATCCTGCTCCTTGTCCGAACTCATGTTGACGAACGGCAGAACCGCGATCGAGTTGTCGCTCACCGACGGCGATGGCTGTGAAGCAGCCGGCGCGGTTGGCGCGGCCGCTCCGGTCGATACCGCCGGCACGGTCATTTCGATGGATGTTGCGGACGCAGCCCGGCGTGGCCCGAAACGGTCGAACGCGAACAACCCGATCGCCAGCACCAGCAGTCCGACGATGAGGTAGTCCATCCGCCGACCGGTGACGTGCGTGATCGAACTTGTACGATCGACCTCGCTCTCGCGTTTCAGGCCCTCGGGCGTGATCTCGTAGATCCACGAGAACATGATCACGAACGGAAAGGCGAGTACGCCGATCCAGAGAACCACCGCGCCGAACCAGTCTGGCAGGTGCAGCAGCGGCGCTACCGTCGAGCTGACCTGCGTGACGATCCATCCGAGCGCCAGGTAGGCGACGCCTGCCTTGAACACGTTGCGGCGCTTCAGTTCGGCGAACAAGCCGTGACTCATCCTCTTGCCCCTGTTTGCCGGTTGTCTGGCAAGGTGCAGTGTCGGGGAAATCAGGCCGCTCGCGCAAGAGAAATGGTATCAGGGACAATTTGAAACCTTCGGCGGGCGCCCTGCCCGCCGCACGCCAGTGAATCGTCCCGTTCGCGCTTCTACCCACGCACGAAAGCGATCCGTTCCCAACGCTTTTTGTTGTTGCAGGTAGTGGCGAATCTCCGCGCGACCAATTGATCGGACAATCGCCACAAACTATTCGACCACATGGAAGTGTTTTACAACCGGCAACGCAAACACCCAAGCGCTCGGATACCGCTCACCGGTAGAATTCGAGGGCTGATGAAAGTTGCCTAACCTACTGTCCGAGAAATCGGAGTGCTCCACTGTGACCATGTTTCCGCGCCATTTTCGTTGGTGAGACAACAGCGCCTCTCGTACTACTTTTAGTCTCGAGCGAGTGCCAGGAGCGCATACGCATATGACGGAATTAGAACAAGTGCTCTCTCAACTAGAGAACATTAAGGTGAAGCTTGACTCCGACAAGGAATCTAAGCTCAGCAGAGTACTTCAGATAGCGGAAAAGCTGTTTATTCCTCTTTTGATCGCATGCCTAGCGTGGCTCGGAAGCAATGCGGCTACAAAAATCTCCGAAGGCCAACTCGAATTGGCTGCGACCAACAGCCGCCTGCAAACTCAGCAAGCCATTTCCGCCGCGGAAGATCGAAAGCAGGAATTCCGACTCGGGATGCAGGCAAAATACATCGAGATCTTCTATCGGGACCTAAACAGCGGCGATCCAAAGAGTCAGATGAACGCAATTCGGCTAGTGCAGCTCGCGGATCCCGATCTCGCACAGTCCTTGCTGACTCTCGTCCCGTCGACACCAGGCGTATCTTCCGTGGTCCTCGAACAAGCAAAGGAAGCTAGGCAGAGCCTGGATATGATTAAGCCTCTGACCGGCTACAAGATAGGAATCTTCTATTACGGCGACAGCAAAATCTCCGCTGAACGAGCCTTGGATCTGCGCAACCGCCTACAGCGTTTCGGGTTTACGGGTTCCATCCAACTCACTTCCGTGGATGACGAGTCCGTAAAGCAATACGACCCCCCAAAGAAGGTTGAAATCAGATATGAGCCGGGCCTAGAAGATGATCAGGCTAACGCGCTAAGCGCGATACTCGTTCCGATCGTTGCCCCCTCTTCGGTGTCGAAGGAACCCGTCAGAAATAGATCGGTAAACTATGTCTCCGTATTTCTGCCACGATCGACCTAGCTGTGAAAATGGTATGGAATTAAATTAGCCAAGATCAATCAGCTCCGTCCTCTGTCCCTGTTTTCCAGTACCAGCATCGCCCCCATACCGCCTGCGCGCTATGCGTCCAATTCCCGATAAGCATGTCATCTTTTTCCACCACCTGACGTCGGAAATTGTCCCTGACATCATTATTCCCTGAACGGGGAACCTGTCACCGTTCCTGGTCCAGCGTGACGAGAAGTTCGTCCAGCTGATCGAACGACTCGGACAAGCCGTCCGCAGCGCCCGCGCCCGCCTCGAACGCTTCCTTCGAAGGATAACGCTCGCTCATGACGAGCAGCGTCTTGCCACCTTTCTCCTCGAACGTCAGCGTGGTGATGGAGCTGTCGGCGCTTTCTTCATTCGTCCAGACCAGACGCGAAGGCGGCACGACTTCGAGATACTTCCCGTGGAATGCCATCGTTCCCGAGGCGCCATGCTGGAACACCAAACGGTACGAGCCGCCGACGCGGACATCCTGCTCGCAGGAAAGCAGCTCCATACCCAAAGATTTCGGCACCCACCACCGTTTCATCAGTTCGGGCTTGGTCCACGCCTCGAACACGATGCGCGCTGGCGCGTCGAAGGTTCGCGAGATGACGAGTTCGCAGTCGGACTTGCGTTCGACCTGGGTGCGGCCTCCAGAGGACGTGACGTCACTTTCTTTTCTTGCGTCCATCAACCTTCTCCTTTCGTTTTAGTTCTTCGACGACCTTGTCCAGTTCGTCGAAGCGTGCATCCCAAAGCTGTCGGTGCTTCTCGATCCATGCCGCCTCCTCTTCCAGGCGTCGCAGGCCGAGCTTGCAGGTCCGCACGCGCCCGACTTTCCGCGTGACGACCAGCCCTGCCTGCTCCAGCACGCCGACATGCTTCTTCATGCCCGTGAGGGTCATGTGGAATTTGCCGGCGAGTTCGGTGATTGAAGCATCCGCGCGCCAAAGCTGTTCCAGGACACCTCTGCGGGTGGCGTCCGCGAGCGCGGCGAAAGAGGCATCGAAACGGGCGTGCTGATACTGAACCATGTGGTTCAGTGTATGACATCGACTGGCGGTTCGCAAGAGTGCATATGGAAAACGCATGAAGATGCGGTCAGGTTCATTTTCCTGCGCTCGGAAAATGAACCTGACACCGTTTTTTGCAGCAAGAAGCAGCCAGCGCCGCCTACTCGGGAAAGTGTACTCTGACCCCTGTTTTCGGCGACGCCATCGAAGCAAAGCTCGGCCGTCGCGCCGGCCCGGCGAAGATCGGACGACCCGGCAAGAAGCAGCCAGCGCCGCCCACTCAGGAAAGTGTACTCTGACCCCTGTTTTCACTTTAGACAGAGAGCAAGAACTCCGTGAGCATCGGGCTGATCGCTCTTCTCGACGAGGTCGCGGGCCTTGCAAAGGTTGCCGCCGCGTCCCTCGACGACGTAGTGACCCAGGCGGCCAAAGCCGGCGCCAAGGCGGCCGGTGTCGTCGTCGATGACATAGCGGTCACTCCTCAGTACGTCGTCGGGTTCGCGGCCCGACGCGAATTGCCGATCGTAGGCAGGATCGCAGCGGGATCCCTCCGCAACAAGGTG
>Ga0157375_10005027_pt1 | contig 11484 bp, 19 predicted proteins | sample M35metaG_FD_115311 | JGI IMG/M metagenome (GOLD analysis project Ga0157375, IMG submission 115311) | Miscanthus rhizosphere microbial communities from Kellogg Biological Station, Michigan, USA - M3-5 metaG | ecosystem: Host-associated > Plants > Roots > Rhizosphere > Soil | place: USA: Michigan...
CAACAATGTTGCCATAGCGATTGAACACGGACAGGAAAACGACATTAATCATAACCTATTTTTCAGGGTTAAAACGGCGATTAAGCTTTGGGCAAGAAAAGAACAACCTGCTGACCCGATAGCTATTGGGTGGGGATATGCAAAGTTTCGAGATACGAGGAGCAAGGATTATAAACTGGTAGCGAATAGCTACAATGACAACAAAATTGCTCTTGATATTGTGAGAACTGATTCTTTGAAAATTTTTGGGGACTATGTTTCGAATGTAGGCCAGTTCTTAAAACTTGATTCGACGGTCACCAATTTGGATAGTACCAGAGATGAAATGCTGATGGATAAATTTTCCGTTGACTCGGTTATCACAGGTCCTGGGATCGAAGATCCGATGGACCCATTTAAGGGAATGGGAAAACTGGCCGGTAGAAAAAATATTTTGATTACTGAGTGGGGGCCTTATGATTTTCGCTCTCCTATTATCTGGAATACAAATCCTACCGATAGCTCCGGTATCATGCAATTTGTAATTAAAGGCCCTGCCGGAAAATGGCACATCAAATCATATCAAGGCATCGATAGCCTTTCGGCAAAATCCGGCACATTGCCCGCCATCATCACTTCCAAAAAGGGGAAGGGTGAAAGAACAGATATTAACATTCGCCTTGAATATGCTGGGGATGAGGTAATAACTCCAATGGGACAAACAATAGCAAAAGGGAAATTGTATTTTTTTTCATTCATCAAATTCTTTCAGCCTGTCGATTGGACAGTAAATTGGTTTAAGCTGGATACCTCAGCTTATAATCCATTAACAACAGGCGAATTGTTTGCGCCAAATGTGAGAATGATCCCGGTGAGAACCGAAAAAGTTGAAAACTTGAGATACGCGTGGTGGGGTGGAATAAAAACCGATACCGGGCGAATTTCTCAATTCATTACCACGGCAGAGGGAAGCGGTGAATTTCAACAAGGGGACTATGAATTTGGAATGACCTGGGATGATGCGGTCAGACTTTACGTCGACAACAAGCTTGTGATTGAAGAATGGAAACCCTCAAATTACAAATTCGATGAATCTCCTCATAAGACCATCAAATTGACCTTGGATCAAGGAGTCCATCACCTCCGTGTTGAGCATATTGAATTAGGAGGCTTTGCTGCCATGGCTTTGCAGATCAAAAAATCAGACTAAGGCTGTACAAATGGTCAACATCAAAGGAAGGCATCAAAAAAAGAATGTTCCAAAATTCAGTCTTAAATCTTTGTCTGTTTAAGATCATCCTCTTATCTTTGCGCTCCCAAATTCAAATGGGAAATTTCACACATGTCGCAGAGAATCAGAATCAAATTACAGTCTTACGATCATAACCTGGTAGATAAATCTGCTGAGAAGATCGTAAAGACAGTGCGCAGCACCGGTGCCGTGGTAACAGGACCTATTCCTTTGCCTACGCGTAAAAAAATATTTACCGTGCTTCGTTCACCACATGTAAACAAGAAGAGCCGGGAACAATTCCAGTTAGCTACACACAAGCGCCTGCTGGATATTTATACGTCGTCTTCCCGTACTGTGGATGCATTGAGTAAGTTGGATCTGCCCAGTGGTGTAGAAGTTGAGATCAAAGCGTAACGCTGATTCCGCGGATATAAATGAATTTCGCGGTTTTTTTTAGTTCTTATAATTAGAAATTAATTAATTCGTCCATCTCTCAACTTTCCGCCCTTGGTGGAGAAAAAAAGAGCTCTGGAGACAATGCGGAAATAGGATTTTTTATCCGTGAAATCAGATAAATCCTATAGCCCGCGGTAAATAAAAACAAGCCATTCAGGGTTTGTTTACTGCCGGTACTTCTATCATCCCGCCTTTGGCGGGACATCTCGAAAAGATGACGAGGTTTCAGTGCGATCACAAGGATCGCTTTCACTGAACCTTCGGCGATTAACAGAAAAGGTCGGTGGCAAACGGGGATTGAAACCTCCCGATCTATCGGGATGTACAAGGTTGTCCCAATAATCCTGCAGGCATAAATTGTACAAACATGAAAGGTATTATTGGAAAAAAAATCGGGATGACCAGTATCTTCGATCCTACGGGCAAACAAACTGCCTGCACTATTATTGAAGCAGGTCCCTGTGTGATTACACAGGTAAGAACAAAGGACAGCGATGGCTACGATGCTCTTCAATTGGCGTTTGGCGACAAAAACGAAAAACATTCCAACAAATCTGAAACAAATCACTTCGCCAAATCAAGCACTTCTCCCAAAAAATTTGTAAAAGAATTCCGCGATTTTTCTGTTGAAAAAAATATTGGTGAAACGATCACAGTTGACATTTTTACTGAAGGCGAAGCAGTCAATGTTATTGGCACTACAAAGGGTAAAGGTTTCCAGGGTGTGGTTAAACGTCATGGATTCCATGGTGTAGGTGGCCAATCGCATGGCCAGCATGATCGTTCCAGGGCACCCGGATCACTGGGTAACTCCTCTGATGCAAGCCGTGTAATGAAAGGTATTCGCATGGCCGGCCGTATGGGTAGTGACAGGGTGAAACTGAAAAATCTGAAAGTGGTAAAAATATTTCCGGATAAAAATTATATCCTGATCAGTGGCTCTGTTCCGGGTCACAATGGTTCAATCGTTTTAATTCAGAAATAATCAAACTGGGTACACCGGTAGCAAAAAGATAAACATGCAAGTCGAAGTTTTAAACATAAAAGGAAAGAAAACAGGCAGAACGATTGAACTGCCCGACGAGATCTTCGGTGCCGAACCAAACGATCATGTGATCTATCTCGCCGTTAAGCAATATCTCGCTTCTCAGCGCCAGGGAACTCACAAAGTGAAAACCCGTGCTGAAGTACAAGGTGCCAGCCGCAAGCTGCATCGTCAAAAGGGTACTGGTGGTAGCCGTAAAGGAAATATCCGTAACCCATTGTACAAAGGTGGTGGTACAGTATTCGGACCAAAGCCTCACGGTTACGATATTAAGCTCAATCGTAAGGTGAAAGATCTCGCAAAGATCTCCGCACTCTCCCATAAGGCAAAAGGCAATTCAATTTTTGTTGTTGAGGATGTCAATCTCGATGCTCCTAAAACAAAAACATTCGTTGATATGCTCGGAGGTCTCAAAGCTGATGGAAAGAAAGTGCTATTTGTGATCCCGGAATACAATGACAATTTATACCTGAGCTTTAGAAATGTGCCTGTAGTAAATGGCATTTTACTGAGCGATATCAATACATATGACATTGTAAATGCTGACGTGGTGGTATTGACAGAGGGTGCTGCAAAGATTTTTTCTGAAGAAGAAGTAGAAGCATAATTAAAATTTAAAAAGAAAGCAATGAAACTTTCTGATGTATTAATAAAACCGATCTTAAGCGAAAAGGCAAATGCGCAGCAGGATAAACTGCATCGCTATGCTTTCAGGGTTTCCAGGAAGGCAAACAAACTGGAGATCAAAAGAGCCGTCGAAGAGTTTTATGGAGTGAGTGTTGTAGATGTAAATACATCTACCAGCCCTGGGAAAAATAAAACCCGCTATACGAAAGCTGGTTTTATCTCCGGTCAAAAGCCTTCATTCAAAAAGGCGTTTGTAACAGTAGCTGAAGGCGATAGCATTGATTTGTACGCTAACATTTAAACTGATCAATTATAGCTGGCGAAGCTGATAAGTTCGCAAAAAGAAAAATAAAATGGCAGTAAAAAAATACAAACCGGTAACAGCAGGCACTCGTTGGAGGATAGGAAATGCTTATGCAGAAGTGACTACCAATGTGCCTGAAAAAAGTTTGCTTGAGACAAAGAAGAGGAGCGGTGGCCGTAACTCTTCCGGCCATCTCACCATGCGTTACATCGGGGGCGGTCATAAAAAGAAATATCGTGTTATCGATTTTAAACGCAATAAAAAAAATATCGAGGCCGCGGTAAAGACGATCGAGTACGATCCAAACCGTACCTGCTTCATTGCTCTTGTGGAATATACGGATGGCGAATTGAGATACATTATTGCTCCACAAGGTTTGCAGGTTGGTAATAAAATTGTGAGTGGCGATGATGTGGCTCCTGAAATAGGTAATGCATTACCGATGAAGAATATGCCGTTGGGTACAAATGTTCACAACATTGAAATGCAGCCAGGACAAGGTGGTAAGATCTCAAGAAGTGCCGGTGCCTCTGCACAGCTTACCAATAAAGAGGATAAATACGCTATTTTAAAAATGCCAAGTGGTGAGTTGAGAAAAGTACTGATCAATTGCTATGCAACAGTGGGTGTGGTGAGTAACAGTGATCATAGTCAGCAAAGCATGGGTAAAGCTGGCCGTAATCGTTGGAGAGGTATTCGTCCACGTAACCGCGGGGTAGCGATGAACCCGGTTGATCATCCGATGGGTGGTGGTGAAGGTAAAGCTTCAGGTGGTCAGCCAAGAAGCAGGAACGGTCAGTATTCAAGAGGTTTGAAAACACGCAAGCCGCATAAGGGCAGTGATCATCTGATCATCCAGAGAAAAAACGGAAATAAACTAACCAAATAACAAAAAACAATCCCGGTAGCTATCGGGATGGAATTTAAAATATATGGCACGTTCGATTAAAAAAGGTCCTTATGTAGCCAGCCATCTTGAAAAAAAGGTGTTGGCCATCAACGAAGGCAAAAACAAGAAAACGGTAATTAAAACGTGGAGCCGTCGTTCAACAGTTACACCGGATTTTGTGGGCCACACATTTGCGGTGCATAACGGGAACAAATTCATCCCGGTGTATGTAACTGAATTTATGGTGGGCCACAAGCTTGGTGAGTTTGCACCAACCCGCCAGTTCAGAGGACACTCAAGTAAAAAGATCGCTGAATAATTGAATTAATAAAAATGGAAGCAGTAGCAAAACTGAGAAATTATCCAACATCGCCACGCAAAATGCGTTTGCTGGCTGACCTGATCCGTGGTCATAGGGTAGAACGTGCATTGGCCATACTGGAACATAATCCAAAACATCCGGCTGTGCCTTTGCGCAAACTGGTGTTGAGTGCCATTAATAATTGGAAACAGAAGAATGAAAGTGGTGATGAAAGTGAACTGGTTGTAAAAACAGTTTTTGTGGATGGAGCAAGAACATTGAAACGCATGCGTCCGGCACCACAAGGTCGTGGGTACCGCGTTCGTAAACGCAGCAACCATGTGACGCTGATCGTGGATGTGAAGAATAAATTCAATCCGGATGCATTGGTCGAAGAAGTAAAAGAAGAAGCATCGGCAGAAGCAAAAGAAACAAAAGGAGCAAAGCCAAAAAAAGCGGCCACAAAAAAATCGGCACCAAAGAAGAAAGCTGCTACAAAAAAAGCAACTAAGAAATCAAAATAAAAAACAAGAAACAAGAACCAAGTTCCAAAGGTTAACTGAGATTTGGTTTCTTGGATTTTAAAAACAAAATATGGGTCAAAAAGCAAATCCGATTGGTAACAGGTTAGGCATCATCCGCGGATGGGAATCTAACTGGTATGGTAATAAAAAAGATTTTGCTGCCAAGCTGATCGAGGATAATAAGATCAGGACTTACCTGAATGCCCGTATCAACAAAGGTGGTATTTCAAAGATCGTTATTGAAAGAACACTGGGTAAGCTCATTATTACTATCCATACGTCAAAGCCAGGTATCATCATTGGTAAAGGTGGTGGCGAAGTTGACAGGATCAAGGAAGAGTTGAAGAAGTTGACAGGTAAAGAAGATGTGCAGATCAACATTCTTGAGATTCGTCGTCCGGAGCTTGATGCTATGATCGTGGCTGATACCGTTGCAAGACAGATCGAGAATCGTATCAATTATAAAAGAGCTATTAAAATGTCAATCGCTTCTGCGCTTCGTATGGGTGCGGAAGGAATTAAGGTAAAGGTGAGCGGCCGTTTGGGTGGTGCGGAAATTGCCCGTACAGAAGAAATTAAACAAGGTCGTGTACCTCTGCATACTTTCCGGATGGATATTGATTATGCGAACGTGTTTGCATTAACAGTTTATGGAAAGATCGGTATCAAGGTTTGGATATGTAAAGGTGAAATATTAACGAAGAGAGATCTGAATCCAAATTTTGTTGGAGGTAAGAGCGAAGTAAGTGACAGAAGAGACAGGAGAGAACATGATAGAAGAGATGACAGGCGTGATCATGATAGAAGAGATCGCAGAGATGATAGAAGAGGCGGTGGCGGCGGAGGTGGCAACAGAAGCGGAGGAGGTGGCAATAGAGGCGGTGGAGGAGGAAACAGAGGTGGAGGAGGAAGAAGATAATAAAATTGTGAAAAGGGTAATTGGTAAATTTTGAGATGCAATTTCAAAATTTCGAAATTTCGAAATTCCAAAATATAAAAGATGTTACAACCGAAGAGAACGAAGCACAGGAAAATGCAGAAGGGTCGCATGAAAGGCGATGCCAAGCGCGGAACTACTATTGCTTTTGGTTCGTATGGCCTAAAAGCCCTTGAACAGCATTGGCTAACGGACCGCCAGATCGAAGCAGCCCGCCAGGCATTGACCCGCCACATGAAACGTGAAGGAAATGTATGGATCCGTGTTTTTCCTGATAAACCGATCACCCGCAAACCACTCGAAGTGAGAATGGGTAAGGGTAAAGGTAACCTTGAATTCTGGGCCGCTGTTGTAAAGCCAGGACGTATTTTATTTGAAGTAGATGGAGTATCGGAACAAACAGCAAAAGAATCATTAGAGCTGGCTGCGGGAAAATTACCGATCAAAACAAAATTTATTGTGCGCAGAGATGTGGTTGCGCAGTAATTGATAAATCGTAAAAACGATGGGAAAAATAACAGATTTTCAAAAGAGTATTCACGGCATGAATGAGCAGGATCTGAAAGCAAGGATCAAAGAAGATGAATTGCGTTTGAAGAAATTAGAATTTGCTCATGCAATTTCTCCCCTGGAGAGCCCGATCACTATTCGCAATCTTCGCCGTGACGTTGCTCGTTTGAAAACCGAATTAAAAAAGAAAGAACTCGAAGCTTAAAATAAATTAAAATGGCTGAAAGAAATTTACGTAAAACAAGGATCGGTGTTGTCACCAGCAATAAAATGACAAAAACGATCACTGTTGCTGTAGAAAGAAAGGTGAAACATCCCATCTACGGAAAGTTTGTGAAGAAGACTACCAAGTTCCATGCACATGATGAAAAAAATGAGTGCAGTATTGGTGACCTGGTAAAGATCATGGAAACTCGTCCGTTGAGCAAGACCAAGAGATGGAGACTGGTTGAGGTTGTCGAGAAAGTGAAATAAGAGAGCCACGAGCTGATAGCCTCATGCTACAAGCTGTGGTGTTTAATAAATATTGTAATCAATTGCTATTAGCTTGGAGCTTGTAGCGTAAAGCTTAGAAAAATGATTCAGCAAGAAAGCCGTTTGAATGTTGCGGATAACAGTGGTGCCAAAGAGGTGCTTTGTATCCGTGTATTGGGTAACAGCGGCCAGCGTTATGCAAGAATTGGCGATACGATCGTAGTTACAGTAAAGGATGCATTGCCTGCAGGTGGGATCAAAAAAGGAACGGTAACGAAAGCGGTGATCGTCCGTACCACAAACAAATTACGCCGTAAGGATGGTTCGTATATCCGTTTTGATGATAATGCTGTTGTATTACTGAACCAGTCAGACGAACCGAGAGGCACACGCATATTTGGACCTGTTGCAAGAGAGCTTCGTGATAAAGGCTATATGAAAATCATTTCATTAGCGCCGGAAGTTCTTTAATGAGTAATGAGTGATCAGTGATGAGTAGCGAGCAGGACGCACAAGAGTGCGACGCCCGCCTGACCGGACGGGCAGGCAACAGAAGTTGAAAAGAAACAGAACGTTGATTAAATAAAAAAATAAAAGTCCCTTTAGGGATTTAGGGTATGAAAACGAGATTTAAACCAAAGTACAATATCAAAAAGGGCGATAGCGTAGTCGTTATTGCCGGTAATGATAAGGACCTGGCGAAACCACGCACAGTGAAACAAGTGTTGGTTGAAGAAGCAAAGGTGATTGTGGAAGGTGTAAATATTATTTCGCGCCACACCAAACCTTCAGCCCAAAATACCAAGGGTGGAATTATAAAGAAGGAAGCGCCGATCCATATTAGTAACGTGATGTTGTGGGATGCGAAAGAAAAGTCCGGTGTGAAGGTGAAAAGAGAAAGAAATGAAGACGGAAAAACAGTTCGTATATCAAAAAAATCCGGGGAGGTAATTAAGTAATGGCAACAACAACTTATACTCCAAGATTGGAGAAAAAATATTCTGATGAAGTAGTGCCTGCTTTGATGAAAAAGTTTGGGTATAAAAGCATCATGCAGGTTCCACGACTTGAAAAGATCAATTTAAACCGCGGTGTGAATGGTGCCGTATCCGATAAAAAGCTGGTAGATGTTGCTGTAGACGAGCTTTCAACTATCTGTGGTCAAAAGGCGGTGACAACAATGTCAAAGAAGGACATTTCGAATTTCAAACTTCGTAAGAACATGCCGATCGGTGCAAGGGTTACTTTGCGTGCAGATAAGATGTATGAATTCCTGGATCGCCTTATCGCTGTAGCTCTGCCCCGTGTACGTGACTTCAGGGGTGTGAATGAAAAGTCCTTTGACGGCAGGGGTAACTATACCATGGGTGTTACGGAACAGATCATTTTTCCTGAGATAGATATTGATAAGGTAACAAAGATCACCGGAATGGACATCACGTTTGTGACTACGGCAAACACAGACGAAGAAGCATATGAATTGCTGAAAGAATTAGGGATGCCTTTTAGAAATATTAAAAAGTAAAAATAAAAAATGGCAAAAACATCAGTAAAAGCCAGACAAATAAAAAGAGAGAGCATGGTAAAGCAGTATGCTGAAAAACGTGCTGCACTAAAAACTGCCGGCGACTGGAAAGCATTGGATGAACTGCCGAAGAATTCTTCGAAAGTTCGTTTAAAAAACCGTTGCCAGATGTCAGGTCGTCCGAGAGGCTATATCCGTTATTTTGGAATCTCGAGGATAGCACTTCGTGATATGGCTTTAAACGGAAAAATACCGGGGCTGAAAAAAGCGAGCTGGTAAGATCGTGAATAGTGAGTCGTGAATCGTGAGTACGACTCCTGTCAAATGAATCTTCAATTCACGATTGACGATTCACGTCTCACGAAAAAAATTTAGAACTGAACAACAAAAATAATTATGGTAACAGATCCTATAGCAGATTTCCTGACAAGAATCCGGAATGCACAAATGGCGGGACACCGCATTGTGGAAATACCTGCTTCTAATTTAAAGAAGCGGATGACGGAGATCTTGTATAACCAGGGCTATATTCTGAAGTATAAGTTTGAAGATGATAACAAGCAAGGCGTTATTAAAATAGCCTTGAAATATGATCCGAGAACAAAGCAGCCTGCTATTCAAAGTTTGGAACGCATCAGTCGCCCGGGTTTGCGCCAATATTCCGGTCCTGCTGATCTGCGTCGTGTAAAGAATGGCTTAGGCCTGGCTATTGTATCTACATCGAAAGGTGTAATGACAGATAAAGAAGCAAAAGCACAGAATGTAGGTGGAGAAGTCCTTTGTTATGTAGCATAGAACCTGGATTTCCTGGAAGTGAAGGATACCAAAATAAAAAAGTCGCTGATACATTAAGCCGACACATACATAGGCTGACCGGTCAGTGAAATAAATCAAAATAAAAATCAAAAATTGTATGTCCCGTATAGGTAGAAAACCGGTCACTTTTCCGAATGGAGTAACTGTGACTGTTGGCGATGATAATATAGTAACGGTGAAAGGTCCAAAGGGTGAGTTGAAACAATCTGTTGATCGTGATATCAAGATCCAGGTCAAAGACGGACAAGTGGAATTTGTACGTCCCACAGACCAGATCCGGCACAAAGCGTTGCATGGATTGTATCGTTCTCTTGTTGAGGGTATGGTAAAGGGAGTAACAGATGGCTATAAGAAAAATCTTGAATTGATCGGTGTAGGTTTCAAAGCATCTAACCAGGGTAATATACTTGATCTTTCATTAGGTTATTCGCATAATATCATTTTCGAAGTACCGAAAGAATTAAAACTGGCAACAGCACAGGAGAAAGGTCAAAACCCTACAATTTTATTGGAAGGGATCGATCATCAATTAATAGGCCAGGTGGCTGCTAAAATAAGAGGCTTGCGCAAACCCGAACCTTATAAAGGGAAAGGTGTTCGCTATGTTGGTGAAGTGGTTCGTAAGAAGGCTGGTAAAGCTGCAGGTAAATAATGTTTGAAGTTCGAAGTTTGAGGTTTGAAGTTAGGCTGCCTCAAATATCGAAGATCAAACCTCAAACAAAGCTCCTGGCAAAATCCAGGGGTTAAAATAAACAGAGATGAATCCGAAAGTTAAATCACAAAGAAGACAGAACATCCGCTACAGAATTCGCAGAAAGGTTGGCGAAGGCACCGGGCAAAAGCCGCGTCTTTCTGTATTCAGAAGTAATAGCGAGATCTATGTTCAATTAATAGATGATAGCAAGGGCGAAACCATTGCCTCTGCTTCATCAAAGGATAAAGATATTCTTGCACAAAACGGAAGCAAGACCGAGAAAAGTAAATTAGTGGGAACTGCCATTGCAAGAAAGGCTGCTGAACTTGGGTTGAAAGAAGTAAGGTTTGATCGTGGTGGTTATTTGTATCATGGTCGTGTAAAGGCAGTGGCTGATGGTGCAAGAGAGGGCGGATTGCAATTTTAATTGCGTATTAGATTAAAAATTTCAAATCAAAATTGAATAATGTCAAAAATTATTTTAAACAGAGTTAAACCAGGCGATCTCGAATTAAAAGAGAAAGTTGTTGCTATCAACCGCGTGGTAAAAACTACAAAGGGTGGTCGCGCATTCAGCTTTTCTGCGCTTGTTGTAGTCGGCAACGAGAACGGCGTGGTGGGTCATGGATTAGGAAAGGCAAAAGAAGTGCAGGAAGCGATCACAAAAGGTATTGAAGATGCAAAGAAGAACCTGATCAAAGTACCCGTGATGCATGGAACGATTCCTCATGATCAATGGGCAAAAGAAGGTGCTGCAAAAGTATTGATCAAACCCGCTGCCGCAGGTACAGGTGTAATTGCCGGGGGTAGCATGCGCGCAGTACTCGAAAGCGCCGGGGTTCATAATGTATTGGCTAAATCATTGGGTTCAGCAAATCCACATAATGTGGTAAAGGCAACTTTCAAAGCATTAGCGATGTTGCGTGAGCCGATATCTGTTGCTAAAACAAGGGGCATTGGTTTGAAGAAAGTGTTTAATGGATAAAGTTGCTGGTTGTTGGTTGCTGGTTTCTCGGTAGGAGTTCCGCAGCTATTTAATTAACCAGTAAACAAGTAACCAGTAACAAGAAACGAGAATATGAAAAAGATAAAAATAACTTTGATAAAAAGCCCAATAGACAGGCCAGAGCGTCAAAAGCAGACATTAAAAGCTCTTGGTTTGAATAAGG
>Ga0157375_10005030_pt1 | contig 11483 bp, 7 predicted proteins | sample M35metaG_FD_115311 | JGI IMG/M metagenome (GOLD analysis project Ga0157375, IMG submission 115311) | Miscanthus rhizosphere microbial communities from Kellogg Biological Station, Michigan, USA - M3-5 metaG | ecosystem: Host-associated > Plants > Roots > Rhizosphere > Soil | place: USA: Michigan...
AAAAACAAGGACAGGTGTTTCTTTTTGCGGAATCCGGACTTTGGAATCGGTTTGGGGCTTACGCGGTCCATGTTGCTTTGTTGACGATTCTTTTTGGCGGGTTCCTGACGGCACAGCTTGGCACTACTGGATCAATGCCCCTTTCTCCAGGACAATCAAGCAACCGGATGTCCGACACTGTAGTGGATCTGGACCGAGCCAACGAGATGACCCAGCAACTTCCCTTTCAGATACATTGCACCGACATTCAACAGAAGTTGATCAAGAAGGACGGTTCGATTTCGGCGATGAACACGATCGACTGGATGACACGCTTTACGATATCCGACGAAACCGGAACGCACGAAGCTTTCGTTCAATTGAATCGCCCGTTCGACTATCGTGGATATCGGTTCTTTCAGGCGAGTTTCACGACAGTAGGGCGAGCACGCAATATTACCGTAGAGGCGACGCCCGCAACCGGTGGTACTTCCGAAGTTATTTCTATTCCACGCGACGGCTGGGCGAACCTGGCGGACGGTACGAGGGTCAAATTTGCGGAATTTCGAGGTGACTTTCGTATCGGGCCTGAAGACCCAAACGAAAACACGACGGAGTATCCGAATCCGGGCGCAGTCCTGCAGGTCGGCAAGCAGGGTGACACGCCGCAGCGGGCTTATGCGTTCGGACCGCAAATGGCAAATATACCGGTGGCCGGAAAGCCAGTCGGGGGCTATACATTTAAGCTGATCGATTTCGAAAAGGTGGCCGACCAGCATATTCTTTCGATCCAGCGGGATCCCGGTGCTACCGTCGTTTATGTCGGTTTTGTGCTCTTGTTCCTGACCCTTGTGGCCGTATTTTTCTTTTCACACCAGAGAGTGTGGGCGGTCGTTCAAGGTTCGTCTGATCACCATACGAAAGTGATCTATGCGGGAAACGCAAATCGAAACTACAACGGCTTTGCCGACCGATTTAGCGGGCTTGTGCAAAACATGATAGAGAAATAAGGGGAGGCAGTGATCTGATGAATCAGCAAGTGATCGATCAACCCGTGTTATTGACAAGCGAGAGTGAGACAAGCTCCCCGCCCCAAATGTCGCTCCGCCCATTTTTGCCCTTTCTTTTGGCGATCGCGGGTTCATTGTTAATGCTTACCGCACGAGTCAATTTCGGCGGGGAACATTTTATCTCGGACGGAGCCTGCATGATGCTTGCTCTTGCGTCGTATTTGATCGCTGCAGTTTTTTTCCTTACAAACCTGTATGCCCCTTTTCGATTCGCTGAACGTCTGGGTCTTTGGGCTGCGACACTTGGGGTTTTCTGGAACCTTTCCAGCTGGCTGTTGCGGTGGGTCGCGGCCTACGATCGCGAGTTTCAGGTGTTCACGAGCCAGGGTGCAAATCCTGCGGACATGCCGTGGGTATTTCGCTATGTTCCGTTTGCAAACCTCTACGATCTGAGTCTCGCCTTCGCTTTCGGAGCCGGCGTCACGACCCTGCTCGTGATGCGTCGTCCGCATTTCCGGGTAGTGGCTGCGCTTTCACTACCCCTTGCCGCGATCATTCTCGTCCTCGCGCGATTCATCGGAACGGATCTTATAGATCTTCCGCCGGTACTCGATTCGTATTGGCGCCCGATACACGTTGGCATTGCATCGCTCAGTTATGGGATCGCTTTGGTTTGTTTCGCCGTTGCCGTGCTGTATCTGCTTAAGGATGGCGTGAAGACCGAGAAGATGGCGATATGGGCAGGTGTCTTTACGATCTCGGTATTTGCGACGATCAGCAAGTTCAGTGTTTTTTCACCGAACACCTTTGGTACTTACACGGCCTCGACGTTTGTCGGGAACTCGCGAATGTCTCTGGCCTTACGAGCTGATATTCCCTACGTCGGCTGGCTGATAATACTTGCGACTGCATTTTTGATCGCGGCGATCACTTCGTACTCTTCTTATCTTTATGACGGAAACAACAGGGCGAAGGCTTGGGGCCTTCGCCTATTGGCCCTAGCGTTGACCGCCCAGGGAGCCGGCATTGCCGTGCTGGTTTATCAGATCAAAACGCTCCAAAACATAGTGGGCCACATCAGCACAGCGCAATATCCCAAGTTCGCCATTTGGATGTTGCAGCAGCAGGACGTACCGCAGCAGCAGATCAATGAAATGGGCTCGGCTCAGCTGTATAACATCGCGTCGAACTGGGTCGGCCAGAATGCGGGTCAGCTTCATCTTAGCCTAAACGCGAACCCGGTCGAGCTGTCAGCTTTGATAACGGCATTTGCCGGAACATTTTTTGTGATCCTTTTCAATATCGATGCCGACCGTTTGCGAGAGGGACTCCCAGCCGCGGATACACTCGACGGGCTCATGTATAAGCTCGGCGGTGTCGCTTTCGCTGGCCTTGCTCTTCTGCTGATGACGGGAGCGGTTTGGGCGAACGAATCGTGGGGCAGGTATTGGGGATGGGATGCTAAGGAAGTCGGAGCTTTGGTCGCGTGGTTAACCTATGCCGGATTCTTGCACTCGCGCATAGCATATAGCTGGAAAGGACGACGGTCGGCCTACTTTGCGATCGTGGCCTTTCTATTTGTGATCTTCACATATTTAGGAGTAAGTTATCTCTTACCCGGGCTGCACTCTTACGCATAAGTTTTATGAATAAAGAGAACATCTTATTTGGAATCGTCGGGCTATTGGCGGGGGTGATAATCGGCTTTGTGTTTGCCAACTCGGTAAACCAGCAAGGATTGGTTTCGACGGCGGCCCCTTCGACAGCCACAGCCGCCAATTCGGCGCTTCCGCCTGGTCATCCCGATGTCCCGGGCGGGCAAAACCAGCAACCGACGGCTGCCGTGCCCGAGGTTCAGGCCGCTATCGAGAAGGCACGGAAGGAGCCAGATAATTTCGACGCCCAAATGAAAGCGGCGGAACTCTACAACCAAATACAACGCTTTGATGGCGCGGTCGAATTCCTTACACGGGCGAATCAGCTTAAGCCGAATGATTACGATGTCATTGTCCAGCTCGGTAATTCCAACTTCGACGCGGATAAGTACACAGAAGCTGAGAAATGGTACACGCGAGCGTTAACCATGAAATCCGACGATATTAACGTCCGGACGGACCTTGGACTGACGTTTATCTTTCGCGATCCGCCGAATTATGACCGTGCTATCCAGGAATTCAACCGATCGCTCCAGATAGATCCCGGTCACATTCAAACACTCCAAAATCTTACCGTCGCGTATACCAAGAAAGGCGACGTCGAAAAGGCAAAATCCACTCTAGCCAAGCTTGAACAGCTTGACCCGTCGAATGCCGCGGTCTCAAAGCTTCGGGACGACATCAACAAATTGTAGGCTCTACCTTGCTCCTATGTATGCTTCAACTGTGGCCCGACCTTAAAGGTACATGCTCGCGTACGAGCGCCAAGGACGCCAAGATTCAGCGCGCATTTGAAGATCGCCCAAGGTTTTTAGACCCAAAGAACGAACAAGGCGAGGGTTGCCAATTGGAAACGCATCCGGTTCTCTCAAGGCTCGCATAGCCACAACTTCGGCCGTCAGACGATCAATGTCGGTGATCTCACGGAGTTGCGTCAGAAAGCGAGCGGAATCAGCGATCCGCTCGAAACTGATGTCTCCATCGGAAACTGCACGCGCCAGAGCGCGTATGGCTTTTGCACGCTTCTGGGCTACGCCAAAACTTTCACATTTCGCATCAATAAGAGCTGGAGGCTCGGGAAAGAGATATGTCAGACCATCTGCGTCCGAGATCTGCTCGCCAAATGCCTTGGCGATCTTTCCCGCAAGCGCGGTCGCTCGTTTCACACCGGTCCCTCCGTCAAGGATGGTTCGCACGGTTAATTCGAAACCATCCCAGCAGCCGGGGACGCGGAGACCCGGGTCGACAGTGATGCGGGACCCCAACTCAGGATCGGTACCAAGGGATTGCGCGATCGTCTCCCAATCTGCATTCAGGTCAAAAATACCTCGAATCCGCTCAATGATCACGTAAAGCAAGCGAGGATCTGCGATCTTCAATCGCACCCTGATCGCATTTTGCTTCGGATCGAGCGAGGCATCAAAGTAACCTCGGCGGCCGCTCAACGAGATCGTGCGTCGATAGCCTTTTTGGTCCACCACCTCAACACCCGGTGTAGCGTGCACAGCGAGAAAAGCCAGGATGCCGTTCCAATGATACGGTGGACGAAAACGCAAGTGGAAAAGATAATGATCTTCCTGCTGGATCGTTTTTTGCAAACGCCTGATCTGCGTAGGGGTCCGCTTGTAGGTCTTCCCTATCGCGTCATTGAACCTACGCACGCATCCGAAACCCGCTGCGAATGCAACCTCTGTCATCGACAGCCTTGTCTCATCAATCAGTCTTTTCGCGAAGTGCAAACGGCGCGTCTTTGCGATCGTGCTAGGCGGAGCGCCTAGGTGCCGGATAAATAGTCGTCGAAGATGACGCGAACTTACGCCGAGGCGCTCCGCGAGACCTTCCATTCCGCCTTCCTCTAAACCGCTCTCACCAATCAATCGCAACGCCCGCGAAACGGTATTCGAAGTTCCGCACCAGGCCGGCGTTCCAGGCGAACATTCCGGCCGGCAACGCAAACACGGACGGAAACCGGATTCCGTCGCGGCCGCGGCCGTTTGAAAATAAAGAACATTCTTCTCTTTGACTGTAGGTACGGGGCAAATTGGCCGGCAATAAATTCTGGTGCTACGCACACCGATGAAAAACTTGCCGTCGAAGCGCGGGTCGCGCGACAGTCGCGCTCGCGAACATACCTGCAAGTCTAACGTCATGACCTTAAGGAACCCAACTAATCGCGATCGCCGTCAGGCGACCCGCTAACATTATAGTTGATTTTGCCGGTCGCACTAGACGTTTCCGGACCGTGATCACCCTGTCCCGGATTGAGGTCCGCAAATGTCCAATGCACATGCATCTAATGTCTCTTTCACCACCACAAGACTGTGTCGCAGGCTTTGATCGCCGATTGAACGCGGCAGCTAAAAAGGGCTCAGCTTAAGAATTATGAAACACAAGGACACTTTCCCCAGCGTGATGGTTCTGGCCACTATCTTCTCTTTCGTGTTTTCGTTGGTCCCGGGCCTGGCGTCAGCCGCTCCGGAAGGGACCTTGGATGACATGGACCGGTCGATCAAGCCAGGCGACGACTTCTACCGCTATGCAAATGGCGGTTGGCTCAAAGCTACGACCTTACCCGCCGGGCGGTCGAGTTACGATACTCGCGCGATATTAAGGGAGAAAACAAACCAGCGGGTACGTGGTCTTATTCAAGAGGCGGCAGCGTCCCATCCTGTAAGTGGCAGCATTGCTCAGAAAGTAGGCGACTACTACGCAAGCCTCATGGATCAAGACGGGATCGATGCGAAACGTATGACGCCGCTTGATAAAGAAATGTCGGAGATATCCAGGATCAAAGATAAGACATCGCTGTCAGCTTTTCTCGGCAGCTCCTTGAATACGGAGGTGGACGCCCTCACCGCTAACTCCGACCATGTTTTTGGATTGTGGGTTGCTCAAGGGTTTCACGAGTCGAAGAACAATTATCCTCACTTGCTGCAAGGCGGTTTGGGAATGCCTGATCGCGACAGCTATCTTGAGCAATCACCTAAGTCGGCTGAGCTGCGCGCGCAATACCAAGCCCACATAGCGGCTATCCTGAGACTGGCGGGTGTTTCGGACGCTGATACCAGGGCGGCTGGAATTCTGTCGCTTGAAACCCAAATCGCCCGGTCCCACGCTCCGGACACGGATGCTGCAGACGCCTTTAAGCAGAACAATCCCTGGAAACGCGCCGACTTTCCGGTCAAAGCGCCTGGTATGGATTGGGATGCTTATTTAAAAGGGGCAGGCCTAAGCAGGCAGTCTGACTTCATCGTGTGGCAGCCGACGGCGGTGACCGGGACATCCGCTCTCGTCGGCAGCGAACGCGTTGATGTATGGAAAGATTATCTAAGATTTCACCTGATCGAGCACTATGCCACTGTTTTGCCCAGGGCTGCCGCCGCTGAAGATCTCGCTTTTTACGGTAAGATCCTTGGAGTACAACAGGCGCAGGAGCGCGACAAGGCCGCCATCGCCGCGACGAATGCAGCCTTGGGTCAGGCCGTCGGACAACTTTACACGCAGCGTTATTTTCCGCCCGAAGCTAAAGCAAAGGTGCAGGCCATGGTCCATGACCTGATCACCGCCTATCGTGCTCGCATCCCAAATATCCCCTGGATGTCTCCTGAGACCAAGCAAAAGGCATTGGCCAAACTGGCCGCGTTTACGATTGGCGTTGGCTATCCCGACAAATGGATCGACTATTCGACGCTGAATGTTACTCGCGGCGACGCCCTCGGCAATATGCGTCGAGCTGAAGCCTTCAATCGCGAGCGAAGCCTCGCCCAATTAAAACAGCCCGCAGATCCGGCAGAATGGCGAATAGATGCTCAAACGATCGGAGCGATCATCATGTTCAGCCCGAATTCCGAATTTTTCGCCGCGGGCTTGTTCCAGCCGCCCTTTTTCGACCCGCACGGTGACAATGCCTCAAATTACGGTTCGGCGGGTGCCGGCATTGCTCACGAAATAACGCACAGCTTTGACGAGCTTGGCAATATTTACGATGATCAGGGCCGCCTCGCAAGATGGTGGACCGAGAAGGACACGGCAGAATACGGGGTGCGAACTGCAAAGCTGATAGAGCAATTTAGCGGCTACTGCCCGCTTCCGGGTCTTTGTGTCAAAGGAAAGCAGGTAATGGGTGAAAACAGCGCCGATCTGGCGGGATTGCTGGTGGCGCATGACGCCTACGTTCTATCACTAAAGGGCAAGACCGATACCGTGATAAACGGGCTGTCAGGGGATCAGCGATTTTTCCTCGCCTTTGCACAACGGTGGCGAAACATCCTGAACGAAGCTGCATTGAGCCGGCAGATCACAAGTGACATTCACGCTCCGGGCGAATATCGCAGCGATACGGTGCGCAACCTCGACGCCTGGTATGAGGCGTACGACATTGCGCCCGCCGACAAACTATACTTAAAGCCCGAAGATCGCGTCAGGATCTGGTGAGGAGAGAGGAGAGAGGAGAGAGGAGAGAGGAGAGATGCGAGTTGCATTTGTTGAATGGCCTGATGGCCTCTCAGCTTCTGGTGAGCAATGGGATTGGTTGAGAGACTCCGTTTGCGCGGCGCGACCGGACATCTTGATCACCAATGAACTGCCGTTCGGGCCGTGGCTTGCAGAAACCGCTTTCTTTTCGGAGGACGAGGCTCATCACAGCATCCGGGCCCATGAACGAGGGCTGGAAGGACTGATCTGCCTCTCCCTTCCTGCCGTCATTTCCTCTCGTCCCGTTTTGAACGGAAAACGACTCGCCAACGAGGCATTTGTTCTTCAGAACGGCGCTGCCCGTCCGTTGCATCGAAAGCAGTATTTTCCCAATGAGCCAGGTTGGTTTGAAACCGAGTGGTTTTCAGGCGACGGTTCCGGTTTTGACGTGGCCGAGATAATGGGCATAAATGTCGGGGTCCTTCTATGCACAGAAGCCATGTTCAATGAACGCGCGCGGGCGTATGGAAAGCGACAGGTTTCCCTCATCGTTATTCCTCGAGCCTCCGGGCAGAATATAGAGTCGTGGAAGATCGCCGGTGCCATGGCCTCGCTTGTTTCAGGTTCTTACGTTGTCAGTTCCAATCGATTCGGTTGTTCCAGAAGCGGCACGCGCTTTGGCGGAGGCGGCTTCGCCTATGCACCGGGTGGGCGTTTGTTGGCTACAACTTCTCAGGCAGAACCTCTACAGACATTTGAACTCGATCCAAGCCTGCCAGCGATCGCTCAACGCGAATATCCATGCTATGTTGCTGAGCTGGAATAAGAACTGCCGAGGCTACTAAAGCGTTATCAGTAACATTCGATGGGAACGGCTTCGACAAGATGCCGGTCCGTGATCGGGCGCTTGAGTTGCCACACGACTCGCGCTTCAATTTTTCTCCAACCCATTTATTTTCCAGCAGGTTAGCCGCTGCATTACAGAATCTCGGGCTAATACGTCTGTGTTTCGTCCATGTCCATCTGTAGATCAAAAGACTGCAATGACCGCGGAACAAGCCGGTAAACACCGGAGGTTCGTACCGTTGCTTATTTTGTGATAACTTATGTTTTAAGGCTAGACCACTCAAACCCATGCATTCCTTTTCGTTCAGTGTATGCAATAAGCTGCGTTCAGAAATCATTCTCGCCGCATCACTATTCTTCTTCTCGCTCTCTATTTCTGGACAGGTTGTAGTCCAGCCCGGCGCGCCTGGCCAGCCTACCAAATCGTTACCGTTATCGACTACAGCATCTCTGCCTCCCCTCTCCAAGAAAGATGTGGAGTTTATGCAGGGCATGATCATGCATCACGCGCAGGCTGTCGAGATGACCGCGCTTATGGAGTCGCACACGAATAACCAGGATCTGCGCTTGCTAGGCGCTCGTATCAGTCATTCGCAATCGGAAGAGATAAACTTCATGAAACGCTGGCTTGAAGCAAGAGGCCAGCCGACTACAATGAAGATGGCGGGGATGGATATGGATATGCCGGGAATGGATATGTCGAGTCATCATCAGATGCTCATGCCCGGGATGCTTACGGCAAAACAGATGGACGCGCTAAGAAAGGCAAATGGAGCGGAATTCGATCGACTGTTTTTGACCGGGATGATCCAGCACCACGGCGGTGCGTTAACGATGGTAAAGGATCTGTTCGACACCGCCGGTGCCGGACAGGATGCAGAGCTTTTCAATTTTGCAACAGATGTAGACAGCGGCCAACGCGCCGAGATCAGAATCATGCAAACAATGTTGGGTGAAAAACCGTAAAAAGAAAAACTATGAATCGAGTACACACTATCGCTTTCCTTTTATTTACTACTTCCCTTCTCTTGTGCACATCTTTCGCCAACGCGTCGTTCGGACAGGCTCCTCCGCAGGCTCCGCCCCTTCCTGCAGGAATGACGGGTTCTGACGCCAACGACCCACGCTCCAAACTGACGCCTGGAATGTACGACGCCGGTGAAACAGCCGTGGGCTTAAAGCACTTGTTGCTTTTGAAAAAGCCAGATGCGTTTCAGCTGGGGGCCGACAATGCCGACGACCCTCGTGTTCAAAAGGCGCTCGGCCTGCTCGGTGTCGCCGACACTTCGAAAATACCGAAACCTCAGCAGTTGGTATTTGCTCAACTCGCCTATTCGAACTCGGACTTGGCGTTTCAGGGAAATCACCTGTTCCAGGGAAACTTTTACGGCATAAGTATCTATGACATCTCCGATCCGGCAAAGACCAAATTGTTGACTACGATGGTATGTCCGGGCGGCCAGGGCGACGTATCTGTTTACAAAAACCTGATGTTTATGTCGGTGGAGATGCCCAATGGCCGATTGGATTGCAGTACACAAGGTTTTCCCCCCGTTCCCCCACCTGCGGCTGGACAAGCTCAGACACCGGATGCGCAAAAGGATCGTTTCCGCGGTGTAAGGATCTTTGATATTTCGGATGTTTCCAATCCAAAGCAGGTAGCGGCCGTACAGACCTGCCGCGGCTCGCACACACACACGCTGGTGGTCGATCCGAATGATAAGAACAACGTTTACATTTACGTTTCGGGAACTTCTTTTGTACGTCCTGGTGAAGAATTGGCCGGGTGCTCCGCTGAGAAACCCGATAAGAATCCGAACACTGCTCTCTTCCGTATTGAGGTGATCAAGGTGCCTGTGAAGTCACCGCAAGACGCTAAGATAGTGTCGAGCCCCCGGGTATTTATGGATCCGCGGACCGGAGCTTTGGCGGGCCTAAGCAGCGCCGCCGTTCACGGAAAGGGAGATCCGTCGCCTACTGATCAGTGCCATGATATTACAGTTTACTCGGCGATCGGGCTCGCGGCCGGTGCCTGCTCGGGAAATGGCATCTTGCTCGACATCAAAGATCCCGCTAATCCTAAGCGCGTAGATGCGGTTAACGATCCGAACTACGCATATTGGCATTCCGCATCTTTCTCAAATGACGGGAAGAAGGTCGTGTTTACAGACGAGTGGGGCGGCGGACTCGGCGCCCGCTGCCGTGCGAACGATCCTAATAAATGGGGCGCCGACGCGGTTTTCCATTTGAAAGATGACAAGTTGAGTTTCGCTGGCTACTACAAGATGCCGGCCGCGCAGGGCAACAGCGAGAACTGCGTCGCACACAACGGTTCGCTCATACCGGTTCCCGGCCGTGATATTGAGGTGCAGGCCTGGTATCAGGGCGGCGTTTCCGTTATGGATTTCACTGACGCGGAGCATCCGGTCGAGATCGCCTATTTCGACCGCGGCCCGATCGATCCGAACACGCTTATACTCGGCGGCGACTGGTCGGCGTACTGGTACAATGGTCATATTTATGGGTCGGAGATCGCACGCGGCCTCGACGTGTTCGAGCTGACGCCGACCGATAGACTCACGCAAAACGAGATCGATGCCGCGAAAACGGTTCAGGTGGCGGAGTTGAATGTCCAAAATCAGGAAAAGATCGTCTGGCCGCAGAAGATGGTCGTAGCCAAGGCCTACGTTGATCAGTTGGAACGCTCGCAAGCTCTGTCGGCTGATCAGATAGGAGCTTTGCGGGACGCGATTCAAAATGCCGAAAACAAGAAGAAAGCCGGAGATCTCAAAAAGCTCGCTGCCCCGATCGAGAAAAGCGCCGGCTCGGCGAAGAGTGCAGCGGACGCAGCTCGAATGCAGGCCCTGGCCGATATCCTAAAGCGACCTACCATTTGATTCTTGCTTACGCTCGTTTTACTAGTGGCCTACAAAAAAGGAAAGACGGTTCGCATGAACCGTCTTTCTTTTTGAGATGATGAGAACAACTCTTTGAAGATTCAAAAACTAAAACTTCATTGCATTATGAACCTAACAATTCAAGGCTATTCTGTTGGATAGAGGAGTTGTCCTTCTTTTCCACTATCAGGTCCCTCGACTTCGAATAAAAAGCCGATGTCTTGAGTGACATCGGCTTTTATCTGTCCTGGCTTGTTTCCTCAAGGAGCGGATCTGGGAGGGATGGGGATGGCGGTGGGTGAGCCCCACTGCGCGACCCGCACTCCGCTGGTCGTGCCAAGGATGTACCACAGCCCGTCACTGTAAACGGCGGCATCCTCTCTTCCGTCGCCGTCATAGTCGCCAGGGACAGGTATTGCACTACTGCTCCCCCACTCGATCACCTTGAACCCGGCCGTGCTCTCCAGCACATACCATAATCCGCTGCCGTAGACAGCAACATCCGCCTTTCCGTCGCCGTCATAATCGCCAGGTACCGGAGTCGCAGTCGAACTGCCCCACTGGTAAACCTGAGTGCCGGCTGTGCTGCCCCAGATATACCACAGCCCCGAGCTCGTATCGAAGACCGCAACATCATCCTTTCCGTCTCCATCGTAGTCACCGGGCACTGGAACCGACGTACT
>Ga0157375_10005033_pt1 | contig 11479 bp, 8 predicted proteins | sample M35metaG_FD_115311 | JGI IMG/M metagenome (GOLD analysis project Ga0157375, IMG submission 115311) | Miscanthus rhizosphere microbial communities from Kellogg Biological Station, Michigan, USA - M3-5 metaG | ecosystem: Host-associated > Plants > Roots > Rhizosphere > Soil | place: USA: Michigan...
ACGAAGACGTACCTGAACTCGATCGGAGCGGTCGCGCTCCTCTCGGCAGCGGGCGACCGCGACCGGCTGGCCGAGCTGCACGCAATGCCCGGCAAGCTGTCGGAGCAGATCGACCGGTCGCTGGAAACGCCCGATGCGCTCGAGCCATATCGCGACGTCGAGGGCGGCAGTGTGATCGCGCGCGGCGTGAACTACGGGACCGCGTTCGAGATCGCGCTCAAGATCCGCGAGCTCTCGGGCGCGCAGTTCGAAGCGTTCTCGTCGGCAGACCTGCTGCACGGCCCGATTGCGGCCGTCAAGGCCGGGCGCCCTGCGATCGTGATCGCGCCGTCAGGCCGGACGCTTGCCAGTATGGCTGCGGCCGTGGAAGACGTACGTAAGCGTGGATCCGAAGTGATGGCGATCAGCGACGACCATGACTTCCTCGCGGCGGCCGACACCGCTTTCCCACTCGTAGCCGGCGTGCCGGAGTGGTTGAGCCCGCTCCTCACCGTTGTACCGGGACAGGTTGCCGCCGTTCGCCTGGCCACTCTGCAAGGTGCCGACGTCGACAGCCCCGCCGGTCTGACGAAGATCACGCTCACTCACTGAAGAAAGCCGGAACTCGAACAAGTTACGAGGACTTCATCGGGTCGAGGTACACGTCATCGATCGCCGCGGCCCCGCCGACTGCGGTGAAGCGGAACGACACCGACGAGGTCAGGAGGGGAAGAACCCCGCCCAGCATTCCGATCTCAGGCGAGGGCTTCCAACCGCTCCCAACCGTGTAGGTGCCGCCGTCCAGGATCCCGAGCACGCTCGAGAGCAGCCCGCGATAGACGATCTGGACCTTTATCTTCGAGCCGGAGTCGCCATGTGCGACAAAACGCATCTTGCCCGAGAGAAGAGAGATGCACATCCCCGGGCTCGTCGCCGAAGCGCCGGCGGGCAGGGACAGCGAGGTCTTGTCCGTGTTGCTGTGAACGTAGAACGACTCGTTGCCGGAGGCTGTACGAGCGCCGCCGTTCAGACTCCAACCGCTCCCGCCCGACTCAAAGCCTCCGTCAGGTGCGAATGCGTAGTGCGCGTAGTCCGACCAGGCCGCAAAGGGCGTCGAAGTCGGAGAGGGACAGGCAAGGCCGAGGCCGGCGGAGGCCGGCGCGGCGCCCATCGCCATTGCAATCGTGCCGCCGACGAGACCGAGAACAACGACCGCTCTCACGCGTCGGACAAAAAGGTTCATCGCCACAGAACTCACTCCCTCGGATAACCGCAGAACGTGCTTCGCTCACTCTCTCCAGGTGCGGCGTACCAACCTCCCCCTTTGGGGTGATTTAGCAGCAGGTCAAGAAATCGCAACGGCGCGCCGATATCGCAGAAATGGCGACATCCGTCGCGACTGGATCCTCCTTGCCCGAAAGCGGCGCGCTTTCCAGTGGCATGGATGTCGATGCAGATGCCCTGATCGAGCGCTCGCGGCAACTTGCCGTTACGCCCCTCGGCGACCGCGACCGCCTCGCTTCGCTCCTCCTCGGCGGCTCCTTTCTGGTGGTCGCCTTCGCGCTCGCAACCCTCGTCCACTCCTCCCGTCAGGTCGGGTTCTGGACGCTGCTCGTCTTCGTGGCGTCCTACGCGCTCTCTTCGCGGATCGACTTCGAGATCGCCACCGGGTCGGCTGTCCCCACGCAGCTCGTGCTCGTGCCGATGCTGGCTCTGCTTCCGGTGCAGTACGTGCCGTTGTGTGTTGCAGCAGGTCTGCTCCTCGGCGGCCTACCCGAATACGCACGCGGACGCGTGCCTGTCGACCGCAGCCTTCTGCGACTCGTGAATTCCTGGCACGCAGTCGGCCCTGCTCTCGTACTGATCGCGGCCGGCCAGACCGCGCCGACGCCCCACAACCTCCCGATCTACGCGCTGGCTCTGGTCGCACAGTTCGCCTTCGACTTCGGAAGCACGGCGCTGCGCGACCGCCTCGGCCTCGGTGTCTCCCCCTGGAGCCTCTTGCGCTTCATGGTGTGGATCTGGGCCGTCGACTGTGCGCTGACGCCGATCTCGGTCCTCGCCGCGCTCGGATGTGGGGCTCATCCCTCGCTGGTCGTCGTCTCGCTGCCGCTGATCGGGCTCCTCGCCTACTTTGCGCGCGAGCGGCAGGTACGAATCGACCACGCGCTGGAGCTCGGTCATGCGTACCGCGGCACGGCGATGCTGTTAGGGGACGTCGTCGAGGCCGACGATGCGTACACGGGCAGTCACAGCCGTGACGTCGTGACGCTCGTGCTCGACGTCGCCAATCGAATTGGACTGGACCCGCGCGCGCGAAGAGACGCGGAGTTCGCAGCTCTCCTGCACGACATCGGGAAGATCAAGGTTCCCGGCGAGATCATCAACAAGCCCGGCAAGCTGACGGATGAAGAGTGGGAGATCATGAAGACGCACACCGTCGAAGGGGAACGTCTCCTCTCGCAGGTCGGTGGGATCCTCGGGAATGTCGGCAAGATCGTTCGTTCGTGCCACGAGGACTGGGACGGGACCGGCTATCCGGACGGGCTGGCGGCTGACGAGATTCCGCTGGTCGCCCGCATCGTCAGAGCGTGCGACGCTTACAGCGCCATGACCACCGATCGCTGCTATCGCAAGGCGCGGCCGGCGGACCAAGCGGTCGCCGAACTGCGGCGCTGCTCGGGCACAGACTTCGACCCGGTCGTCGTCGACGCCCTCGCGACCGCAGTCTCCAACTCTTCTTAGACCTAGTCGGTCTGAGCCACCAAGTGGTGCTCGAGCCACTCCGCTGCGAGGCCGTACGCCTTCAGCTCGTTCGTTCGCTTCGTGAACCCGTGACCTTCGTCGTCGAACACCACGTACTCGACGTCGCGGCCCAATGACTTCAGCTTCTCGACCAGCTGATCCGACTCGCCCTTGACGACGCGCGGATCGGTCGCACCCTGGATCACGAGCAGAGGCGTCTGCACGTTTTCGACGTAGGTGATCGGCGAGCGCTCCATCAGAAAGTCGGCTTCCGTCTCAGGGTCACCGACGAAACGCGCAATGAATCTCTTCCAGGTCGGCGGCACGGCCTTGGCGAACGTGACGAGGTTCGACGGACCGAAGATGTCGACCGCCGCCGCCCAGTACTGCGGTAGACGCGTCACGCACGTGAGCACCGCGAAGCCCCCGTACGAGCCGCCGTACACGCCGATCTTTTCCGGCTCCACCCAGTCCTGCTCGCGCAGCCACTTGACCGCATGCTCCCAGTCCTGCATGTCGCCACCGCCCCAGTCGCGCTGGACGAGTCGTTGGTAGGACTTGCCGTAACCCGTCGAGCCGCGGATGTTCGTCGCGAGTACCGCAATGCCCCGCGAGAGGAGGTACTGATAGAGCGGCTGGTAGAGCGGTTTCTCCTGCGCCTCCGGCCCGCCGTGAATCGAAAGGACGACCGGCACCTTGCCCTCCGTCTCCGGACGATAGAGCCAGGCCGGAATCTCGCGCCCGTCGAAGCTGGGATAGCTCACGAGCTCGACGTCGACGAGATCGTCCTCGTAGAGCCCGCCCATGCGGCTGTCGGTGACCGGCGCGGCCTTGCCGCTAGCGGTCTCGACGATCCAGGCCTCGGCCGGCCGGCGCGGCGTCGAGAGAATCAGCGCCGCGTGTGAACCGTCGGGTGAAAGCGCGAGCGGCGGCTCCGCGCCGGTGAGGTGAGGACGCGACCCGCCCGGCAGGTCCGGTGCCGGAAGATCGCTCCCGGTCTCGAGATCACGGAGACGGAGACGGTCGTAGCCGTTGTCGTTGACGAGCCAGGCAAGCACACGACCGTCGGCGGACGCGGTCACGTCGTCGACGTCCTGTGTCGGCTCCTCGACCCACTCGTAGCGGTCCGATGCGAGGTCGTAGAACGCAAGCCCGCGAAACTCGCTGCCCACATCGGTGAGCAGGTAGAAGCCCGAGCCGTCGGGCGCCCATGGCCCCGGCATGAACAGTCCATCGTCGTCGTGCGGCGTCAGCTCGCGCGTTTCCCCGGTCTCGAGCTCGACGAGGTGGATCGACGCGTCGCTGTTGTTGCGGAAATCGAGAGTCAGCAGCTTCGACCCGTCCGGAGAGAAACGCCCTGGGAAAGAGAACATGCCCTCGCCGAATACCGCACGCGTCTTGCCACTGCCGACATCGCGAACCCAGACCTCGAGGTCGGAAGGGCTGCGCGCGTTCGCGGCGTACGCGAACTTCGTTCCGTCCGGAGACCATGCGGTGCCACCGACGTAGTGCTGGACCTCGGGCTCGTCGGTCAGCTTGTCCGGCCAGCCGCCGTCGGGATCGAGCATGTAGAGCTGATGGAACTCGTCACCGTCGTGGTCTGCGCAGAGCACGATCCTGCCGTCGGTCGGCGACACGCCCACTCCCCGCACCGTCTCGTCGGTGAACGAGGTCAGCTGGGCCGGCCAACCACCCTCGACCGGAACGCGCCAGAGGTTGAACTGCCCGGACATGTTGCTCGCGAAGAGGAGATGCATCCCGTCGGCGGTGAACGCCAGGACCGAGGAGAAGCGGCGGACCGCGAAGAATTGCTCCATGAGCGGCAGCTTCCGCGTTTCTGTGACAGCCACGGCGCGGAGATTACAGTTCTCGGGCATGGAAAGGTCTCTGCCCTGGGCGTGGTACACGGATCCCGAGGTCCTCCGGCGTGAGGGCGAGCTGATCTTCGCGCGCGCCTGGCAATACGTCGGCCATAGGGGCCAGATCGCGGACACAGGCTTCTTCGCGTCCACGGCCGGCCAGATCCCTGTAGTGGTTACACGCGCGCGGGACGGAGAACTGCGCGCCTTCCTCAACGTCTGCCGCCATCGCGGGCACGTCGTCGCGAGCGGGGCTGGTACACGCGAGACGTTGCAGTGTCCCTATCACGCGTGGACTTACGCCCTCGACGGCCGGCTGCGGGCAGCGCCACGGTCGGATCGCGAGCCCGGTTTCGACACCGACGAGCTCGGGCTGAGGCAGATCCAGGCCGACACCTGGGGACCGCTCGTATTCGTGAATCCCGACCCAGACGCAGCTCCGCTCGCCGACGCGCTCGGCGAGGTGCCGGCGCAACTCGCGGAGATCCTCGACGTCAACTCGTTGGAGTTCCGGTTTCGTGCCGAGTTCGAGCTCAACGCCAACTGGAAGATCTCGTGCGAGAACTTCCTCGAGTGCTACCACTGCGCTGTCGCGCACCCGGGGTTCAGCGCCGCCGTCGACGTTTCACCGGAGGCGTATGGGCTAGAAGCGAGCGGCCTCGTGTCCAGCCAGGTGGGCCCGCTCCGTCAGAACGGCGACTCGTTCCTCGCGAACGGCGAGGTGCCGCGCAGCCAGTTTCACTTTCTCTGGCCGAACTTCGGCCTGAACGTCTTCCCCGGACACCCGAATTTGTCTTGCGGGCCGATGCTCCCGATCGCCCCCGAGCGAACGGCGAGGTTCCTCGATTACTTCTTCGCACCTGACGTGGACCAGGCCTGGATCGACGAGTTGCTGGCATTCGACAACCAGGTCGGCATGGAGGACCGGGGCCTCGTGGAGGAAGTGCAGCGAGGCGTTCGCTCGGGAGTCCTGAGCGAAGGGCGCATCCTCTCCGAGAGCGAGCAGCTTGTCGCTCATTTCCAGCGCCTTTGCGCGGAAGCCCTCACCAGTTAGCATCCGCGACGCGTGGCCACCGTCACCTTCGACCACCTGACCAAGGCGTATGCCGACGGTACGGTCGCCGTCAATGACCTCGATCTCCTGATCAAGGACGGCGAGTTCCTCGTCCTCGTCGGGCCTTCGGGCTGCGGGAAAACGACCGCGCTCAGATGCCTGGCCGGGCTCGAGGAGATCACAGCGGGGCAGATCAAGATCGATGCACGCGTCGTCAACCGCGTGCCGCCGAAGGATCGGAACATTGCGATGGTGTTCCAGTCCTATGCGCTCTACCCGCACATGACCGTGTTCGACAACCTCGCGTTCGGCCTCAAATTGATGAAGACGCCGAAGGACGAGATCAAGCGGCGCGTCGAAGAGGCGGCTAAGATCCTCGACCTCGAGAAGCTGCTCGACCGCAAACCGCGGGCGCTCTCGGGCGGGCAACGCCAGCGCGTCGCGCTCGGACGGGCGATCGTTCGCGAGCCCGCGGCGTTCCTCATGGACGAGCCGCTCTCGAACCTCGACGCCAAGTTGCGCGTACAAACCCGCGCGGAGATCCTTCGCTTGCAGCGACGGCTCGAGACGACGACCGTCTATGTGACGCACGACCAGGTCGAGGCGATGACGATGGGAGACCGCATCGCCGTCATGAGCCTCGGCGTCCTCCAGCAGATCGGCACGCCCCCGGAGCTGTACGACAATCCCGTCAACGTCTTCGTCGCCGCCTTCATCGGCTCGCCCGCGATGAACTTCGCGACCGCGAAGGCCGATGAGGGCACACTCAAGCTAGGGGGGACGACACTCGACCTTGTAGGCCCCGCGGCCAAAGCAGCGGCGGAGAACCGCGGCCGGGACCTGTTGATCGGCTTTCGCCCCGAAGACCTCGAGTTGAACGGTCACGGCGACTCGGGTTTGGTCCAGATTCCGGCCAAGATCGACGTCGTCGAGTACCTCGGCCACGAAGAGCTCATCCATGCCCAGTCCGAAGGCCACGAGATCGTCGCCCTGGTGCCATCTGACAAGAAGGTGCAGGCCGGCCAGGAAGTCACCTTTGCGATCCATTCCGACAAGCTTCATGTCTTCGATCCCGAGACAGAGCTGAATCTCACGGCTCGGAGCTGAAGCTGTTGGAGATAGCATCGACACAGACAGTGGGGTCTACAAGAGGAGGAGGATCCGAGTGAAGCGACGCAGGTCACTCATTGCGTCGGCCGTCACACTCGCCGTTCTTGCCGCCGGATTGACGGCGACAGCGATCAGTGCAAAGCCGACGAAGCGCAGTGCAGGTTCGATCGAAGTTCTCTCGCTCTGGGGCGGAAGCGAGAAGGACGCATTTCTCAAGGTCACGGCGGCATTTACGAAGGCCACCGGCATCAAGGTCGAGTACACCTCGGCCCGTGACTTCATCCCGGAGGTTCGGACCCGTATTGCCGCGGGGAATCCGCCGGACATCGGGATCCTGCCGCGACCCGGTTACATCGGCACGCTGGCGCAGGGCGGCGCGTTGAAGTCACTTTCGAGCCTGGGCATCACCAACGCGTACATGGCCGGGAACTACTCGGCAGGTTGGCTCAAGCTCGGCAGTTCCGGTGGGAAGCTCTACGGAGTCCCCGCCAAGGCAAACTCGAAGAGCGTGATCTGGTACAGGCCGGACTCGTTCAAGAAATACAAGCTGAAGATCCCGAAGACATGGGCCCAGCTACTCACGATCACGAAGAAGTACAAGGCTAGAGGTCTCGTACCGTGGTCGGTCGGCGCCGGTCCTCAGCAGAGCCAGTGGACCTTGACTGACTGGTTCGAGAACATCTACGCGCGCACCGCAGGGCCCGCGAAGTATCAGAGGCTCTTTACCGGCAAACTGCCGTTCACGGACCCGTCCGTGGCGCTTGCGCTCCGAACGATGGTTCAGATCATCAACAACAACTACGTCTTGAACGGTGTCCAGGGCGTGCTCGGCCAGAGCTTCGTCGGTGGGATCACCGACGTCTTCGGCACAAGCCCCAAGGCACAGCTCTACTTCGAGGGCGGTTTCGTAGGTGGTATCGCGACCGGCCAGGTAAATCCGAAGCTCAAGGCGGGGAAGACGATCGCCGACTTCCCGTGGCCGACGATCAAGCCATCACTTGATCACCCGGTGGTGGGTGCAGCTGATTTCGCCGCCGCCTTCAAGGACAACGCCGACGTACGAGCGTTCCTGAAGTACATCTCTACCGGGGCCGCTGGCAGGATCTGGGTCTCGACCAACGCTGTCACCTCGCCCAACAAGAAGGTGCCTGCGAGCGCCTATCCGAGCCCGCTCGTGCGGGCCGAGGTCAAACAGCTGGCTACGGCGAAGACGTTCCTCTTCGACGGGTCCGATCTGCTTCCGGGCGCGTTCGGAGACACCTGGGGCTTTGCGCTCCAGGACGTGATTCAGAAGCCGGGCAACATCAAGAGCATCCTGTCCACCTTCCAGAACAAGATCAAAGGCCAGTTCTAGGCCTCGATTGCGTGGCGGCGCCCGGCGACGGGCGCCGCCACTTTTGTTTCACCGCGGACGAATGAGCACGCAGCCGCTTCCAACCCCGGTCGGGTCCCCGCCTCCGAGCGAGGGACAGCGCATGCGGTTGTCGTCGGCCTTCGAACGAGTGCAGGGCATCGTGTTCGTGTTGCCGGCGCTCATAGTGCTCGCGCTCTTCCTGATCTACCCCGCGTACTACACGATCCGGCTCGCGTTCTACGAGGGTGACTTTCACTACAACTTCGTCCACTACGTCGGGCTCGACAACTTCAAGCAGCTGCTGACGAACGATCCCGACTTTCTCGATCTGAGCAAGTTTCCGCCCGGCGGCGCCCTGATCAACAATCTGCGCTGGGTCATCTTCTACATCAGCCTGTCGCTGCTCATCGGCCTTGGACTTGCAGTACTCGCGGTGCGGGTTCGCTACGAACGCGTAGTCAAGACGGTGATCTTCCTGCCGATGGCGATCGCGGCGACCGCGGTCGGGATCATCTGGCTCTTCGTCTACAGCCCCGACCCGGACATCGGCGTCCTCAACGCCGTCTTGGTCGGCTTCGACAACAGCTTTCATCCGATCGCCTGGCTCGGGCGACCGGACCTCGTCAACTACGCACTCATCTTCGCCTACGTCTGGGCGTCCGTCGGCTTCGTGATGGTCGTGCTGTCGGCGGCGATCAAAGGGATTCCGGCCGAGGTCATGGAGGCCGCACGCGTCGACGGCGCGGGCGAGTGGAACATCTTCCGCCGGATCATGCTTCCGATGCTCAGCCTGCCTATTTCGGTCGTGACGATCTGGCTCTTCATCAACGTGATCAAGGTCTTCGACATCATCTACGTGATGACGGGAGGCGGCCCCGGGACGTCCAGCCGCGTGATCGCGTTCACGATGTACGAGGAGACCTTCCACAACGGCCGCCCTGGCTACGGAGCGGCGGTCGCGGTGATCATGCTCATACTCATCGCGCCCGTGATGGTCCTGAACGTCCGCCGTTTCCGCAGCGAGAAGGTCGTGGCCTGATGGCGACTGTCGACTCTGCGGTTCAGGTCAGGGCGACGACGCGCAGCGAACGCATGGTCCGCTTCGTCACCCGGACTCCCCTCCACTTCGTCCTCATAGCGATCTCGCTCCTCTGGCTTGTTCCTACCGTCGGTCTTGCGCTCACGTCTTTCCGCAAGCCGCCGGCGATCGCCTCGAGCGGCTGGTGGCATTCGATCTCGCAGTGGGACTGGACGCTGAAGAACTATGACGCCGTCATCAACGCCACGGGGATGGGCCACGCATGGGTGAACAGCGTGATCATCACCGTCCCTGCGACGATCCTCCCGCTCACGCTGGGCGCCCTCGCCGCGTTCGGGTTCGCGTGGGTGCCGTTCCCGTTCCGCGACACGCTCTTCCTGATCATCGTCGCCCTGATGATCGTGCCGATCCAGACATCGCTTGTTCCACTGCTGAAGCTCTTTGCCAACTGGGGACACCTCAACAACAGCTACTACGGGATCTGGCTCGCGCACACCGCCTTCGGCCTGCCGCTCGCGGTCTTCCTTCTGCGTAACTTCTTCATCACGCTGCCGAAGGACTTGATCGAGGCCGCGCGGATGGACGGCGCCTCAAACTTTGCGATCTTCCGGCGGATCGTCATCCCACTGTCGGTGCCCGCGCTCGCGTCGTTCGCGATCTTCCAGTTCCTCTGGGTCTGGAACGACCTGTTGATGGCACTCATCTTCGTCTCGGATCCCGCCAAGCAGCCGATGACGGTGCGGATCCCGTATCTGCTCTCGACCTACGGTCAGGAGTACAACCTGCTCGCGGCGGCCTCGTTCCTGCTGATGATCCTTCCCCTCGCCGTGTTCTTCGCGCTGCAGCGCTACTTCGTGCAGGGCCTCCTCGCGGGCTCAGTCAAGACCTGAGCGTCTTCCTCGTTCCGCACACCCACTGGGACCGGGAGTGGTACCGGCCGTTCCAGTCGTTCCGGATCTCGCTGGTGGATGTGGTCGACGAGGTGCTCAGCCAACTCGATCGCGATGAGCACATGCGGTTCACACTCGACGGCCAACTCGCAACGCTCGACGATTATCTCGAGATCCGGCCCGAGGCGGAAGCGCGAATTCGTGCACTCGTGTCGTCCGGGCGCCTCGCGCTCGGCCCGTGGCAGACCCTCATGGACGAGTTCCTCGTCGACGGCGAGACGACGCTGCGCAATCTCGAGGCCGGGCTCGCGCGGGCATCCGACTTCGGAAGTGCGATGCGCGTCGGCTACCTCCCGGACATGTTCGGTCACGTCGCGCAGATGCCGCAGATCCTCCGTCTCGCCGGAATCGAGACGGCGGTGGTCTGGCGGGGCGTTTCCTCGGCGATCGACTTCCACCGGTTCGTGTGGGAAGGCCTGGACGGTTCTGCTGTCGTCGCCGAGTACCTGCCGGCGGGGTACGGGAACGCGGCCTACCTGTTCGATGTCCCGGGCAAGCCGCGGCTCGAGCCATTCGAGGAGCGTTTTCGGCAGTGGTACCGCGACGACGACATGCTCGGCATGGTCGGCACCGACCACATGCCGCTCAGGCACGACTTCACGGAGCGCATTCCGGAGGGGGTCGTCGTGGGGACGCTCGCGGAGTACCTCGCCGACGCATCCGCAGAGGGCCTGGCGCACTGGCACGGCGAGCTGCGCTCGGGTGCGCGCGCGAACCTCTTGCCAGGCGTCGTCTCAGCGCGGATCGACCTGAAGGCCGCGTGTGCGCGTGCGGAACGCTGGCTCGAACGCTACGCCGAGCCGCTGCAGGCTCTGTACGGAAGCGACTGGCCCGAGCCGTTCCTCGCACAGGCCTGGAAACGCATGTTCCAGAACTCGGCGCACGATTCGATCTGCGGCTGCTCGGCAGACGAGGTGTCCGCGCAGGTGCTCGTTCGCTACGCAGAAGCCGAGCAGATCGGGCACGAGCTTGCGCGACGGGCCGTCGGGCGTATCGCGGACGAGGTTCCGCGCGACGGTTTTGCGGTTGTGAACCCGTCGCCTCACGTACGCTCCGATCTCGTCGAGCTCGATGTCCTCGTTCCGGACGAGTGGCCGGCGGTCGAGCTCGAGCTTCCCGACGGCTCCCGCGTCCCGACCCAGGAGATCGGTCGCCAGGAGCCGCTGTTGTGGGAGACAAAACTTGCCGGCTCCGACCTCCCGCTCGTGATTGGACGTCGTCTCCACGGACGCGAGCTCTTCGGCCGCATGGTGAACGGTTTTCGGATCGAGGACGGGCTAGCGACGCTGGAAGTCGGCGACAAGCCGGATCCGGAATGGCTCGATGTCGAGCAGCTCGTCCGCGAGGCCGCGCTCGCAACAGCGGCGGGCGAATGGACGCTGCGAGTCG
>Ga0157375_10005049_pt1 | contig 11454 bp, 9 predicted proteins | sample M35metaG_FD_115311 | JGI IMG/M metagenome (GOLD analysis project Ga0157375, IMG submission 115311) | Miscanthus rhizosphere microbial communities from Kellogg Biological Station, Michigan, USA - M3-5 metaG | ecosystem: Host-associated > Plants > Roots > Rhizosphere > Soil | place: USA: Michigan...
GCCGGGACGCCCACCGCTTCGATGGCAGTGTCGACGCCGCGCTCGCCGGTCAGCTTCATGACCGCTGCCACGGCATTGCCGTCGGTGCTGTTGACGGTCGCGGTCGCGCCGAAGCGTTTGGCTACCTCGAGGCGATTGTCGTCGAGATCGACCATGATGATTGCCGCCGGCGAGTAGAACTGCGCGGTGAGAAGCGCGGCAAGGCCGATAGGTCCGGCGCCGACGATCGCCACGCTGCCGCCCGGCTGGACCTTGCCGTTGAGGACACCGCATTCGAAGCCTGTTGGCAGGATGTCGCTGAGCATCACCAGCGCCTCTTCGTCGGCGCCAGCGGGAATGTGGTACAGGCTGGTGTCGGCATGCGGAATGCGAACGAACTCGGCTTGCGTGCCGTCGATGCGGTTGCCGAGAATCCACCCGCCGGTCGTGCAGTGCGAGTACATGAGCTTGCGGCAGTAAGCGCACTTGCCGCAGGCGCTTATGCAGGAGACCAATACGTGGTCTCCGCGCTTGAACGCGGTGACGGCGGGTCCGACATTGTCGATGACGCCAACACCTTCGTGGCCGAGAATCCGTCCCGGCTGGCAACTCGGAACATCGCCCTTGAGGATGTGCAGATCGGTGCCGCAGATCGTCGTCCTGGTGATCCTGACGATCGCGTCGGTGGGCGCGGTGACTTGCGGGGTTGGGCGTTCTTCCAGGGCTTTTCGCCCCGGGCCCTGATAGACGAGAGCTTTCATTGTTGGCATTCCGTTAGCGATGAGGGAGCGGCGACGTGATGCTGGCGGGTATCGCCACGCAATAGCCACGATCAGTCAACCGCGCGGTCAACGCCCTCGGGCAAGCGCCGACGTTGGATACGCAAGAGAATAGGCTGACGGCCGGATTCCAGTCTGTACGCTGGCGAACTTACCAATGCCTGCCTGGAAGAGCGGGTGGCTTGCGGCCGCAATTTCGCGGCCGCGCGCAGATCGCACGCTTGAGCGATGCTGGACGTCAATGCCAAAGTTGGCCTTGCGTCATTTGGATGTGACGCGCCAGACGACGTTGCCGACATCATCGGCGACGAGCAACGCGCCGTGCTTGTCGAGTGCGACTCCGACCGGGCGCCCGTACGCGTCGCCCTGCGCGTTGACGAATCCGGTCAACACGTCGACGGGCGTGTCTGCAGCCGGCTTGCCGTCGGCGAACCGAACGAAGACAACCTTGTAGCCACTGAGCGGGTCTCGATTCCACGAACCGTGCTGGCCGACGAACATGCCGTTGGCGAATGCGCCCGGCAGTGAAGTTCCGGCGGACGATGCCAGGCCGAGCGATGCGGTGTGCGGCCCCAGCGCGTAGTCGGGCACGATCGCCGCAGCCACGAGGTCGGGCCGTTGCGGCTTCACACGCTCGTCGACGTGCCGGCCGTAGTAGCAGTACGGCCAGCCGTAGAAGCCACCGTCGCGCACCGACGTCAGGTAATCCGGCACGAGGTCGCTGCCGATCTCGTCGCGCTCGTTGACGACCGCCCACAATGCGCGGCTCGCCGGTTCCCAGACCAGGCCATTCGGGTTGCGCATGCCCGAAGCGAACACTCGATGCGTGCCGGTCCGCGTATCGACTTCCCAGATTGCCGCGCGCTCGGCTTCGACCGCGATGCCGTTTTCCGCAGCGTTGCTGTTCGAACCGACCGTGACGTACAGTTTCGACCCATCGGCGTTGGCGACGAGATTCTTGGTCCAGTGGTGGTTGATGCGGCCGGCGGGAAGGTCCGCGACTTTCGCGCCCGGCGCGGCGATGTGCGTGTCGCCATCGGAGTATGGAAAGCGCAGCACGGCGTCGGAATCGGCCACGTACAGGTCGTGGCCAACCAGGGCCATGCCGAACGGCGAGTTCAGGCCTTCGATCAGCACGCTGCGCGTGCCGGCCACGCCGCTGCCCGACGCATCGCGCAGCAACGTGACCCTGTTTGCGCTGGGTCCCCCGGCGCCGGCTTTTGCTTTCTGCTTGCCCATGACCCAACCGCGAATGCCACGGTTGTCGTCGGGTTTCGGGGGCGCGTTCGTTTCGGCGACGAGTACGTCGCCGTTCGGCAACACGTAAAGCCAGCGCGGGTGATCCAAGCCGCTGGCGAATGCGCTGACGCGCGTGCCCGGTGCCGATTGCGGGGTCATGCCGGGCGGCCAGCCCTTGGCCGGCGCAACCTTGATGGTTGGAATCAGCGTCGGATTCGGTGGCGGTAGAGTCGGCTCCGGACCCATGCCGGCCGATACCGGGAGAGTCGCGACTTCGCCGCAACTTGTAAGCGCAAGCGCGGCGACGATGCCGGCCAGCACAGCGCTTCCGCCCGGCGCCACGAGCCAGGGGCTGGCGCGATCACTGGCGCCGCGGTGGTGCGGATAGCTCAGTTCGTCGAGCCCTTTTTCTTCAAATCTCATGAATAAGTTTTAGACGTCCCTGCATGAACGCAGGCTGTCGCTGTTGCGCGCTGAGCGCGATACCGTACATACAGCTCGGCTCGCACGGCAGATGATTCAGGCCCCAACCCGAATGGAATTGCGCGCCGCTGCAATTCGAGTGCGTCGTCAGGTCGCGCTCGCAGGCCCGACACTAGCTCGTGCCTGGCGGCGTGCAATTTTCAACGGGTTGCATTTTGCTCACTGGAGTCAACCATGAAACGCACAATCTTGATGTCATCGCTTGCCTTGGCACTTATGGCCGGATCCTTCATCGCATCGGCGCAAACGCCGACGACCGGTACCGCGCCGCCGGCGGCGACGCCCGCGCCGGCCGGCCACACCGATCCGAGCGATCCGAGCAAGGGTCAGGAACTGACGGGCGACCAGAAACAGCAGCCGGCCGATGCCCCGGCGAGCGTAGGCCAGAACAAGGCCACGGGGAACAATCTGGTCGGCAAGAACGAGGCGAAAACGAACGGTTCCGCAGCCGTGCACCCGAGCTTCCAGACCATGGACGTGAACAAGCAGGGTTACCTGACTGTCGCTGACGCGTCGGGTCACGAGTGGCTCACCAAGAATTTTGCCCGCTGCAATTCGAGCCACGATGGACGCCTGACGGCCAAGGAATATGAGGCTTGCCTGAAGTAAGCCAGTCGCGTCCCTGAGGAATCGATTAGATCCGGTTGGCGGTTTGCAGAGGCCGCCAGCCGACGGGTGCTTGGACGTCGCCCGAGCTGTGTAGGCGTCAACCGCCCCACCATGATCGATGAGCCTGAACAGGCATACGCTCATTCATAGCTCAGCGCTGCAGCAGTAGAGGTCCGCGTCGCGCGCAATGCCGGCAACGCGCACGCCAGCAGCGCGACGACGACCACCAGCATGAGCCACTGCACGACGCCGGAGCCGTCCGGCACGACGCTCGTCGGCACCTCGAACATGATTCGTCCGAACGCTTGCTCGAGCACGATGCTCATCGGCACCGACAAGGGAATCGATACCAGCCAGCCGAGCAGCGCGATGACGATGCCTTCGACTTGCAGCATCGTCACGATATCGCGGTGACGCGCGCCGATCGCGCGCAGCACGCCGATCTCGCGCGTGCGTTCGAGCACGGCCAGGCTCATCGTCGATCCCAGCCCCATCCCGCCGACCGCGATCATGACCCAGCCCATCACGCCGAGAAACTCGACGACCATCAGCAGGTGATCTTCGATCACGCGGCGATTTTCGCTGAGCCGTTGGCTGCTCGCGACCGGCATGCCGGCATCCGCCAGCGCCGCGCGCAGGCGCGCAATCGTGTCGAGTTGACCCGCGGTGCTGTGCGATGCGAGTGCAACCGCTAGCGTTTGTGCGGTCTCGCTGCCGCGCAACCGGGCCAGCGCAGCGCGATTCGTGTAGGCGATCGGTTGCGCTCCCGCATCGACGATACCCACGATCGTCCATGGCGACACGTTGCCGTCGATCATCAACGGGACCGTCGCGCCGACTGTCAGAGATGGCTCGTCGCGCAGCAGTACCCGGCTGACGACGATCTCGTTGTGCGCCGCCTTTTCGAGCCAGCGGCCCGACTCGGGTGACGGAGGGACAAACAAGATCGTTGCCGATGGCGGTGCGATGAGCCCGAATGCGTTGCCGAGAATGCCGTCGTCCCTGGCGACCGAAGCGCGCGCGGTTGCCCAGGCCTCGACGCCCTGCACGCCGTCGACCGATGCAGCGACCTGTTCGAGCCGCGACGCGGCTTGTGCGTCGCTCAGACGCAACTGGGCGTCGAAGTGCTGGCTGGTAAACAGTCCGTCGACAGAGGCGCGCACGGCGGTCCGCAAATTCGCCGCGCCGAGAAATACCGCGCCGCCGGCCGCAAGAGCGAGCAGAGTCAGCACGAGCCGCTGGCGTCGGCGGAATGCGTTGCCGATCGACAGCAGCAACGGCCGCCCGATACGGCCGACGCCGATCAGGCGCTGCCGCTGCGCGGCGGCGCCGTTGGCTGCGATGCCAGTGTCGCGCAGCGCCGCGCTGACCGACAGGCGGCAGCCGCGAAGCACGGGTATCGCCGCCGCGGCGACCGGCAGAACCATGCCGACGAAAATCTGAAGGGCGATGGCCCACCACGGAATCGCGTAGCCGTCGATGGAAAAGTTCAGCAGGTCGGCTTTCAGCGCCGCATAGGCGCGGCCGATCGCGATCGATGCAGGCAACGCGATCAGCGCGGCAACCAGGCCGAGCAGCAACGCCATGCCGAGATACATCGCGGCGAGCTGGCGGCTGCTTGCGCCGAGCGATTTCATGATGCCGATCTCGCGCACTTGTCCGGCAAGCATCGCCGCGATCAGGTTGACGATCAGAAAACCGCACACCAGCAACGTCAGCAGGCCGAACGCACCTTGCGTCAGCATCAGCGAATCCATCTGGGCCGCGTGCATGTGCTGTCCCGGCACTGGCACGTCGACGTTTGTCACCTTGAGGCCGGCGCGTTCGACCAGGGTCTTGACGTCGTAGGCGATGCGCCGCACCGCGTCGCGGTCGGCGCTCGTGTCTCGCACGCGTATCTGCAGTTCGTTGAATGCCGACGGCGCGCCGAGTTTTTCCAGAGTCGCCGGCGTCACGAAGCCGTAGACGACGTGATCCATCCAGCCTGGCGCAAGGCTGACATCGCGCACGATGCCGGTGACGTCGATCGGCAACGGCGAGCCGCTGCCGAACGACAGCATGATCGGTTGGCCGACCGACGCGCCCGCGTAAACCAGCGAGGATCGTTCGATGATCATGTGGCCGTCGGCTGGAGGCCATTCGCCTATTTCCGGCTGCAGCCGGTTGATGTCGATTCTGGCGAAATCGTCGAGCGCATAGAGCAGGGCAGTCGCGCGAGCGCCATTGACGTGCGCCACCGCCACAACCGTGCGCCGCACCCGGGCCGCGGCGACGCCCGGCAGCGCGCGCACTTCGGCAAGCAGGCTGGGTCCTGCACCTTCGACAGTCAGCGTGGCCGAAACCGGTTCGCTCGACTTGTAGCTCGACTCGGTGACGTGCTGCACCAGCGCCCAGGCGTTCAGCAGCGCGCCGGCGGCGGTCATGCCGACCGCGATCGCCAGCATCACGAGCAGCGTGCGCGCCTTGTGCAGCCACGTATCCCGAAGCATCTTCAGCCAGCGCGGAGCGAGCCCCATGCCGGCTCCGGTTCGGCCGTTTTCGGACGCGCCCCGGTCAGACATGAGCGCGACTCGTGTCGCTGACGACCCGGCCGTCGACCAGCGTGACCGAGCGCGCGGTCTGCTCGATCGCGTTGCGGTCGTGCGTGACGAGAATGACCGTTTCACCCTCGGCGACGCGATCGCGCAGGACCTGCAGCAACGCCTGGGCGCTGCGCGAGTCGAGGTTCCCGGTCGGTTCGTCGGCAAGCAGGATCGGTGGCGCATTGGCCAGCGCCCTTGCGACGGCCACGCGCTGCTGTTGTCCGCCCGACAGTGCGCCGGGGAATTTGTCGGCCTGGTCGGCGACGCCGACGCGATCGAGCAGATCGAGCGCGCGTTTGCGCCGGTCTGCCCGCGGCCAGCGGTTGCAGAAGTCCATCGGCAGCATCACGTTTTCGGCGGCGGTCAGCGTCGGCAGCAACTGGAAGAACTGGAACACGATGCCGACCGCGGAACCGCGCCAGGCCGACAGCGCGCGCTCGGACAAGCCATGCACGGCCACGCCGTCGATGACGACTTCGCCGCTGCTTGGGCGATCGATGCCTGCCAGCAGGTTGAGCATCGTCGACTTGCCGCTGCCGGACTGGCCGACGATCGCAACGAATTCGCCGCGCCCGATTTCCACATCGACATCGGTCAGTGCGTGGAACGGCCCGGCCGCTCCGGCGTAGGTTTTGCCGACGCCGCGCAATGCGATCAGCGGTGCGGAACGGGTGTTGCTGGGAATGCGGGTGGTCGCAAGCACGTTCGTGTTCCTCGGCGGCGGAGCGGGTGGATTGCACTGTAAGCGCTCGCAGGCACCGGCCGCGTACCGTTCAACTGCCTGCCTGGGTGATTGGGCGAATCCTGGCGTTTCGCCGTGCGCGCCGGTGGCATGCTCGCATCGCACCCCCACGTTGCCTTACCGGCAGGAGCAGACATGAATGTTCTTCGCAGCACGATACTTGCGGTATTGATTACCTGTGCGAGCGCCGCGAGCGCGCAACAAATCCCCTCGACGCCGCGACCCGAAGCCAGGCAGTTCGACTTCCTGGTCGGCCAGTGGGAACTTGAAGTTCATCCGAAAGTCGACAGCCTGATGGCGAAGATCCACGGCGCGCCGCAACTGACCGGCGTATGGAAGGCGTGGCGCGCGTTCGATGGCTTCGGCGTCGACGACGAAATCCGCATCATCGACAAGTCGGGAAATCCGGTTGGCCTGAGTCACGCGATGCGCGCGTACTCGAGCGCGGAGAGCAGCTGGCTCGTCGTCAGCGTGGACGTATATCGCGGGCGCATTACCGAGTCGAAAGGACAGTTGCAGGGCGCCGACATCGTGCTCAACGGCAAGGGCACCGATCCCGAAGGCAAGCCGGTGCTGACTCGAGCGCGCTACTCGAACATCTCGGCCGACAGTTTCCATCTGCAGAACGACCGCTCGGCCGACAACGGCGCGACCTGGGATGAGGCCGTGCTGGTCATCGATGCGAAGCGCGTTGGCGCGGCGGCGACGCGGTAGGGTGGATGCCGTGGATCTCGTCCTGTTGCAGCTTCGCAGCCAGTCTGCCTAAATGGCTGGCACGTTCACCTAGCGGATGCCCCCTTTCGGCTGCCGCCACTTTCCCCCGCAAGCGGGGGAAAGATTCCAGATTGCCGCTCTTTGGCTTCCCTTCCTCTGCGAAGCGGGGGAAGGTGCCGGAGGCGGAAGGGGGCGCTCTTGTTTCGCTCACGCACGAAGGTTCTGAATCATGTCGCGCGCCTGGCTCTGGTTGCAGATCATCATCGGCTGGTTGCCGATCTGGGCGCTGTTTACGCTGATGATGGTCAGCGCCCACGACTTGCCGTGGCTGAGCGGCACGCTGTACGCGTCGCGCATGATGGCGGCGGCTGCCGTGCTCGGCATCGCCGTGCATCGTTTCACGGCGCGCCTGCCATGGCCGCATCCGATGCAGGTGCGTTTCGTGGTGACGCACTTTGTCGCGGCGACCCTGTACGCCGCAGCGTGGCTGCTGCTGATCAGCGCGATCGAAAGCGTGCTGATTTCGGTCAGTCGCGGAAGCCCGACCGGTGTATTTGTCGTCGGGCCCGGCGTGGTGCCGTTCATGATCCTCGGCGTCTGGCTGTATGTGATCGTTGCCGGCGTGACCTACAGCAATCGCGCCGCCCAGCGCGCTGCGCAGATCGAAGCGCTTGCCGCGCGCACGCAACTGGCGGCGCTGCGGGCGCAACTGCATCCGCACTTCCTGTTCAACGCGCTGCACACGGTCGTGCAACTGATTCCGGTGGATCCGCGCGGCGCAGTACGCGCGGCCGAGCAGCTGGCCGGCGCATTGCGCACGGCGATCGAGGAGGAGCGCGACCTGGTCCCGCTGGCCGCCGAGCTGGCATTCGTGCGGCGCTATCTCGCGATCGAGTGCATACGCTTCGGGGACCGCCTCGGCGTGCGCGAAGAGATCGACGCAAGCGCGCAGACCGCGATGCTGCCGTCGTTCGCGCTGCAGACGCTAGTCGAGAACGCGGTGCGTCACGGCGCCGCGCCGCGGGCGGAGGCGACCATGCTGACGATCACCGCTCGTGTCAGCGACGAAACGCTGTGCCTCACGGTAACCGACGACGGCGCCGGCGCCGCCGCGACGCAAATCGAGAACGGTAGCGGGACCGGGCTTCACCGGCTGCGCGAGCGGCTCAGGTATCTGTATGGAACGCGCGCACGGCTGGAGATCGCCAGCGCGGCCGGGGAGGGGTTGCGCGCGACGTTGACGTTGCCGTGCACGGCAGACGTGCCGGGCGCCAAGGTTCCATACGATGAATGAGCAGGCGCGAGTGTCGGCCCTGATCGTCGACGACGAACCCGTCGCTCGCGCCGGAATGCGCCACATGCTCGCCGATGTCGAGTGGATCGATTGCATCGGCGAAGCGGCCAGCGGGCCGGCTGCTGTCGAAGCGATCGACAAGCTGCGTCCCGAACTCGTCTTTCTCGACATCCAGATGCCCGGCATCTCCGGGATCGAGGTGTTGCGCCGGACGACGCACCAGCCTTTCGTCGTGTTCACGACGGCATTCGCCGAACATGCCGTAACGGCCTTCGAACTCGGCGCGGTCGATTACCTTCTCAAACCATTCGGCGCCGAACGCCTGCGCGCAAGCCTCGATCGCGCTCGCGCCGCTCTCGGCGAACCGCTGCCGGCGACACTCGATCGCCTCGGCGAGCTGCTCGGACAGTCGGCCATGACGCGTCTGTTCGTGCGCACGGGGCGTTCGATCGTGCCGGTCGCAGTCGCCGACATCACCTGGTTCGAAGCAGTCGGCGACTATGTCAACGTGCACACGCGGGACGCGCAGCACCTGGTCCACCTTTCGCTGAACCGGCTCGAGGCACGCCTCGACGGCCAGCGCTTCTCGCGCATCCATCGCACTTACATCGTCAATCTCGATCACGTAACGGCGTTCCAGCGCCAACCGGACGGCCGCCTTGTCGCGCGGCTCGGCGACGGCGCCAGCTTGCCCGTTAGCCGCAGCAAGGCACACGAATTTCGCGCCATTTCGCGTTGATTCCCGCAAGTCCCTCCGACGGCGTGAGCGCGGAAATTCACCTGGCAGTACCGACGCCGTGCTACGCCAACGGCGTGGCGGGTTGAGCGCACGCTATCGCTGCTGGCGATCCCGCAACCACGGGGTTTCAACGACGGAGCACTCCGCGCGGGAATGAGGGAATCCAGGGGCGTTGTTACAGATCCTCGTCGTCGTCGAGCAGGATGCTGCCGTCCGGCGCCCGCTTCAAACGCGTAATCCCGGGCGACTCGACTTCGAGGCGGCGCAGCTCCTCTTCACGGCGGCTGATCTTTCCATACTGTTTGCGCACGATGTTGGCCAGACGCCGGTTCTCCATGACCAGTGAGCGGGCGGCCAGCGCCTGCACAACCGCGGTCTTGAGTTCGAAGTCGTGCCAGGGCTTGGCGATGAAGCGGTAGATGTGGATCCTGTTGATCGCGTCCACGACCGTGTCGAGGTCCGCGTGGCCGCTCAGCACCAGGCGCGCCACGTCGGGCTGCGCCTGCATTGCCTCGGTCAGGAATTCGATTCCGCTCATCTCCGGCATGCGGAAGTCGGAGATGATCAGGTCCACCGGAGCGCGCCGGAGCCGTGCCAGCGCCTGGCGCGCCGACACGAAGGTCTCGATTTCCGGACGCTCGCCATCGAGTTCGTCGAACTCGATCCGTTGCAGCGAACGCTTCAGTGCGGACAGGATGTTTATTTCATCGTCGACAAGCATCAGGCGATACATCAGTGCTCTCCTTTTGGTGCAGCGGCCGCGCGGCTTCCGGGCGCGGCATTGGAAACGGGGCTACGTGGAAATGTCCTGGGCGTGGCGCTGGCGCACCGGCAGAGTGACGATGAACATCGTGCCGGCGCCGACTTCGCTGCGCACGTCGATTTCGCCGCTGTGCTTGCGCACGATGCCGTACGAGATCGAAAGGCCGAGCCCGGTGCCCTTGCCGACCGGCTTGGTCGTGAAAAACGGCTCGAACACGCGTGCCAGATGCTCAGGCGCAATCCCCTTGCCGGTGTCGGATATTTCGACATGGACGAACTCGCCGCTGACCCGCGTCTCGATCGTGATCGTCCCGCGTTGTTCGATCGCGTGCCCGGCGTTCACCAGAATATTCATGAATACCTGGTTGAGCTGGTACGGCAGGCATTCGATCGCTGGAATGTCGCCGTAGTGCTTTACCAGTTCGACCTTGTACTTGAGCTCGTTCCAGACGATGTTGATCGTGCTGTCGAGGCCTGCATGCAGATCGGCGAGCGTCCAGGATTCGGTATGACCCGCGCGCGAGAACTCGCGCAGGTCCTGGATGATCTTGCGCACGCGCGAGATACCTTCCTGCGATTCGGCCAGCAGCGTCGGCAGGTCCTTGGCCAGAAAATCGAAGTCGATCTCGTGGCGCACCTGCTCGACCTGTGCCAGCAGTTCCGGTTGCGCCGTGCGCAACTGGCGCAGCGCCGAGTCCTGCATGTTGAGCAGCTTGAACAAGCTGGAGACGTAATCGCTGAGCGTGACCAGATTGGACTGGACGTAGCCGATCGGATTGTTGATTTCGTGGGCCACGCCGGCCGCGAGCTGACCGATCGTGGAGAGCCGATCGGCCTGCAGCAATTGCCGCTGCACTTCTTCGAGCCGCGCGCGCGCGACTTCCGAATACGCCTGCGGATCGAACAGGCTGTCCTTCAGCCCGGTGCCGCTGGTCTTGATCAGCACGCAGGCGATCATGCCGTTGCCGGGGTCGCTTGCCGCGTGAAGAATCAGGGCGCGATAGCTGCGTTCCTCGCCGGCTCTCTTTTTCAGCGACAACGTCATCGTCTTGTGGTCGCCGTGAAGCTCCGACGCACCCGCTCCCGTCGGCATCGACGGGCGCACCTCTGCCAGGAGGCTGCGTGATGGCTCGTCGCCTTTGAGCCAGGCATCGAGTTCCGCCGCAGCCACGTTGAGCCAGGCCGCGTCGTCGGCCGTGACGACCAGCACCGGATCGGTCAGGCAGTCGAGCAGTCTGGCGACTGCGATGCCGGCGGGCAAGGTACGGCGGGGGTCGTTGGCGGCTTCCTCGCTCATGTCCCCGTTGCCCGATTCTGTCCCAGTACTTCCATGAGTGCTAATGTATCACTCATGCCGGGGCGTCGGTGTTCCTCGACTCGCGCGGGCGGCGCGCGATGCGGAATGCGTCGCGGATCTGCAGGCGCAGTTCTTCGTCGTTCCACGGTTTGGTCAGGAACTTGTAGATCGCACCCTGGTTGATCGCGGCGGTCACGGCCGCCAAGTCGGTGTAGCCGCTCAACACCATGCGCAC
>Ga0157375_10005051_pt1 | contig 11453 bp, 8 predicted proteins | sample M35metaG_FD_115311 | JGI IMG/M metagenome (GOLD analysis project Ga0157375, IMG submission 115311) | Miscanthus rhizosphere microbial communities from Kellogg Biological Station, Michigan, USA - M3-5 metaG | ecosystem: Host-associated > Plants > Roots > Rhizosphere > Soil | place: USA: Michigan...
CACGTTCTCGAAAGACATCTTTCCGAGACGCGGCAATTCCCACGCCTCGCCTGCGTGTTCGCCTGTAACAATCCTCGCCCAGGCGCGTCCGAAGGTAACCTCTTCACCGTTCAGGAAAATCCGTTCCGTAGTTCCTCGATTGCCGTGGCGCAGTGCCTTCTCGTCAGGCAGGTCTGCCGAACAGAGCCGGTCCCAGGTAGTTGTCATCACCTGGTAGTGTTGCGTTGCCGCGTTCCAGAGACGCACATGACTGGGTGACGGCGTCAAGTCCTCACCTGCCAGCACGCGCAACGTGTTGCGATCGATGGTCCACTTTGAGACAAAGGCCCCAGCATTACCGTGTGCTCGAACGATGCCCGGACCCGAACTTCCCGCACTGGCCGTAAGCTCATGATTCATGAACAACGAGAAAGTTCGTCCGTTCCCGATGGCTCCTAAGCCGTCTGGTATTCCGACCATGCGATAGCCATTCTCCGCCGCATCTCCGACCGTTAGGATGGATGCGATCTCCACACCCGGGGCCGACGGCAAAACGTAAGCTGGAACATCCGTGATTGGATGACTGGTTTCCAGCGTGGATGCCAAAGTCACACGATCTAACAACAGCGCCCCGCCGCCAATAGCAGCTCCTTTTAGTATTGCGCGCCGTGAAACAGTTCGTTCAGAACTCATTAACTAGTCTCCTTTGTATATGACTGTGAAAGCGAAAGCACAATCCCACCAACACGCTGCGCGACCGCGAAGCATGTGAAGAGGTCGCAATTTTCGTTTCGGAGATTGTGTGATCGTGAGGCTAAGTGTTTGTTACGAGCAAGCTAAATGGAGGTTAAGTCGAAGGCGCGCAACGGCATCACAGGTTGTTCTTCAACCTCTGGCGTTTAGTTGTATCAGAAATGTTGGCAGTAACTCTTGTCCAGCTCTATCTCGCGTAACAATCGCTTAATCCAGCTTTCACAGCACGTTAACGCTCAGCGATTAACATGTTGGCAGTTGTTGCCCCCACCGCAGAATGTCGGACGCTACTGCCAACAACAAAACGTAACTCCCGGCAGTTCCGACAAAAGTTTCTCGTAGAACCGCAAATCCTTCCCTTATTCAATCAAACCGCGGCCGCTCTCTTTGGTATATCCGTTGCCCTGACTCGGGTCGATGGAAGCACTGCGACGCGAAAACCAGGTAGGAAGCATTTATGTCTTTTGATAAACGATTCGCCGAATCGCAATCGCCAGTACGGGTTAATTGGCGCGGACCGGGTTGCGCTGTTGCGCCATCAACAAAGCAATTTTGATGGCGTGAGATACCTGCCGAAGTTATGGACTGGCGGTGTGGAGTGATGGGTCATTGCCGTGCCGATGTGCAGGCCATCGCGGAAGGAATAACATGAGGTGTACGTACGGAGTTACTGCTTCAGCTCGCATGCAACGCGATGATCAAGTTCCAGCTCACGCGCGTGCCAGCCTCAGGCCAACCCTAAACAAGCTTGGCTGGATTTTAGCCGCACTTCTCTCTGTTGTTTTGTCCGTGCACGCTCAACAAGGCGACGACGTGCAGAAGCAAATACAACAGTTGAAGCAGCAGTACGAACAAACAACTCGTGAGTTACAAGAAAGAATAGCCGCTCTGGAACAGCAGCTAAAAAAGGAAGCGGCAAACAGGGAGGATCCACCAAAAAGACAAGCAGTGTCTGAGGTTGAACTGGCTGTTCAAGACGCAGCAAAAGTTGCTTTGCGCCAGTCAAAAGAGAACCAATCGCTTCAGGGACAGGTGCCTGCTGCGCCCACTTACGATCAATTGAGGGATGCAGACACAAGAATGGAGAAGATTGAAGAGCAGATGAGAACTTTTGAGTTCCACGGGTACCTACGCTCCGGTTATGGACTCAACAGCCAAGGCGGTCAGCAAGTCGCGTTTCAAGCTCCGGGGGCCGATGCCAAGTACCGTTTAGGAAATGAAACGGAGACTTATGCCGAGCTCATTTTTGTAAACAACTGGGTTAATCCTGAACATGACCATGATAAGGCCTGGATAAAAACACAGGTCATGATTGAGGCAAACACCTCGAACTCCGCAAGCTATGCAAATTTTCCTGGAGGCATAGGCAATGATCAATTTCGCTTCCGTGAAGCCTTTGTTCAAGCCGGCAACGTGTTTAAAAGCCAACCGGGTGCGAAGTTTTGGGCTGGAGAACGGTACTACCGACGCTACCAGGCGCATATCAATGATTTTTACATCCTGGACATGAGCGGGTACGGCGGAGGCGTTGAAGATCTGGATGTGAAGGTTGGCAAGTTGGCAGTGGCTTTCCTCGCTGGGGCGCGTCCTGACCTGACGACCGAAAATGGTAACTACGCGAAGAGCAACATCGATGTGAGGCTCTATGACGTTAAGGCGCCGGGCGGAAAGTTATCGGGGTGGTTCAATTTCGCGAATGCTAAAGGTGGAACGACGCCGAGCGGCACGGTCATTCCTTCAAGCCGGGGATACGCATTCGGCATAGCCCACCAGCGTTTGGAATGGAAAGGTGGCTACAACTGGTTTTCGATCGGATACGCAACCGGAGCTGCCAGCAACCTCAGCACATTGCTCGATGACCCAACGCCGTTTCTGAAGGACAGGAAACTTTTTCGAATCGCGGAACACCTACTGCTTCAACCAAACGACAAGTTTGCCTTCCAACCGGTATTCGTCTACCAGCGAAGGCAAAGCGGCAATCCGCGAGAAGGCTGGGACCAGTGGCTTTCTCTTGGCGCCAGACCGCAGTACTTCTTTACCGATCATCTCTCACTAGCGTTTGAAGCCGGCCTCGATCGTACCAGCAGCGGCAATGGTCAATACGAAGGCTGGCTCCGCAAATTTACGATCGCTCCGCAAATCGGAGCAGGACGACGATTTTTTAGCCGGCCTGTACTGCGTCTCTTTGTGACTTATGCAACCTGGTCTAACGGTCTCCGCGGCTTCGTCGGCGGAATTCCGTTTCACGATAAAACAAGTGGACTCACCTTCGGTGTACAGACCGAAACGTGGTGGTAGCGCGCGCGCGCTTTTAACTTCGGATGTGATCCGATAGCTGATGTGATTTAGGAGAGGAAGAGAGAGGGACAACATGGCGACTAGAGAGATGGTAGCTGGCTCTGAACAGACGAAGAACACGCTCGTTTCATCGACCAGCGGTAGTTACATACGCCCTCTAGCCATTCTAACCACGCTGTTTTTCCTGTGGGGGTTTCTCACAAGTTTGAATGACATTCTTGTTCCACATCTGAAGTCAATTTCCGACTTCACTTATACCAAGGTGATGTTGGTCCAGTTTGCTTTCTTCTCAGCGTATTTCCTTTTTTCCGTGCCGTGGTCGATGGTCGTCAATAAGATCGGTTATCAAAAGACAATGGTCGTCGGGTTAGTAAGCATGAGTCTCGGAGCTCTTCTTTTCGTTCCGGCTGCGTCTATTCCGTCTTACCCGTTGTTATTGGCTGGACTAATGATCCTTGCGGCCGGCATTACCGGTCTTCAGGTGTCTGCGAATCCCTACGTACTCGTGCTTGGCAAGCCCGAAACAGCATCAAGCCGGTTGAATCTGACACAGGCTTTCAACTCACTCGGGACTACGCTGGCACCGCTACTAGGCGGACTGTTCATCCTTAAAGCGGCACCATTGGCAGCCGAACAGTTGAAGCAGCTCTCACCGCAAGCGTTACATGCCTATCGCATGGACCAGGTTGCCACAGTTAAGATGCCTTACATCGTCATAAGCATCGCTTTAATATTACTGGCAGTTGCGATTGCCATCGTCAAACTCCCGAACATAGAACAACCCGCAGTCAATCCGGGCGAAAAGACCAAAGATTCAATCTGGAAACATCCTAACCTGCTCTTCGGCGCTCTGGGAATTTTCACCTACGTCGGAGCCGAGGTCTCGATTGGTAGCTTCATGGTGAACTATCTCGGTCAACCCGAGATTGCGGGCTTTTCTCCGAAGGTCGCCGCCGGTTATGTCTCATTCTATTGGGGAGGCGCGATGGTGGGACGCTTTATCGGCTCTGCGGTTTTGCAAAAGGTTAAGACCGGGCGACTGCTCGCGTTTTGTGCGGTTTGTTCCGCTACGCTCGTGACAGTTTCGATGCTTACGAGCGGGAACCTGGCTATGTGGACCATGCTCGCGGTTGGACTTTTTAATTCGATCATGTTCCCCAGCATCTTCGCCCTCGGTATTGCCGAACTTGGGCCTTTGACAGGGACTGGATCGGGCCTCATGAGCATGGCGATCGTCGGCGGCGCGATCGTTCCACTGATTCAGGGTGCAATTGCAGATCACAGCGGCATTCATCACGCATTTCTGCTTCCAGTGATTTGCTACTTGTACATCTTGTTCTTCGCGCTCAAGGGCTCAACACCGAATAGCCAACGACATGCAAACTATTTGAATGTCACAAAGGGAGTATAGGCAATGCTATTAGCAGGTGACATTGGCGGCACAAAAACAGACCTGGCAATCTTTTCAGTTGAGCGTGGACCCCATTCGCCCATCACCCAGACCCAGGTGCATAGCGCAGACTACCCGAGCCTGCAGGTGTTGGTTAAAGAATTTCTAGAGAAGGCAAAGACGCCCGTTGAGCGAGCTTGTTTTGATGTTGCCGGACCCGTCATTGATGGACGCGTCAAGATCACCAACTTGCCCTGGGTAATAGACGAAGCCTCACTTGCAAAAGATCTAAATTTCAAATTCGTCCATCTGATGAACGATCTTGAAGCGGTCGCTCGAGCGGTTCCCATTCTGCGAGCGAGCGATGTAATCACGTTAAATGTCGGACAGCCGGTCCCGAAGGGCGCCATTGCCGTCGTAGCACCGGGCACCGGACTGGGCGAATCATTTCTTACCTGGGATGGATCGAAATACGTTTCTCACAGTTCCGAAGGCGGTCACGCAGATTTCGCACCCACGAACGAGCGCCAGATCGGCCTGCTCAAATACATGCTTAAACGCTTTGACCACGTCAGTGTCGAACGTGTCTGTTCCGGAATCGGAATTCCATCCATCTACGAGTATCTACGAGATGTCGAGCAAATACCGGAAAGGCCTGAGATCGCCCAAGCGATCGCCTCCGCAACCGATCACACTGCGGCAATAACCAATTCCGCCTTTGACGAATACAACCCCTGTGAGTTGTGCAAGGCCACAGTGGATACATTTGTTTCAATTCTAGCGAGTGAAGCGGCAAATATGGCGTTGAAAGTGATGGCAACCGGAGGCGTCTACCTGGCGGGCGGTATTCCCCTACATATGGCCCATCCGGCGGAGAAGTTACGCTTTATAGAGACCTTTAAGCAAAAGGGACGCTTCAGTCAGCTCATGGACCATATTCCAGTCCACGTCATTCTCAATCGCGCTGCGTTACTTGGTTCTGCCGCATACGGGCTGGAGAGCTTTAAGGAGGAATCGTAGAAATGGCCCATAAAGAACTTCCACTGATCTATTTGGCGCGGCACGGTGAGACGACCTGGAGTCTGTCGGGCCAACACACTGGGTTGACCGATTTACCTTTGACCGAGCTCGGCGAGCGAAATGCTCAAAGACTGGGTGGCCGGTTGAGCGGAATAGTGTTCGACAGTGTCTTTACCAGCCCCTTACGTCGTGCCCGGCGGACATGTGAATTAGCTGGCTTCGGTGCTGTCGCAGAAATCGATCCAAATCTGCTCGAATGGAACTACGGCGATTATGAAGGCCGACGAAGCGTGGAGATCCATGCAGAGCGTCCTGAATGGCAGCTCTTCCGCGACGGCGCCCCAGGAGGTGAATCGCCACAGCAGGTTGCCGAGCGAGCCGATCGGATTGTGGACCGCTTGCGCGCAGTTTCAGGGAATGTACTGATTTTTTCCAGCGTACACTTCCTTCGAGTCTTAGCCGGCAGCTGGATTGGGCTCGAACCATATGAAGCCAGGTCTCTGATGCTTAGTACGGCGAGCCTGAGCGTGCTGGGATACGAACACAACCTTGAACAGCCGGCAATCACACTTTGGAACGACACAAATCACTTGCTCCCAGCCACTGAACAAAATGTCGATGCGAACAGTTTGGAACTAGTTGAGGTAACACGATGAAGGCAACACAAATTCTCCATAACCTGGGCCAGAGTCTCTGGCTGGACAACATTACGCGCGATCTGCTGGACAGCGGAACGCTCAAACAATACATCAACGATCTATCAGTAACAGGACTTACCTCCAATCCGACGATCTTCGACCACGCTATCAAAAACAGTACGGCGTACGACGCGACGATCGTTAGAAAGTTAGCGAAGCATGAATCGAGTGAGGAGATCTTCTTCGAACTGGCCCTTGAGGATCTGACGCGGGCAGCGGATCTCTTTCGCCCCATTTTCGACGAGACGAATGGCGTGGACGGATGGGTGTCGTTGGAAGTGTCCCCGACGCTTGCCCATGACACGGCAAGTACTCTTGCCGCAGCCAGGGATCTGTTTGCGCGAGCAGCCCGTCCCAATCTCTTAATCAAAATTCCGGGAACGAAGGAAGGTCTTCCTGCAATCGAGGAGGCAATCTTTTCCGGCATACCCGTCAATGTCACTCTCTTGTTCTCACGCGAACAATATGTCGCAGCGGCAGAAGCTTTCCTGCGAGGCATTGAGCGTCGAGTCGAAGCTGGTCTGAACCCGAACATTGGTTCCGTCGCATCGGTCTTCGTCAGCCGCTGGGATGCAGCCGTGGCAAACAAAACACCTGATGAACTACACAACCAACTTGGCATCGCCATCGCGAAGCGTACTTACAAAGCAGCACGCGCGCTTCTAAGCTCGCCGCGCTGGACTCGCATTTACAACCTCGGTGCTCGTCCGCAAAGGTTGTTGTGGGCCAGCACTGGAACCAAGGACCCGAAGGCCTCGGACATCCTTTATATCAAGAGTCTCGCCGCACCTTTCACTGTGAACACAATGCCTGAAGGAACATTGAAGGCTCTGGCTGCTCACACCGAACTGGGTGAATTGCTGCCGGCAGACGGAGGTAACTGTGAAATCGTTTTGGTGCAGTTCGCAAACGCAGGCATCGACATCGACGCTCTCGCTGTGCAACTTCAAAATGAAGGAGCCGAGTCGTTCGTGAAGTCCTGGGACGATCTGATGACTGTGATTTCCTCCAAGAGCGCAGCACTAAAGAGCAGTGCCGTTAAGGCATAACAAGCATTACTAAATAGGAATAGGTAAAAGTATGTCATCACCAGCAACAGTCAAACGACAATCGTGGAAGGCGCTCGAGTCGCACCATCAGGAGGTTGCGAAGCGACATCTGCGCGAGCTCTTCGCCGAAGATCCGCAACGCGGCGAGCGAATGGCGTTAGAGGCAGTCGGTCTTTACTTCGACTACTCAAAAAATCGCATAACTGACGAGACACTAAAGCTTCTCTTTCGGCTCGCTGAAGAATCGGGATTGCCATCTCGAATTGATGCAATGTTTAGTGGCGAGAAGATAAATCGCACCGAAAATCGAGCAGTGCTGCACACGGCATTGCGCGCACCGCGAGACGCATCAATTGTGGTTGATGGAGAAAATGTGGTGCCGAAAATCCACGCCGTGCTCGACAAGATGGCCCACTTCTCGGACCGCGTGCGAAACGGAGAATGGACAGGATATACCGGCAAGCGCATTCGCAATGTCGTCAACATCGGCATTGGTGGCTCTGATCTTGGACCAGTCATGGCCTACGAGGCACTTCGCTCGTATACCGATCGGTCTATGACATTTCGGTTTGTTTCCAACGTCGACGGAACCGACTTCGCTGAGGCTGTACGCGATCTTGACACGGCAGAAACGCTGTTCATCGTCTCCTCGAAAACTTTCACGACGCTCGAAACGATGACCAATGCACACTCGGCCCGTGCCTGGTCCCTGGCCGGACTCGGAGGCGACGAAGCATCGGTCGCGAAACACTTTGTTGCGGTTTCGACGAACGCAAAAGAGGTATCGAAGTTTGGGATCGACACTGCCAACATGTTTGAGTTCTGGGATTGGGTCGGTGGTCGCTATTCGATGGATTCGGCGATCGGGTTGTCAACGATGATCGCCATTGGCCCGTCGAATTTTAATGACCTGCTGTCCGGCTTTCACCAGATGGATGAGCATTTCCGTACGGCGCCACTTGAACGGAACTTGCCGGTGCTGATGGGACTTCTGTCCGTTTGGTACAACAACTTCTTTGGGTCGCAAACTGTGGCGGTCTTGCCTTACGAGCAGTACTTGAAGCGATTTCCGGCGTACCTGCAGCAATTGACGATGGAGAGTAACGGCAAGCACGTTACTCTCGACGGTACCGAGGTCTCATATCAAACGGGGCCCATTTATTGGGGCGAGCCAGGAACGAATGGGCAGCACTCGTTCTACCAGTTGATACATCAGGGCACCAAGCTCATTCCTTGCGACTTCATCGCGTTTGCCAAGTCGCTAAATCCGCTGGGCCGTCATCACGACATGTTGTTGGCGAATGTCTTCGCTCAAACCGAGGCGTTAGCGTTCGGTAAGAGCGCCGAACAGGTGAAGGCCGAGGGCACCCCCGATTGGCTGGTGCCGCACCGCGTCTTCGAGGGCAACAGACCATCAAACACGATTCTTGCCGACAAGCTTACACCGGAAACGCTGGGCGCACTCGTGGCTCTCTACGAACACTCCGTTTTTACACAGGGCGTCATTTGGAATATCGACTCATTCGATCAATGGGGAGTTGAACTCGGCAAAGTGCTGGCTCAACGAATTGTTCCGGAGCTCGAGAGCGACGTAGAACCCACGCTCAATCATGATAGTTCAACTAACAACCTCATTCGTCGCTATCGAAAAACTAAGGAGGCGTCATGAAAGCCTCCTGCTTCAACCAACAACAGTTGGAGAAGATGAAATCACATCCCGGTTTCATTGCGGCGCTCGATCAGAGCGGCGGCAGCACTCCCGGCGCGCTGCGTCTTTATGGAGTCGAAGAAAGTGCATGGTCCGACGAGGCTGAAATGTTTGCGCTAGTGCATGAGATGCGTAAGCGCATCATCACCAGCCCTAGCTTTAACGGTGAACGGATTATTGGCGCTATCCTGTTCGAGGACACGATGGACCGAGACATCGAGTCGGTGCCTACCGCGGACTTTCTTTGGAACGTGAAACAAGTTGTACCGTTTCTGAAAATTGACAAGGGCCTTGCAGCTGAGCAGGACGGAGTTCAGTTGATGAAGCCTATCCCCGCGCTGGCGGAGCTGCTCACCAAAGCCAAAGCGAAGCGCATATTCGGAACCAAGATGCGGTCGGTAATTAAACGAGCCGACGAAGCCGGCATCAAGAGCATTGTCAACCAGCAGTTCGAACTAGCCGAGCAGATCTTAGCCGTCGGTCTCTTGCCAATCGTCGAGCCGGAAGTTGACGTTCACAGCACTAACAAAGCTAAGTCCGAAGAGTTGCTCAAGGCAGCCATCCTCGAAAAGCTAAATCAGCTGACTGTTGACGAGTTCGTAATGCTGAAGCTCACGCTGCCGGAGCAGGACGACTTCTACCTGGATCTAATAAGACATCCCAAAGTTGTGCGGGTAGTTGCGCTGTCGGGCGGTTACTCGCAGGCAGACGCTGATGACCGCTTACGCAAAGATCATGGCATGGTGGCGAGCTTTTCGCGGGCGCTGTTAGAAGGACTGTCAGCCCAGCAATCCGATGCAGAGTTCAACTCTGTGCTCGAGAAATCCATTCAGAATATTTTCGACGCCTCCAACGCCAAGCAGCCCACGATTATTGAGTCGGATTGGAATCGGATAACCAAAGCGGCTGGAACTATCAGCGAGAAGGATTCGAGATATGAACAAAGGTAGTGTCAAGCTCGCCCCTTCAATTCTTGCTGCTGACTTCGCTCGCCTGGGAGAGCAGGTCGCTGAAGCGGAGCGTGGCGGCGCTGATCGAATTCATGTTGACATCATGGATGGACATTTTGTGCCCAACATTACGATGGGTGCGCCGGTGGTCCAATCGCTCAGAAAGGTGACGAGTCTTCGTCTCGAAATACACATGATGATCACTGACCCTGACTCTTTTCTCGATCAGTTTGTCAAAGCTGGCTCGGATTCTTTTATCGTGCATTGGGAAGGCAACAACAATCTGCATCGGACTGTGCAACGCATAAGGTCCTTGCGGAAACAGGTGGGTGTGGCCATTAATCCGGCAACCCCAGCCTTCGTATTGGAAGAGATCCTGCCTGATCTGGATCAGATTCTTGTGATGACAGTAAATCCCGGCTTCGGACACCAGCCTTTCATTTCAACTACATTGCCAAAGATAAGACGTGTGGGCCAGATGATCGAACAGCTAAAACCAGGATGCGAATTAGAAGTCGATGGAGGAATTGATCAAGCAACGGCTCAGTTGACAGTTGATGCGGGGGCAAACGTGCTGGTAGCAGGGTCTTCAATCTTTGGTGCCAACGTAGGCGTGTGCGCTGCTATGCAGAGATTGCGTGGCTCAATTACCTCCAACGTTCTACGTCTAAGAAATCAGCAACAATTTCATGTGAAGAAGGAGCAATTATGCAGTTAGGAATGATAGGGCTTGGCAGGATGGGCGCAAATATGGTCAGACGCTTAATCAAGAACGGTCACGACTGCGTCGTGTTCGATCGGTCGCGCGAAGCAGTGGGCCAACTTGTCAAAGAGAAGGCCGTGGGTGCCAACTCGCTGGCAGATTTTGTAAAGAAACTTGATTCGCCGCGCGTGGTTTGGCTGATGGTCCCAGCAGCGGTAGTTGACGACACCATAAAAGATCTTTTACCCCTGCTCGATGCAGACGACATTCTCATCGACGGCGGGAACTCTTATTACATTGACGACATTCGCCGCGCAAAGGAATTAGCTCAGAAACAAATCCACTACGTCGACGTTGGTACGAGTGGCGGTGTGTGGGGTCTTGAGCGAGGCTACTGCATGATGATCGGCGGCGAGGTAGACGTGGTTTCTCATCTCGATCCGATCTTCAAGACCCTGGCTCCCGGAGTAGGTGACATCCCCCTGACGCCGGGAAGCAAGCGAGAGGGGACTGCCGAACATGGCTACCTGCACTGTGGTCCAAACGGTGCCGGCCATTTCGTGAAGATGGTCCACAACGGGATCGAGTACGGCATCATGGCCGCCTACGCCGAAGGACTATCAATACTCCGCTCAGCGAATGTCGGCAATCAAAAACAGGGAATCGACGCCGAGACCACACCCTTACGCGATCCAGAGCATTATCGGTTCGACCTTGATCTATCCAACATTGCCGAAGTGTGGCGTCGTGGCAGCGTAATCGCGTCGTGGTTACTCGATCTCACAGCGACTGCTCTGCATGAAGATTCAACTCTTTCGAGATTCGCAGGCCGTGTATCTGACTCCGGCGAGGGGCGCTGGACCATCAAGGCTGCAATTGATGAAGGAGTGCCCGTTCCAGTTCTG